>Ga0209930_1002086_pt1 | contig 25675 bp, 23 predicted proteins | sample ThiBiot_500_biof_2_FD_183948 | JGI IMG/M metagenome (GOLD analysis project Ga0209930, IMG submission 183948) | Wastewater bioreactor microbial communities from Cape Town, South Africa - Thiocy_cont_500_biof (SPAdes) | ecosystem: Engineered > Bioreactor > Thiocyanate-remediating >... | reverse complement strand
CGACCGAGAATATGCCATCAGTAGATGATCTCGTTAAGGCTGGATTTTTTTATGCTGGTAAAGATACAGTAGTGACCTGTTTTTATTGTAATGGCTCATTACAAAATTGGGGTGCTCATGATAACCCAATGATTGAGCATGCACGATGGTTTCCTCATTGTGCTTATGCAAAACAATTATGTGGTCCAGAACTATATCAGCGCATACAAGAGTCAAAGAGAGCTCTGCAAGGTTCGTCATATCTATTATAACTAATCAATTGAGAGAGGGTGCTCATGAAAACAAATTCATTTTTAGAACGAACAAGAAATCATACGATGGGGAATACAATAGGTATAGGCGGTGATAATCGAGATACAAATACACTTTTGATCCCAGATGAAAGTACTTTATCGCGACTTGTTGCCGCCCGTCTAGATCTTCCTAGTTCACAGCGTTTACTTGATCAGAATTTTAAATTGTCTGTTATCAAACGCTGTTGGGAAGATCAGTTACGGCTAAAACGTAAGATACTTAATGGTGCCATATAAAACAAATTGAATTGAAATTTAGACAGTGATTTCGTCAGCGATAGTGATCTGTGGTTGGCATGTACGATTCTGCGTAAACAGATAGAAGTTATTAATGGTAACAAGGACAATATTATTGTACCAAGTGTTACAATGAAGAGAATACGAGAGAAAAAAAAACTTCCAATGGATATTCCACGTGAATCTTATAATAGTAAAAATGAAGTAGTAGCACATAGTGAATCGCCAAAAGAGCAAGAGGTAGACATGGATGGAGTAGCAGAAGTTGGAAAATCACATGGTATTGTAGAGAAAGAAACAAGTAATCCATCATTGGCACATCCTTGTGTATTGTGCTATAAAGAGGAAAAGCGACTCGCATGCATACCATGCGGACATTTGGTCTCATGCTCAACATGTGTTAAATCAATTCGATCGTGTCCTGTATGCCAGCTGAGTGTCGAAGCTTTCGTTCGAGTTTATTTATAAAATAGATGAATCTGGTAGGTTTAATTTATTTAGAATAATTCTTCGCAATTGTCAGTTAAAATAAATAGGAAATTATTAAATTTAATCGAGAACTATGGAAAGTTCAGATGTGAAAAAGAAAATTCAAAATAATATATCGTATAGTGATGTTGTATTCTTTTAAACAATAAAATCGCACTGCAAAAAAAAACCATATAGACATCTTACAAAAATTTTCATTAATTGTACAAAATACAGAAGAGGAACAGAGAAAAAAAAGATAGTAGGAATTCAGCACCAATAAGTTATTTGTAAAGAACAAAAGGAAACGTGTTAAGAAATCGTACAATTATGGTAATGTTACATTATTAGTAGTACTGTTCAATGCTGCTGAAGCCCATGCTGCCCATGTAAATTTTGTCAAATTAGTTGTTTTAAGAAACATAATAATAAGTGATAAGACAAGCCAACAGCAGTAAGCAAAGAAAAATGTACGATCAAGTACGAGTGCAACTTTTTTCCATTCGTCAGCAGTTTTATTCGATCGATCGGTATCTTCGATTTTTTTCTTCATATGTCGTAGATAATCACGAATTTCTTTTAAATCATTTTCAATGGAACGTAAATTCACACTCATTTCCGTGATAATCTCATTTGACATGCCACGATTACTTGTTTGACTTTGTTCTTGTTGTTGTCGATGAAATTCTTGAAAACGTTGTTTAAGTAATTTTAATTTCTTCGTAAATTCTTCTTCGTGATAATATGGTGTTAAGAAAATCTTTTCAGGCAAAAGAAGTGCGCCTGGTGATGAAGGTCCATAACGTGATGCTACTCCGCCAGTACTAGGCAAATTAGCTGGTGTTTTCGGTATCATACAATAAACTCGTGCTAGATAATTCGATATACGAAGTATACTCGGTGGTACACTTTGACGTATATCACCTCGTACATAAATATGCATAACTATTGTGGCTAGTACAGCAGTAACTGCTACGACAACCATATTCATGCAATAGTAATAACCAATTTGTGGAGTACCACCACCACCTAAAGATCAATAGGACTTCATTTTTTTGAAATATTTCATTCATCAAACACAAAAGATGTATGATTAGTTTCCTGTTCGATTTAAATGTCATCTAATGTATCAAACAAATCTCCGACTTTGATGTATATATATCTATGCTATAATACAATGGATCTTCCTAGTCACATTGTGAAATTCATATAATGACTTCCTTTTCTTTTCTTCTTCTTCTTCTTCTTCGTTTTCTCTTTCTGTCTCGATGATTATGTCTAATTATTCAACATGCAACTTCAAAATCAAGCGATGAACCGAATAGAAAGAACAAAAAAGGAAAAGAATGAAAGCTTTCTCTTTCTGCCTTGTTTGTTGAGGATTTTATCGTTTACCCGGTATGGATTCGGCAAGTAGAAGCAATAAGAGAAATAGACCAGAAAAAATCGATATTGTTAAAATCATTTTTGCAGGTGATTCAGGAGGAATCCAAAAGACGACCATTGTAGCTGCAGATAATAATAAACATGGTAGTATAAGAATATACCCGTAGAGGCCACCTTTTCTTTGAATTGTTGCCGTAAATGTTAATAATGAAAATGTATCGTTGGTTATAGATTTTTCAGCTTCAAGTGGAATGAATTTCCATTCATTTGAATTCACATATGCTGTCATATCGATGGCTGATGTATTATCTTTGAAAACAAGTTCTAATTTTGATATATCATATGTCCATGAACGATATTTCATTGAACATTGATGTACATCATATGGAAAATTTGTTATATCAAGAAAACAAATACTAAATTGCATTGTTGTTGGTACATAAAGAATATCACCTGTATGTTGAATAACTGCTGAGATATCACGCCAATCTTTTAAACGTTCATCAGCATAATTATATAGAACAATATCCTAGCGAGAGGTAAAAGAAACATGTTATTTTAACCGATATTTCTTACTGGTGTCCAAATGGAATCAGCTGGTAAACAAACCGTTTTCAAGCCTCCGTAATGACTTTCATTCCAAACAAGATTCATATCTTTCCACATTAATGTTTTCCATGTATTTGTTTGCATGATTTGACCTGTTGAACCAAGATCAAATAATTGTGTTAATGTTAAACCAAATGTTACTTCCAACGGTTGTGAAACATTACGTATTGGACGTGCATAAATCGTCGGATAATTATTAAGTAAATCTTGTATAAGACGTTTTTCATATGTTAAACGTTTTGGTTTGGGTGTAAGCACACTTGAATTTGGTCTATTTAATGTTGACAATCGTTCGTGAGATCTGGTATGCGGTTGATGTTGCTGTTGTTCTTCTTCATGTAGAATAGTATTAACACCGAAAAAATCTATTATAAAAAAGACAAGAGAAAATATTGTAGATCGCTTTTGATTGGAATAAATAACCTCGAGAATCTTTTTCAAGGATTTTCTTTGATGTTTGATCTCGTTGATGTTGAACTTGTGATGATTGCGATAGAACCAGAGTCAAATTGAGCAACATAAAAAAGAGTGTTAAACTAACAAGACACAATGGTACAGTTAAATGATAAGATCGCGTGCGACGATGTTTATAATAATGTGGAAAATATTGATTACTATCGTTAATATTTGATGATAATGAAGAGGCAGAAGAAGATGCTGATGATCTTACATATGCTAGATAACAACAATAATGACACATATTAGATGAACGATTAATTTGTATCAACTTGAAAATAATATATAAAGAAATGTTTTCTTTATTGAATTTCTTATGTTGCTACTTAACCAAGCGACTTATCTGATCTGAAGAGACAATCAAACAAATATTAAGGAAAAAAAACACAAATATCTTATCCAATAATCAAATGTGAAATTGTTAGTAAATAATACCTGAAATAATACAATAATATCTCAACTTACCGTTGTATTTTTGCCTTTTTTTTTAAACATTTACATGCATAGCAACCTTTATTTGAAGGCCATGTAAAAGAAGCTTTGACATTCATCTGATGACGGATTCTGTGCCGCCGGCTAAATTTGTTTTCCATTTTTCTCTTCGAGTTCTCTATTTTTTTCTTCTTCCTTCATCTTCTTACGTAGTCATTGCTTCCCTAACTGCCATTATTGATAGATCCAACAGACATAAGAATGAAGAAAGAGAGAGAGAGACAGAGAGAAGAAAGAAGAAAAAAAACGATAGAAATACTAAAAGAATATTTTTCTTTTTCATATATAGATATGTATATGATTAGATTTATTTGCTATTTTTCTCTCTTATTTTTTTTTGATACAAAAAATATTTTATAACATAAAAGAAAAACTATACGATCCACAAAATTAATCAAAAAGTGAAATCAAAGCCGTATCAATATCGCTAGATCGTAATGTTCTTTGTCTTTCTCTCCGTTTATTCGCTCAAAATGTCTAAGAATTTAATAACAACAAGATCCTATCGAACTTCTTCTAAGCAGCTTAAAGCATTAATAATAAAAAAACGGTTGAACATGTTTTACCTTCTGGAAAGAAAATGAACTACGTTTTTATGAAATATTCTTATTCTACTTTGTTTATTCAATTAAACAGAATGCTTGTGAACTGAAGACATAAAATAAAAACAACAATCAAGTATATTTTAAAATAGAAGCATCAATGGATGGCGTCTACGAGCAAATATAAACATACGTAGAAGTGGAAAATGCGCGTTGTTCACCTCACTAATCGATTATATGTGTGAAGGAAAGAAGTAAAAAAAAAGTGCATCCCATGATTATGTCAAAAAAAGATATTGAATGTGCGCACGCATGCACTTTCAGAGATCAATTATGAATGGTTTGTCATAGGAAGACACGCATAGATCGAGAGAATGACAAATCCATACGAATATTTTGTCAATATAAAATCAGCAAATTACAGTTTGTTTGTCTTCAAGTTAGGTCTAGTCGTAATACAACACGAAATGTCTATGCAAATATAATATCGATAACAATAAAAAACGTTTTAGAATAAAATTCCCTCGAGATTTTTGCTTAACAATGAAAATGGATAGGAGAAAACCGATAGATAATACAATAACAATAGTAGAAATACAAGATTCTATCTATCGAATCGAAACCAACGATTCTGACAATAAAATATTTTCTTTAATAAATGATCATTATTCGATTGTAATCACCTGATAATCGTCATAAGAACAAAACTGTAATCGATACTAAGGAATGTCGAAACTATTGGAATGCGTGCAAAAGATTTTCTATTTTTTTTTGTCCTTCAACAAAACAAAAACCAACGAGCACACCACAGAAATCGGTCGCATTTCCTTCTTGTGTGTGTTCTTTTTTTTTCTCGGGTTTTTTCTCTGGTATTCTTCTTCTTCGTTCTCATCATCTCCTTCCTTTCTACGGCTTCGACTTCGGCATCGGCATCGGCATCAACTTCTTTTTCTCCTTCTCTCCTTGTGCTTCTTTTCTTCTGTAAAACTATGCTAGATCTTTCCATTTCTACTTCCACCATCATTACTACTATTCACTCAGTCATTCCATTCATTCATTCATTCATTCATGCAGTCAGTCATTCGTTTACTAGTGTTCATTCCTCTTTTGCATCTAACTATCAGGCAACGAACAGAAATAATAGATAAAGTAGCCTAACTCATTCTTCTTGTTCCGTTTTTTTTTCTCTTCTTCTTCTCCTCCTCGTTTCTCTCTTTTTTTTATTGTATATATTTTATGTTGTGCTTTTCTCTTTGTCTTTTACACACACATTTACTCGGTCTCATTTCACATTCGAACATTTGTATACACAAAATTCCTCGAAGATTCAATTATACAAACAAAAAAACGACAAGAAGAAAAACTGTTAACAATGAAGACTAAAATCATCTTCTATATATAATTGGATCGTTTAAGAGCAGCTAAACTTTGCCAAATACGATATTTCTTCTTGACCATGTTAACATTAGTTAAAGAACACGATTGAGTGGGAGTGAAAGGACCTTTCCATGCATGCCTACACACACAAACGCACTTGCAAATTAGACAAGAAAAGCATGCTGCATTTCTTACGAGCTATTTTATAATCAAGGCTATGAACCGTATTCAATTATCTCGAACATTTCGATGCTGATAATCCTATATGTCTAACTATCAAATAGCTAAATATTTCTTTTCTTTTTTTTCTCTATAAGTTGTTTACTATTGAAATAACATTAGTTTTAATCATCAAATTTTCAAGTGTACTTGACAAATATGCTATGACTTAATTAGTCTGGTAATCGATTTTATGCTCTACGAAAAAACAAAAATGATAATTTAATATATGTCTATACTAGTTGAACTGGAGAGGAAGAAAATCGATGCGAATTATTGAATCAATTGAATAATCTTTCGTTCAATTTTATTAAATAAACTATTTTGCCGAAAGAGAAGATATTTACCATAAGCAAATTGAATGTTTTTTGCTGTTGTTGTTGTTGTTGTTACCATTCGCTCTGAATGATTATTGGAAAGTGAAAAAATTAATTAACATAGATATAAGTCTTCGGAGAATACAATCCAATCGATTGCGACATCTTATTGATATATTATGCTGAGGGTGATTGTCAACGAGACTGCAAAATGCAAAATATGGTGTAAATATCTCGCTTTTCTTTTAACTTCGAGAAATATCGTATGAATCAACAGAAAAGAAAAGAAAAGAAAAGAAATATATGCACGTATAATTGAAAATGATGTTTGCTTATTGAAATATGGCTTCGAATGTTGGACTCAACAAATCCAAACAAATGGAACGTATGACAATGTGTCCGATTTGTTTGGATAAATTTCGTATTCCAAAAGTTTTACCATGCATGCATACATTCTGTTTGACGCCATGTCTATCCAATTTACTCGAGCCAAAAGCACGATCAATACGTTGTCCAGAATGTCGTCGTGAACATCCGATTCCACAGGGTTTTGACAAATAGAAATATCTTATCTAATATATCTTATTGAAATTATTATTATTAGGTGGAATTCAAGCTTTTCCTTCGAATTTAACGATGATTGGATTAATTGATCTACAACAACAACAGCCACAACAATCAGCACTACCACCACCACCATCAACTGTAATACGAGCAAGAGCAACAGCAACGACGACAATCGATCTTCCTGATTGTTGTTTTATCTGTAAACAACAGAAACGAAGTATGATGACTTAAACAGATATTGACAATTATTTATCGAGTATATTATATGTGCATAGCATTGATTGAATGTCAAGATTGCTCGAGATTTATCTGTACAAATTGTCGTGAATCACATCTACGTGATTCGTTCTATAATGTAAGTTCATCAGTTGATCAACTTCGTCGAGAAATACCGAAAGTGAGTGAAAAACTCGGTTCATATCAACAACGTGTAGCAAATGTTCAAACAAATTTCGAACAAATTCGACAAGAAATCACATCAACAGTAACAAATATGATCAATGAATTGAAACATCGTGAAGCAATTCTTTTGAATGAAGCTGAAATCTATAGGCAATCACAGTTGAGGTTCATAAAACGAAAACTCCAGATATTTGTAATCATCAATATTCAATTACTTTGTTTTTTCTTAGAAATTATCGTATTCAACAAGAAACAGCACACGTCGAATTAGCTAATGCAGCCAGTTTTTGTAATTCGATAGGAACATCCTATCCGAAGTAGATTTTGACATGAAATTCAATTTTTGACATGTAAATCGAGTTTTCTTTTTGTTTCTCTCAGTGGACAATTAGTTAATGAATCCGATATTGCAAATATTCGTTCGGAATGTGTTCGCCTTTCTCAACAGATTGATAATTTGCAAACACAAATACCGAATTCAGCATCAAAGGTGAGTAGATAAACAAATCCGCTAACATACAGAATTTATCTTTCTAATAACAACAAAATTATCCAGTTACAATTTACATTCGATAATCAAACAAATGTACTATCTTCCATAAAAAATTTCGGTGGATTGACCGATAGAACATCAAGAAGTGATTCATGTAAATTAAAATAACGATGCTTTGTTCTTGAAATTAACTCATCGTGTGTTTCAGATCGATATTCGGATAATGCTCAAGTTGGTGGATCGTCGCAAACAATATCCTATCGTCCAATTTCGAGAAATATGGTTTATGCAAATAATGATCTCAGTCAAACATTACCAACGCGAACGAATGTATCGTCTCGTGCAGGTGGTGGTTTGGGATCACAACAGAGACGTCGATCTTTCTCTAATACTCAATCAAATTCGGTTTTTGGAGGAAATCCATTTTCAAATAATAATAACACGCGATCGCGTAGTCAACCGCCAACTGATGCTGAACGATTCGCATCCGAAGTATCTCCTCGACGTAATTATGTAACTAGTATGACTGCTGCTAGATCACTTGAAGGAGATGATCGACCAATCTTTGGCGGACGTGGCGGTGGAGCAACTCGATTTCCTACGATTGCACCAATACCAGAGCATGAACCTCTTGCAAATAATTTACCACGACAAAGAACATTTGCACTTGATGAACCAAGTCTACCAAATCTACCACAATCCGGTGCCCAAAAACCCCGTGATAAAGTCAGTGTCAACGATTTATATAACGTTCGACGGCAAAGACGTGCTAAAACACCGGTTGCATTTACTATCGATCTCAACGAACGACCTTCATCTCATGCTACAGAAATAATCGATAGTATTGGTTAGTTAGTTAGTTAGAAAAACAGAACATGCATCTTTTTTTGCTTCCTGGATGGGCAGCTCTCACAGCTAAATTTATTTTCATCTAATAAAATGAACGACTTTTTCTTTTTAAATCTACGATATGAAAAAAAAGAAGCGTTGTTTCTATCTTTATTGTCATTCTGCCCATGAGTAGTAGTAAAGCTTTGTAATAATACTACATAATACCAAATAATATTAGAAAAACAAACATAGAAGAAGAAGAAGAGAACAAATGAGATATAAAAAAAGAGAGATTATTGTGTTCCTGTAGGAAATTGTCTATCAATCTCACTCCAATCAAGATAACTAGCAAGACTACTTTCACCTCTTGATAATTCACTTTCATCTCGCGCTGTCATGTCACCACCAGCACTACTACGTGCACTAACTCGTGTGCCGCCATATCGATTCGTACTTAAACTATTCGTTCGTCGATATTGAAGCAATCGAAGATCGTCACCATATGTATTTTCATTGGTTTGTTCGGTAACACGAGTTAAACTGTATGTTGTCGCATCCAAATCATCGTCAAGTTCGTCAAGATTTTCTAATGGTGTTACTGTTCGAGTTATTTTATTATTTAATGTTGCATCGGGATCTTCGGATAATAATTGTTTGACACGATCATCAACTTCCCAATCGGATAAACTAATCGAACTTCAAAGCGAAACAAAACTTAGATTTCAAATCAATAACAACAGATTTACCTCGACGGAGCACTTGACGGTCGTATTTCGAATTCGTTTTCATTATCTTGAATGGTCTGTCGTGTTCGACGCGGTTGTTCTGTTGCAGGCCGTTGCAATTCTTGCATTCGTTCAGCATAAGTTTTTGTTACTCTCGGTTCAGTTCTTTCGTATGGCACGTAAAGACCGGGCACACGCCGTGTACCATACAAACGCATCAATGATTTCGGATCGGTTGGATCGGATTTTTTCACTGAACTCACTTCACTATCAGTTTTACTCAATGAACGAACACGTTGATTGTATGTCGTAGGTTTATGAGCAGGTGGTGATGCTTTACGTATTGTACGAACGAGTTTTGTTTGAGGTTGAGTCGTCTTCGTAGGAGCTGTCATAGAACCTCGTTTTTGACCGAGATTTCCCGGTGAGGAAAGTGGTCGTTTTCGTGCCATGTTACTTCGAGCAGGTGGTGGACCTTTTTGTTTGACCTAAGAAAAGAAAATGAATTGATTTCGAATGAAGAAAAAAACAACGGCATTCATACTTGAACAATTGCTTTGCCCATAGGTGTCATTTGTCGAGACGATCGAGTTGAAGATGTTGCTGATGATGGTCGTCGTGACGGTGCCGATCGACTGGATAATTGTGTTGCATTTTGATTATAATTTGAGGTTGTTGCCGCTGACATCGGTCGAGATGATAAATAATCTGTATATCCAATGCCAATGCTATCGTTATTATCATCGAGTAAATCAAGATCATAAGTACGATTAATCGCTCCATCGCCAGCAGCTAATTCTCGTACGGTCGATGTAAAACTTGTTTCTAATGCTTCGAGTTGAAATTCGTCGAGAGCTCGCGATGGTGGAATCGGTTCGCCGTAAAGAGCCTCGTTAGCCAAATTGAGAGCCTCTCTCTCACGTTCACGAATCAATGTCACTTGTTTTCGTTGACGAGCTTCACGGTGTCGATCAGCAATCGTCGGCGATGTTGTTTTTCGCGGCGTAGTCGTCGTCGGCAAACATGTATGACCACTTGGTTTTCTTGGTGAAAATGGTTCGCGTGGAATGGTAGTTTTAATTGAAACAGAACGATCGCTTGACAATGGTTTACGTGGCGAACGTGGTGAACGTGGTGTTATTGAACGAACTGATATGGGATCGACAATATGTGAGCTTCGGTCGGATAATGGTTCAGTTGAACGACGTGATTTAATTAAATATTCATATGGAATATCCTAGAGAAAAGTATTCGATTTCAAGAGAAAGAAAAAAAAAAACTTTAACATACTTTATCAGGTAGTTCATATGTTTGTACGATGGGTTCGTAGGAAACTTTTCGTTGCGAACGACTACTGTCCATATTACCGAAAGCCATTTGTTCGGCTTGTCTTTCTTCTTCTTCACGCTGACGTCGTCGTTCTAAGATAAGTTCACTCTTTCTTTGTAATTCATTGGCATCATAATGCGTCGATGGATGTTCAGGCATTGTTTGCGGTTGATACGTTTGTTCCTGTAGTGTTTCAGCATTTTGTCGTTCAAAACCAATCGAACGTGCACTTGTAGGTGGTTGAGATACTTGTTGTTGACGTAAACGAACTTGTTCTCTCTCTAATTGATCTCGTTCAATTTGAGCAAGTAGTGCATCTGCATGTGCACCACCAATTTCAGTTACATTGACATATTTTCGTTCGTCACCTTCGCCTCCACGAGCATATTGTAAATCGTAGAGAATTTGATGAGCTGGTAGATCGGTCATTGTCGAACGTTCACGACGACGAGCTTCGAGAGCTTGCTGTTGAATTTGACGAGCAGCAGAATAATGAGCTTCAGCTGATGTGAAATTAACACCTGTTGCTTCATGTAACAGTGTCTTTAAGGAAAAAAAAACAGAATTTAAATAGAGATCGATTTCAGAATTGTTATTTGTTGAAACTTACTTGAAAAAGACCTGGCTCAAGAATGAAACCATCTTGTCTTGGTACTACAGCTTGTATACCTGTGTCAACCTTTGCATCTGATGATTTCGTCACAATATTCGATGCAGGCATTGGTATTTGTAGTTCATTGTTTGTCGTTGTTCGTGGAGGTGCACGTAGTTGTAATAATTGTAGACGAGGTCGATTGTTTTCAGCATAGTGATGCATCATGTTTTGTACATAGGCTAATTTCTGTTGATCAACTCGTGTTGCTTGAGGAGAAAGTGAAGCTGGTGGTGGAAGTTGAGTAGCCATTTGAAGCATAGGCAATGGCGGATGTAATGATGCTGATGGAGGTAGAAATCGTGGTTGTATCATCGGAGATGTTGTAGGATTAAAAACAGGAGCTCCGAGACGAAGTAATGGTAAACGTAATGTTGGAACATACTGTACAGGTGCAGCTGCTCGATATAGATCATAAGTTGTAGGTGGTCCTTGTATTTGTGGAAAATAAGGTTGTTGTTGTCGTTGTGGACTTCGATGACGACGATGATGATCTCGAGTTGGAGATCGACGACTGTGACGATTGTCACGCGTTGGTGATCGATGACTGTATGGATCTCGAGTAGGCGATCGACGATCGTGCGTATCACGTGCAGGTGAATGATGACCATTCGATGTTTTTGTTTTATTTTTACCTGATAATGCATATTTCTCTCGTTCTTCTTGTTCGAGTCTCAATGGTAGATAAGGATCTGAATCATCCAAAAATTTTCGATCACTAAACGACTGTCGTACCGATGGCGTTTGCTGTTGAAAACCATTCGAAGTCGGTGGCGACATTTGTCTTGATGGACTCGGTTGTTGTCGAAATGTATGTTGTGGACTAGGCGATCCTTTGTAATAATCAACTGGAAAATCTCGTGGATCGTATGTCGGTGTTTCGTCACCGCCTGTTTCACGTGATGGTGCACGAAAATCCAAACTACGTCCATATTCGCCTCCTGCATCATTGCTCATAATTGGTAATGACATGCTTTCTTCGAGTGAATTCTTTCGAAATGAATGTTCACGTCGACGAGGACTCGACGGTATATCACTTTGCGTACCATTGCCGTCGTCATCGTCGCTATCTTTAGTTACATTTGTTAAATCCGTATCATTATCTAATTGATCCTGAGCTAGTTTCATCTGTTGTTGATATTGTTTAACAATTGTGTCATAACGTTGTTGATCACTGATCAACGAACTAGCGGCTAGAAATTGTGCTGAAACAGGTATACGCATACTACTCGTTAGATTTTGATCATTCGTTGAAACAAATCCTCGATTAGCCCAAGCCGTCATCCAAATGCTTTGCCGAGCTGCATCTGCATATGGTTCATCAAATTGTCGAACATAGGATCGTGCTGGATCATCCGATCGTCCGTCCCATTCAATCGATGGATTCTTTTCATTTTCTGTTGCATTCGAATGGACATTTCGTCGATGACTTTGTTCAAGTGTAACAACGCCTGGTGGTTGTTGTGTCGTACGTATATTCACAAAATTTCCTACAGCTGTATGATTGACATTTGTCGATGTCGGCTGAAACATTGTCTGTTGATTATCATATTGAACCATTCGAACAGGAAATACAACATATTCATGTGGTGGTACATAGGTTGGAATTTGTTTAAATAAATATCGTTTATCTAAATTCATCGGCAGTTCTAATTCTCGAAATTGTTGACTCATCGTTTGCAATAATGGAATTGATTTACTATCGAATTTCGTATGATCATTATTTAATTCTTGTTGTTTAAGATTTGTTACAGCTGATGTATCAAGTAGTAAAGGTATCAACAATGTCATAAATTCACCATATTCAACGCAAGTTTCAAACCATTTCGGTTTGAAATCTAATAATGGTTCTTGATGAGAAGACTTTTCGATTCTAAACAAAATCGATTTAGACATTTAAAAAAGCAAACAATCAAATATCTTTACGTTTCATTCATATAATGTTCGATAATATCTCCTTGGACATCTTGAACAAGAATTGTCTTGAGAAAATCTTCGTACAAATGAACATAAGTCGGATTAATTTGATTCCATTGAGATTTTAATTTATCAACAAGAAATTTCACTTCAGCATTGATTTCAGTATCATTATCACCATGTTGTCGAGCAAGTATGAATGTAGCTAACGCTCGCATTAATTGTTCCGATGGTTCTAAATCAAAAAATAGATTTAACACAACACGTAATAAATTAATTTCATCCGAAATTAAACAACGAAATGAAAGAAGTATCGTTGCATAACTTATAATTTGCCATGATAAACGATCCGATTGTAAATTTTTCATTTCAATTTTTTCTCGAAAATACTTTCTCAATGCCAATGATAGACGATCACGTGTATCCAATAGAAATAGAATAATACAAAAATCACGAAAATAAATCAATATTCGATCGGGTATATTCGGTAATTTATGAAAACGAAGTGATTTCAAAAGAATTTTAAGTGATTGAAAACTATCATTTGTTTGCGATTGTTGTTGTTGACGTCGATTTGTTGTCATTGTTAAATAATCTAAATACCATTTTAAACATGATAATTGTATTCGACTTGTCGAAAGAATTTCAATGAAAATATGAATTGTTCGATAGTAAATTAATCTAATATGCGTTTCATATTTACATGTTAAATCATCGGATTCCGAATCGTATGTATTTAAAATTGATGTATAAATCGGTGGACATGGTAGATAATATTTTGGTGAATGAAATACAGGTATTAATGTAAATAAATAGATCATAATAGCGTTTAAACGTCGTAATAACATTTCAGTTAATGGTACTTGTAAGAGTGTTGAACAGAGAAGAAATTGTTCTAATGTTTTGGGAAGATTTTGAAGGAAAACAAGAATATCATCTTGTTTATATTGACGTTTGAGAATCGATTTAAGATTAGCTATTTGAAGATATTCACAAAGTTTTGTATAAAGTAGAGCATCAACCGTAATTATATTCAATGGTGAATAGACTGGTGAAGTTCGACTATTCTTTCTCGATGTATCATATGAACCATTATGTGGAGGTAAAACTGATGCAAGACAAAGTGCTGTTCGCCAATCACCGATTAATTTAGCGAATAAACTAGACAAAAAGAAATTGCAATGAATTTGACTGAGAAAATTTTCTTTTTCGCAACTTACACAGCTTCGTTTGGCGATTGACCGAGAATGAATAGCTCAAGGACTTTCAATGGTTGCCAAAATTGTGTCAGTTTTTGTTGTTCAATCGCAAGATTTAATCGATGACGATCGAGATAGATAATTCGAGCTTTCGTTTGTAGTTTACTTTGAAATAGATTCGGTAGTGGACAAGCTGAATCAATTGAATAGATAAAAATTTGTTCATCATTATCATTCGACAGGAGTTTTTCATTGATTAACATTGTTCGTGCCATAAAACGAGCTAATGTTCGTAGGACAGATCGTAATGCATGACCGGGCATGCCAAAATGTGTTCGAGTATCGATATGTTGAAATAAATTCGAACTAAACAAATCCAATGGTAAACACGATGAAATCGATGTTGTTTCACGTTTTAAAGCAATATTTAAAATACAAATTGCATCACGAATATTGTATTGTTCGAAAAGTGAATAGACAATTTGATGAAGAACGAGAGCTTTTCGTGCTTCAGTCGGCGGTTTACGTCGACGAGACGGTGACGACATTGCAAGTGTGGTTTGATCGATAGAATTTCGTGAACGACGTCGTTGTTTTCGACGTTCATTTAATGTCGAATAACTTTTTGTTGATAGAACATGATTATTAATATGGATATTTGTCGGTGGAAATAGATCGTTTAAATCAATTTGATGACCAAATGGTAGTAAACGAATTGAATTCAATGATGGATATGAATGAAGAACTGATTGAACATAGAAACGAATTGTATTTAAATATTTCGGAAGATTTTTTGTATCACGACGAAGTTTCTTTTCGATACTTGACCAAAGTGTAAACCAAAGACGAATAAGAGTAATACGATTATATTGAAAATCATTGCCCTAGAAAATTCACGAACGTAGATATGAAAAGAAAAGCAAAGAATATATATTTTTTGTTTTACTTGTAGATTTTCTCGTTGAATCGGTAATGTCGATGGTAAAAATTCGTCAAGATTCACATTTGAACCTTGTAATAACTGTAATTGTTTGACAGCTTTGCATAATGATGAATTTTCTTGATCGTGAGACACAGTTTTTTGTCGTCGACATAATTCAAATGTGTTCAATTTCGTTGGAAGAAATAGAACAGCTTGTAACCAATGTTCAACAATATATAAAATGCACAGATCTAATAATTCCGAATCATTGACAATAGTTGTTTGTTGTTTAAAAATTTGAATAAATAAAAAATAGAATTTATTCAAACATGAATAATGAAGAAATGTTAATGAGCCGTATGTCGATGAAAGAACGAGATTTGTTAGACAAGATACTAATTGATTTGGTGTAAGAATATCATTTCGTTCGGATGAAATCAATAGTGAACGTGTTGTTCGTTCGAGACACGAGCAAATTTCATGTTGAACACGATCAGATGATGTAAAAAGAAGTGTATAAGCTGTTAGAATTTCTTCAATTGTTATTTGTGGTAGATCATCGGTAGGCAATGAAGTTAAACTTCCGTATTTTGTCGAAAGATTTAAATTATTTCCTCCATCAAAACCTAAACTATCCGTTTCGAAATGTTCGATTAATTTCGGTAGATCATCAAATGATCGATCTTTTTCAAGATAAATTTGTTGATCATGATCGTGTTTATTAATATCCATTAAATATAAATAAAGTAATGGATCATAAAATCGACGATCACGAATTCTATTCGAATAAGTTAAACGTGCTAAACGATAGCCATCACTACAGAATAGAATCGTTTTCGTTGAATGATTAACTAACGAGAATTTTTGTTGTTTTGTTTTATCATCATTTGAAAATGGTAAAATCGATCTCATAAATGAATCTAAACCGAGATGACTTGTTGCTTCACTATCTTGTCCAATTAATGGATGAATAATAACGAATGACGCTGGACCTTGTGCAATACATTCACCTTTAGTTTGCAATTGAATTTGTAGACCAAAACGATGAACAAAAAACAGTGCGCCACGATTTGTTAAGCCGATGATAAATTGATCATCGAATGACCAAATAAAATCATTGATAGATACTTGTTGACTACTCGATGAACTTATTGTGCAATCGATGGGTAGAATTTTCGAAAATGTTAGTGCTGTTAGTGAAACAAAAGTAACATTTGTAAGAAAACTAATCGCAAGAATAGGTGACCAATGTGCGAAATGTATCGAACAAGTTGTTGTCGATGAAAGATTAAGAGGTATTTGAATATTTTCAAATGAATATGAAAGCATTTGTTCGGTGAACAATGTTGATTTCCAGTCGATATCAAGCCGATGAATTTGTATCGAACCAGTTCGATCGACATAAACAAATGCACAGATAATCGATGAATTTTTCGAACGAAAAAAAACATCGATTGATATTTGAGATTGTTCGAAATTGATTGAATCAAGCTGTTCTATACTCAGTTTGATTTCATTCCAAGTACCGAGTTCGATAATCGATTGATTCGATACACTCGAACAAATCGGTGATTTATGACGAAAACGTGTCGAAGAAATAATTTGAGGATTCGGTGTTTTTAACCAGAGAAAAATTCGACAGGGTTGTTCGAGAATAAGTATCGCTTGTTCGCCATTATTACTTACGAATATATGTGATTTGGTTTTTATTGTTTTACTTGCTAATGAACATGTTGGTATTGTTCGTATTAATTTTTCTTTATTCCAAAGTGTGATTTCATAATTCGATGAAAGAAACGCACAGATTTGTCCGTTATTTGAAAGACAATAAGCTGTTGATCCTTTCGATACGGTTGCAATGGATTTTTGTGATAAATGTTCGATTTTTCCAGTTGATGAATTGGCAATTTCGAATTTATTTTGTTCATTTCGGCATAAAACTTCATGATCATTCAATGAATAAAAATGTGACCAAGGTTTATCTCGTTTGAGAACGACATTTTTCTCGATAGTTAATTCTAATTTCATGTTGATTCGCAGAATTTATCAAAAAAGAAGAATGTCTATGAACTACTCATTTTCTTGCTCATGACAAATCGCTTATTCATTCTCACATCTAGATATCTCGATTGGTGGTGCACCATGAGAATCACCGTTGCTATGGTTCAAACAAATCCATACGCATTACTAATAGCTCAGCCAATAGATGTCGTCGACATTCAACAGCAAAAGAGGAATTAAAAAAAAGTTCAAGTTGTGTTTTTCTTTCTTCTTGTTCATTCTAATTTTAAAGCACAAACGAAGAAAAAAAAGATGAGGATAAGAATAAAATAATACACATTAATAAGCAAACCAAAGAAAAAAAAAGAGAAACAAGCCGGTACCATTAAACCACAAACGAAAAGTTACACACAAACGTATAATAGAGATATTTTGTCTTAACTAGGACAGATTAAAATGAAGAAAAAAAGAAACGAAACGTGTCTTTGACTAATGTGCAACTGCTTGAATGTAGGATGATGAAGGCGATGATACAGCTGATGTTTGATACGTGTACGTTGAATGTGGTTGTTGATTGAATAGCCAACGAGTGAAATCATCATAATCGTAAGCATTATTGATCTCACGACCATTACGATCATGATATGGTTTCATCTTACGACAACAGAAGTCAGCTTGTTCAGGTGGTAGATTAGCATACAATTCGTCTCGTGTAATATAGGGTCGTTCAGAATTTTCTGTCAGACTCTTAAATGCGAGCACGACATCATCGATCGATGAAACATTTTCAGTTTCTCGACTAATCATGAATGTCATGTAATCAGTGAATGTAACTGTATCTGTTCGATTTGGATCAACAATATCTAATATTGATTCGAATTGTTCATCACGTTGGTTTTCATCAACTGTTGGCAAATCATAGCCTAATGCACGTAAACAAGATTTAAAATCTTGATGATTGAGTTTGCCTAATTTTTCTTTGTCGAAATGTTTAAACATCATGGAAAATTCTCGAACTTGATCTTCACTAACACCACTATGTTTCATAGCTGCTAATTGTTGTTCGAGATTGTGTTGCATACGCATGCCAAGTTGATCTAATTGATCATAAGCTTGAGCAAGATTAAGTGCCGAATATTCTGTATAACGATTATCGAGAATTAGACGACGTTCTAATTCCGTGGCGAGATCTTCTAATTTCTTCAATTTTTGTCGTTGTTGTCGAAGTTCATCAACTTTCTGTCGAATGATTTGAAGTTGCTGTTCAAGATTACCATCGGCATTCATCATCGATGATTCAATGCCACGTAACCATGTATGAAACGCGTTCGCATATTCAGCAAAATGTTGTCGTAATTTATCATTTTCTTCTTGACGTTTCTTTTCCAATTGAAGATCATTGTCACGATCTCGAATTAATTTTTCTAAACTCTTCCATGTATCGAAAAGTGTTTCCATTGTAAACCATGTATATGGATTAGCAGCCATATTTAATGATTTAATGCTATCATCGGATGCTTTCAATTCATCGAAATCGTATCGAGCTTCTTCAAGAACAGTTTTAAATCGATCATGAGCATCGATTAAAGCTCGAATTTCTTCTAATGAATTGCATTTAACTGGATCGGTAAGATCTTCTTCGGCATTTTCAAACCAGGAATTAAATGCCGATGCTTTCTTAGCAAAACGAAGAAATAATTCTTCGATATTTCGAAAGCGATCTTCGGCTTTCTTCAATTTCTCTCGTCTTAAACCGCTTGTTTGCAATAATTTTTGCCAATTACTTAGAACTAAATCGTAACGTGCTTGAATCTTGTCATTTTGTTCATTCGATAGACGATTATTTGCTAATAATTCTTCTCGAAGTTCGGTTACCGAACGAATACCCTCGTGTTCAAAATTACTTAGTCCAGCTTCGAATGTTTCATGACGTGTTAAAAGATTTTGTACTGATAATAGATTATGACCGAGATCATCTGTACGTAATTGATGAAGTTTTTCGCCAATCCAACTTTCAACAACATCCGCTTTCCAGATGAACTGAAGGAGTGCGGAATTTTCTTGTAAACGATCTTTACGTCGATTGGCATCGGTCTCTAAACGTTTCATTGCATCTTCGAGAGATTTCATTCGATCGTTGACTTGTGTTCCAAGATGATTATCTTGTTCAATCAATTTTTGACCTTGTTGAAGAATTTCTTGGCAACGTTCATTTTGACCAACGAAATCCGATTGAAATGAATCTTGTTTCTTTTGTAAACCTTGTACAGCAACTAAACTCGTGCCAATATCAGGATTATTCATAATATGTAAACGTTCTCGAATCCAAGCATTTTCTTCATCTAAACTCGATGCCCAATTATGATATGCAAGTGCTTCATCAAGTTTCTTCGTTCGTTCATCGGTTGCTTGTTTCAATGCTTCCCAATTGGATAATAAATCTTTACATTTACGTTCGATATCCGGATTGCCAACTTCTTGTGTTAATTGACTGCCTAATTGTTGAAGATTTTGAACATTGGGTTCGTGTGTTGCGAGATCGACTTCGAAACGTTTATGTTTACGACGAAGATTTTGACTTTGATTATAATCACGACCGTAATCGTCGCTTGTAACAAGTAATTTCTTTTCGCTGAAAAGAGATTGAGAAAAAAAAAGCGAAGAAGTTAAACTGATTTGACAACATGTTTTTGTTTTCTATCTACCGAATTTGTGCTTCTTCATCTTCAAGATCTCGAATAAATTGATGAACAGTTGCAGCTTCTTGTAAACGTTGTCGACGTGTATCAGCTTGATTGCGAACTCTAGATTAACAAAACAAAAGCATGAAATTCTATTCTGATTGCAAAAAAAAGATTTCAAATTCATACTTTTGAAAACGATCATTAATTGTATTTCGTGTTTCTTTGATATTTTCAACATCGAACATATTATTTTCAATAAATTCATCGGCTGTTTTATTCAGTTCGGTAATTGCACTCTGCAAATATGAAATCCAAAATAAATGTATGTCTACAATGTTTTTCTCAATAGTTTACTTCGTGATTAGTAATATCATTTTCTAATAATTGTTGTTTCTTCAACATATTTTGAACGGATGTTAAATCTCGTCCAACATCATCATTAGCCAATTGATTTTCAATTTCGCCAAGCCAAAATTCAACATCTTTAACGCCAGCATTGAATGTTTGTTGTCGTGATGCTTCTTTCAATTTCAAACTCTTGTCCGATGATTTTTGTACGAGAAATTCCCATTGTTCAATGATTTGCTGTAAACGATTGTCGACTGTCGATTCCAAGCCAGCGCATTTACGTGAATCAATTAAACCTACAAATAGCGAAACAATCGATTGTTTTGGTGTCGATTGCTAATCAAATCTTACCTTTGCCCATATTAATAATCGATTGAATACGATCGGTATTCGCAGCTAATTCAGCTACAAATGCTTGATGTTTTTGACTCTTGCTCTAGATAGAAGAAAACAAAAGGATATTTTTGAATGTCAAAAAAACAGTAAGTAAATCATGCAAGATCATGCAGAAAAAAAAATCTTTTAAAACTCTCTTTTTCTCTCTTATTCATCACTGCAATCCAAAAAGGGCACACGCAAACAATTTTGCTTACTTGTATTTTTTTCGCCTAAGTATACATATATTATTAGTAATTACAAGAGGAATGAAAACTACGGCGTAGAGGAGGAGGAGTTGTAGTTGTTGTTTTTCTTACCTGGAGATTTTGTGTTTCTTTAACAGGTTCATCAGAAGCTGCAGCAAGTTTATCAGCAATCCAAGCTTCGATTTCTTCGGCGTCACGTGAAAAATCTTGTAACGTTTGCGATTCTCCAAGACGTGAACGATATTCCATCATAGCTTGACGAAGACGTGTCCAACGGTCGAGTACACGTTGTAATCGATCATCAATACCTGATTTTTCGTAATGATCAAGTGAAACTAATTGATTAGCAAATTGTTTCAAATTATTAATTTTATCTTCTTGAGCTTTGATCGCTTTGTCGAAATCTTCGTGTCGTTTAATAGCTGCTTCAACGACTTCAACAGCTTCATCTTTCAATGCTTTCTCTCGACTTTCCATCCATGTTTCAGCTGTATCACAATCACGATAGAATAATTGCAATTCAAGACATTCGTCTAATTTATCTTGTCGTTCTTTCCAAGCCGTTTCGAGTTGTTGTCGAATGTCGTCCATTTCTTGTAATTTTTCTTTGATATCTTCGCCGGCAAAATGTTCAGCATTGATAAGATCATTGCCGAAATCTTCGAACGCTTGAAATGCACCTGAACGTGCATCGATTTCCGATCGATGTTCATGATGTCGTTCGAGTAAAGCTTCAGCGCCGGGCACATCTCGAGCAAGTTCATCCGATGAAATCTGTTGAATAATTGATTTAATAACCGCAGCTAAATCTCGAAAATCAGTAAGAAATTTTTGATAATCATAATCATCCAATAATTTCGCTTTGTGTAAATCAGCTTTCGATGTTAAATCAGTCCATTGATTTTGAATAACTTGTTGTTTTTGTATGATAACTTCAGCTTGTTCAGGATGAGTATTAATCAAACGTTTCGTTAGATCATCGAGTTCACGTATCTTATCGCCCAATGCATTTAAATCTCGTTCGTAAGCCTCGTGTTTCTTCTGTAATCGTTTGACACTACGTAGATCTTGTCCAAGTTCACTTGGATCGAGTTGTTCGAATTTTTCACTAATCCAATCTTGAGCTTCTTCAGCATCACGTGTAAATCGTTGAACTTCATATGCTGAAAGTAGCTGTTGTTCACGTTCTTCGGCATTCTTTTTCAAATCGTCCCATTTACGATTGAGATTGTTAATGTCAATTTGAATTTTCAAAGCTGCATCGGTTCGACCGAGTTGTAGAAGTTTTTCGGCAATCGAATTCAATCGAACAAGACGCAATTCATTTGTACGTAATTCTTTTTGAAATTCATCGAAACGTCGTTGAAGTTCTTCGACATCATCGGGACCTTTGCCAAGGGATTCTTCGGATGCAATACGTTCCTTATCATTGATCCAAACAACGAGATCAGCTGCTTCACGCATTAATTTATACGCATCGGATGCTTCAGCTAATTTTTCCAAACGTTGTTGACAAATATTCAATAGATTAGCATATTGCTTTTCGATTTGCTGTTGACGAGAATTAACTGTATATTCATCTAAACGTTCTTGTTCGTTGATTGATATTGGTTCTTTTTCGATACGTTTCAAATAGGATGCCGGTACGAAGCCTTGTCGATCGTTTAATTCAACTTTCCACCAATCTTTATTCGATGCATTCAAAAGAAATAATGTATCGCCTTTTTTCATCGAGATTTCTCGCGGTGTTTTCTCGACATAATCGTAAAGACTGAGAACTTTTTGTCGTTGACCAGTGAGAACATCATCGGATACGAGTGGTTTCTCTGGTTGATGACATTTCTGTGCTTTTTGTCTTAAATCTTCGAGTTCAGTTTGTTCGAATGCTTTGATATCATTGAATAATTGTTGATGTTTTTTATATAAAGCATTACATGAATCTTCGTCTCGTCCGTATTCGGTCGATTGTGCAATCGGTTCTTTTTCTCTAATCCATGATTCAACTTCTTTCGCATCGCTAAAGTATTGTTGTGCTTGTAGGGAATCTTCGAGATCATGTTTACGTTGAACAGAAACTTCCTTTAAATTTTGCCATTTCGATTGTAAATTAACCGTATGTTTTTTAATTTCAGCCGATGCAAAATGTCCTTGATTGATCATATCTTCACCTTCATTACAAACCGTACGTATTTGTGCTTCATGATTTTGTAATTCTTGCATGAGACCTTGATGTTTTCGTAGAAGATTTTGTACGCCAATTAGATCTCGTCCACGATTTGTCGACATTATACTTGGTTCTTTCTCTCGAATCCAAGCTTCTTCATCTTCGATATTATGTAATAAACGTTGAAATTCAGCTGATGCATTTAATTTCTCTTTTTTCTGTTGTAATGGTTCTAATAACGATTGAAAACGTGTCACTAATTGTATTTGTTTTTTCAAAATATTATTTGCATCAAAATGACCGATCTGTTGAAAATGTTCAGCATCTTTCGATAATTGATCGATACGATCTTTTTTCAATGCGAATTCATTTTCTAATAATTGTTGTTTCTTTTGAAGATTTTGAACCGATGTCATATCTTTGCCGTAATCATCATTGGTCAATGTATTTTCAACATCATTTGTCCACATATCGATTTCTTCGAGTGCACGTGTAAATGTTTGCCCGTCGGTTGCTTCTTTCAATCGGTCGGATTTCTCATTTGCAGCTTCGACTAATTTATTTAAAATATCTTCTAATTCGGTTAAATGTTGATTGATATTTTGTGTTTGTCCATGTTGTTCATCGATGAGTTTTTGTCCAGTTAAAATAACTGTATCCATTTTTGGTTGATAGGCAGCTAATTCATTGAGAAATTGTTGATGTTTTTGACATTTTATATTGATATTAGCTGTATCGAGATAGTCACGTGTTAAAGCCATTTTTAATTTTTCTTTTGCCCAAAGTTTTAGCTCATCACAATCACGTTCGAATGTGTAATAGTTCAATGTATTTTGTAATAACCGTCGTTTGGTATTGATTTTTTCTAATAAACCGATACGTGATTGATAGAGAAGATCGAGTTTTTCTTGAATTAAATCTGAATTATAATGGCCAGCATTGAGAAGATCTCGTCCGAATTCATCAAGTGCTTTGCCTTTTTCTTCTTGTGCTTGAAGTAACTTTTCGAAATCATCATATTTCTTAATTAAACCTTCGCAATCATCCAATGTTTGACATGATTCAATATCATTCGTATTTTGTACGAGATATTGATCTTGTTTTTGTATCCATGTTAAAGCTTGATCAATATCACGTAAAAACAATTGTAAATGCATACAATCCTGAAGTAACATCAAACGTTGCGACCAAAGATGATCTAATTTTGTCTGTTGTCCAAGTAGTTCTTGTAATTTGAGTTCGATATCATTTTTAGCATAATGTTCTTGTGCAATTAAATCTTGACCAATACGTTGAACATTAGCAAAACTATCCTTTCGTGCATCGATTTCGCCTTTATATTCCGAATGTCGTTCGACTAAAGCTTCGGCACCTGACACATCTTTAGCTAATTCATCGGATGACAATTGATTTTCCATTTCCAATGCCCATGACATTAAATCACGAAATTCCGAAAGAAATCGATGCAAACGAAACGATTCATTGAGAACGGTTTTTCGTTCATCAGATTTCGTACGTAGATCTTCCCAAGCTTGCATCATATCAGCGAGACGTTTTTGTATTTGATCGGAACCTTCAGGTACATCTTCTTGAATACGTGCACCATCTTTACGTAGATTTTCGACTTTTTCTTGAAGAACCGATATATCTCGTTCGACATTATCGTGTTTACGTTGAAGATTTTGAACACTTTGTAGATCTTTACCGAAATCATCGGAAAGAACGAATGTTTCCTTATCTCGCATCCAAAAAACGAACTCATCGCAATCGCGAAAGAATTGCTCGAGTTTACGTGCTAATTGAAGACGAGCTGATTTTTCTTGTAAACGTTTTAATAGTAAATCCCAAAGACGATGGATTTCATCGAGACGTGTTTGAATAGCCGTTGAAGCAAAATGATTACGACTGATTTTCGCTGCACCTTCTTCGTCAAGTCGAACGACAGCACTATGATGAGCAGCAACTTCTTCTTCGAATGCTTCGTGTTTTTGAATTTTCGCTTGAACACTTGTCGTATCACGATAGGTATCATCGTGCGAGCATAGTTGAATTTTTTCATTGATCCACATTTCGAGTTCGTCGGCATCACGTTTAAAATATTGATATTCACGTGAATCTTCGAGTTTATCACGACGATATTTGGCAGCCTCTTTGAAATGAGCAAAACGCGTGAGAACTTGTTCACGTCGTGCTTGAATATCTTCGGCTGTTTCGAGAACTTGAATTTCTTTTCCATCAATAGCATCAGTTATTTCAGCCATCTATATATTTACAAGCATAAAGAAAAACAAACAGCCAATAAATAAATTTTGTTTACGTACGGTATCGATCGGTTGTTGTTGTTGTTGTTGTTGATCGACTGATGATCGATGATGTTCACCGTTAACACCATTCGAATGACCATTTGTATAAACCTCTTCGGGTTGATCGGAATCCATATATTGTTTTTTTTTGTGTGTGT
>Ga0209930_1002082_pt1 | contig 25742 bp, 28 predicted proteins | sample ThiBiot_500_biof_2_FD_183948 | JGI IMG/M metagenome (GOLD analysis project Ga0209930, IMG submission 183948) | Wastewater bioreactor microbial communities from Cape Town, South Africa - Thiocy_cont_500_biof (SPAdes) | ecosystem: Engineered > Bioreactor > Thiocyanate-remediating >... | reverse complement strand
GACATCTGGCCCCAGGGCAGCACATAGCCCATGAAGCCGGTCGCCATCATGAGCAGGAAGATGATCATGCCGAGGATCCACAGGACCTCGCGCGGGGCCTTGTAGGACCCGTAATAGAGGCCGCGGAAGATGTGGATATAGACGGCGATGAAGAACATCGACGCGCCGTTGGCATGCAGGTAGCGGAGCATCCAGCCGGAGTTCACGTCGCGCATGATGCCTTCGACCGAATTGAAGGCGAGAGTCACATGCGGCGTGTAGTGCATCGCGAGCACCACGCCGGTCGCGATCTGCGCGACCAGCATGAAGGCGAGGATGCCGCCGAAGGTCCAGAAGTAGTTCAGGTTCCGCGGGTTCGGGAACACGATGAAGGACGAGTGCACCAGGCCGAGGATCGGCAGGCGCGTCTCGAGCCACTTCAGCGCGGGGTGCTGGGGCTGATAGGTCGAAGGTCCGGACATGGTTGCGTCTTTCTCCCGTCAGCCGATCTTGATCTTGGTGTCGGTCATGAATGAATAGACCGGAATGGCCATGTTCTCCGGCGCCGGTCCCTGACGGATGCGGCCCGCGGTGTCGTAGACCGAGCCGTGGCAGGGGCAGAACCAGCCGCCGAAAGCACCTTCCTGGCCGAGCGGGATGCAGCCGAGATGGGTGCAGACATTGACCATGACGAACCAGTTCTCCTTGCCTTCCGCAGCGCGGTTGGCATCGGTGGCGGGTGCGTCGGCCGGCAGATTGGCGTTGCGGGCGATCGGGTCCTTGAGGTCGGAGAGGGCGGCGGCCTTGGCCTCCTCCACTTCCTTGGCGGTGCGGTTGCGCACGACGACCGGCTTGCCGCGCCACTTCACCGTGACCGACTCGCCTTCCTTGATCGACGAGATGTCGACCTCGGACGAGGCGAGGGCGAGCGCCGAGGCGTCCGGGTTCATCTGGTTGATGAAGGGCCAGACGGTCGCCGCGATGCCGACCGCGCCGACGGCGCCGGTCGCGATGAAGAGAAAGTCGCGTCGGGTCGGCTCTGTCGCAGCGCTGTGTGCCAAGATCATTCCCCTCTCAATCCTCCGCCCCGGCCGTTCCGCCCGCCGGAGAGCCTTGCCGGCCCCGTGGACGAAATGTCCAATCGCGCGACCGGACAGCCGAAGCCAAGGCGTAGGCTACGCCCATTTCGTTTGAAGCTGTTTAGCCATCGCCGCCCGCCGATGTCCAGAGACGGCAGGGCCGATGCGCACATTGTCGCGGCAGCGGTGAGGCCGAAATGTGCCCGCCGGGCTCAGCCCCGCGCGATGGCGGAAAACCGGCCGAGGAGGTCGGCGAAGGCGGCGACCTCCGCGTCCGACCAGTCGTCGATCTGGGCGCGAAGAAGGCGGCGCTTCGCCTGCCGGGTCGCCGCGATCAAGGCCGTCCCGGAATCGGTCAGCCTCAGCAGGCTGCGCCGCCCGTCGGCCTGCGAGGCGAGGCGCTCGACGAGGCCGGTCCGCACGGCCTCGGCGACGAGGCGACTCGCCTGCGAGGGATCGACGACCAGGCGCTCCGCGACGGTCGCCACCGACACCCCGTCGGCCTCGGAACGCGCGGCCTCGTCGATGGCATCGACGACCTCGACGATGGCGGGCTCGATGGCGAGCGCCAGCTCATCCAGCACGCGGCGGCCCATCCCGCGGCGGATCATGCTGCGACGCAGCCTGCCGAGGGCGGCGTCGATGCGCGCCACGGCGTCGTCGCGTCCGTCTGGCAGGTGGTCGTCCAAGTCCTCGATGCGATCCATGACAGCCACTTAGCACGGCGGGGCGCTGCCCCGCACCGATCGAAATCGATGCGCAAAGCAATTAAATGCGTGACACACGCATATTGATAAGTCATGCTTTCGGCGCCCAGTTGGAAAGGACACCTGTCATGACTTCGAGAATCATGTGGCCCGAAGGGGCCCTCTATCGCCTGGATCTGTTTGACATTCCCCACGCGGCGCGCGGCGCCTTCGCCGAGCGGGCGGCGGCAACACAGGCTGTCCTGCGCCGGCAGGCCGGGCTCGTGGGCGAGCAGGGCTTCGAACGGGTCAGCGGTCCGGGACGGTTCAATATCGCGACGCTGGCCGCCTGGGAAAACGCGGCGGCGATCGAGGCTGCCGCGAAGGCCGTGGCCGAGATGCATGCGGCGACCGGTTTCGACCGCCAGACTTTCCTCGCCCAGCACGGCATCAGCGCCGAGATCGCGACCTTCCGCGCCTTCGCGCTCTGATGTGAAACGGGCGGGGATTGCCCCCGCCCGTCTCTTCGTCACGCCGCGTCGAGGAAGCCGCCGGACTGGCGGCGCCAGAGGCTGGCATAGAGGCCGCCATGGCGCAGCAGCTCCTCGTGGCTGCCGGTCTCGACGATCGCGCCCTTGTCGAGCACGATCAGCCGGTCCATCGCCGCGATGGTGGAGAGGCGGTGCGCGATCGCGATCACCGTCTTTCCGGCCATGAGCTCGAAGAAGCTCTCCTGGATCGCCGCCTCGACCTCCGAATCGAGCGCCGAGGTGGCCTCGTCGAGGATCAGGATCGGCGCGTCCTTGAGCAGCACGCGCGCGATGGCGATGCGCTGCCGCTGGCCGCCCGAGAGCTTGACGCCGCGCTCGCCGACATGCGCCTCGAACCCGGTCCGGCCGCGCGGATCGGAGAGATGGGCGATGAAGTCGAGCGCATGCGCCTTGCGCGCCGCCTCCACGACATCGGCCATCGTCGCCTCCGGCTTGCCGTAGCGGATATTGTCGATGACCGAGCGGTGCAGCAGGGAGGTGTCCTGCGTCACGAGCCCGATCTGCTGGCGCAACGTCTCCTGCGTTGCCGCGGCGATGTCCTGCCCGTCGATGCGGATCGTGCCTTTCTCGACGTCGTAGAAGCGCAGCAGCAGGTTGACGAGCGTCGACTTGCCGGCGCCGGAGCGCCCGACCAGCCCGACCTTCTCACCCGGCTGGATCGTCATCGAGAGATCCTCGATGATGCCGCCCTTCTTGCCGTAGTGGAAGGTGACGCCCTCGAAGCGGATCTCGCCACGCGGGACGGCGAGCGGCGGCGCCGCCGGCTTGTCGAGCAGGGAATAGGGCCGCGCGATCGTCTCGAGGCCTTCCTGCACCGTGCCCATCTGCTCGAAGATGCCGATCGCCACCCACATGATCCAGCCGGACATGTTGGAAATGCGGATCGAGAGACCCGAGGCGACGGCGATGGCGCCGAGCGAGATCGACGACACCGACCACAGCCAGATCGCCAGCGCGCCGGTCGAGACGATCAGGATGCCGTTGAGGCACGAGACCGTGGCGTTCATCGCGGTGATGAGCCGCGTCTCGCTGCGGAAGGTCTCGGTGTGCTCCTTCAGGATCTCCTGCGCGTAGTCGTCCTCACGGTCGGCATGGGCGAAGAGCTTCACCGTCTGGATGTTGGTGTAGCTGTCGACGATGCGGCCGGTCAGCGCCGAGCGCACCTCGGACATCGCCGTGGCGCGATCGCGGATGCGCGGAACGAACCAGGCCAGCGTCACGACATAGCAGACGATCCAGATCGACAGCGGCACGGTCAGCCGCCAGTCCGCGTCGGCGAAGATGACCAGCGCCGAGATCGCGAAGATGGCGACGAACCAGATCGCGTCGATGAGCTGCGTCACCGATTCGCGCAGCGCCGGTCCCGTCTGAACGATCTTCGAGGCGATGCGGCCGGCGAAGTCGTTGGCAAAGAACGTCACCGACTGGCGCAGCACGTAGCGATGTGTCTGCCAGCGCACGAGATTGGTCAGCGACGGCGCGATCGCCTGCTGGTTCAGCAGGTCGTGCAGGATATGCGAGATCGGCGCCGCGATGGCGATGACGAACGCCATCCAGAGGAAGGTCGGGCCATAGTCGACGAAGACCTCTTCGGGCGATGTCGTCTTCAGGAGATCGACGATCGAGCCGATGTATCTCATCATCGAGACCTCGATGAGCGAGACGACGAGGCCGACGATCATCAGCGCGACGAGCCAGGGCCAGACCTGCCGGCAGTAGCGCCAGTAGAAGGCGACGAGCGTCGGCGGCGGCATGCTGTCGTCATGCGGGCGGAACGGGTCGATGAGCGTTTCGAATCTGCGGAACATGGCGGGCCCAGGGAAGGCGGGACGAATGGGGGAACGGCGCGCAGAAGCGGCGCCGTCGGGCGCCGGTGCGGCTGGTCGCGCGGAGATGTCGAGCGGTGACGATGAGCAGCGGCCGGGCCCTTCGCGGGCTTCCGGCCGGTCGGCGTCGACTTTGAAGAAGGGCTAGAGCGCGGCGGCGCCCATGCTCGAACGAATCGCGGACCGGGTGCGCGAAAGGATCATTTCCATCCGGGTCCTCCTCGTTCGAGCTTCGCCGCGGGCGCTGGAATCGCACCCGCTCTGGCTGAGGTCGGCACTCTCATGCTACCCGCGACGATTGGCAAGGCCCAAGCTTCGATTAGCGCCGGCTGTTGCACCGCGGCGACAGTCGGCTGCGGCGGCAAAGTCTGGATTGCCGGGTCAAGCCCGGCAACGACAGGGAAGGGGGCCGGTGGGGAGGGTTCTACCCAGAAACCAGCCTTACTCCGCGGCGATTTCGTGCGGGGCGTGATCGCCGAGGAAGCCGCCGGACTGGCGGGCCCAGAGCTGGGCGTAGAGGCCTTGGCGCTCCAGGAGTTCGCGGTGGGTTCCGGTTTCGACGATGCGGCCTTCGTCCATCACGACGAGGCGGTCCATCGCCGCGATGGTGGAGAGGCGGTGCGCGATGGCGATCACCGTCTTGCCGGCCATCAGTCCCTCGAGCTGTTCCTGGATCACCGCCTCGATCTCCGAATCGAGCGCCGATGTCGCTTCGTCGAGCACGAGGATCGGCGCGTCCTTGAGCAGCACGCGGGCGATGGCGATGCGCTGGCGCTGGCCGCCGGAGAGCTTGACGCCGCGCTCGCCGACATGGGCGTCATAGGCCTTGCGGCCGCGCGGGTCGGAAAGATGGGCGATGAAGCCGTCGGCCGCGGCGCGGGCCGCCGCCTGGCGCACGGCATCGTCGTCGGCATCGGGCCGGCCATAGCGGATATTGTCGCGGATCGAGCGGTTGAGCAGCGCGGTATCCTGCGTCACCACGCCGATCGCGGCGCGCAGCGAGCCCTGCGTCACCGCCGATATGTCCTGCCCGTCGATGCGGATCGCGCCGCTTTCGAGGTCGTAGAGGCGGAGCAGCAGGCTGACCATGGTCGTCTTGCCGGCGCCGGAGCGGCCGACGAGACCAATGCGCTCGCCGGGCTTCACCACGAGGTCGACGCCGCGCAGCACCGGATTGCCGCCGCCATAGGAGAAGCGCACGTCCTCGAACACGATCTCGCCCTTCGAGACTAGGAGGTCGGGGGCGTCGGGCCGGTCGGCGAGGCCGTGCGGGCGGGCGATGGTGCGCATGCCGTCCTCGACTGTGCCGACATTGTCGAAGAGGCCGGTCAGCGTCATCATCACGCGGCCGGACATCACGGAGAGCCGCATCACGAGGCCGAGCGCGACCGCCGTCTCGCCGGGGCTGATCGCGCCGCGCGTCCAGAGCCAGACGCTGGCAGCGCCCGTCGCGCCGATCAGGAAGGCATTGGCGAGCTGCAGCAGCAGCGAGAGCCGCGTCAAGAGGCGGTTCTGGTCGAGCATGCGGCCGGTCTGCTCTGCGATGGCGCTTTGCGCCGTGTCGCGTTCGCGCCCGTCGCGCGCGAACAGCTTCACCGTCTGGATGTTGCCATAGATGTCGGCGAGCTTGCCGGTCAGAAGCGAGCGCGCCTCGGAGGCGGCGGCGGCGCGCTTGCGCACGCGCGGCACGAAGGTCGTGGCCAGCGTGACGAGGGCCGCCACCCAGATGACGAGCGGCACGGCCATGGCGATGCCGACATCGGCGAAGATCGCGAAGGCGCTGATCACGAAGACGGAGATGACCCAGAGCGCATCGATGACCTGCGTCAGGCTCTGCGTCAGCGACGAGCCGGTCTGCACGATCTTGGTGACGATGCGGCCGGAGAAATCGTTCTGGAAAAAGGAATAGGACTGGCCGACCACATGGAGATGGTTGAGCCAGCGGACGCGGGCGGTGAGGGCGGGCGGCAGCGTCTGGTTGGAGAGCACGGTCTGCACCGCGTTCACCAGCGGGCGGACGACGAGAACGACCGCCGCCATCAGCGCCAGCTGCCAGCCATGCTCCGCGAAGAAGGTCGCCGGCGTGCCGCGCGACATCATGTCGACGAGGGTGCCGACATAGGCGTAGATCGCCACCTCGGCGAGCGAGACCGCGAGCCCGGCCGCCATCAGCGCCAGCACATAGGGCCAGACCGGCGCCAGGAAATAGCGATAGAAGGCGAGGAGGCCGGGCGGCGGCGTCCCGTCCTCGACGGCGAAGGGGTCGATCAGCTTTTCAAAGTAGCGCAGCATGCTATGTCCGGTGGCGCCGGCCGCCTTCCTTGTCTTCAGCGTCCGGATGTCTTCAACGTCCGAGCGCATCCATTTCCGTTCCGAACGGCCCCTCCTTGCCGAGCATCGTCCTCTACCAGCCCGATATCCCGCACAATACCGGCGCGATCCTGCGATTCGCCGCCTGTGTCGGTTTGCCGGTCGAGATCGTCGAGCCGGCGGGCTTCGATCTCTCCGATCGCGGGCTGAAGCGGGCCGGCATGGACTATCTGGAGCGCGCGACCCTGACGCGCCACCCTTCCTTCGCGGCATTCGACGCCTTTCGCCGCGAGCGTGGCGGGCGGCTGGTGCTGCTGACGACCAAGGCGACGCGCTCCTATCTCGATTTCGGCTATGCCGAGGGCGACTTTCTCATGTTCGGCCGCGAGAGCGCCGGGGTTCCGGACGCGGTGCATGGGGTCGCCGACGAGCGGCTGCTGGTGCCGATGCGCCCCGGCCTCCGGTCGATCAATCTCGCCATGGCCGTCGCCATGGTGGCCGGCGAGGTGCTGCGGCAGGTCGGGCCCGTTGGCGACGCGCCGATGCAAGACCAGGGAGGATGAGCCAATGACCCTGCCCGACGGGCTCGACGAGAAGAAGGCGCGCGCCACCGGATGGTTCCGGGAGCTGCAGGCGCGCATCACCGCCGCCTTCGAGGACCTCGAGCGCGAGGCGCCCGATGCGCTCTATCCGGGCGAACCGGGCTGCTTCGAGCGCAAGCCCTGGACGCGCACCGACCATACCGGCGCCGACGGCGGCGGCGGCACCATGGCGATGCTGCGCGGCCGGCTGTTCGAGAAGGCGGGCGTGCATGTCTCGGCGGTGCATGGCAGCTTCGCGCCGGAATTCGCCAAGGATATCCCCGGCGCCGATGTCGACCCGCGCTTCTGGGCCGGAGGCATCTCGCTGATCGTGCATCCGAAGAGCCCCAATGTCCCGGCCGTGCACATGAACACGCGCATGGTGGTGACGACGCGGCAGTGGTTCGGCGGCGGGGCCGATCTGACGCCGGTGCTGGATCGCCGCCGCACGCAGGACGATGCCGACAGCGTCGCCTTTCACGCCGCTATGCGCGGCGCCTGCGAGCGTCACGCCGTCGCCGATTACGGCCGCTACAAGGAGTGGTGCGACACCTATTTCTTCCTGAAGCACCGGGGCGAGCCGCGCGGCATCGGTGGCATCTTCTATGACGGCCTCCACTCCGGCGACTGGGAGGCCGATTTCGCCTTCACGCAGGATGTCGGATCGAGCTTCCTCGACATCTATCCGAAGATCGTTCGCGCCAATCTAGCCGCGCCCTGGACCGAGGCCGACCGCGAGGAGCAACTCGTGCGCCGCGGCCGCTATGTCGAGTTCAACCTGCTCTATGACCGCGGCACGATCTTCGGGCTCCGGACCGGCGGCAATGTCGATTCCATTCTCTCCTCGATGCCGCCCGAGGTGAAATGGCCATGACCGAAGCGAGGCGGGGACGGACGACATGACCAAAGCGGTGCTCGGCATCATCGGGGGCTCGGGCCTCTATGACCTTCCCGGCCTCGAGCAGGCCGAATGGCGGACGGTCGAAAGCCCGTGGGGTACGCCCTCCGACCAGCTGCGCTTCGGCCGCATCGGCGCGACGCCGATCGTCTTCCTGCCGCGGCATGGGCGCGGCCATCGCCTCTCGCCCTCCGGCATCGACTACCGCGCCAATATCGACGCGCTGAAGCGCGCGGGCGTCACCGACCTCGTCTCGGTCTCGGCGGTCGGCTCGCTGAAGCAGGAGCTCTTTCCCGGCGACTTCGTCCTCGTCGATCAGTTCATCGACCGCACGGTCGGCCGCGTCTCCAGCTTCTTCGGCAATGGCTGCGTCGCGCATGTCTCGATGGCGCATCCGGTGGCGCCGCGGCTCGTGGAGCGCATCCGCCTCGCCGCCGCCGCGGAGGATATCCCGCATCACGTTGGCGGAACCTATGTCGCGATGGAGGGACCGCAGTTCTCGTCCGTCGCGGAATCGCATCTCTACCGGTCCTGGAACGCCGACGTCATCGGCATGACCAACATGCCGGAGGCGAAGCTCGCCCGCGAGGCGGAGCTCTCCTACGCCACCATCGCGATGGTCACCGACTATGACTGCTGGCATCCGAACCACGCCGCGGTGACGGTCGCCGATGTCATCCGCGTGCTCGGCGAAAACCGCGACAAGGCGCAGCGGCTGGTCGCGCGCCTCGCCCGCGACTTCCCGGCCGAGCACGAGCCATGCCCGATCGGCTCCGACCGGGCGCTCGACCACGCCCTGATCACGGCGCCGGACGCGCGCGATCCGGACCTTCTGGCGAAGCTCGATGCCGTCGCCGGCCGCGTGCTCCGCCGCTAATCGCATGCGGCGGCTTTACGCCGGGCACCCGCTCGGGCAAGGCTGTGGCTCAACCGCCCGCGGCCGCGCCGCGCCCGAACGATTCGACGTGCGAAGATGACATCAGAACCTTTCGACTACGCCGCCGCCATCCGCACCATCCCGGATTATCCCGCCAAGGGCGTGATGTTCCGCGACATCACCACGCTGCTCGGCAATCCGCGCGCCTTCCGCCGCACGATTGACGAACTCGTTCAGCCCTGGGCCGGATCGAAGGTCGACAAGGTGGCCGGCATCGAGGCGCGCGGCTTCATCATCGGCGGCGCGGTGGCGCATCAGCTCTCGGCCGGCTTCGTGCCGATCCGCAAGAAGGGCAAGCTGCCCTGGCAGACCATCGGCGAGGACTATGCGCTCGAATACGGCCATGACCGGATCGAGATCCATGTCGACGCGGTGGCTAAGGGCGAGCGCGTCATCCTCGTCGACGACCTGATCGCCACCGGCGGCACCGCCGAGGCGGCGATCAAGCTCCTGCGCCAGACCGGCGCGATCGTCGAGGCGGCGTGCTTCATCGTCGACCTGCCGGCGCTCGGCGGCGCCGACAAGCTGCGCGCGCTCGACGTGCCGGTGCGGACGCTGATCGCCTTCGACGGCCACTGAACGGCTGTAGAGGACGCGGGCCATGGCCGATTTCACGCTGCATGTCGGGACGCGGATCTGGTCGAGCTGGTCGCTGCGCCCGTTCATGGCGCTCGCCGCGGCCGGTGCCTCCTTCGACACGGTGGTGACCGCGCTCCGCGCGCCGGGAACGCGGGCCGCGATCGGCGGCTTCAGCCCGTCAGGTCTCGTTCCCGTCCTTGTCGACCATCGCGACGGGCGCGACGTGACCGTCTGGGATTCGCTGGCGATCTCTGAATATCTCGCCGAGAGCTGGCCGAGCCTCTGGCCGGCCGATCCGGTTGCGCGAGCCGTCGCGCGGTCGGTCTCAGCCGAGATGCATGCGGGATTTCGCCCGATGCGCATGGCGATGCCGATGGATCTCTTTTCCGAGCGCCCCGGCGAGGGTCTCGACGCCGAGGGCGTCGCGGCCGACATTCGCCGCATCGATGCGATCTTCAGCGATTGCAGGAGCCGATTCGGCGCCGGCGGTCCCTATCTCTTCGGGACTTTCTCGATCGCCGATGCCATGTATGCGCCGGTGGCCAGCCGTTTCCGGACCTACCGGCCCGAACTCAGCCAGACTGCCGCGGCCTATGTCGCGACGCTTCTGGCCGATCCGGGCTTCAAGGCCTGGGAAGCGGCGGCCCTGAAGGAAATGTGACGGCGGGCGGGCGACATGCCGCCTTGACCGCCGAGACGCATCGGCCCAGCCTCCGGGCGGGGCAGACGCGGAGCCTGCCGGGATGACGGTATGAATTCGTTTTTCGATGTCTTCAAATGGGACCGCTTCATCGCCCCCTCCGCGATGGAGCTGCTGTTCTGGCTGGTCTCGGCGATCGCTGTGCTGTTCGGCGTCTGGGGGCTCTCTTCCGGCATCGCCATGGTCGAGACGGCGCCCGTTCCCGGCCTCGTGCTGATCGCGGTCTCGATCATCGGGACGCTCGCCGGCATCGTCGCGGCGCGCATCGCCTGCGAGGCGGTGGTCATCCTGTTCCGCGTCAACGAAAACCTCATGGACATTGCCGAGCGCGGCTTCACCGCCATGCCGACGCAGATCGTCGAGAGCGCCGCCGTCCGCCTCGAGCATCGCGCTCCCGAGCCGCGCCAGGAGCCGCCGCCTACGCGCCGGCAGGCCGAGCGAAGCGACACGATCATCGAGGATCTGCCGCCCGTCTTCGACATCGACGAGGAAGACGAGGAGGATGCGGCCGATCCGTTCGCGCCGGATCAGGGCCGTGTCGAGCCGCGGGCCTGGGACGTCAAGCCGGTGCAGCCGAAGGCGCCGTCAACCGAGGTCGCGGCCCCCGAGGCGCAGCAGCGCATTCGCGACGTTAGCGCGCAGACGGCTCGCGACCGGGCGCCGCCCGCCGAGCAGCGGGCGAGGGCCGAACGCGCCGTGGAAGCGAGATCATCGGACCGCCGCGAGCCTGACCGGCAGGAGTCCAGCCGGCAAGAGTCCAGCCGGCAAGAGCCCAGCCGGCAAGAGCCCCAGCGGCACGAGCCCGAGCCGCGCCTGCCCGATATCCGCCCAGAGCCGCGGGCAGCCGAAACGAGAGCCGAGCGGTCGTCGCCGGCGATCGTCGTGCCCGAAGCGATCGAGCAACCGGCGGCCGTCAAGCGCGAGGCCGCGAGTCGTCGCGCCGCCTCTGACGAGCCGGCGATCGAGCATGCGTTGAAGCGGCTGTCGCAGCCCGCAGGCGCCAATGGTGCCAGCGAGGCGGCGCCAGCCCGCGAACGGCGCATGCCGGCCGCGCGGGTCGAGGACGCCGATTTCATCGCGCCGGCCGCTCCCGAGCCGTCTCGCCGTGACGCGCGCCGGTCGGGGGCTGCCGAGGCAGCAAGATCCGAGAGCGCAAAGTCTGAGGTCGTCCGGGCCGAGGCTGCAAAGGCGGAGCCGGCGCGGCCCGAGGCCGTGCGGCGAGAGGAGGCGCGACCGGGTGCGCAGAAATCTCCCGCCCAGCGTCGGAGGCCCGCCGCCGAAGAGGAGGCGGTCCCGTTGCCTGCCTTCCTTGCCAATAGGGTTGAGCGCGAGGCGCCGATCGATCTGCCGCCGGTGCTGGCGCGGCAGGACGCTGCCGTCAGCGATGCGCCGGCGGAGCCCAAGGCGCCGGAGCGCAAGGCCACGGCGCCGCGCACGGTGCGCGAGAAGGTGGCGCCCGCCGCCGCTCGTGAGGCCATGCCGGAGCGTCAGGCCGAGCCGCGGCGCGATCAGGCTGCCGCGAAGCAGAAGCCGAAGGGTGGCCAGGCGCCCCTGAAGCGCCGGAGGCCTCGCCGCGATCGCGACGAGGCCTGACAGGCGTCAGGTATTGAAGCGGAACAGCATGACGTCGCCATCGGCGACGACATAGTCCTTGCCTTCGTCGCGGGCGCGGCCCGCTTCCTTGGCGCCGGCCTCGCCGTTGTAGCGGACGTAATCCTCGAAGCCGATCGTCTGGGCGCGGATGAAGCCCCGCTCGAAATCGGTGTGGATCACGCCGGCGGCCTGTGGCGCGCGGGTGCCGACCGGAATGGTCCAGGCGCGGGCTTCCTTGGGACCGACGGTGAAATAGGTGATGAGGCCGAGCAGGGCGTAGCCGGCGCGGATCAGCCGGTCGAGACCCGGCTCCTCGAGGCCGAGCGTCTCGAGAAAGTCCTTCTGCTCGGCGGGGTCGAGCTGCGCGATCTCCGATTCGATCGCCGCCGAGATGACGACGCAGCCCGCGCCCTCGGCCTTGGCCATCTCCTCGACGCGCTTCGAATAGGCATTGCCGGTCGCGGCCGAGGCCTCCTCGACATTGCAGACATAGAGCACGGGCTTCGAGGTCAGGAGGTTCAGCGCGTCGAAAGCGGCGCGGTCCTCGGCGGAGACCTTGAGCTGGCGGGCCGGCTTGCCCTCGCGGAGCAGGGCGAGTGCCGCGTCCATCAGGTCGGCCTGGTGCTTGGCTTCCTTGTCATTGGCAGCCCGCTTGCGCAGTGGCACGACGCGCCGCTCCAGGCTGTCGAGATCGGCGAGCATCAACTCGGTCTCGACCGTCTCGGCGTCGGCGACCGGATCGATGCGGTTCTCGACATGGGTGATGTCGCCGTCCTCGAAGCAGCGCAGCACATGGGCGATCGCGTCGACCTCGCGGATGTTGGCGAGGAACTGGTTGCCGAGGCCTTCACCCTTCGAGGCGCCGCGCACGAGGCCGGCGATGTCGACGAAGGTGAGCCGGGTCGGCACGATCTCGTTCGACTTGCCGACCCGCGCCAGCGTGTCGAGCCGCGGGTCAGGCACCGCCACCTCGCCGGTGTTCGGCTCGATGGTGCAGAAGGGGTAATTCGCCGCCTGCGCCGCCGCCGTCTTGGTCAGCGCGTTGAACAAGGTCGACTTGCCAACATTCGGCAGGCCGACGATCCCGCATTTGAAGCCCATGGTGTTCTTTCAGTTCAGGAGAGTGTCGAGATCGGTATCGCTCCGGAAGAGATCGACGATCCTCATGTCGTCGACGACCCGCCCATGGGCGAGATCCTCGGAGAAGAAGAGGCTGCAGCCGGCGCGCGTTGCCGATGCAAGCATCAGGCAGTCCCACCAGGCGAAGCCCGTCGCATCCTGGATCTCCCAGGCGCGCCGGGTATTGGCGATATCGGACGGTGCTGTGCAGCATGGCATCAGCGAAGTGACGAACCGCCGGGCATCCTCGCGCGGCATGATCGCACGGCGATCCGTCAGCACGCGATAGCACTCGTTCAGGGTCTGCGGGCTCAGCACGAGGCGAGCCGTCGAGACAGCGCGTCGGATGACATCGCCTGCCCTAGCCCGCTTTCCGGCTTCGGCCGGATCCAGGCTGTAGATCAGGATGTTGCTGTCGATGAAGATCCCGGTCTGCATAAAGGGCCTCCCGAGCGGGCAGATTGGCGGCGATGCCCGGATAGCCGGGACCGGAAAGGAAATGCTCGATCTCCGAAAGCGAGTCCGGCTTCTGCCGCATCTCGTCTTCAAGACGTTCGGCGATCCAGCGCGAGAGGCTCTTGCCGGCCTTGGCCGCCTCGATGCGCGCCCAGCGCGCGAGCGCTTCGTCGAGCGTGATCGTGACATTCTTCATCGGCCATCTCCGTTCATCCGCGAGAACGCTCGTCGCAATGACTGACACGGATTTCGTGTTTCCGTGTTCCCGTGTCAAGCGGCGCGTCAGTCGCCCTTGCCGAACAGACGCTTGAGCCCGGCGGCGAAGGGGCCATCGGCCGGTTTCGATTCGGCGGAAGCCGTGCCTTTCGAGGTTGGAGGAGGGGAGCCGGATGCCGGTTCGCTCCTGGTCGTTTCCGGCTTGCCCGCCTCCGATTTGACCGGCTTCGGCGGCTCCGTCGCTCGGTGCAGGCGGTTGGCGAAAGTCGAGTCCTTGCCGTCCGCGAGGAGATTGGCCCCGTCGGCGATCGCGTCGAGCAGCGGGTTCACCCAGGCGCCGTCGGCCTTGGCGAAGTCGTGCAGCACATAGCCGGCGACGAGTTCCTTGGCGCCGGGATGGCCGATGCCGAGCCGGAGGCGGCGGTAGTCGTCGCCGAGATGGGCGGTGATCGAGCGCAGGCCGTTATGCCCGCCATGTCCGCCGCCGACCTTCATCCGCGTCTTGCCGGGCGGCAGGTCGAGCTCGTCATGCATGACGACGATGTCGGCGTTGGGGATCTTGAGGAAGCGGGCAGCCTCGGCGACCGCGCGGCCGCTCTCGTTCATATAGGTCTGCGGCTTCATGAGCAGCGTGCGCCGCCCGGAAAGCGTCCCCTCGGCCACCTCCGCATGGAAGCGGCTGCGCCAGGGTCCGAAGCCATGGCGGCGGTGGATCGCATCCGCCGCCATGAAACCGATATTGTGCCGGTTCAGGGCATATTGGCCGCCGGGATTGCCGAGGCCGACGATGAGGAGCATCGCTCTCTATCCCGAACCGGAAGCCGGATCAGGCCTTGGGAGCCTCGGCCGCACCCGCTTCCGCCGCCTCTTCCGAGACCAGCGCAGCCGGGGCGACGATCGTCGCAAGCGTCACGTCGTCGGCCGCGGTCGGCTTGACGCCTTCCGGCAGCGAGACGTTCGACAGATGCACCGAGGAGCCGATCTCGAGGCCGGTCAGGTCGACGACGATGTGATCGGGAATCGCATCGGCCGGCGCCGTCACGTCGAGTTCGTGCGAGACGATGTTCAGCACGCCGCCGGCCTTGAGGCCCGGCGCCTTGTCCTCGTTCACGAACTGGACCGGAACCTTGACATGCAGCGAGGCACCGACGGTGACGCGCAGGAAGTCGACATGGATCGGCTGGTCGCTGACGGGATGCAGCGCGTAGTCACGCGGAATGACGCGGATCTTCTGGCCGTCGACATTGATCGTGGCCACGGTGGTCAGGAAGCCGCCACCATGCAGCTTCATGTACACGTCCTTGTGCGACAGCTCGATCGCGAGGGGCGGCTGCTTGTCGCCATAGATGACGGCCGGAATCTTGCCTTCGCGACGCGACGCCCGGGCGGCCCCCTTGCCCACGCGGTTGCGCACGGAGGCCGTGAGCTCGTAGGAAGTGCTCATCGGAATTCTCCTTGTCCAAACGAAAAAGGCCGCGGTGCCTCCAGGGGTGTCGGCGCGGCCGCGCGCCTTATAGACGAGGCGCCGGCGAAGGACAAGGAAAGAAGGCTCGCCTCAGATGAAGAGGCTCGACACCGACTTCTCGCTGGCGGTGCGGTTGATCGCCTCGCCGATCAGCGTCGCGATCGAGGTGACGCGGATATTGGACGCGCCCTGGACGGCCTCGGTCGGCTGGATCGAATCGGTGATCACCAGTTCTTTCAGCATCGAGGAGGAGATGCGGGCAACGGCGCCGCCCGAGAGCACGCCATGGGTGATATAGGCGACGACCGACTTGGCGCCCTTGGCGAGCAGCGCCTCGGCGGCGTTGCAGAGCGTGCCGCCCGAATCGACGATGTCGTCGAAGAGGATGCAGTCGCGCCCTTCGACATTGCCGATGATGTTCATGACTTCGGACTCGCCGGGTCGCTCGCGCCGCTTGTCGACGATGGCGAGCGGGGCGTCGATGCGCTTGGCGAGCGCGCGGGCGCGCACCACGCCGCCGACATCCGGCGACACGACCATGATGTTCTGCAGTTCGTAGTGCTCGCGGATATCGCGCGTGATCACCGGCACCGAAAAGAGGTTGTCGGTCGGGATATCGAAGAAGCCCTGGATCTGCCCGGCATGCAGGTCGAGCGTCAGGACGCGGTCGGCACCGGCATGGGTGATGAGATTGGCGACGAGCTTGGCCGAGATCGGGGTGCGCGGACCGGCTTTGCGGTCCTGCCGCGCATAGCCGAAATAGGGCAGCACGGCGGTGATGCGGCGCGCCGAGGAGCGGCGCAGCGCATCGATGATGATCAGGAGCTCCATGAGATGATCGTTGGCCGGATAGCTCGTCGACTGGATGACGAACACGTCCTCGCCGCGGACATTCTCCTGGATCTCGACGAAGATCTCCTGGTCGGCAAACCGCTTGACGAGACACTTGGCCAGCGGGATCTCGAGATAGGTGGCGATCGCCTCGGCGAGCACCCGGTTGGAGTTTCCGGCAACCAGCTTCAAGGTGTGGGGTCCCGTTGGTCCTGCTTCGCGAGTGGCGATCGATTCCGGGGCGGCATCGTAAGGCGGAGCGGCGGCGTTGTAGCAACTCCCCTTCCGCACTGCAAACGCGATTGCGTCGCGGCTCCGTTCAGTTTGCCGGGATGGTGGATGACGGGAGCGGCGGCAACGTGGTCGTCGCCGGAAGGGACGGGCTCGTCGTGGCGCTCACCGGCGTTGCCGCGACGGCTGCGGGGGCTGCCGCAACGGGGGCGCTCGCGACGGCGCCGGCATTGGCCGGGCCGCTCCGTCCCCAGGCAACGATGGCGCTGATCGTCTGCCGCGCGACATTGGAGGCGGTGGAACGGTCGACGCCCCGCCAGGGATCGACGCCGGCGCCCGGGGCCGTCTCCTGGCCGGAAATGCGGTGCACGCGCTTGCCGCTGCGGTCGAAGACGTCCCAGACATAGACGACGATGGTGCCCGAGGCGTCGCCGACGGCGGAGAGATAGCCCTTGACGATATAGGTCGCCGCCGGGTCGTCGACCGGGACCAGGCTGACCTGCTGGGCGTAGGCTTCCTTGCCAAGCTCGGCCGACATGTTGGTCAGCACGGTCGCGGGAGCGCCCGTCACCGGGGCGAAGGCGAACTTCGCCTGCGACAGGGGAACGGAAGGCGGCGTCGCCGCGATGGGGGGGATGGCGGCATTGGCCATGGACTGCGCCGCGCCGCTGATGCCTTCGCCGCTGCCACAGGCGGAAAGCCCGAGCGCAGCCATGGCAATGAGGGCCCAGACCGGCCGATATGCCTTCACCGTCATTCCTTCGTCCCGCCGGTCCGCAACCGGAGCCCCCGCTGCCTTCCTAGCGAGAAATGCCGGACCGGTCCAGAATCGGGCCGGATTTCCGATCAATTCCGGTCACTTGTCCCGATCACGTTTCCGCATCGGCGAGTGCGATGGCGTGAAGCAGCCGGCCATAGTCGGCTTCCCCCTGATGGGTCATGCGGCGGTAGGAATAGAATCGCGCCGGGTCGGCATAGGTGCAGAGGCGAAGATCGACGAAACGGCCGACACCGGCGGTTGCGGCGCGGTGGCCGAGATAGGCGGGAAGGTCGAACTGCCGGTGGCCTTCGCGCTCCGAGGGCGCGAAGAATCGCTCGTTGCTTGCGTCGGCCTCGGTGAACCTTGCGACGAATTCCGGCCCGACCTCATAGGCGGCGGCGGAGATGGTCGGACCGAGCACGACGGTGATCCGCCGTCGATCGGCGCCGAGGCCTTCCATCGCGGCGAGCGTCGCTTCGAGGACGCCGGTGAAGGCGCCGCGCCAGCCGGCATGGGCCGCGCCGATGACGCGCGCCTCCGAGTCGGCGAAGAGCAGCGGCCCGCAATCCGCCGTGCCGACACCGACCGCGATGCCGGGCCGGGCCGTCACGACGGCATCGGCCTTCGGGCCATCGCCCACCGGCCACACCTCGTCGACGACGACCACATCGGGGCTATGCACCTGATAGGGCGTTGCGAGCCGGTCGGGGCCGACGCCGAGGTCGCGTGCGACGCGGGCGCGATTCTCCAGGACGCTCTCCCGCGCGTCGGACGAGCCGACGCCGCAATTGAGACTGGCATAGATCCCGTCCGAGACGCCGCCCTGGCGGGTGTAGAAGCCGTGGCGGATGCCGGGGAGGTCCAGCGCGTCGGCGGTGATCTTCATCGGGTCGGTCCTTCAGTCGAAAGGGGGCGGCGCGAGGCCGGGCGATGCCGCGACCAGAACCTTGAACAGCGTTCCCATGGCCTCGGGTCCGGCGAGGCGCTCGACGGCGGCGCGGATCGCGTCCTGCGTCGCCGGGTCCTTGCCGCTGCCGAGCGCGCCGGCGCGCTCCAGAAGGCCGAGGCGGAGCAGGAAATCCCCCTGATCCATCAGCGGAAACGCCGTTGCGCCGGCCCGTCGCGCCGCGGCGGCGAGCGCTGCGAAATCGACATGGGCGGTGATATCGGCCTCGCCGGGCGTTTCGAGCGGCGAGACGAAGCGATGCTGCCGCAAGGCCTGCAGCGTGTCGCCGACGCCGCCGTCGTGGCCGTAATCGATGGCGAGCATCGCTCCGGGCATGCGGGCGAAACGGGTTGCGAGGCTCGTCATGACCGCGACGGACGGGCCGCTGGTTTCGATGACCGAGCCGATCGGCAGGCCCTGCGCGGGGACCGGCGGACGGGCGCCAGGACGAAGGCCGAAGGCGAGGGCGTCGTCAACGAGGCCGACCATGCGCTCGGCGAAGCCATCCTCGGTCCGCACATATTGGCGGATCGGCAGCGCATCGAAGAATTCGTTGGCGATGACGATCAGCGGCCCGTCGGAGAGTTCCTCAACGCCCGATGCGAAGAGGGGCGCGTGCGGGGCCAGCTTCTCCTGCTGTATCGTCCGCAGATGCGGGCTCGTCTCGACCAGCACGACGTTCGCCGCGGCGAGAAAATCGGGCGCGAGACGGGCGGCGCGCAGCGCGTCGGCCATCAGCGTGCCGCGGCCGGGGCCGAACTCGGTGAGCACCACGCGCGCCGGGCTGCCCATCCGCCGCCAGGTTTCCACCGCCCAGAGGCCGACGAGTTCGCCGAACATCTGGCTGATCTCGGGGGCGGTGACGAAATCGCCGGCCGCGCCGAAGGGATCGCGGCGCATGTAATAGCCATGCTCCGGATCGCCGAGGCAGGCTGCCATGTAGTCGGCGACGGTGATCGGTCCATCGGCGCGGATGCGCGCGGCGAGCCTTAAGGCGAGCGGCGTCGCCGGCTCAGACACGGTCGCGGCGGCGGACATAGATGAGAAGGCCGAGGCCGGCGAGCACCATGGGGACGGAGAGCAGCATGCCCATGGTGAGCCCGCCGGAGAAATAGCCGATCTGGATATCCGGCTCGCGGAAGAACTCGGAGATGATGCGCGCGAGGCCGTAGCCCATGGCGAAGACGGCGGCGACATAGCCCGGCTGGCGCAGGCGAAGCTGCCTGTGGGTCAGGATGCGCAGGACGAGGAAGAGGACGATGCCCTCCAGCGCCGCCTCGTAGAGCTGGCTCGGATGGCGCGGCTGACCGTCGGCATTGGGGAAAACCATCGCCCAGGGCACGTCGGCCGGACGGCCCCAGAGTTCGCCATTGATGAAATTCGCCAGCCGGCCGAGGCAGAGCCCGACCGTGACGCTGGGGCCGATGACGTCGATCAGCGACAGGAAGGGAATGCGCCGCTTCCAGCAGAACAGCGCCATCGCGATGGTCGTGCCGAGGAAGCCGCCATGGAACGACATGCCGCCATGCCAGACCTCGAAGATCGTCAGCGGCGAGGCGAGGAAGGCGCCGGGATCATAGAACAGCACATAGCCGAGGCGGCCACCGACGATGATGCCGACGGTCGCCCAGAGCACGAAGTCGTCGAGATCGACGGGCGTGATCGGCGCGCCGTCCTTGCCCCAGAGTCGCGCATTGGAGACGAGCCGCTTCGCATACCACCAGCCGAACAGGATGCCGACGATATAGGCGAGCGCGTACCAGCGGATCGCGAAAGGGCCGATCGCGACGAGCACCGGATCGATGGTCGGGTAGGGGATGACGTAGAGCATTGCGCGCCTTTGCTGCCGCGGCATTGGTGCGCTGATCCGCCCGAAGCGGTCAAGAGCCGCAGCCGCGATGGCGCTTCAGGCTCTTGTGACCGGCCGGGCGGCCACCCATAGTCTCCATCAGAGCGACAGGTTCGCATCCGGAGGATTGCCATGGACGAGCGCCCCAACCGTCTGTTCGACGATTTCGCCAAGCTGATGACGGACGCCGCCGGCATGGCGCAGGGCGTGCGCCGCGAAGCCGAGACCGCCATGCGCCACCAGGCCGAGCGCTTCATGTCCGAGATGGACTTCGTGAAGCGCGAGGATTTCGAGGTCGTGCGCGAGATGGCCGCCAAGGCCCGTGCCGAGAATGATGCGCTGGCGGCCCGCGTCGCGGCTTTGGAGGCGAAGCTGGCGCTGATGACGGGCGGCCAGGTCAGCGCCGTGCCACCGACACCCGAGCAGACCTGATTTTATCCGGATCAAATTGACAGGATAAAACCCGGGTAATATACCGCCGTGGTCATCGGATCACGGCGGAGCGGCATCATGGATCGGGAACAGCGCAAGGCGGCGGTGGACGCCTATCGCAAGCGCAAGGACGCCCCCGGCATCTACGCGATCCGAAGTCTTTCGAACGGCGCGGTCTGGCTTGGCCAGACGCCGGATCTGGAAGCGATCGCCAATCGCATCTTCTTCGCCCTTCGCCACCGCAGCCACCGCGGCGCCAGGCTGCAGGCGGCCTTCGACAGGCATGGCGAGGCCGATCTCGCCTTCGAAGTGCTGGAGCGGATCGAGCCGCCGGAGACGGCCTATCTCCTGCGCGCCATCCTCAAGGACCGCCTGGCGGACTGGCGGACGCGCCTCGGCGGCGAGCTCGTCTAGAGTCTCTTTGTCTGGACGCATTTTCTTCACGCGAACCGGTACCCACTTCGCTCGAAAATGCTCCAGGCACACTCACTCGGGCAGCGGGATGAATTCCTGCTCGTCGCCGAACACCTTGTCGAAGCGGCCCGACTTCCAGTCAGCCTTGGCGCTCTCGATGCGCTCCTTCGAGGACGAGACGAAGTTCCACCAGATATAGCGCGGCCCGTCCATCGGCTCGCCGCCGACAAGGACGAAGCGCGCCGCGCTCCGCGCACGCACCGTGATCGGGTCGCCCGGCTTCAGCACGAGCAGCCGGCCCGCTTCAAAAGTGTCGCCGGCGATCTCGATCTCCCCCTCGTAGAGATAGAGCGCCCGCTCGACATGGACGGCGTCGATCGGGACGCTGCTGCCAGCCTCGAGCGTGATCTCGGCATAGACCGTGTCGGTGAAGGTTGCGACCGGCGATTCGCCGCCCCAGCCCTCGCCGAGGATCAGCCGCACCCGCGCGCCGCCGGCGGCGATCTCGGGCAGCGTCTCGGCGTCGTGATGATGGAAGGCCGGCGCCGTTTCCTCATGCGACTTCGGCAGGGCCACCCAGGTCTGCAGCCCGGCGAGGCCGCGATGATCGGGCCGGGTGCGGAACTCGCCGCTCGAGCGCTCGCTGTGGGCGATGCCGCGACCGGCCGTCATCCAGTTCACGGCACCCGGCAGGATCGTCGCCTCGACGCCGGTCGAATCGCGATGCACGATCTCGCCGTCGAAGAGATAGGTGACCGTCGCCAGGCCGATATGGGGATGCGGTCGCACGTCGAGGCCCTTGCCGCGGTCGAATTCGCCGGGGCCCATCTGGTCGAGAAAGATGAAGGGGCCGACCATCCGCCGCTTGGCGGTCGGCAGTGCCCTGCGCACCGTGAAGCCGCCGATATCGGCCGTCCGCGGCACGACGACCAGTTCGACGGCGTCGCTGGAGGCGGCGTCCCCGAAGATCGGGTCCTTGTCGGTCAGATTGCTCATGGCGTCCTCCGCTCTCGCGTCATCCACTGAAGATGGACGTGGGCGGCTGCCGCGGGAAGACGCGCGTTCGGCGACGGATCGTTCAGCGGATCGTCAGTCGCCGACGTCGAGCGGCTCGGTGCCGACGGCCTGGCCGGACGCGCCGGTGCGGATCTTCTCGACCTTCGCCTCGGCCTGGGCGAGCAGCGATTCGCAATGCTTCTTCAGCGCCTCGCCGCGCTCATAGATGCGGATCGATTCCTCGAGCGGGACATCGCCGCGCTCGAGATGGCCGACGATCGATTCGAGTTCGGCCAGCGCCTTCTCGAAGGTGAGGCTGGCGATCGGGGCGGCCGTTTCGGTCATGAGGGCTCTCCGCAACTGACGCGCCTCTTTTCGGTCATTGGCGGGCGGGAGGCAAGCGGCAGGCAAGCGCGGCCCCAAGCGCGGCCCCAAGCGCTGCCCCAAGCGCGGCACGGGTGGATGCGCGGCTCTCCCCGGGGTTATGCTCGCGCCGTGGCGCAATCGAGAGACGGTGACCGATGGATTGGACTGTAGGCTTCAAGTTCTTCGCGGCGATGTTCGCCATCATGAATCCGCTGACCACGCTGCCCGTCTTCCTGGCCATGACCGGCGGCCAGCCGCCCGAGAGCAGCCGTCGCACCGCGATCACCATGATCGCCACGGTGACCATCGGCAGCGTGATCTGCGCCCTGGTTGGCCGGCTGCTGCTCAATGTCTTCGGCATCGATATCCCGCATTTCCGCCTGGCGGGCGGGCTGATCGTCCTGTTGATCGCGCTCACGATGCTGAACGGCGAGGATCACCCCTCCCATGCGGGCACGCCGGAGGAGAAGGCCAAGTTCCCCGCGGCTTCCAGCATCGGCGTCTATCCGCTCGGCATCCCGATCGCCTTCGGTCCGGGGACCATGGCAACGGTCATCGTCTTCGCGCAGACCTCGGCCGAGGCCGGCGCCATGGGCGTCTATGCGATCACGCTCGCGCTCTATCTCGTCTTCTTCGGCGTCGCGACGCTGGCCGCGCCGCTGATCAGCCATTGGATGTCGCCGATGACCTTGTCGCTGACGCGCCGGCTGATGGGCCTGGTGCTGGCGGCGATCGCCATGGAGATGATCGTCGGCTCGCTCGGAAAGCTCTTTCCGGCCTGGCTCGGCTAGCTGCTTGCCATCAGCCGCGTCACATGCGCGGCGGCCGAGCCGGCGAGGCCCTTCAGGTCATAGCCGCCTTCCATGATGCTGACGATGCGGCCGCCGCCATCGCGGTCGGCGCGCTCCATCAGCGCATCGGTCGCCCAGGCGAAGTCCTGCTCGTCGAGCTCCAGCCCGCCGAGCGGATCGCGGCGGTGGGCGTCGAAGCCGGCCGAGATGATGACGAGATCGGCCTTGAAGGCGTCGATCGCGGGCAGGATGCGCGCCCCGAAGGCGTCCTTGAACAAGGCGCCATCGGCACCCGGCGGCAGCGGGGCGTTGACGATCGTGCCATGCGCTCCGGTCTCCGACGCCGCGCCGGTGCCGGGATAGAGCGGCATCTGGTGCGTCGAGCAATAGAGCACCGAGGGATCGTCCCAGAAGATCGCCTGCGTGCCGTTGCCGTGATGGACGTCCCAGTCGACGATCGCGACGCGGCCCGCGCCGTGATGCGCCTGCGCATGGCGGGCGGCGATGGCGGCCTGGTTGAAGAAGCAGAAGCCCATGGCCCGGTCCGGCTCGGCATGGTGGCCGGGCGGGCGCATGGCGCAAAAGGCGTTGGCCGCGGCGCCGGTCATGACCGCGTCGACCGCCTGGCAGGCGCCGCCGACGGCGGTCAGCGCGGCCTCGAAGGTCTTGGGCGACATGATGGTGTCGGCGTCGAGCCGGCCCATGCCCTCGCTGGGGCTCGCATGGCGGATGGCGTCGAGATGGGCGCGGGTATGGCAGGAGAGGATCATCGCTTCGTCGGCCATGACCGCTTCCTCGCGGATGAGCGCATCGAAGGCGGGCAGCGCCAGCGCCGCCTCGACGGCCGCGATCCGCTCGGGCCGTTCGGGATGGCCGAAGGGGACGAGATGGCGGGCGAAGATCGGGTGATGGATGAGCAGCGTCGCCATGGACATTCCGCCTCGTCGTTCGGCGCCCGCCGGGAGCGCGCACCGCGCCGGCCGCTTGGTTCTACCAGCCTGGCCAACGCACAGCGAGGGCCGAACGATCCGGATCCGGCGCGGAATGCGGCTTTTCCGCCCCTTTGCGGCATCCGGTCGCCCCGCCGGCCTTGACGCGGGGCGCCGCGGCCGCTTCAAGCGGCCCATGGCACGAGGACGTCGCGAGGCATGATCAGGTCAGCATCCGATCCGGGGGCGATCGCGGATGCGGTCGCCGTGCTCGTCGCCGGCGGTCTCGTCGGCATGCCGACCGAGACGGTGTATGGGCTCGCGGCCGATGCAGGCAATGGCGAGGCGGTCGCCCGCATCTATGCCGCCAAGGGCCGGCCGCGTTTCAACCCGCTGATCGCCCATGTCGCGGACCTTGCGGCAGCGGAGCACCTCGCCCGGTTCGATCCACTCTCCCGCCGCCTCGCCGAGGCCTTCTGGCCCGGTCCGCTGACGCTGGTCCTGTCGAAGCGGCCCGATGCGCCGCTCGCCGATCTCGCGACCGCCGGCCTCGACACCGTCGCGATCCGCGTGCCCGCCCATCCCGTGGCGCATGCGCTGCTCGACGCCTTCGGAGGGCCGCTCGCGGCGCCGAGCGCCAATCGCTCGGGTCATGTCAGCCCCACCAGCGCCGCGCATGTCGAGGCCGATCTCGGCGACCGCGTCGGGATCATCCTCGACGCGGGGCCAACGAAGGTCGGCGTCGAATCGACGATCCTGAAGGTCGAGGGCGAGCGCGTGCTGCTGCTGAGGGCCGGCGGACTGGCGCGGCCCGCGATCGAGGCGGTCATCGGCCGCGCGCTCGTCGCGCAGACCCATGCCGAATCGGCGCCGGTCGCGCCGGGTATGCTCGCCTCGCATTACGCGCCGGCCGCCGCCGTTCGCCTCGATGTCGCGCGCGTCGCGCCCGGCGAGGCGCTGATCGCCTTTGGCGAGCGGCTTCCGCCGGGTGCCGAGCATGCCGCGGCCGTCGTCAATCTGAGCGAACGGGGCGATGTCGTCGAAGCGGCGGCGCGCCTCTTCGCGGCGCTGCGCGAACTCGACGGGGCCGCGGACACGATCGCCGTCGCGCCGATCCCGGGGGAGGGGCTCGGCGAGGCGATCCGCGATCGTCTCGCCCGCGCCGCCGCGCCGAGACCCTAGGCGTCAGGCGTCGTATTCCGGGCCGCGCACCGAGGCGTAGCCGGCCTCGCGCCAGCGGCGCATCAGCGCCTCGAACTCGGGATCGACCGGATCGGGCAGCATCAGCTTCAGCGCGACGAGCAGGTCGCCGTGACCGCCGAGCGCCGTCGGCAGGCCCTTGCCCTTCAGCCGCATCAGCCTCCCGCCATTGGAGCCGGCGGGAACCGTCATGGTGACCGGGCCGCCAAGCGTCGGCACGCGCACCTTGGCGCCCAGCACCGCCTCGTCGAGCGAGACCGGCAGCTCGATCCTGAGATTGTCGCCCTCGACCTTGAAGAGCGGGTGCGGGACGAACTCGACGGTGACCATGGCGTCGCCGGTCGGGCCGCCATCGGGCGACGCCCAGCCCTGGCCGCGGAGGCGGATCTGCTTGCCCGAGCGCGTGCCGGCGGGGATCGAGACCTCCAGCGTGCGGCCGGTCGGCAGTTCGACCTGCACCTTGTCGCCGCGCAGCAGCTGCTCGAGCGTCACGGCGACGGTTGCCTGCACATCCTCGCCGGCCGTGCGCGGCGCCTGCGGCCGCGGGCCGCCACGGCGGGCACCGAAGCCGGCGCGGTTGGAGAAGCCGGAGAGGATCTCCGACAGGATGTCGTCGTCGCCTGCGCCCTGGCCGGCGCCGCCCTGGCTCGTCCAGCGGAAGCTCTGCGCGCCCGGGCCGGGGCGCGGGCCGCGCGAGGAGAAGCCCTGGAAATCCTCGAAACCGCCCTGGAATTTCGGCTTGCCCTCGGCGTCGATCTCGCCGCGGTCGAACTTGCCGCGCTTTTCCTTGTCGCCCACGATCTCATAGGCGGCATTGATCTCCGCGAAGCGCTCCTGGGCCTTCGGGTCGTCCTGGTTGCTGTCCGGATGCGACGCCTTGGCGAGCTTCCGGAATGCCTTCTTGATGTCGGCCTCGCTCGCCGTCTTCGCGACGCCGAGGACCTGATATGGATCTCTCATTGAAAACCCCCTGACGGGCAGAATTCGGTCCCGTTCCAAAGACCCGGGATCGGTGTGTCATA
>Ga0209930_1002076_pt1 | contig 25808 bp, 28 predicted proteins | sample ThiBiot_500_biof_2_FD_183948 | JGI IMG/M metagenome (GOLD analysis project Ga0209930, IMG submission 183948) | Wastewater bioreactor microbial communities from Cape Town, South Africa - Thiocy_cont_500_biof (SPAdes) | ecosystem: Engineered > Bioreactor > Thiocyanate-remediating >... | reverse complement strand
AGCTCGTCGTCCCGCGTCGAGCTCCTACGATTGCTGGCTCGCATGCTGGTCGTAGTTGTTGCTGCAGTAGTTGTTGGTTTCCTTCACGGAGGCAAGCAGCCAACCGATGGACCGAAATGAACCGGTCGTGAACGAGCGCGGCGGTGTTATTGGTGGTGCCGAGAGCGCGCGAACGAAATGAATGATGAGGACTCGTTTGCGCTGATGCTGCGTTGTATGTGTGTGCTCAACTTGAGGCACCAGAGATAAGGATACAGAGGACAAGTGCGCCGAGATGGATGGATGGGTGGATGGGTGGATGGATGCGGAGATGTGGTGGGGGCAGGGCGGGGCGATGCGATGATGTGCTCGAGACGATACCAGCGTACTCTGGTACTCTGAGACAGCGGCCATCGAGCGAGGGAGTCTCATAAGCAAACGAGTATGAAATGAAAAGCACGCAATGAATGATAGATAGATAGATTGCTTGATAGATAGGCTGGCTAGCTAGGTAGGCTGGCTGGCTGGCTGGCTGGCTGGCTGGCTGGCTGACTGAGATTGCGCAGTACTCGGCCGAGTTCAAGAACTGGCAGGCACCAAGGGGTAGATATGAAACGAAACGAAAACACGAGAGGGAGGCTCGCGAGACCGCTGGCAGTGCGTTGCGCGCCACCGTTTAGGCTCGAGGCTCGACTGTGAACGGAAGCGGCGCATCGGGCGAGTAGATGCCACCGACGTGGGTCGGATCGGTGCCGGGGAAGTTGGGACACAGCAAGTGCGACTTGTACTTGCGCACCCAGAGTGCCATCATGACCTTAAGCACCATCAGCGCAAAAAACTCACTGCAATCGTCGTCATCATCACCATCGTCGTCAGGGTGTGAATTCCTCATGCAACTCATCGTCGTAGTGGTGGTGATGGTGAAGAGCAAAGCCTCCACGTACCCCTTACATCGGTGCACACCGGCACCGAACTGCATGAGGTTGAAGGTCGACTTGGCCTCGGGGCGCAGGAAGCGGTCGGGGTTGAAGAGTTCAGGGTTGGGATGGATCTCCGGGTTCAAGTTGGCGATCACGATCGGGTACGAGACGAACTCGCCCTTGGGGAACACGTAGTCCCTCCAGCGCTCCTCCTGCTCGACCAGACGGAAGTGGCCAAAGAGCGAGTACTTGCGGCCGGTCTCCATGATGATACGATTGAGCACTTCCATGGCGTTGATTGCAGCCATCGAAAGCCCCTCGCCGTGCTCCGCGATGATCTGCTGCTGCTCAGCGTAAACTTGTTCACTGCGTACACAGACGCGCAGCGTTACCAGACGTGTGAGTGGTCGACGAGCGTTATTTGCGAGGGCGTGGTAGTCGTGTGTGTGTACATACAGCCACTTGGTACCGTATTCCGGATGGAGCAGCTCGGCCATGGCCCTACAGATGGTACAGCGGTGCGAGTGTGAGTGAGAGGCGGCGGTTCGAGCGATCGATCGAGCGACAGGCCGGCTGGACGCGTACCAAGTGAGCGTGCCTGCCGTGTTGATGAAGGCAGCCAGCATCGTGCCGATGACACCCATGTAGATGTCCTCGAACGGGAGGCCGGTCTCGCTCTTGATGAGCTGCGCCAGCAACGAGCAATCGGAATCGTTGTCACGCTTCTTGTTGTCGGCGATGCCGCGTACGACGTCCACCAAGCGGTAGCGTGCTTGGTCGACCTCCTTCGACAAGAAGAGCGCCGGGCACACGATGGCTGAGAGCGAGTTGGCCGAATCCAAGGTCGTGACCTCCTTCAAGAGGCGTGCGCGCAATACGGGATCTACATAGGGGCGACGAGCGAGTGAGTACAAGCGCGCAACACGCCAAGCAAATACAGGCGCGCGAGAGAGCGAACGAACGTACCAGTCAACTCATTGCCGACTGCAACGCGCAGGTTGACGTTGTTGATGAACTCCTACGCACGAAAGGTGAGCACCAAGCACAGCAGACGAGAGGGCGCGAGAGGACGCGCGCACCTTGATGCACGCGTGCAAGTCGGGCACGTTGCGTTGCTTGGCGAGGATGCTGAGGAACTGCTCGGCCTCCTCGATCACCACCGGCAGGAAGGCAGGGATGCGGGGCGGAGCTAGTGGACCAATCGTCAGTCAGTCAAGGCGATGAACTTGGCCATTGGAAGTCACGAGTGATCCGAGGGCGCACGTACAAAAGACTTGGTACACGATGCGCAAACGCTCGGCCGTCTGCCACTCGGGGATCTGTGCGCCGACGTAGGTGAAGCTCGGTGGGAACCAGTGGAAGAAGTAGCGCTGTAGAGCCAATTGCAAGTGCGTAAGCAAGCGATACTACTGCCGCTACCACGACCGAGCACGATAAATAGAGTCGAGGCGGGATATTGACTCGGCAACACTGGTAGGTAGGTAGGTCGGTAGATAACGCGCGCGCGGGAGAGTGCGGTAGCGAAAGGGTACCTTGAGCACTCCGGTGAACGAGAGCACATGCTCCTTGGCCTTGAAGAAGTATTGCTACGCAAACGCGCACACCATCACGCATCTCAGTACTCGGTTGTGTAGGCTGAGAGCACGAGAGGACGGGATGGCTGCTGCTGCTACCGCCGCCAGACTGGCGTCGCGGGCGAGGAATACAAGCGCGATGCAAGCGTGTTGGACGTGGAACGCTGGCCGTACCTCGGCGAACTCGCGGTCGGCCACGACATTCAATCGGAAACCAATCATGCGCACCGAGAAGGCCGGGCCGTACTTGGCGCTGAACTCGGTCACGAGCTCGAATGGCTGGCGTCGAAAGTCCCGCAGCCAGCGCAGGTTGTCGAGTACGCTCACAGCCGGTGGAGCGCCTTCGGGCTGTGGTGCGCGCACAAACACGCACGGTGAGCAGCTCATTGGAGCAACAGGCACGATGGTTCCTGGATGGTTCGGGCGACGTACTCGACGCATGTAACGCAAGAACACCACCATGGTGAGAACCAAGGCGATGGCGAGTGCCAGCAAGCTCAACATGTTGGAAGGAAGGAAGGAAGGAAGGAAGTAGCCAACGAACGACTGATACACACGAACACGACTCAAGACACCACGCCACACTCGCTACGCCGTACACCTCGCGCACACACCGACACGACTGAAGAGGTCGAGAGAGAGAGAGAGAGAGAGAGACAGGGATAGAGGGAGACACACACAGCGAGCGCTTGCACCGAGGCCTCGACGTGGCGTTTGGAGGAGGTGGTGGTGCGGTGGCGGTGGCGAGGAAGAGAAGAAGAAGCAACACGAACGGCACCTCGGCCTCCTCGCTGCTGGACGCTGCCGCGCCGCTGCTGCTGTTCGTACTCGTCGTCGGTCTGCCAGGAGGAGAGCTCCTGTCGTGCTCCACGTAGGGTACGCTACATATCGGGCATTTATCAGTCGATCGCTCTTTTGATCGTTGGAGGAACAGAGGTTGATCACGAGACGACACAGCGAGCGCGCCCGAGCTTCCGTCGTGCTGCGGCTGCCTCATCGCGGGGTTGGTGGTGGCACGATTCGATCGTCCACTCGCGCAGCATCTGCGAGTAGGCCGCCTCGTTGTAGGCGTAGATGTTGTTGTGGCTGCCGATCATGAGCTGCACCAGCGTCACGCGCGAATCGGCACTCTTGTACACGCGATAGCTCTCGGCCTCGGCGCTCGGTGCACTAGGAAACTCGTCGAGCTGCGCCGCGGCCGTGAAGAGCTCGCGCGCCTGCTGGAACGGAATGATGTGGTCGTCGTTGGTGTGCAGTATCAGCACCGGGCCGCCGTAGTCGCGTATCTTGGTGCGGTTGAGCAGCAGCTCGACCACTGCCGCATCGAGCTCGGCTTCGCTCGGTATCGTGACGCCCTCGGCCGCGTGCTCTTCGGCATTCTGCCGCCGGGGCAGGAACAGCGACCGCGGGTCCGCCATGCCGCTATCGATCGCAAGACCTCTACCATCGCCAATCCAATTTGACTCGACCTCGTGAGTGAGACATTAAGATGCCTCTCGGCTGCGCTGCCTTGCGACCACGTACGCGATGGTGGGATACTGCTGCGCAAAGTGAATGGCTGGAATGCTGCCCATCGAGCGGCCCATGACGATCATGGCCTCGGTCGGAATGCCCAGCCGCTCGACCACCATGTCGTGGAAGCGGCGCACGTCCTCGAGGAGCGCCAGCGCTGTCTGGAAGCCAGGCTGATTCGAGTAGCCGCGGTACTCGCACAAGACCTGGATCCGGCCGGCACACATGAGCAGGTGCATTCTCGCTCTTGCGAGCGCGCGAGCCCTCGTGCGTACCAGGTTCACGTGCGCGTCTTGCAACACACGCAGCGGGTCTTGGCCTCCTTCCTCGATCGAATGGGCGAGCACGAAGGCAGGATAGCCGATATTCTCGCCGTTGCCGTGAAAGTACACGAGGGTCTTGCCGGCCGGATCGTTGTGGAATATCTTGACGTACGCGAGCAGATCAAAGTGCTCGGGCTCACACGGCGCAAGGCCCTCGGTAGCAACGTGCTCGAATCGCCCGATCGTGTCGGTGTACGTGATTTGCGTCTTGGTCGGGAAGAACATGAACTTGTTCAGCTCCTCGTGAGCCAACACTGCCCGAGCATCCATGGATGGTGAGAGAGCGAGTGGCGAGCAACACAACAGACGAAGACCCAGACTCACTGTGCTGTTGTTGAGAGCAAGCACCGGAACAGTGAGTGCTGTTCCTACCGCTCCAATCCAACGAATCTATCTATCAAGCTACCAAGAAGAAGAGCGCGCTCAGGTTTACTGTCGCTTGGCCTTGGGAACAGTAGTGCTGGTTCTCTGAGTGTACATGGCGCCCACGATGATGATGATGATGATGATGATGACTGATACGGCGACCGCCGTCAGCCAGTGAGTGCTCAGCGGCGATGCTGGCTCTGGCAAGATACGAAGAGCGTGGCGTTGGGCTCCAAACGAGTGTCCGGCTGTCGATGCCGCTGAGAGTGTGAGCGAGTACTCGAGAGGCTCTGTAGCGGCCGAGTGCTTGGTGGCATGCTCGAGAACGTGCGCTCTCAACGAGAGTGAGCCAACCCAATGAGGCGCTGCTGGCAGCAGCACCAAGCTGCCTGCCGTTAGCGAGTCATCATCGGTCGCGAGGTAGGCGCGCACGGACGCCATCAGCTGTTCGCTTGGTGTCTGGGCGGCATTCGCATCGAGCGCTAACGCATGGATGCCGAGCTCGTGAGCTCGAATCGACACATCGGCCAGGAGAGCATCGATGTGCTGGTCGGTCGCACGGGCCTCGAGCATCTGCATGAACGGACCGATGGCCAACGTGCGATGGCCTCCATCATTGCACACCTCGAGCACCAGCACCGCCGCAGCGGCAAGACATTGCAACGACGCGCACTTGGCTGCACGATCTCGTGTCGTGTTTCGGTCGATCACGATCCCAAGTCGCGGTATCAAGTGTGCATCGGCGCTCATTTCGATTGCATCGTACGGCCCGATCGTGTGCATGAACGATGTAGCAGGCGCGTCGACCGATACGACGATGCGAGCTGCAGCATCGTTCGACAGCGGGCTCAAGAACAACGCATCGTCATCGTCACCTTGCTCTTCGAATGCCACGCGGTGCAGGTTCTGGTCCTGTATCACTCATGCAGTGAGCGAGCGAGCGAGCGAGCGCTCGGCGACACGCACGATCCAAGAGCCGCAGCAGCACACCTGAAAACGACACACTGCCAAGGCGAGCGGCGCCATATCGGCCTCGAGCAATGTACGAGTCGATTCGAATCGATATGGCATCATGGCGAGGTCCCACTTATGCGCCTCTCGCGACTCAGGCGTCTCCACTCCAAACATGATGTCGCTCGGCGGGCGTTGTTGCAGCAGCGCGGCCTTGGGTGGCGCAAATCGTCGCGGCACGAGCGACTCGCGCGAGGCAGGAACCACGACTGCATAGTACTCGTGTTCGGTTCGAGAGACCGATCTGAATCGAACAACGTTACAGCCTGGAGTGGCTTCTAGGACGTCAGGTGGTTGCGAGAGTGCGTGCACGTTCGACACGAGCCACACCGCGCACAGCGACAGCGCCAACCAACCGGCCGCTATCGTTGGCCGCCGCGTCGAGATCGGTCCCGTCCACCGCACGACACCACTCCTCATTGAACCCGTTCACCAACAGTACATCAATAAATAACGCGACAATCAACCCGAACCGCACAGCACAGCGATGATTGTGGTGGTGTGTGACAACTGGATCGAGATCGAGATCGAGTTCGACATTCATTCTCTCGCTCGCTGGCTCGCGCAAGCACCTCTGTGTGTGTGTGGCATCGGCACGAACGACCACAGAGTCTCGACTCCACAAACAACACTGACACGATGATTCAAATCGAACTCCTCGAAGCTCCAGCTCCAACGCTTGGCGCATTGGTTCTGGAAGCGATCCAGATCGAGGAGGAGTATCTCGCGATTCGGCAGTTCGACTCGAGCATCGGACAGCATGAAGCGTCGGAGCTGCTCGAGGTCATCGACTCTCACGCACACATGTTCGATCGCTTGCGTACGCTCGATATACACAACAACGTCTTTGATCTTGCCGGTATCGCTGGCATATCGTTGATGCTGCTGAATCTTCCGTCGCTCACGAGCCTCTCGATGGACGACAACAACCTCGGCGACGATGGGCTCGAGATCATCGCCAACGCCATGTCGACCAATCAGTCCGTGACGTCGTTGGGCCTGCAGCTCAATGGCATCGGTGATCGGGGTGCAGAGTCGATCGCACGTATGCTGCGTGTCAACACGAAGATGAGGCTCTTGTATCTCAATGGCAACGCGATCGGCGACTCTGGTGCCGCTGCCATCGCGCAGGTACTCACACCTTACAGCGCCACTTCGACCTCGACCTCGACCTCGACCGGCAACACCAGCACATCAGACAGCAGTTGTGGTACAAATGGCACCAACAACCTCGAGTCACCACCTCTCTCGAGTCCAAGGTCTTGCAACACGTCGCTCGTGATGCTCTCACTCGGTTCGAACTCGATCGGTGATCAGGGATGCCGCGCACTCGCGAGTGCCCTCACATGCAATCGCTCGCTCACGGTACTGCTGCTGAACGGCAACTCGATCGGCGATGACGGCGCCATGGCGCTGGCGGCGGCGCTCGAGCACAATCGCACTCTCACGTGTCTCAACCTTCATCTGACGGCGATCCAACGTGACGGCGAACGCGCGCTCGTCGAGTGCCTCGCGAACCACAACACTCTCTTGACGACGCTCAACATTAGTAAGAGCGACGGCTCTCAGGACGAGTACTGCGACGACATCTTTGCGCTGGCAGCCACCAATGCGCGACTGGCCAACGTGCTGCGCGATGCAAGCAGCGGCGCGCTCGACCGGCTCGCGTTCGCACACGACAAGAGCGACAACATGTGGCTCACGCAACCCAAGGCCACGTTGCTGTGCGAGCGGCTCTTGGCGTCACCGACGTGCCTACGCACCCTGACACGCCTCGACCTCTCGAGCTGCCGCCTGTCAGTGCTGCCCAACCTGCTACCGCTCAAGAACACGCTGATCGAGCTCGACGTGAGCCGCAATCGCTTGCGTAACCTGCCCGACTGGCTCACCGACATGACGTCATTGCGCACACTCAGCGTCATCCACAATCCCGACCTGCTGCTGCCGCCCGAGCGCATTCAGAACGAAGGCTGCGATGCGATCCTCAAGTTCCTGCGCGAGATCAAGGGCGGCGTCGAGTACAAGCGTCTCAAGCTGCTGGTGCTCGGTCACGGCGGTGCTGGCAAGACCTCGTTGCTGTACGCGCTCCAGCAGCTCGAGCAGTCGATCGCTCGACCAGTGTTCTCGTGGTTTCAGCTCGCGTACAACACGCTCTCCGGCAATCAGGTCGCACCCATGCCACCGCCTCTCGCGAGCCCGCTCAATGCCTCGGCCGGGCCCGACTTGCTACCGAGCGAACCGCGTGGACGTACTCATCAACGCACACGCTCTTCGCCATCGATCCAATCGACTATCGGAATCGACACTGACGCTGAGACGCTGATTCTTGATCCCGTACGATCGTGTGGCACACTGCATATTCCTATTGGCAAATCACAATGATAACGATCGATGATTAACGAGAGTACACTCGATCGATCGAAATATGTAGACCATCAAATTCACACTCTATGACTTTGCTGGGCAACTTCAGTACATTACCACGCATCAAGTACGCTTCCTTTTTGCGTGTCGCAAGAGAGAGAGAGAGAGAGAGAGAGGCTACTGATACTGATGAGCTGCTTCGGTGGTATCTCTGACCGACACAGTACTTTCTATCGGTTCGCTACGCCATCTACGTGATTGTGGTCGATCTCTCGCTGCCGATCGCCGAACAAGAACAACACATTAAGCACTGGCTGCACTTTCTGCAGTACAAGCTGCCGTTGTACCAACAGAATGGATTCAGCACGCCATTGCGCACCGGTACCGACGACCCCGAGAGTTACATGACCGATCCCGAGCTGCTGGATTCCGAGTTGCCCGAGGCCGAGTTGCGCGACATTTGGCGCTTTGGCGTCAGCATTCTGCTGGTGGGCACCAAGTTCGACACGATCAAGAACAGCCCGAGCCTCGTGCACGAGCGTCGGCTGTTGTACGAGCGCATCATGCGCGAATCGCCACTTCCGATCGTGTGTTGGTGCTTCGTGACTGGTATTCGCACACAAGTGCTTGGTGCTGACCGCCGCGAGACCGACCGCCTGCTCGACACCATTCTGCGCAAGATTGCCAAGAGCGCCCGCGAGATGATGAACTCTGAACATCTGTCACGCGTGCCCAAGTACTACACGCGTGTCGCCAGTGCGATCGAGAGTGGCGGCGGCATCACGAGCAAGTTCTTCAACGAGATGCTGGCGGCTACGTCGGAGCAGGTGCTCGCCGAGGCCGCCACTCCAGCTGCACAGACTTCAGGCTCGGCACTCTCGCTGCTGCCATCCTTCTCGTCCTCGTCTTCCATCTCATCCGGTTCCATGTCCTCCTCGGCTTCATCCTCGTCCTCGTCGCTGCTGGCTCTCGGTGCTGCGGTCGCCGTGGTAGCGAGCACCTCCAATCTCGAGAGCCGCACTTCTGAACCGGACTCCGCTACTGCTTCCACTTCTGCTACCACTGGCACAGCCACAGGCACAGGCACTTTAGGACAGGGCGTGCCACCACGAGTGCCACCGTCGTCAAGTCGCTTGTTTCTGCAAGTATCGGACATTCTCCAAAACCGCGATTGCGGCCTGAGCGAGAGCGAGATATGCGGCTGCCTCGAGTACCTCCATGCGATCGGCGTCATCGTCATGGACACGGCATCCGGTGTCATTTGCTCTCGACCGCAAGTGTTGGCCAAGCTCATGTCGATCTTTGTATGCCCGGTCGAGCACCTCGAGATGTTACTCGGTCGCGAAGTATCCTCGACCGAGGTGCGCGGCTCGATCGTCAGCAAGAGCGTCGTCATTCAGCGAGTCAACGCCGTGCTGCAGGCTGAGCGAGAGAGCGTGCTCGAGAGCGCCGACGAGATTGAGCAGTTCTTCTCACTCATGGAGCGACTCGAGCTGTGCTTCTCGATCTCGGCACGCGCTGCTGCCATGGCGTACGGCATCGAAGGCGTGCTCTTCCCGATGCTACGACCGGAGGGACATCTGTTCCTGCTGCCTCCGGCGGCAGTCTCGAGCGAGGTGCCGACGGCCGAGCCGCAGGAGGACATTCGGTGGATCGGGCGACAGTGGCGGTGCTCTCGTGTCGGCGTGCCACTGGAGCTCTTCTTTCGCCTGCAGTTGCAGTTGCGAGAATGGCACGACCCACGCTACAAGCTCTACCGCAACGGCGTGCTTCTCGAGCAACCCGACTCTCGCTGTCGAGCCTTGGTGGTGTACATTGATGCCGACTCGAATGCTCGCTCAAGCCAAGCGCTCATCTCGTGGGAGAACGACTCTGATGACACGTCGGCCATTCTCACGAACGAAGCCGCCTCGGCCTCGATCGTCGCCGTGGCGATTGGTCCAGTGGAAGGCGTACGAACGCTGATGCGCGAGCTGCGAGCGCGTATCGAACAGATTCAAGAGCAGCAACTACGTGGCCTCAACATTGTCGAGCTGCGCCTGTGTTCGCGCTGCTGCCAAGTGCCCGGCTTGTACGAGCCGCTCATGGCGGCGCTACAGCCCGACGACCCATCTTCCCTCCGCAGCAGCAGCAGCGGCGGCGGCGCGGTACTCGACACGTCACCCGAGCGTAGCAGCAGCATCCCGGCCACGGAGGCTGCCACCGATGCGTCGCGAACAGTGTGGTATCCGCTGCAGCGCTCGTTGCTGTTTGCCGACGAACCGCCGCCGAGTGACCGGCTGATGTGCCGTATGGGCCACGAGTTGCTGGTCGCCGAGTGGGAGAACGGCAGCTGTTCGCTGGCTCCGAGGACTTCCTCCTCTGATCCGTGTTGGGGCCACGAGTCACGTGACTCGCAGCAGCCACAGCCAGCGGCTCGGCGCAACTGGTGGGACCCGGTGAGCTCGGAGCAGCTGCTGCAAGAGTGCCGTTGGTACGATATCGATCGTGCGACCGGTGCTGAAGTGCAGGTGAAGCTCGACCGCACGCCGACTTGGCACGAATGCTTGCAACACGGCTACGTCGGCTACACGACACTCACTGCAACTTCGACGAGTGCCGCATGCGTGGCCGAATACCAACGCGTCAAGAAGTGGTTCGACAAGTTCGTCAGCCGCGATGACGATGCCGAGTTCGTACTCGAGCGTGTCGAGTTCATCTTTAACGCACGCCTCGAGCAGCAATTCGAAGAGTACTTTCGAGGTATTCTCGAGCGTGAGATGCTCCAGCACCGCCCACCACAACAGCCTCAACAACAACACACGTCGCCCACTCTTTCCGCGACTCAAGCCGCCACCAAGGTCACCGTCACGACCACCACCACGACCACGACCACCACGCCAACCTCGAGCACCACGCTGTCCAGCACCAATATCGTCACAAGCGAGCTTACGACATCTCCCTCTGCTCCACCAGCCACTTTGGCGACAGACTCATCGTCGGCTTCGGACTCGACAGTACCCGTTGTAACTCGCCGATCTCTACCTCACGAGCACGGTGACGAAGATTTCGAGTCGACGCTGATGTGGAACAAAGATGACACGCCGTACATGCACCAACAACGCCAATGGGTGATACAGCAGCTCGAGAAATACGTGGTGCGCGTGAGTGGCAACGAGCAAGTCAACCTGCTGATGGCGTGGCATGGCACCTCGAGACCCGTGTGCCAAAAGATTGCACGAAGCAACTTTTATCTGCCAGCTCCTTTGGATGAGAACACCATCGTCGTACGTGATGAGGGTTTCTACGGTATGTCAAATGAGAGCGCAAGCGAGAGAGAGAGAGACAGAGAGGCAACAATGAATGACACGGAACGTGCTATTTGGCAGGGCGCGGAATCTACTTGTCTGGATATCCGAGTTACAGCGACTACTACATTCGGCAACAACAAATCAAACGGTACCACTGGTCACAAGCCAGACACGCACGAACGAACCCATACTAAAGTCGAGTGTGTCTTGCGCAGGCGCGACGAGGTTGCAAAGCGAAGCTACCAGCTCTCGATAACCGATCCTGCTGAATTGGCGCGTTACCTTGAACAACAAAAGCAACAAGTCGAAGAGGAGTGGCCATTACTCCTCTGTTGGACTCTTCTTGGCAAGGTATCACTCAACGAGAGCGAGCGAGAGAGACACGAAAAATGAAGTACCAGACTCACCAGCTTGTGAATACCTGACAGCCATATCCAGTGGTCGAGGATCCACTCTCGGACCTTCATTTGCCACTACGACTACGCAAGAACCTCCATGGCAAGCCGCAAGTCGAAGGCTATGATTCGCACTACGTGCTGGTGAATTCGCGTGGCTATCCGGCGGCACTCCACGAGCAGCCAGCGGCCGACGAAATTGTGCTCTTCTCGCGCAGCCAGATCCTGCCGCGCTATCTCGTATACTACCGGCGCTGCGAGGCGTTTCGCATCCTCTGGGTCGACAGCTCACACCAGCGCAACCAAGATGTCGTGGCACATTTGCGCACACTGCTCGCCGAGCGCCACATCAAGCTCGTCGTCGCTGCACTGACCACGGCCTCGCAGCTTCGGCAGTGGCTCGCCAGCAATCGGCTCAAGGCACGACGACAGGCGCGCAAGAACAAGCTCCTGTTCGTCACCAACACCATTCGCCGCCAGGATGGCGGAACGCTCGCGGCGCATACCGTGTGCGAGTGGTTGCGCGCACAGTACAACTGGCGTGAGACGCCGATCGTCGTGCTGACACGCGGGCGCGACAACCTGCAACTATCGCGACAGTTTCGCGGCGTGCGCGTCACGTCGCAAATGACCGAGCTGGTGGCTATCGTGCTGCAAATGCTTGATAACCCCGGCGAACCGGACGACAGCGGCGACGAGCAGTTGCTCTAGCAGATGAGACAAACTGACGACGTGTGCGTGTGGTGTAATATGTACGATGCGCCGCGACCACACGAATAAAGTAACGAGAAGCGTGAATGGGGGAGGGAGGTCACGGCGCTACGGTGGCGGCATACGCAGCGTTACGGGCCACGCTTGGGCTCCTGAAAGAAGGGCAGCATGCCCTGCTGGCACGAGGCACAGTCGTCGGGACACGACAAGCATGACTCGTCGAGTTCCGGCTCGCACATGCCGTTGCCGCACGAGCAGTCCAGCGGGCAGTTGAAGGCGTCCTCCATGAGCGTGGTCTCGCAAATACCGTTGCCACAGCCTGGTACCAAAGAGTATTGGTGCACGGCAAGTACAACCAGAGAGCTAGCGTGCGGGGGAGAGAGACACGCGATACGTACAATCGTAGATGGTTCCAACTTGGCAGTCGGTGCGGCAGTTACTACTCGACAGTACAGGCGCCTCGTGCGTCAGTGGCCACTCAAGGTTCGTCCACACGACAGGAATCAGACGAAACGTACGCGCAGCTCTCGCCATATTGCGGCTCACACTGGCCATTGCCGCAGCAGCAGTCCTGTGGACAGTTGCTGCAATCCTCGCCGAGCTCGTTGGTGCAGAGGCCGTCACCACAGCACTCACCGGGCAGGTTGCAGTCGTTCTAGATGGAGCAGCGTGGCGTAAGCATCAAACGGCCGCGTACTTTGTAGAACCAAGCATGCATCTTGCTCGCGTCGTACCTCGCAGTTCTATCATGCGTACACCGGCCGAGGAGATTCACGCAACTAGGTGTCAGACGAAGCGCACAAGAGCTCCAGGCGCCCAGGCATGAGACGTACCTCGCAGTTCTCGCCGAACGCGATCTCACAGAAGCCGTTCTTGTTGCAGAAGCCTGCGACGCACATCAGTCAGTCCTTGAGGCTCGAGCCTCGCGTTCAGAGGCCGCGAGAGGGGGGCGTACTCAAGCTGTCGCCCTTGAGATTCGAGCCATCAATGTTCGTGGGATCTAGGTGGTGGTCGTCGGCCACCATCGGCATGTAGCCCGTTCCTGGCGTGCCGAGCTGGCCGGGTGTCGGCGGCATCGGAGGCACGGGGCCTTGCGGCGCTTGTGGCGCCCGAGGAGCCATCGGAGGCACCGGCGCTTGAGGAGGATGCGGATCACGCGGATGCCATTCAGCAACAGTGAGTCCCACGCACAGCAGCAGGAGCAGGAGAAGCGCTGCAGCCACCACCTGTGGCTTGGAGCGCGTCATGATGGAGCGGGGGAGGGGGAGAGAGCAACGAGAAGATGAGCGGTGGCTGAGGAAAGAAAGAGAGAGCCAGTAGAGCAACGAGGGCTTTGGCTGGAATGGGCAAAATGCGATAAATATAACAATATATATCTCTTGTACTGAACAATAAACATTGGCAAGAATAACACCGAATCAAACGATGTTGACGACTCCAAGCGCTACTGTCGGATCAAAACATCGAATCAACTCATCGAGAGACGGTCGACGAGAGGCATCACATGATACCGCTCTTCTCAACATCGCTGCTTGTCCTGATCCGAGTCGATCTGCCGATATCGCAACAATGTCATCATCGCCATAGTGAACCCTTCCTGTCGATCGAGTGGCACTGCCTGGATAATCCGGCACTGGATGACTGCCATTGACGATTTCGAATCCAAGAACTCCAAGCTCGAACACTGATTGTCGAGAGTAATCGAGCTCCACCGGGTGCTCCCTACGAACTCGCATCGCCGCGCCGAGAGCCGAATGGAGCTCTGGAGCAATGTGACATGCATTTCCCCACGATGGACCAAGAATCACTCCTGTGTCGCTCACTAAGAGCTTCGAACTCATTCGCTCGTTCAATCGACAGCTCGTTCCAAAGTCGATCAGAACACATCGAGTGATCTCGATCTCGTTCGTAACTTCGTTGACGCGCGTTTCTACCATAACGTTGGTGGTCTTGAGGTCTCGATGAGCCAATCGATGATCATCAAGGTGGCGAAGAGCTAATCCAACTTGAGAAATGATCGTCGCCACCATTCCATGCGGGACGATCGATGGTGGGGCAAATTTTGTTTCCAACAACTGCGCGAGACTCATTTCGACGTGCTCCAGCACGAAGAACTGCGTCTTTCGGTAAGTTTGACTGCCATCTTGATGGATCTTGATGGCACTCGCGCGAGCAGCATCTGGAAGAAACTCTCGAATGTTGTCGTGTATCTCGTCGACGAACTCACACAAGAATCGAATGATGTTCGGATGTGATGGAAGTTTCACGAGCTCGATGAACTCGTTGATATACGCGTTGCGAGCTCGTGACGAGTCGAGATCAAAGTTGAAGCACACTTTGAGCGCGTACTGCTTGTCGCGCCACAAGAAGCCTGGTGTCGTGCACCTCACGAGAGCGACCATGCCAAAGTCTCCTGATCCGAGCACTTCGTGTACACGAAACTCTTCCGATCGTCTACAAGCGGCAGACATGAATCGTTGCTCGAAAATTTCGTCCCTTGCTCGTTCCAACGATTGCTCGATGCGATTGAGGCGTTGCTCGAGCCGTGTGATTGCTAAAATGGCAGTTAGCATCTCATCACAGTGCTTTTGGATGTGGCGAGGTTATTGACGAATGTCACGTACAGCGGCGCTGGTGATCTCTGATTGCGTCCTGCCTGGCGGCAAGCGTCCTGGCATCGCGCAACGCGGCTTCGACAGTACGAGAGCGAGCTTGTGCAGCAGCACATCTCATCTCAGCATAGTTCGCTCGAGTCTCACAGGCAGTAAGCTGCTCAACGAGCTCACGAGAGCGAGCTTGTTCAGCAGCACATCTCATCTCAGCATCGTTCGCTCGAGTCTCACAGGCAAGAAGCCGCTCAGCGAGCTCACGAGAGCGAGCTTGTTCAGCAGCACATCTCATCTCAGCATCGTTCGCTCGAGTCTCACAAGCAGAAAGCTGCTCAACGAGCTTACGAGAGCGAGCATCTGCAGTGGCATAGTTCTTCTCGGCATCTCTTGCTCGTTGCTCACACGATGATGCCCAATCGCGTGCTTCTTGCAGTTGAAGCAATGCTGCTTCTCGAGCAAAGAGCTCATCGGCGCGAGCCTCGGCAGCCATGGCTCGAGCTTGAGCGCTTCGTGCTTGTACAATCGCTTGCACGAGAGTAGCTACGGAGTACAGCGTAAGACCTTCGAAATGCAGCGCCTGGTGAAGAAGGCGTACCTCGTGCGTAAATCATCTCTCGAATCTCCTGATCCTGGGCAACTTCGATTGCTGTCTTGCCGGAATTCTTTTATAGCAATCAACGATGTAGTTCCAGTATACGTATAATTAGAGTTCGGAACTAAGGGTAATGTATGGTGGAACAACAACTGCGTACTCCAGATCGAGCATCCTTCGACGCTCCGAAGTCCAGCAATATCGAAACGATCTCTCGATGGCCGTTCTGCGATGCCACAATCAGCGGAGTTCGATTGTTTTCCTGGACTGCAACGAAGTCTACCGGCGCTCCGCTAATCAAGAGCTCTCGGACTTGTTTGGTGTCTCCGAGTTTGCAAGCCATGTACAATCGTCGACCTTGCTCCTCGCGATCAATCATTGGTAGGTCTGTTGGTGCTGGTGGTCGTGATGATTGTTGTCGGACGCTTGCTCCATCATCTGAACCACCCAGCCAACCAACCAGCATCCACCAAGTAAGCAAATTCAAATATGAACCTCGAATGATTCGGCCGCTAAGGGACCTAATTGGAAGTACCTTGCAGAGTGGCGAAAACCGAAGAACGCTCAGTGATTCCAACCGTATCTAGGAGTTGGTCGTCGTTATCGAGAGGCTCGAGGTGTTTGTTGTGCAGGAGCAGTAGATGGCTACGCGATGGGGCAATGGTGCACTGGCGATGGATCGATTGCTTGAGGTGGGCGACTGTTGCTCCTCGATGCACCGTGACTGGGGTTTGGCCGCCCCCAAGGGAGACAGATCGCTCAACCAGTACAGCAAACCTTGGCCACTCTATTCGTTGGAAATCGTTGTTTAGAACTGATTCGTGCGAGGTGAAATGGTAGAACAGAGCCTGGCGCACCAATTTGCTGCTGCAATGAAGGCACTTTGGCAGCCTCTGATGCGGTCCCTCTAGCACGCTGGTTCCTCTAACTCTGCAGTCAGTACTTCAGTCCGCCCACAACAGCGATACCAAGCAGTGACGGTACCGATACAATCCCGGTGTCGGCTCCTCGCTCGAGCAGCAGTCCAACGACTGTTTCATGACCACGAGAGGCAGCAATGTGCAGCGGTGTTGAGTTGCTCGTTGTTGCGGCATTGATTAGTGCTCCTCGATCAAGAAGCAATCCAACGGCTGACTCATGGCCACGAGAGGCAGCGCTATACAAAGCTGTCGAATTGTCCTGTTTTGCCGCATTGACGTCAGCATTTCGATCAAGAAGCAATTCAACGACAGATTCATGGCCTTCTTGCGCTGCGAAAAACAAAGCTGTCGAATTGTCCTGTTTTGCCGCATTGACGTCAGCATTTCGATCAAGAAGCAATCCAACGACAGATTCATGGCCTTCTTTAGCAGCGAAAAACAAAGCTGTCGAATTGTCCTGGTTTGTTGCATCGACGTCAGCATTCCGATCAAGAAGCAATTCAACGACAGATTCATGGCCTTCTTGCGCTGCAATGTGCAACGCTGTCCACTTGTTGCTATTGACGGCATCGATTGAGGCTTCGCAATAAAGAAGCAATTCAACGACAGATTCATGGCCTTCTTTAGCAGCGAAAAACAAAGCTGTCGAAGTGCCCTTTGTCGCATTGACGTCAGCATTCCGATCAAGAAGCAATTCAACGACAGATTCATGGCCTTCTTGCGCTGCAATGTGCAACGCTGTCCAGTTGTTGCTATTGACGGCATCGATTGAGGCTCCGCGATCAAGAAGCAATCCAACGACAGATTCATGGCCTTCTTGAGCTGCAATGTGGAGCGGTGTAGAGTGGCTCCAGGTGGAGTCTTCGACATGGGCGTTACTCTTGAGAAGTAAGGAAACAACTGCTTGATGGCCATTCTGTGCGGCCAGGTACAAGGGCGTTGCGCCATCCTTGGCTTTGGCATCGATTGGGGCATCCCGACGAAGAAGCAATTCAACAACGGACGCATGGCCAAACTGCGCGGCCATGTGCAGCGGTGTTTTGTAACTGGTTGTGCGGTGGGGGGAGGGGCCTCTGTCGAGAAGTAACAGAACAACAGCTTTGTGTCCATTACGAGAGGCCAGATGCAGAGCAGTACAATGGTTCCTTTCGAAGACGTTGATGTCGGCATTTCTATCCAGCAGCAGGCGTACGACATGCGCATGGCCCATATACGCTGCGGCGAGCAACGCTGTCCGGCACTTGGGATTACGCCAGTTGACGTTACCTCCCTGACCAAGAGCGTATTCAACTTGATCCTGGTCTCCCAGACGGGCAGCATCGTACAGTTTTTCGTCAAAACTCTCAGTCTTGTGCGGGCAAGCCATGATACCGGTTAGAACACAGCGGACAAGGACTGAGAGCAACAAGGTGCAGCGGCGACGAGGAGGGGACGAGACTGCCTGGTTTCTGTTCCACGCAACGCCTTTTATGCCATCGTCCTCGTCGCTCCGTGCTGCGTGCGCTGCCTCGACATCCGCTCGCCACACTGCCTGTTCTGTGCCTGCACGCGATAACGTAGCAACGACTGTTGCTCGCCATTGTGTATCTTCTCTCTCTCTCTCTCTCGCTCCACGTTCGTTGCAGCAGAGCTTGCGCGCGCGCGAGGGCATCGACTGTCGTTCGTTCGTTCGTTCGTTCGTTCGTGCGTTCGTGCGTGCGAGCGAGGTCGCCGTTTGGCTGTTGTTATCGCCCGTTCCCAGCTCGTATCGATGGCAGTTGCGTGCTCGACAGTGGAGGAAGTAGCACACGTCGACAGCTTGATCATCGAGGCTCCTTCGGTTGTGAGCTAGCGCTTGCTTGAGTGTTGCAAGCCCGTGCGAGCGCCATGAGCAGCCCGAGCGCCGCCGCGTCGTCGTCTCCCGATCGCAGCACGAGCACTGCCACCTCGATTCCCTCCTCCTCCCGATCCCCGGTCGTCGCTGCCGCTGCAGCCACCACCAATGCCACCCCCACTGCAGCGACGACAACCCCATCATCGTCGTCGTCGATTGCGCCCTTCTCCTCCTCTGCCGCCGCCACGAGCAGCACCAATGCATCGCCAAAAGGTACAGTCGCTCGTGTTGAGTCGATCGTCTCGTGACTGCGACACTCACCACGCGTACCAGCAGGCTCGAGCAAGGCAAGCACTACCGCGCCCACCAACGGCCGACATGCCAGCTTCTTGAACATGATGCGCATCGTCACGTCGAGCGACGAGAGTGCGCAGCGCAAGCTCAACTCGCTCGGGCAGCTGCAGGCATTCATCTCGCGCCGCGCCACGCGCTCCAGGGCGCAGGCGCTTGAGGACGAGCAGCTCATCCGCGCCCAGAAGCACCAGCTGCTCGCTGTGGCTGACGCGCTCCTCGCTGATCGGTACGACACACTCTCTCTCTCGATTGCGCCTTCTTCGTTCTCGAGCTCGATCGAGTGCGCTGACGATAGTCGTGCAGCGACTCGCGGCTACGAGACAAGGCGGCGCCGTACGTCGTGTGCCTTGCGAGCGTCTTCGTGCCCGACATCGAGTTCATCCTCAAGTGGCTGTTCGCGCACATGGTACACCACAACACCGCTGGATATCTCGCGCTCCTCAAAGAGGTTCGTCTGCGTTGCGAGAGTGCCCGTCTCGACGTGCACTGAATGCCCACTTTGCCGCGCCGCGGTGCAGCTGGTTCGCTCGCTCGAGTCGCCGGTCGTGGCACAGAATGCCACTTCGCTCCTCCATCACAGCCTCAAGGTTCTCGGCTCGGTGTCGCACGCACAAGCCGAGCTCCTGACGCGACTGCTTGAGATCACACAAGCGCTCGTGGAGCTCGTACCACACGATGTGTTTCGGCCATTGTTCCCTGTACGTCATCCTCTTCACGATCACCATCCTGAGTGCTGACGACGAAGCGCCAAACCAGGATTACGTCGATTGTTTGGTGGCGTGGAAGCTCGACATCAACGTGCCTCAAGTATTCAGCGAGCAGATCGATGGTGCGCTGTTGCGCCGCCGTTTGGCTTGTCGTAGCGTCATCGATCGAGACTGACGTTGCTATCACCGTGGCAGCGTTCTTTGTCAGCACACGTGCCTTCTGGCACGCGCAATTCTCGGTGAGTCTCCTGCAATCGCTGATGGTCGATGCGTACGAGGTCGCGCAGCTCCCGGCACCGGCAGCGCCGCATGCCAAGGACAAGAGGCCTCGCTTCAGTGCCATCGTGGCGTATGTGTCTCGAGCGCACGCTCGCTGAGCCCCAGCTCAATCGCTCACTTGTTGCATCGCTGGATGAACTGTAGTTGCTTTGCAAGCATAGTGGCGGCGCTCGACTCCAAGGTGGTAGATGTTCCAGCAGCGACGTTCGACAAGCTCTTCAGTAACCTGGTACTCGGCGCCGCGTACCACCTCAACTCCGTCAAGGCCATCGACATCGGTGCGTACACGCTATTCGTTCGATTCGCTGGTTGATTCGATCGTTGATGAATTGAAATCGTTCGTGGCGCGAGTAGTGCGGAACGCCATCACGCTCCTAGCGCGCGTAGTTCCCGATGCCGTGAGCCGCAACCATGCAAACATCGTTGCAATGACGATGGCACAGCTCGCGCAGTTCCAGACCGCTTGTACAACGCAGCAGGTCTCGCCCGCACAGCTCTCGCGCTTCACGGCGGCGCTCGATCTGCAGACGTTTGTACGTGCATTCCCCCTCGGCGATGGATGGTTGGAGGCAGAGAACGCGTCGGTTAACTGATGCTCCACACACGCCAGGTGTTTGGGCTCGCGAACCTGCCGCCTCCACCTGCGAGCTGTGTGCAAGTGCTGCTCGAACCGACGTCGCTCATGTTATCGATGAGACTCTCGCAGCACGCGACAGTGGCTCAGAGCGCACGAGCATTGTACAAGTCGCTCTTTGCTGCCGACGTGCGGCTACCGATCCCGACGCTCTTGGCTCACCTCAACTCGGAGCTCGAGTGTGTGTTCTCGCGCCTCGTGTACTACGATCGCTCGCAGACTCCCGGCTCGGCTCGCGTCGCGACGCCAATCTACCATCCGCTCATCAACAAGCTCAAGGTCGACGAGCTCGAGGTGTTGTTCGCGCTAGACATGCCGCTGCTGGCCGCAACCGCCGTTCGGTTGGAGTCGGCCGTGCCTCAGACCTTCTCGTGGGTCGTGACGCAGTATCCAGCGCTGTCGCACGCATCGCTCATGGAGCGACCAGTGTTGCAGCTCGCCGTAGTATCGTGTTTGTTTCAGCTCTTTGCCAGGTACACGCACGCTCGCTTGCACTGGAGCTCGTCGTCACGTTTCTTACGGTTGTTGTGCGCCTGTGCGACACATACACATAGCCTCTACGAGCGCAACCAAGTGACACAAGCAATGGCAGTGCAAATCGGTACACTGTTGATTGAGAGCATGAATGCGCAGTGTCCGCGAGCGCTGCGCCTGCTGTCACTCGACTGGTTGCTGTTCGCAGCCGTACGATCGTTCGCTCGTTTGGTGCCGGGCTCGACACGAGCGTCGCCGTCATTCCCATTCGCCGTCACGCCCTTCATCGACCCACTCCTGTGCACGCTGCTCGACACCGACTCGGACTTGCGCCTTGGTGCGGCGGTACTATTGTCGTGCCTCGCATCGGTGCCTGCAACGCGACAGCCACTCGACGACGCTGGCGGCATGCTCGAGATTGAGCTCGACGCCAGTACCGTGGCACGCATCTGCTCGGCGGCCTTCCACTCGCTCTCGGATGCCGATGCCACCGTTCGACGAGCGTTGCTTCATCTCCTCGGCTCGCTGGGGCCGCTCGGAATCCGGCCCGACGTTGGCGGCATCGGACTCGAGCACCTCGAGTCCTCGTCGGGGCGGTGGTTCTTGCCAGCGAGCGAGCGCTACTGCCACGCATCGAATGCGCGCCTGCTGCAACGCCGCATCATGAATCTCGAGAGTGGCGCGCCCAACTTTCGCACGCATCACTTTCAGCGCACGATGGCATTTGTGTCGCAGCGACTCGATGGTGGCATCTCGGACACGTTCGTGCGCATGATGTATGCCAGCCGCGCTTCGGCGGCGTTGCGTGCACAGGCACAATCGCCAACGGGCACCGCTCCACAGTGGAGCGCCGTAACGGCGCAACTCGAGCCAGCAGCGCAGCGGTTCGATGCACCGCTGCTCGAGCATGCGGAGCCGGCCGCCATCGGTAGCACGGCCTTGTTTTGGGCGCTCTGGGAGTGTGGGCGCTACTGCGTCGAGCAGCGCCTACGCACGCCGTTCGGGCATCCGCAAGAGACGCTCGAGGCCATCGAAAATATGCTGCTGCGCATCGTGCCGTACGACGAAGACTATCAGCTGCAATCGTCGACCGCCAGCGGCACATCGGGCTCGGCACCACCGAGCATCGCTCGAGCCGGCTCGGGACCGCGAGTCGCACTGCAGCACCGCGCGCTTCGAAGTCTGTTGCAGTTCGTCGACATGCTCGAGAAGCAGATCTACAACGCACACGAGGGCTCGGCTCTCGCGTTGCCACCGCCGGCGCAGGCGGCAGCCACCAGCTTCTTCCGCCTCAACCGCAGTGCGTGTGTCGAGTGGTTCATGCGCATGCGACAGCCGGCACTCATTGCGAGCGTCATCAACTCGTCCTCGTTCGATGTCATCTCGCACGCCCACAAGCGCCTCGGTGAAGTGGGCTACCAACTCGCCGAGGCGGCACAAAAGGCCGGTGCCGCCAACGGCACGGCTGGTGGCGGCCATCGCGCTGCTGGCAAGTCCGCTCCGTCGAACAATGCAGTCAAGGAGCTGCGGCGGCGGCTGGCGCCCGATGTCGACTACGCACTCTTGAACCTCGCGAGCGCGTTCGCAGCAGTACGCGAGCCCGACGCCATCGAGGGCTTGGCCGCCTTCTACTCGTCGGCATTGCCGGGCAGCGGCGCCGGTGGCGCCTCGCACCGCCACGGTGCCAAGCCGCTCACCGGGTGCATCTCGAACAGCCATGCACCGCGCATGCTCGGCGCCTACTCGAGCGGCACGCACTTTGGGCCGTGCTTGCGCGCTCTGCTGCTCCAGGCGCAGGGTTCGTACGAGCGCGCGATCGACTCGTACCTCGCGCTCATCACAGCAAAGCCACACGCGTCAACAAGCAAGGCAGCCGGTGCCAAGGCCAAGACCAAGGCCTCGAGCCGTCCGGTGGTGCGGTTCGTCGTGCACCAACTCACCGAATGCTACACGCAACTCGCCGACTGGGACGGCTTGTCCAATTGGCTGACGCTGCTCAAGGAGCTGCGCCGCTCGTGTACCGATAACGAACTCAGTGGCGCGTACGTTCCGCAGCACGAGCTCAACTTCATCAACGCCTTGTCGCGATTCGATCTCGGCGAGCCGCAAGCGGCCTTGCATCTCTTGGATCTCGTGTCGGTGCTGCCACCCAACTCGCCGCAAGAGCTGGTGCAGAACAGTCGCCAAACTCTGCTGCGTTTCATGTGCGAGGAGCAACTTGCGCGTCGCAGCTTCCATCACGGTACCGATCTCGCAGGCGCACACGAAGGCACAAACGATCATGGCGTACAACACCAACTCCAACAAGCGTCGTCGCTCGACTCGTGCTTCACGCAATTGGAGCAGGCACTGCGGGTACTCGATCAATCCTCGACCTTGGCGCACGCGTGTGTCATGCAATTGCATTGCTGCTACAAGCTCGCTGCTGCTGCAGCTGCTGCAAACGGCGGTTCGAGTGCCGGCAACGTGCGCGTGCCAGCGAACTTTGGCGGTCTCGATGCGTTTCGACACGACGCCGGTGCGTGGAACGACGTGCTGCGTGTACAGCGCTTCGTGAGCAAGCAGTCGCGACAATCGGACGTTGCTTCGGTCAGCGATGACAGCTTGCTACTGGCGTCGGCACGACTGGCTCGCAAGCAGGGCAACTTCCAGCTGGCGTCACGGCGTATGAGCGAGATCGTGTCGTCACACTCGCAGCTGTTCGTTGCGGCCGAGAACGCCAAGCTGCTGTACGCGCAGCGCCGTTCGCGTGATGCCATCAAGCGCCTCTGGATGCTCAAGTCGCAGGTGTTGGCCGCGGCCGGAGTGTCGGTCATGCCACCGACGAGCACTCACAACCGCGCGTCAGTGAGCGTGTTCCTCAAGCTCGCCAAGTGGCTCGAGACCGATCGCCACGCGCTGGCGGCCACTGGCGAGTCGCCGCACGACAGCCTGTTGCACGAGTTAGCGGCGCTGACTTCCACCGAGCTCGACGCCACGACCACATCATCGATCGAGCAACTGGCCGGCCGCTGCTTGCTGGAAGCCACGCAGTTCAATGACAAGGCTGCAGCCGCATGGCTGGCGTATGGCTCGTGGGCCTATCGTCAGGGACAGCGAGGGCTCGATGCCATACAATCACGAAGCCAGCAGGTTGTGCTGAGTCTCGACGAGGCGGCACGTCTGCAAGCGGTGCTTAGCAGTTGTGCTGGAGCGCCGGATCCACTCGACGACGAGACGCTCACGACCGTGCGCAAGCTCGTGTCACGCTTCCATATCGACGACAGCTCGAGCTCCTCCGAGGTCTCACAGGCCGACGAAGTGCGCGAAGCGGTGCTGGCGCAGCTGTCGGTGGCAGTTCCATGGCTCGATGGCCAAGAGCGTGAGCAGCTGCTCGAGATCTGGAAGAGTGCACGAGCGCGGGCGCTGCAGCCGTACGCACTCGCGACGCAGTGCTACACGACGTACTTGAGTGTCGTTGGGGCGGCAGCGACGACGACGACGACCGCGACGGCGGGTTCGAACCGCATCGAGCAGGGCAAAGGCGACGACATTACGACCGCCACGTTGCGTGTACTGCGGCTACTGGTCAAGCACGGTCACGACCTCCGGCAGTGGCTCGAGGCCGGCTTGCAGCGAACGCCCGCAGCGCCGTGGCAGCATATCATACCGCAGTTGTTCTCGCGTCTCGGCCACCCAGAGCCCTTCGTGGCCAAGCAGGTGCTGCGACTCATCTGTCGCCTCGGCCGCGAGTTCCCGTACGCCGTGGCGTACCCGGCCGTCGTGGCGTGCTCGGCGCAGCCGGTGGCAATGGCCACGATAGCAGCCGTTGCGGCAGCGGCCGCCGCCTCGTCGTCGTCGTCGTCGTCGTCGAGCAAGGCCAGCGGTTCGACGTTGACAGCCGCCACAGCGGCCGATGGCCTCTTGCGCCAGCAATCGCAAGTGATCGTGTCGGAGCTGCGCGAGCACTCGAGCCGCTTCATGGACGAGGTCGAGGTGCTGATCAGCGAGCTGCAGCGCATCACGATGCTCTGGGAGGAGCAGTGGATCCTGCTGCTCGACCGATTGCGGCACGATGTAGCGGCGCGTGCGCGCACGATGCGCGACGAATCGTCTCGTGTGCTCACCAACGCGACGTTGCTCGAGCAAGACAAGCGCCGCATCATGCTCGAAAAGTACCGCGCCATCACCAAGCCCGTGTGCGTGGCGCTCGGCGAGCTGCACACACGCACGAGTGCGGTGCGCGAGCCTCAGACGCCACGCGAGCAGTGGTTCCAACACCAGTACGCTGGTGCCATCACGCGGGCGCTCCAGTCGTTCGAGAACCCGCCCGAGGCCATCGACATCAACGAGGCATGGCGCGCGTTCGAGACGCTCGCCAAGGACATGAGCCGCTCGTTCAAGCCGCAGATGGCACTCGGACTGTCGGAGATCTCGCCCGCACTCACGAATACTATCGGCGGAGCTGCCAGCGCCGTGTCGATGCCAGGCCTCGCGGCCGTGCGCGGAGCGGCGGCGCCCGTCACGATTCAATCCTTCGACAATGCGGTCGTCGTGCTGCCGACCAAGACCAAGCCCAAGCGCATCATCTTGCTCGGTTCGGACGGCAACAAGTACGCCTACCTGCTCAAGGGCCAGGATGACCTGCATCTCGACGAGCGCATCATGCAGATCCTCGACGTCGTCAACAAACTCCTGCTGCGCAACAAGCACACCGCCTCGCGGCAGCTGCGCGCTCGCAAGTATGCCGTCATCCCGCTCGGGGCACGCTCGGGCATCATTCAATGGGTCGAAGGCGTGACGCCGGCCTACTCGGTCTACAAGCAATGGCGCCGCCGCGAAGCCAAGCTCAATGCTCCCGCTTCGACCGCGTCACCGGCTGCAGGCCAAGAGCAACAACCACCACCACCACAGCCACAGCCACAACCACAACAGGGGCAGCAAGCAACGAGCTCACGCGCTCTCGCCATGCGGCCGAGCGACAGCTTCTTTAGCAAACTAC
>Ga0209930_1002071_pt1 | contig 25876 bp, 31 predicted proteins | sample ThiBiot_500_biof_2_FD_183948 | JGI IMG/M metagenome (GOLD analysis project Ga0209930, IMG submission 183948) | Wastewater bioreactor microbial communities from Cape Town, South Africa - Thiocy_cont_500_biof (SPAdes) | ecosystem: Engineered > Bioreactor > Thiocyanate-remediating >... | reverse complement strand
GGCTCATCGATTAAACGTATTGCATTCGAAGGTGCAATTAAAAACGATGATTTTCGATCGCCAACAACTCGATTAGTCTTAGGAGATGATCCATGGGTGAATCTCGTGCAGGACGGTGTGAAGTAGGTTAGTTTGCTGCTCTTTCTTCATCCAACACAACGATATTTTCGTTAACGATATAGATATTCTTATAATGTCGATAAAAGTATGTTCTGCGCAGGAAATAATACCGAACGAATAAGAATGGGACGAGTTTCATGTGTGAATGAAACCATCGTTGATCTTTATGCTGGTATTGGATATTTTACACTTCCATTTCTTGTGCATGGTCATGCACGTCATGTTTATGCATTGGAATGGAATCCAGATTCGATGGAAGCACTTCGTCGAAATCTTCAAGCAAATCATATCGATGAAGATCGTTATACTCTTCTACTAGGAGATAATCAAACAGTAAGTTTAATTCATTTTCCAGGTCTGATTGATTTTTTTGACTAATTTAGACATGTCCTGTGGGTGTTGCTGATCGATGCAATCTCGGTTTGATTCCATCTTCGGAAGCAAGTTGGCCACTTGCATGTCGAGCACTTCGTACTCAAGGTGGTCGTTTACATGTTCATGGTGTGGCAAATACAAAACAAGAAACTCATGAACAATTTTCCGAACAAGTTCGACAACGTATTGAAACAATTATGAATGAAATTCATCGTGATGAACACAATTATCAATGTGCGATTGAACATATTGAAAAAGTGAAACCATATGGACCACACTTAGATCATCTTGTTGTTGATTTGTTGTTAACTAAAATTTTGTGATTGTTTTTTTTTAAATAAAATCATTCGTTGTTCTGATGATGAAATGAACTGAATTTTATTTTGTATTTTTTGAGAAGATATTCATTTGCCTTTCAAGGTTAACTTCACTTCGTGATTTTCAATATGCAGAAATGTTTTATCACCTGATGAATAAGATAGTAAAGTCAAACGTCACATTAAACAACGATATGCAAACATTTTTATCATTTGTTAATTTTTCTATTTTCACATTATGTACATGCAAATCTACTGATGACTGCTTGAGCAACAGTCGCAACCGATCAAGAGTATTGCTTGTAAATGTATTCTTTTACTTGTAATTCACTTTTCAAACATCTTCAGAATATGAGAACGTTTTACAGATAAATGTGATTATACTCACATTGTTATCTAGATAAGACTACGCGTTTATATACTAAAGCAAGCACATATAAGCAGTATTATTTAGATGCCTAACTCAATTTATTTCTATTTCTTTTGTTATTATAAACAAAAATGATGTAGTATAACTTGTATTTTCAGCTATAACCTTCAAAAATTGCAACAATGTCGTCGTACACATCTCTCTACAAATCTTTACCATTTCTTCATATGACAATACATGTTTCCGAATGTGTTATTTTAATAGCAGTATTAATATATGGAGGTGGCCTAAATTTCCTTCTCGCATCAAATCCAGATGGCAAACTATATACCACGTGGCAGTATGTTTTCGAGTTTGGTTTTTATTTAAGTTTTGTTCAAGCCATCTTGACACTACTTATGTGCTGTTGTCTAACCAATTTTGGTTTCTATGGATGCTTTTGTTCAGGAAGCGGCAACTCGGTCGGCACTGTGTGCAAACGCCTTTTCTCCACTCCGTATATCCAGCGTTTTTGTTCATGGAATTGCAATTGTCCTTGTTATCAAACAAGACCGCACTTACGTTTTCTCTTTCGTTTTATATACTTATTTCTATGTGCAATCCTACGAATAGGTACAGGTATAATATACTTTACAACAGAGCAGTATGGTGCTGATGGTTCAGAGAAAAGTATGGCTATTTTTTGCTTGGCAGCATGCATATTTCTGTTCTTACAATTTCTATTGGATTATTATCATTATCGAGTGTTGTGGCATTATAGACCATCGATCGATGATTTGAAAGAAAAATTTTCACGAAAACATAAACGTTATTTACCATATCATCTACTTGGAGAGAACCGTACAAACAATATTGGTAATTCTCCATGTAGCAATACGAATTATTGTCCAAATCGCGGACTCGAACATATTATGATTTTTCATGCCACTGATTATCAACCACAGCCACGTTGGTCAGACGTTAGATCGTATACAGATGATAACATTTACATTGGATTTCATCAAACAAAACCTGAATATGCTGTTCGGATTGCACATGGTGATTTTATGCCCAGTATGAACCCACCTCAAATGCTTGGTTTTGGTATTTATTTCGCACGTTCACTTCACAATACATTTGGCAAAGCACGAAACGAAGGAGCTTTCATATGCGCAAAAATTCGCATGGGAAAAGTGAAAGAAATCACTCGCAGACAATTACATGAAGTGAAGGATTCCAATGCATGGTGGGATGAATATGATACAGTTTATTTAAATAATGACGATCCGAACAGAGATGAATTCTGTATAAAAGATTCGTCTCAAATAATCAAATGGGTGATGGCAATCAGTTCTGATTATGATGACAAAGTATCCCAATATGGCATGGAACACGAATTCGACAATACAGTATTGGGATGTTGTTGAATAGCAACTAAACAAAATTTTTGTCTTTTAAATGTATTATTACTCAGGATTTTAATTTTCAATAAATTCTTTTAAAAATAATTCAAAATAGGACATTATGATAAAAAAGAGAGTCCTTATCTAACCTTGTAAGTTGTTTTTACAATGTTTTTATTCTCGATTTGAATTCTAAGAATTAAATTCAAACATTTACAAAACTGAACTAACGATCGTTAATCAATAGGAAGTTGAATTGGATATCACTTGTGAGCTTTGATTTGGAAACAATAATACACATTGAATTGCTGCATCTAAACATTATCAATCCAAAATTCTTCAGTGCCAATCGATGAAGCTTGACGATATGGCATGCCACACAGCAAAGCAGTATTGAATGCATTACTCTTTCGGTTCGTTTCTTCTAGAATAAAAAGAAGAATTGAAAATCATCAAGAGTTTATGATGTATTTCTGTTTTGTACTGTTATTTTTCGGCGATCTATGGAGAAGAGCATGTGCTTGTGTTAGATAAAAGAGATTTCGCCATTGTTCATGAACAGTTATCGAACATTTTCGAGCAAATTGTGATAGATCATTAGCAAAAAGTAACCGTACACGATCCGGTGATGTTTTCACCCAATCGAGAAGAAGAAATGCATTTTGAACGATTTCTTCCGGTGGTCGACTAGAACAAGATTTGATTCGATTCAAACAACTAGTGCATCGATTGTACGTCACACGTCTTAAACTATTTCGTCCTTTGAATTCATTTAACGTCATCAAACTAAGAGTATCGTTATAAGCAGTAACAACGAATACCGTTGTTATCTTTGGAAATTGTACGGCAATACCTTGTTCTATGCGAAACCATCGATAGAGATATAAATGATCGCCCGGACGAACATCAGAGACGTTTATTGTATCGAAATTGTCTCGCGAACTTATCATTGAGAGAAGAAGAATTGATTTCATTTGATTTCAAAGCTTTTTCGAAACAAATGATAATAAATACTAAGTCAATGTAAAGATCATGGTATTAAATAAGAATAACAATCTTTTTTATCAATGTTAACGCGCCATGTAAATTTTTCATTCGCATTTTTTTTTGTTTTCCAATTTCGATTGTGTCTTTTTTTTGTTTGTATTAAAAATGGTACCGATACCTGCTATCTTGAATGGTATTATGACTGTTCTCACATTTCTGGAAGGAATAATAGAACAAGTTGCACCCGTAGTCACCAAATTTCTCGAAACTAAAGCCAATGGTAACATTGTTCTATATTGACAAATAACTAATTACAAGTAAAATTTATAATTCACAGCAAATAGACCAACAATAGATCCAAATTGTGAAATGCCTCGATGTGGTATACATCCTTATTACTGCCACGAAGGTGCTTTGTCACAAGCATGTATTCAGAGGGCTATGACAGCAGAATATCGACATGTTACTCAACCTCCAGTGATGCTACCGAAAAGGAAAAACAATGACGATGATGATGATGATGCTGATGATGACAATGGAAATAAAAGCAAATCCATGTCACCGTATGTTATTATTCTGATAATTTCGAAATAGTAAATTGTTGATCTATCGATTTTTAGCGGTGGTACAATTATGTTAGTATTTGTTCTAGTCGTTGCATTAGCTATTATTGGATTTGTAATCATTCGACTGCGACAGTCAACTAGTAGATATAATGATGAAAGGAATTATGATGATCGAAAGAGTAGTATTGGTTCTGTTTGATAAATTCAATAGCTTGACTAAAATTTATTTTTTAATAAACAAAAAAGTCATTAATTCTCTATTGCTTTGAGTTCTTGTAATTGACGTTTCAATTTTCCGTCTTTATCGAGATTTTCGAGATCTTCTTCATCTCCAATACATTTTCCATCGATAAATATCTGTGGAACACTTCGCTCATTCGTAATTTTCTTAAGTTCATCTTGATATTCATCTGTATTCGACAGGTCATTGAGTTCAAGTACGAAGTAATTGTCGCCTAGTTCGTATTTCGACAAAACATGTTTTGCTTTTCGACAATAAGGACAAGACGATTTTGAAAACACCACAACCGAATATTTTTTAATTAAATCTTGAATATGTTCACTAGCTGATTGAGTTGATTTTTCTGGCATTTTATTACAATTAAAAATATGTGTTTGTGTAAGAAATGAAAATGATTCATAAGATTTTCTATCGAATCGATAGAACTCTCGAGCTCTGCCTTGTCGACATGTTCTGACACCTTTAGGACAATAACTAGAAACAAAAGAAGCAATCCTTACCTAATCTGTAATTTCCTAGTTCTTTATTTTACTAATCATTTGCAATATAAGATATCGACAAAATCTTATCAAATAATCTTTTATTTCTCATATGTCATGAAAATTATGTAAACTTATTTTTTTAATTTTGAAGATTTGATTTTTAAAAGATTCTCTTTCGTTTTCGTTCCTTTATTCGTTCACATAGAACGCAAGAAATCTGTGTACAATTTAGTCTTGATTAGTAAGAATGAAAATGAAAAGTTTTAGTTCTGTGCAATTCATGTCAACAATGCACGTTTTGAGATATACATAAGACCATTTGCCTTTTATTTTGCGCGATTGAAATCATCGTGCGTTTTTTTTTCTATCTCCCACATATTACGCATTTCTATGGTTGAGAGGAGATTAATAGCCTTGTACCGTATCAACAAATAATTTGTTGTGTAATCAAAATTATTTTGTTGTTTTCTAACCTTCATTTAAATCGTACATCAATCGAGTAGATAAACATTTGAAACAAAATAACAATGAGTGATCTCCCGTATGCTCCACTAGTTGAAACAAAATCAACGCCACGTAATTCTATTATTACATTAGATGCTGTTGAATCCATTTACAACGGTAATAATGGCGAAAATAGCTTGGAACATTTATGTCGTGTATGTAGAAATAAAATCATGAAAAAACAACCAACTGATCATACACCATTCGATTGTGTTGTTCAACGATGTGAAATTTTAGAATGCGAAACTGTTCGATTGAAAGATCACGACATGAAAGCACGTATACAAATCAAAGAATTGGAAAATAAAATCGCCAGTTTAGAAGAAGCTATCCAAGGTTTAACAGCACCTAAACAAACACAAGCTGCACCATTTAATTTCAGTTCAGGACAAAAAGTTCGAAATCCATTTAAGAAAGCTCAATCGATCGATGTTGCTCCACGTGAACAAGAAATCAATTACGATCATATTTTACCAGGAAAACGATCGGGAAGTCGAGAACGTGTCGGTCTCTTCGGCAGTCTCGGTGCATCATCACAACTTCGTTAATCATTTTCAACATACGTATCTTGTAATCTTATTCAACTTAATAAATAAATATAAGATCTTTATTACATAAAAGTCATTAGATTTATTTGTTTTGAATGTTTAATAAGAATACGTATACACACACACACAAAGGAAATCGCATAATGGAAATGTGAAACTATACAGAAACAAACACAGTCGGCTGGTAAAAATAATGAGAGAATATTGATTTAGTTATATATTTGTTAATTTGAATAAAGGTGACACTATGAATTGCACAACGCATAAAAAATAAAAGACAATCAAAGGAATGTTCTCTTGTTTTTGTTTTTTTCAAAGACTTTTATTGGATTCTTGTTCGAATTGTGACCAAGCTTCGTTAAGCTCGACGAAAATTAATTTAGCTAACGGTTCATTTGGATCGCCACGAAGCTAAAATAAACAAAATCTCAATGTTTGATTCAAATTCGACGTATAACAATTGATTTTACTTTATCCGGATGAATGTAAAGAACGGCTTTTCGATAAACTTTTTTAACTTGTTCTGGCGTAACTAATTCATGCATTCCACATCCTCCCCATTTGCATTCAGGCCATGTGATCGTTGATAATGAACATAATAAAGCTCGAATATTTCGTTTTTTTCCTTCAGTCCAGTCTCGTACCTGAAAATATTTATTTGATAGGAAAAAACTGTTGTTTGAGAAAGAAAATACTTGGAGAACAATTGGATCAACTTCTTTAATTAATTCAGCACGACGTTTATCGCCAATTGATTCTGTACCTTGACGAGCTTTTGAACCAAAGTCTGACATTCCTGCTTGTTCACGGACTAATGTATCAAAATCAATTTTCGATGCCTGAGGTCGAGCAGCAGCAGCAGCAGCAGCCGCAGTATTAGTTGCTGGTTTATTAATTGGATCTAAAAAGAGAAAAGAGAACTTATGATTGATTTCATTATTCGATTGAATAGATCCGTACTTGTTTGTTGTTGAGGTGGTGGAGTTGGCTGAGATGTAGGTGGAACATAAGGCTTATTCATTTGATTAAATCCGTAGTTAGGAATCGATGTTGTTGATGTTGGCGGTGTATTTGTTAGTTTAGCTGCAGCTGCTGCTTGTTTCGAAGCTAAACTTTCGTTGCTCGATGTTTTCGGTGTTGACGATGCAAATAAATCTTTAAACGGATCGAGACGATTTATATTTTGATTTGACGATGATGTAGATTTGGTTTCTGGTTGAAGGATATTAGTTGCTTGAAGTGGCACAGGTAGAACTGCTTCTGACGCATTACGATGTAAAATCGGTTTATCCAATGGCATTGCATTGAAATCAACGCCAAGTAAATCATTAGGTGCCGAATATGTTGTTGATGTTGTTGTTGGTGGTGGTGGTGGTGGTGTTGGATTCATATTTAAATTGAATAGGTCGTGTTCGAGATTTGCTGCTGGTTGAGGTGGAGGCGCTGAAACAGTTGTATCATCGGCCATGAAATCAAGAAGAGTGCCAACGGCAACATTTTCTTTGACCTCAGGAGTTGTCGGTCGGAATTGTTGTTCTTGAAAAGGATTTGCATTTGAAATTGTTGGAGGTGTATGACGAACTGTTTGAGGTGATGATGGATTACTAAGATTTGTATTTGGTCGATCGACATTAAGCTTCGTAGAACGATTGATTGCAGGAGATTCCGATTTTGCATTGCTGAAATATTGATGCGCATCGCCTATTCATACAGAACAGAGAAAATTAGTTTTTGCTTTTCATTTTGGATGAAAATAAATATAGAAAACAACATCGAATGAATATATAACGACACCATTTATCTTACCAAGAGATGTTTTAAAACGTTTTTCTATTGATGGTTATTAGAATTCATTGAAATGAAACAAGAAAAAGCTCGACTATCTATTTACCGTATTCTTCAATTGTTTGACGAAATTCAATTTCATCTTTAAATAAACATTGCGGTTTTTTCATTGTATTATCCAATTGTCTCGAAATCATTTCTTGATCATTTAACGAAGCTTTCTTCGATGAAACTGTGTCCAATGTTAGCCGAAACGATGGTGGATACTTTTCTGTTTGATCAGTTCCATCTAATTCGTAACTAAAACATTCAAATTTCTTCACTAACATCAATCGAAAACAACAACGAAAATCTCTACCGTGAATACGATAATTCAGCGTGATCAGTCGAACAAAAATTCGAATTGATCGTTAATTCGCATATTCGAATTCCGCCATCCTTAAAAACAAATTTTCAAACAACTGATTCTTTCAATCGGTTATTTACATGTGCTTGAATTGATAAACCGACAGGTGCATGAGAAACATGAATAGTTAAATCACCGCTCAATGGAACATTCAAAGGAATTAAACAAACGCCATCAATTGCAGAAAATAAACTAAATAGAAAAGGATTGTTTGGAGTAAAGTTTTGTTTTTTGAATCGAACCGAAGTCGACTGGGATCTTGGTATGTTGAAAAGATCTTCTTTTGATCTTGATTATAAATATCAACAAATGGTCGACAACCATTTCTGCAAAACACACAAATGTCGAATTACAAAATTCGAGAACAAAAAGTGAATTACCTTTCTCGATTAAATAGTGGGACCGGTGAGAGATTTATCGTTTTAAGTGCTAATTCAGTAAAATGCGGTCGTTCAATGACGCCGAACGACAAATCACATAGATATTGAATATATCTAAGAAAACAAAAATTGATTTTCTTCAATTAGAAAAACAAGCCAACCTTCTTTGCGACATTGTTAATAAAGGATGTGCACATCGTTTTGCTTCGTAATATCGAACGACGAGATCAGCCTGTGGAAATATTCCATGATAAGCAATCAACGCACACGCGCCAAATGCAACTTGATTTCGTCCATCCTAAACATAAAATCTCGAAGTTTGACTTTTCGAATAAGTTGAATTTTACATGAGAATGAAGAACAGCCGTATTAGCCGGTGCATCGAGAAGAAATGAAGTTATCTTTTGACAAAGGCAGAGTAGATCGATTAAACGAGGCGGATGTTTCTCATCGGATATCGGCAATTCAATGACTCGATTGTGAAAGATTTCCTTTCGATATGTCGGCTGATGACGAGAGGGTTGATCCAAAGAAAACAACATATACGATTGAGAATGTTTGGTATCTAATAGATCACGAATCAGTTCAGCTGATTGACGACCTGAGAGATCCGATGGATTATCACGTGGCGTTGTCATAACGATGATTTTCGAGGAAATATAACTGAGATCGACTTCCATTTGATGCTGACCATGGGAATGATGACTAACTGCAGCTGAAGCAGCTGCTGGAACGTTATTTGCTAATGTTTTGACTTGTTGAACACCTTCGTTAATCACTTTCGATGATGTATCGATAATACTTTTCATCCACGATTTGCCACTTGTATTTAAACCTTTAAGTGATGAAGGAAGATAACTACTAACACTGGCATGTGATGATGATGATGATGGATTATTTCCCATGACTGACGGTCGTTGAGGGTTCGAACCTCCAGATGGATTTGCTGTGTTCAAGTTTTCATTTTCATTAAAAAGAAAAAGAAGTGGCTCGTTAAGTCCAATATCATTTCCAATCGCTAGATCTTCGATATTTTCAACTAAAGTCGCAATTGTTGGTCGTTGACGCGGGTCAATTTGCAATAAAGTTCCTTTTAAAAATCAATTTTCTTTCTCAACAATTCTCTCGTCAACAAAAAAAACAACTTACGAATGAGATCATGAAGAACAGCGTACTTCGTATTATTCGCCGGAATTGTATATTTTGCATTTAGAATTCTCAATTTCGCTGAATCTTCAAATGGATGATTAATAAAACATAAATAATACAACAGACAGCCCAACGCCCAAATATCAACTTGTTCGTTGATCGGATAATTGCTGTACGTATCGAGCATTTCCGGTGCTCGATACATCGGCGTTGTGACTTTGGTCATTTCATCTTCGACGTATTCTCGTTTTTTTACCGACCAACTTTCATCGGGCAAATAGACTTTAGTTGTTGCTGAACCGAAATCACACAGCTGAATGAAACCATTGGCTGTTAGGAGACAGTTTTCAACTTTTAAGTCTCGATGAAGTATCGGCGGTTGTTGTTCGTGCATATGTTGAACGGCTTTGCATATTTGATAGTAGATTTGAATGACTTGCTCGACTTCTAATGATTTCGAACGGTGAACAACTCGTTCGTATAAACGACCGCCGGAACAATATTCAGTAACGAGAAGATATTCAGTTCGACGTAATGTCGCATCTTGATTCGATGCAGCTGCGATATAAGGAACGATATGAGGATGACCGTTCAATTTTTGCTTTAAAAAAGACAAAAAAAAACTTGTGAAATCAAAAGTTTAAAATAAAAACAAATCCTACGAGAAACGAGATTTCTTGTGCAATGGCTTTCTTCGCACTGTCATCAGCGGCAAACAAACGCTACAGACGAAATCAAAAATTTCTTCTTAAATCAAAGAAAAAAAGCAAATCGATTTACTTTCAACGCATATTCTCTATTTGTCTTGACATCATAAGCTAGGAAAACAAGTGCATAACCACCCTCAGCTATTTGATTTCCCACTCGTAATCGAATATTTCCAACATCAACAATTTGTCCCGTAAAATCACTTCGAACACCAGCATTTGCTGACGAACCGCCAAGTCCAATGTTACTCGTTATTTTCGCACTTGAACCCGCGCCAAATGCGGCGTCAATGGCCGATTTAAATATATCGACCATGTTTTGTAAACTCTTTGCAAAAGGATTTTTATCTAGAAAAAGACGAGCAACGTGTGTGTGTGTTTTTTTCTCTTTGTTTTATTTATTCTTCAAAAACTGTTCGACGAAGAGAAAGCAAAATGTTATTGATTAATAAGAAGTTGAAGAGGATTTTCAAGCAAATATTTGAGTTCATTCGAAAAACGAGCCATTGTTGCGCCATCGATCACACGATGATCAGCTGACCAACTCACAGACATTATCGATCGAACACGACACGAACTATAACCATCGTCGTCACTTGACGATGAATCGCTTTCGTTTTCTTCATCGGGAACAACGCGTCGCTATTTTAGCAATTCAATAAAAAAAAGATCTTTTCTCAATCGAAATAAATACAAAACTTACAGCGATTTTACCGAGTGCACCGATCGCTACTTCAGGTAGAAGAAGAACGGGAACTGCATAGGTTCCGCCGATCTATCGAAGAGAAGACAATGAATTTTTTTTTTAAAAAAACGTCGAATTTCGAGTTACTGCTCCGATATTTGATAGAGAAAATGTTCCTCCAGTTAAATCATCAGTTGACAATTTGCCTGCTTTGCCTAATTGCTGAAGACGAGTTAGTTCATTAGCTATTTGAAGAATGGATAATTGTTGAACATTTTTTATGTTCGGAACTAATAATCCATCTTTGGTATCCATTGCAAGACCAATATTGTGCGAACCCTAAAGTTCAAAATTAAACAATTTGCTTTTTTTTTGTTAATTAAAATCGTACTTTGTATGTAATATTCTCACATTTAGCATCGACATGTGCATTTAATATTGGATAATTATTCAAAGCTTGCGAACAAGCTTTGATAATAAATGGTAAATAGGATAATTTCAAATCTTGATTTTGTTTTTTCAATTCTTTTCGTAGATTAACTAACGAAGTCATATCGTATTCGTCGCAATAGGTAAAATGTGGAACGGCATTTGCTTGAGTCATTGTTTTTACCATTGCCTTTCGAATGCCTTTGATCGGTTCATTACGATCGGCGACGGGTGCAGCCGATGATAATGGACGTGGTTTGAATATCGGCGGTGCAGGTTTAGACGACGATGGTGTTGAGCTTGTTGCTTTTGCCGTTGGTTCGGGAACGGCTATTTTTCAAGAATGAAAATAGGATTCGGATTTGAAGATAAACGAACCTGGTGCAGCTGGTTTCGATGCTGCAGCTTTGAAGTTTAACAAATCTTCTTTAAGAATTCGTCCGTCTTTGCCTGAACCTTGAACATCATTTAATGAAATCTAAAAATTGACAAATTACGTTCTTCTCCGTGTTTTATTTCGTAATAATCGATACTTGTAAATCTTTTGCCATACGTCTAACAGCTGGTGTTGCTAAAATATTCGCTGCTGAATTTGTATCAACCGGTGTAGCACTCTTAATCGGTTGAACATCGACAACCGGTGCCGCTGGAAATCACAAAAAAACGATTTTTATCTCAACTCAATTAACTATTTCGTATTTACTTTTAGCAGCAGCTGGCACTTCAGCATCATGTTCAACTCGAATATCAACTAATGGTTCACCGACTTTAGCCGTATCACTAACATTATAGTAAAGTTTGCTAATAATACCATCATAACGAGATGTTATAGTAACATTTGCTTTATCCGATTGAACTTCACAGATTTTATCGAATTGTTTGACAGCATCACCGAGTTTAATGTACCTATTCATATGAATTTGATTACAAAAGAAAAACGACAGCAATCGAACAAACCATTCTTTGACTTCAACTTCACGAATACCTTCACCGATATCAGCTAATTTAAATGGAACAATCGATGAGAATTGAGATTGTGTCAATGAGAATGAACGAACATTGTTCATCGAATTTACCGGCATCCATTTTTGTGCGGTTGTTGAGATTGATGTTGAATCGGTTCGTTTCTCAATCGAATGAAAATAGGAAACAGCTTGATAAAATGTTGGTGAAGGTCGTTTGAGCATATGTAACGAATACGAAATGCACCGGGTTGTTGCATTACTAAATACGTATCGGTTCAACAACATTCTCAAATGATCTACAAAGAGGAAAATCAATTCCGAAAGAAATCTTGTTGTTTTTTTTTCAATTGTATGAAGCCTCCCTAGATTTTCATGTTTAGTTTATCGAATAAAATTCAGTGTAGATCGTCTCGTCGTGTTGTATTTGAGACGAGGCAGCTGAAAAAATTACGAACAACAGAAGATTCCATTGGTTTTCAAATGATCCATTCGGCTTTTCCAAGAGATTTATCTTCGATAATGAACGAATCATTTTCTATTTTATAAATAGACATTTCTTATTTACCGATTAATCAAAATTAATAAATATCTATTTTCATTCGATAGATGTCCGTCTAGTCAAATAGACATGTGTGGAAATATAGGTCAAACCGATCCTTTTAAGTGCAAGTTGACGGAGAAATCAATGTTTTCCTTTGAAATCGAAATGTATTACTTGTTAAAAGTTATAAAACAAGAAAATAAAAACGTTTGAAGAGCAAAAAAAGATGAAAAGAAAAAAGCGTTAGAAAACGAAGGTCTCAACTCTCATTTAATAGCCGGACGATGGTTGAGCTGGTTGCGAGAAGTGTTTTGGAAGAACATGTGCAACTTTGTGTTGTGTATGAAATTGAGCTGAACCGTATGGTGTAGCTGGTTGTGGTAATGGAAGATCGGCAGCAATTTCAGCACCGTATCCTTGTGTTTGTGGGAGTTGTTTGGGGAGAATCATGGTTGATTTTGGTGCCATAAGAGTTTCAGCACCATAACCTTGTGTTTGTGGAAGTTGTTTGGGGAGGATCATGGTTGATTTTGGTGCCATAAGAGTTTCAGCACCATAACCTTGTGTTTGTGGAAGTTGTTTGGGGAAGATCATTGGTGTTTGGTGTGGAAGAACAGCTGGAGCGGCGTAGGTTTGTGCGAATTGTTTTGGAACAATGAGTTTGGGTTCTTGTGGAACGATCATTTGGCTACCGTATCCTGATGAATAAGCTTTGACTGGTTCAGCAGCTGGAGATTCGAAAAACGAAAACAGATTTTAGAGAAAATCTCGATATGAAATTCAACAAACCATATGGAGTAGCTTGTTGATCTGGCCAGCTGCAAGCTTTTTCGATATCATCCCAAATTGTACCACCTGGGCATGATTCAACGAACATAAATTCATTGTCACACATGATGAATCCGTTTTTGCTAACAGCTAAAGGTTGTGGAATGTCGGTACCTTTGCATGGACTTGGAAGAACTAAAATAAATCTCCTTGTCTTTGATTTTTTTTTAATTCAATCGATTCGATTGTACCTTGTTGAGCATTGAGACCATAAGCAAGACCTCCTTGGAAGATGCAAATGTATGGAAGAGCAGCACCCGAACGGAATGATTGGCATTTAGCATCACCGTATGATCCACATGGTTGTTGTGTTTGACAGATATGAGCATCTAATTCGCATTGAAGACCTTCATAACCTGGTTGACATTGACATTGGTATGATGAACCATAGGCAACGCATTGACCGTTGTTAAGACATGGATATGAAGCACATGGATCTTCTAATGGACCTAATGCTATTCAAATGCAAACGAGAGGATTTGAGTTTTTTTTGGCTTTAGTTTGACAGTGAACACGTACTTCGTTCGCATCGGAGTGATGTTGGGTGAAACAAGAGACCAGTTGGACATTGTTGTTCAACACCTTTGCCATTGTCGAGACAGATGATGAATTTACGGTTGTTGTCAATTGGAATGATGTCTTCAGCTTTGTGTCCTTTGCAGAGAATATCTATTTGACAAGAGAAAAATCAGTCAATCGAAGAAAACAAAAAGAAAAAAGAAAATTCGTACCGGCTTCAGTTAAAATTGGTACTGGAGGTGCGAGGATTGGTTGTTCAAGAAGTGGAGCAGCACCATAACCTGAAACTGGTAAAGTTTTTGGTAATGTAACTGGAGCGACTTGTTGGTATGATGATGTATCAACAACTGGTGTTTTCATTAAAAGACTAAAAATTAAATAATAAAAATCGAGAAGAACAAATTTTCATTGAATTTCTACCGTTCATGTTGAACAACTGGTAACATTTGTTGACCGTATGTGACTGTTGGTGCGATGGTTTTTGGAGCAATATGTTGGTTGAACATAGGTGTAGCTGCTGGTAACAATGGTGCACCATAACCACTACCGCCATAAGCTAAAAAAACAAAAGAATCAAATTTTCAGTTTTAGTATGAGAATTCAAAATTTACCAGGTACGGCAAAAGCTGAACTTGCCAAAACGAGTAAACAAAGACAGGAAATCTAAATGATCGAAACATAAGAATTCATTAAACGAATATCATCACGGGATTCAAACGTACCCAAGTCATTTTTAATTTCAAGAAATGAACGTTTGAGAGGAGAATAGTGAAGCTTATCAATCGTCTGCAACCGTATTTATACCGCAAATGAACGTAGACCTCGACAATGACAGACAATGTACGAAAGATAGAGAACAAGAGAGAGAGAGAGTGATATCATATCACCATTTATTTATTCTTTGCACCATAAAGGAGGGTCGATAGTTATTCTTTGTAACTATTGCCTAGTCTAAAATGTGAAAATCAAGGGGCTTATAACTATTTCTCGTTGAAAGATTGAATTTATTTTCTTTTTCGTTTTTGAATAAATCATTCGAGAATCGTGGAGATAAAGAATGTTGAAATTATTAGTCAACTATGAAAATAGAATTATCGTCAGTCGTACTAATGATCAGTGATTAGAAAACAAAAATGAAAACTATTTCGTGAATATTAGTTATTTTTATCTCTTAAAAGATGATGAATGTTGATAGATTGACAATGTTTGTTGGTGTGTGTCAAATCGATTTCTTATTTTGTCTTTCTCGTATTCATGTTTAGTTCTATCATCAGTTTGATGAAGGTCGATATACATATTTTGATGTACTATTTGCTTGTTCTTAATACAACTAAAAGAAATATATGTTTTCTACGTCGAAGACATTTGATATCAAATCTAATCATATGAAAATCATTAATAATATCTTAAGTGCTATTTTGTCATATTAAATTAGTAGGAAAAAGAAAACTACAACCTCGACCTAAACGAAATCTTCGTGTTATTATTATGATTATGTATTTGCAAAGTGAACATCATCAACTTGATGATTTCTTCAATATCGTTTGTTTTGTTTTTACATATCTCTTGATGATCGATGTATGATGTTGTTGTTTCGACATAGCATCTTAAGATAGTTCTTTCTCTCTCTCTCTCTAGCTCTCTCTTTCTTCTTTTTCTTGAGAAAAGCTATTTCATCTCTCAATCAACAAGAATATAAACGACATAGATGAGATCAAATGTAAAATATGCCGTTTGCTTGGGAATGAATATTTCCTCGAGATATAATTGAATTTGTTCGATCGATATCGAACCGAAAAATGTAAGTCTAAAACTAATTTATTTAGACGACTTTGATTAAATCACACGATACAGTTTTTTTCACCGAGATACACATGGGTTTTGTTTTTATTCTGATTTTAGATTGATGTTTAGTTCATTTTTTTCGATGTATTTCAAGTAAAATTTGAGTCAAATAAGAGACAAAGAAAAGACAATAATTTCAATGAATGTCACAACAGGATATACGCTGAATTCTTCTTCATCAATGTCAAATCCGCATTCCTATTCCAATGTTAAACGTTCACATAGTGCTCAATCATCAGCATCGAATTCGGCTATTGATATTCGTGAATTAACATTAACACTTCAAGAATTAAATAATCATTTCAAGAAGAATCTGAAAATTCTTACTGATATCAAAGATCAAATAAATAAATTTTCGGAAAAACAAACAGCAAGACCTGTTGATGACAATTCGGGCATTCATAAACTCGAACGAGTATGTATCGTTTTTTTTTCATATCGAATCTGATTAAATCAATGAGTTTTCATTGATCTGCAAAAAAGAAAAAGCTCGAATTCTCTCGTGTGATTATTATTCTAATTATCTTTGGAATTTAGATTACTGTTGAACTACGTCTCGTATTTTTAAAAATCGGAGAAATCGATACATTGAAAGAACAATTTCAAGCCGAAGCATTTATTCAAGCACGATGGGCTGAACCGAGTTTAAAAGGAACGGTAATAAACGATCAAATGAATTTCGTTTTTTGGGAAGACTTTTGAATTTGTTGTTATTCAAGGATATCGATTGTTTTGATGCAAATAAATTTTGGAATCCTCTATTATATATCGATAATTCCGTTGGTGATTTAAAAACTGATGTTTGGCATAAAGTTGTTTATGATGGAGTAGATACACCGATGATTTATGAAATGAGGAAAGTTAAAGGAATATTTTTAGAAAATTTGGAATTAAACGATTTTCCAGTTGATGTTCAAGTTGCATTTTTTTCCTTCTTCATTTTTGACACCTCAATTCAATTAATTAACTTTTAGGATTTAACAATAACTGTTTCAACAACACGAACTGTTAATGAAGTTGCACTGATAGCTGATACAAATCAACTGAGTGCCATCAATACACGTAATTAACGAGAGAAAAAAGAAACAGATTAATTAGCAAATACGAAAAATGTTTAGATGCATTTATCGATCAGCAAGAATGGCGTTTACATGAACATGTTGAAACATCGACTAAATTATTATCAAGTCCGTTTACTCCATCACAAAATCAACACCCGGCCTTTTCCGCTACTTGTAATTGAATAAACTAAAAATAGACAAGACAAGAAAAAAAAAAGAAATAATTCAATTTCTAGGTCATGCTGCTCGTCGACCCGGTTATTTCTATTGGAACGTCTACTTTCTCATTGTAATCAAACATAAAAATTTTCGAAAAAAAAAATTCTCTTTTCATTTGAAAATCTCGTAGTTTTTCATCACAGTCATGGCATTCGCAACATTTAGTGTCACTTATAATCTTCCACAGAATCGTCTTCAATTAAGTTTTACACTTCTATTAACAGCTGTTACATTCAAATGGGTTGTCGTTCGATGTTTACCAACGATTTCTTATTTAACTACATTGGTTTGACTTTGCTTTTTTCGAGAATAAAAAAAAAAACTTTACATTTTCCAGGATAAATACGTTCTTCTTTCAATGGTCATGCTATGCGTTGTTTGTGCATGGCATGCGATCATTGCTGTTTGTCCGGTAAGTGTTGCTCAACACTGGGACAATTTAGCTCTATCAACTTTGGGAATTATTTACACATTATTTCATGTCTTCTTCTTTCTTTGGATGTATTTCGTTGTAAGTTAAGTTCACAATAGTGATTTTCAATGAATCTTTTTTTTCTCTTTTGAAGACTTATCGACGAAGACGTTTTATGAAACAAAAAGATAAAGAATATTTAGTAAGTTTGTTTGTTTTTTTCGTTGTTGAAAATATGTAAAAATGAAATCGAAGTGAAGAGAACAAACGAGGAGAGACTTAATCGATCGGTCATTCTAGAATTTATATGCTACATCTCAATTATATAAGATAAGCGATGCTCAATGAAACTGTTTGTTAGCTCGAGCATGAACGCAGAAACGAGAGACAATTTTGCGCATGTGTCGCATGAGAAATCAAGATTTTCGACAAACGAAATTAATTTTTTGTTTTGTTTTGTTTTTTTTACCAGAAAACTCGATTGGAACGAGCGAATTCAACGGGTCATTATCCCGGTGATGAAACGGATAATTATGTTGGCTCATCAGCAGCAACAACAGTCGTACGTAAAACTGCCCAGCCGAATCGTCCGTCAGCATCGGGCACGCCGAAATCTTTCGACGATTCTCAACATTCAAATCTTCTCACCGAACAAAATCACAAAGTTTTTACAAATAAACACACACTCGATCAGCAACATCATCGTGCATCAATGAGACAAACAGCATCGAAAACGTCATCCGACCCATTTCAAACTTCTTATTCAGGACAACAGATTCTCCTTACATCCGGTGATATTGAAGCGATGACTATGAAACAATTTCGTATTGGTTCTCTTGGATGTTGAGTTCGATGTGCTTTTTCTTCTTCTTCTTTCCTGTGGAAAATAAATCTTTTCACTTGGAATTGTAAATGACAGCTGAGGAATAAAAAAAAACGAAGGAATGTCGTTTAATCTGTTTGCGCTTGAAAGAAAAACATTACCATTCGTCATTTCTCTCTCTCTCTATCCCGAAGATATTTCTCGTAATTAACATTCATTTTCTCTCGATTAAAAACAGCACAAGTTACTGACCTTGTTTATGTTTAGTGTCAAAAATATATATCTCTATGCTCACATTTTTGACGTGAGAGATAGCAATCTACTTGTTTGAAATCTATTATCTTGATTAAAAAGAAAATTTTATTCCGCCTAATCCTACAAGCAGGATATAATCACGAGATAAATGTCTTCCTTGCCGAGTCAACAGATGTCAGTAGATGCTGATGGTGAAGAAACAAAGAAAAGTTGAAAATAAAATCTCAAATGAGAGTTAATGTTTGTCGTTGATGGCGATAAATAAACAAATGAGGTAAAAGCAAAATAACATTGCCGATTTTGTTCTTTGTGTAAGTTCTATGTCTGTTTTTTTTTCTTCTTCTTCTTATTCTTTTTCTTCTTTCCATCGTTTTCTATTTCAACAACGCGTTTTCTATTTCCAAATTAAATCAGCGAAAATTGAATCAGTTTCTCTTATCAAAAAAGAAAACTTCGTCGGTTTTCATCACATCCAATGTTTATTCAACTGCAAAGAGAAAGAGAGAGAGAGAATAAAATATGTCTGATTGTTGTTGTTTCTTTAGATTGTATATATAAAAGCCTAATTATGTATTTTCAATGAAAATATGGCTCAACAAGATATCAATGGAACTGCTGCTGGTGAATTCAGTTTAGACGATTCAAAGAAACAAGGCACAAGGTTAATTGAAAAATCCCCTCTCTCTTTTTTGAAAGTTATTTTCGATTTTGCTAATCGATTCGATTAAAGATTGAAGAGTTGTTATCTAAATGTGTGAGAGTGTTGGCATGTTTTTCCTTTTTCTTCCTTCTTTTTTTCTGCCTTTTGCTTACAGGCATTTTAATTACTAAAAATGATAGTATTGCTGACACTGCCATCATCATCATCATCATTCTTTCCTTTTCCCTCTTAAAACCGTTCTTTCCGCAATGACTACTGTTTTTGCTCGTCGAACAAAAAGAGCCTTGAAAGAGTAAAGAAGAAGAAAAAAAACGGAGAAGAAGAAGAAGACGACGCATAAGAAAAGGAAAAGACGAGCTCGCTCGAGAGACTTATAAAAAAAAACGAAGAAACGAGAGAAGAGAGAAGAAAAAAAAGATGAAGAAGCTGGCGTCAAATTGATATGAGAAATGACGATAAAGAGAACATCGATGCATTATCTCAGTGACTATTTCTATGAAAAGAAATAAGTTGAAAGTGTACGCACATGATTATTCTCACTATTTGTCTCATTCAATCATCGTCGACGACTGAACAAGCCGAATGATTCATTTGAGATTCAATATTCCATGAAACCGTATGTATTTGCTTTTGATTTCATCGAAAGAATTTCGTTAAGAGTCTTAAACTAAATCCTCTACTTGAGCTTTTCATGATCGTTCATAAGGATTTTCTTTTGTTGTTTACTGATTAGTCTGTTTGTATTCGTTTCGAAGACAAACAAATAAGGTTTTGTTCTTCGAACTATTCGTGGCTTCGTACTTGACGTGTTGAGGACTTCTGTTTCGATTGAGACGATCCTCTCGCGACTAACGAGGAAGAGAATAAAAAAAAAAGATGAAGAAGAATTACTAATTATTTTCCTTTTTTTTGTTTTTGTTGCTCTAGAGTTTTCAAGAAAAGTAGTCCCAATTCGAAGGTAGGTCATCGAGTGAATGGCAACCGTGTATATATTATAAAATGATTTTCAAAATCTAGATCACATGTTATCTTGGAAAACGGGACTTTATCGATTATATGGATCATATCGATCCAATCGGTAAGACTGAAGAGAAAAACATCTCAATTCGAATTCGATTGTTTAGATGGAGTTGTTCTTGTCGATCCGGAATATGTTAAAGATCGTAAAGTCTATGCATCTGTTTTAGCAGGTAACAAAACGAACAAAAATAATGAATTGAATTGAAAATCCATTTTGTGAAAATAGCATTCCGCTATGGTCGTGAAGATCTTGACGTCCTTGGTTTAACCTTTCGTAAAGATCTATTTTGTTCAACTCAACAAATCTATCCGCCTATTGACGATCAAAAAAAGCCGTTAACTCATTTACAACAACGTCTTTTACGGAAATTAGGACCGAATGCTTATCCATTCTATTTCGAAGTATGAACTATTTATACATGAACAAAAAACATCATATATTTTCTAAATAAAAGATTCCACAAACAGCTCCCGCCTCGGTCACATTACAGCCAGCTGCTGGTGACACAGGAAAACCATGTGGCGTTGATTATGAATTGAAGACCTATGTCGCAGAAACAAGTGAAGATAAATCTCATAAACGAAGTTCGGTCCGTTTGGCAATACGAAAACTAACGTATGCGCCCGAAACGCCTGCACCTCAACCGGTCATCGAAGCACATAAAGATTTTATGATGTCACCGGCACCCTTACATTTAGAATGTACACTTGATAAGGAGGTTCGTTTGCTTAATTTTGTTTTTTTTTAATTGTGTTGCGAATTCTTTAGATGTACTATCATGGCGAAAGTATCAATGTTAATGTTGTTGTTACAAACAATTCAAGTAAAACTCTACGAAAAATTCGCATCTCTGGTAAGTTGAACAAATAAATTCGTTCTCGTGATTTTGTCAGTCAGCAAAAACAAACACAAACTATCTCTCGATACCCTAATTGCCCGTGTATAGTTGTTCAATATGCTGAAATCTGCTTGTACTCATCGACACAGTACAAGTGCGATGTAGCTGCCATTGAATCCAGGTATGAATTCGGCATTTGCCCAATCAATAAACAAACAAACAAACAAACACATACACGTCTATGTCTATTTGTTTCATTTTGCTGCTCGCCATTTATTATTAGTTCTACTATCATTTTTTCTTTCTATTCCTAAATTCTAATTGTTGCTTTTTGTTAATTCATTGAATTCGTTTTTTTTTCATGTGTTTCTGCTTTCGATGTGTGTTTTAGTCAAACAATATGCTGAAATTTGTATATTTACGAATGCTCACTACAAATGTACTGTCGCCGAATTAGAAACTGAGTACGCAATGCTTTTTTTTGCTTTCATTGGTTCATCAAAACGAAAATCGAGATTTTGATTTCTATCTTTTCTCTCTCTTTCTCCTGTGTTTAGTGAAGGATTTCCGATAACACCATGTTCGAATCTGACGAAAGTCTATTCGTTAACACCATTATTAGCCAATAATAAAGATAAACGAGGTCTAGCACTCGATGGCAAATTAAAACATGAAGATACCAATTTAGCATCCTCGACTATGTAATTTCAACGAAATGATCTATCGAATGATTCGATTTGATTTGTCTTTTATTTTTTTAGAATTCGAAGTACAACACAAAAAGAGAATCTCGGAATAATCGTGCAATATAAAGTGAAAGTTAAAATCATCGTTGCCATGGGAGGGTAAAAAGAAAACGATTTTTGTTTTTTGCATCTTTGGTCTTTTCTGAAAATGATTTTCATGTAGAGATTTATCTGTTGAATTACCATTTACATTAACACATCCAAAGCCACCTCCAACTCCTTCGCCATCACGACAACTCGAATTTATCTCCAGTCAACCACATTCAAGCGAACCCATCGATGTACCTGTCGATCATAATTTAATTCAACTCGATGCAAAGTTTGTTTTTTTTTAAGTTTTTCACGTCGAAAAAAAAACCAGAAAAATTTCGTTCGTCTAGTTTCGATAATACGGGTCATGATGATGATTTTATCTTCGAAGAATTTGCACGTATACGTCTTAAAGGACATGAAAGTGGTCATGAAGATACCGAAGCTTAACAAACGAAGAAAAAAAAACAATACAGACTTTTCTCTCATATCCAATCGAACAAAACAATGCGAACCGTCGTGATTTCTCTCTTTACTATTGTTTATTCTTGCTTTCTCTCTCTCTCTCTCTTTTTTGTTGTACATATTGTTGTTCTGTATATCATCTACTCGCGTTTCTCTCTTCTTCTCATTCGTTCAAAAACAAAAAAAATTGAATCACAATGAAAGAAAACAACATTACAAGGCTTACATTTCTATTTTTGAATCTTAATTAGCTCGAGTTTAAATCATTTATTTATATGAGATTTAAGTGTCAGGGCATGAGATGGAAAAAGCTCGTCTTCGCATCCATGTCCTATTTAATAGTTTATTTTAAATATTCATCTGGGATTTCAGCACATGCTCTCTGTCGAGACTATTTCCATTGTTTTCCTCAAGAAACGTACGCAAACAAAACTTGATTAACCTCGATAAAATTCAATTATCGAATTGAAATTCTGCAAATGGATCGAGAGACGAATAATTCAATTAGGAAAAACAATTTCTCGTCAAGAAACACAGAGAAAAAATAAAGAAGAATCCTGTTCCTATTGTACGTGAATAAACAAGAATTGATGAATATATCTAATAATAAGGCTTCAAAAAAGAAGACGAAGGAAGAAATGTTTTTTTTATTTGCTTTCATAATAGAATAGGTCATCAAAATGTTATCTCGACGAGTAAAGTTCTTTTTGTTCGTGTTGATTGTCTTGATCCGATTGAATTGATTCATAATTCAATTTCGCCGTCGTTTTATTATAAATTGTCAATTCAAAATGATTGAAATCCCAGCAAACCTTTTCAAGCAAAACATAAATTAATTTCTTTAAAAGAAATGTCGATTTACTGTTGCATGATAGCCCATTATGAAACAACAAACAATGTATTCGCATGCTGAAAAATAACTCCAAGCTGTTGATGGTTGTCCAATGTTGTTCAAACATTTGCTCGTATGACGAATATAAGCAATGACTAAGCAAATAGAAAATATGAACGCCAATGCGAATGAACGTTGCTTCCAAAGGTAGGACTTTTCGAAACGGGACTTTTTGTTCTTATCATCGAATTCACCTTTTAACCATAATCGATATAATAATTGACGAAATAGTACGAGACATGTTATCATTCGAAAGGTTGCTGATAACATAAAAATAATGAAACCTTTTTCGTGTAGAGCATAATTTTCTTTGTTTGAAATATAAGACAACAGAATCAATCCGAATACTTCACATAATTCGAAAAATGTATTCAGATTTATTAATTGTTTTAGGATGAAATATTTCAAACCGAAATTGTACTTTAATTTCAAAAGACTTGTTTGAAATTGATTGTAATAAAGTGAAGCAATGAGAAAACGAGGGAAACAGTGCAAAGCTATGGCCATACGCCAAATGTATTTACCGGGAGACACACCAATGACAGATGAAAACGATGGAATGAAATTCCGTGACTAAAATAAATTCAATTAAAAATGCTTTATTATTTGTTTGTTTTTCTCTCTTTCGAATTAATATACGAACTCCACATTCGGATTCGAAGATTTGCTCTTTAGTAAACAAAACCGATGTAAGAAAACTTGCGACCATACCGACAAATGGTAGAGTAACAATACAGTTCGTTAAATATGGTATCGAAATGCGAACGGCTGTTTCCGATGGATGAACATTATTTCGATTAGCCATAACCTATCTTTTGTTTTTTTTAGTACTAGTCTAGAACAAAATCGTTGGTTCGTTGGTCCTTTACATCGGAGAGAGAGTATCGATATGACAGGATCGCATGACTCTCTTTGTCCAATTAATGCTTAGAAACCAAGAGGTCGCATCTAAATGGTATCCTCTCTTTTTTTTTCTTTTTTTTTCTTTTCTTTTCCCAAACGTTATCAAGTCGAAGAAGTTATTCCAATTGATAATGGCAAAAGTGTTGAAAAACAATGTGAACGTAGTAAGTTCAATTTTCTTATTCTCTTATTACAGGAAAAAAACAAAGTTTGTTTATCTTAATTGATTTGATTTCGAATGATCTGAAATATTTAAGTAATGTAGCACCCAAAACTCTCACTTCAGGCTATGGTTATACTAGCCAAGTCATTCCTCAATAACTACCAGTTCAATCCTATGATTCTCAAACGATTATTCCACAACAACAACCGACAATGATTGCTCATAAAGATGTTCCATCAGTTATACGATTTGCAGCTGCTCATTTTAGTAATCCATATTAACAATCTTGAGCAAACTTTGGACTATCAGATAGAAATCTGAGAGTAGAGAATACTATTTGCTGATAGTAGTTTTATTTTAATTTGTTTTCTTTCTTTTTAAATTTCATACCGTTATAACGACTTGTTTTTTTTTCGATAACTTCTTCTCTTGTTTTCATCTTTTTAAACAAGTAATACATTCTGATTCAAACATATCTCTATGATCTATATTCTCTCTAAAAACTGAACTTACCAAAATAAAAATGTTCTATATACATACTTGACAAGAGCGATCATATTTTATTTAAAAAATCTTTCGATTATTTTTTTCTCGATAACCTTATTTTTATCTATTTAAAAAAGTAAATTTCTTTTCGATTAAAATTAACCAATAAACTAAATGGATCATTAACGCAAACCAATCAATAAATCTTATTTTATTCTATTCAACATTCAGCGATTAGGTTTTCAGGAAGAAGCATACAATTACATCTACGTTATTTACATAATGTCGAATTCTAAGCAATTATTTAATATTATCGTTGAAACTTTATTTCGAAAAGGTCTATTGAATTTATCGACGCTCAATGACGAAAGAAAAGATGAATTATTTGAACTTTGTGAATATTTAATCGTGAAAATCGAAATTGAAGATTCGAATGTGAAGAATGCGGTACAAATCCTTTCGACGTTGGAGATTGCTGATGCAGCTAAAGATAAAGTCAATGAACCCGAAAATGATGATTTTAATTGGGATCAAGAAGTCGAACATATCATTTCGATGTTCGAAATTGATGATGCAACTAAAGAAAAACTCCCCATGTCAAACAATACGGTCCGTATACGATGCCGTATTACTGTGTCAAAGATTTTTGGCAAATACTGACTGTTTACTTAATAGTGCGGTCCATAAACGGCAAAATTATGATCAAATATGGACAGTCGTATCGATAGATTAACAATTCATTGGGTCTTTAAAGTGTTGATCCATTATTC
>Ga0209930_1002069_pt1 | contig 25921 bp, 21 predicted proteins | sample ThiBiot_500_biof_2_FD_183948 | JGI IMG/M metagenome (GOLD analysis project Ga0209930, IMG submission 183948) | Wastewater bioreactor microbial communities from Cape Town, South Africa - Thiocy_cont_500_biof (SPAdes) | ecosystem: Engineered > Bioreactor > Thiocyanate-remediating >... | reverse complement strand
ACGTCTTTGAAGGACATATAGAGAAAAAAATTTCATGCTTTCAAATAGCTTTTTAGGATTTCGTGTGGCAAAATATAGAGATGACTAAAAAATACTATTTGCAATCCTTTTTGTCGTCAAATACAAAACTCCTTTTAAAAATATTCGTTTCTAACAACTCAACAATAAAAAGACATATAAAAGTCTAAAATATGTCAGCACAAAATAGTATTCATTTTTGCCATTTTATCACAAGATTAATATGTATACAAGAAAATTACCGATAATCCCGTTCTATGTTCATCAGACTAGCGAACGTAGATTTTCAAATAAAGAAAGGTCGGATCTAATTTGATTATTAATATTTATTCAAGAATTTGGTTATTTAGGAAAATCACTCGTGGATTTTATTGTTCATTATGTTGTCAAAGTATTCTAGCAGCATTAATAATAGTTGCTTTAGCTGCTGTTGTGGCTATTCCACTGACAATTACTATACTTACCAATAAAAAAGAACCTATTGAATCAGCTACAACAGTAGTCGATAATACAACTACGACAAGTTCAATATCCGCTTCATTGACTTCTACACTTTCTACAACAAAAACAACGACAACAAGTTCAACATCCACTTCATCTACTTCTACAGTCTCTACAACAAAAACAACAACAACAAGCACTAAAACTACCACCTCAAGTAAAAAACTCTAAGTTTCTTTAAAATTTACGAGAGAAAATTAAAAAATATTTAGCAACAACTACAATGAGTACGGGATGGAATAAAACGGCTGCAATAGTTGCTGGTGTAGGAACTTCAGGCACAGGAGCTACAAAATTCAATTTACCAGCAGCTATTGCAATGGATTCATCGAAATCGTTATATGTTGCAGATCGAATCAATAATAGAACACAAAAATGGTTATATGGAGCATCAAATGGGTCAACGGTAGCTGGATCACCGACTGGAATACCTGGTTCTAATTTAAGTTATCTAATTTTTCCACTCGATGTTGAACTAGATTCTAGTGGTAATCTCTATATTGCCGATAGTGATAATAATCGAGTAGTATTATGGACTGTTGGTGCATCGTCAGGCACAATAGTTGCAGGCGCAGGTAAAATGACAATTTATAAAAGAGTTTTTATTTGAATGAATATTCTTAGGTGGACAAGGTTCGGGCAACAATCAACTGTATAGACCATATGGTATTTCCCATGACTGGACCAATGGAATTCTCTACATTGCCGATACTTATAACGATCGTATCATGAGTTATGCATCTGGTGCTTCGTCAGGTACGAAATGTATTGGTGGAACAGGTTTTGGTACAACACAATTAAAAACGCCCACGGGTATATACTTTGATTCAGCATCAAATAGTCTTTATATTGCAAATACTGACGCAAATAATATTGTTCGTTGGGTAGTTGGTGCTTCGAATTGGATACTTGTTGCTGGTAGTAGTAGTGGAACAGCTGGCCTCTCATCAACCTTACTCAACTATCCAAGAGATGTCTTTCTTGATCATATGAAAAATGTTTATGTTGCTGATTGTGATAATAATCGTATTCAACTTTTTCTAACGGGTCAATCTAATGGTATAACTATTGCTGGTAGTACTACAGGAGTATCAGGCAGTTCTTCAACTCTACTCAACAGTCCAATTTCTTTGATTGTCGATTCAAATTTAGACATTTACGTTGCTGACTATTTTAACCATCGAATTCAACGTTTCGATCATTACTAACACAAGAATCTTTTGCTTTTTTTTCTTTTAAAATAAATTTCATATATAATCTTGAATGAATGTTATGCAACAGAATAAGATAAAGGCTAGCTGACAGTTTGAATATGCTTTCATTATTATCTCTATTAGAATGCATGTTTGTTGGTTACTTTTATTTGTCGGCTTTTTGTCGTGTCTTGTATTCACGAAAGGTGATATTCAAGTAGTTCTTTTAAATAAATTTAAATTACGATATGCCGGTTTTTCTACACTTGTGAATATGTCAGAATCAAATTCTTCATCGTGGTCGTTAGTTATTTCTTGTTTCGATCCAATTCCGGAGACAATCGATGATGTTTTCATTGTTCCCGATATTGGATCGATTCTAACAGAATCAATTACGCCAAAAACTCTAACAAACAAAATTATATGGCCAAATGGTGTCGTATCCGCAAACATTTTAGCTAAAAATTCACTAATTGTTCCGAGTGGTTTTCTTGTTCCTGGTAAAACCAAAGGAAATTTATATTTTCTCAATGGAACAACACCAATATCATTGGTACCACAAGAAGATACGCATTGGTTTTATCATGATGCAGATTTCAAAGATGTTAATATGGATGGTTTTATGGATGTTGTAGCTGGTCGAGCTAATGTTCCTGTAAAAGCTGAACGTGCACAAACTCAATTGATATGGTTGAAAAATCCGGGCAAACAAGAAATAACTAGTCCGTGGGAACTTCATATTTTAAAGGAAACAGATGGACCAGATATTGATGTTCAATTTGCTCGCATAGATAATACACAAGTAAGAGAAAAAATATATTCGATATACGTAAATTCTGTAGGTTCTATTTGCTAATTCATATTTTACACGTAAACTTCAAATGTATTGGTCACTAACAGATCCATATTGGAATGATACAAATAATCTACGTGTTCGTTCGATCGATGATGGAATATTACCATTTGCTTACATTCAATTAACTCTGGATCTCAATGGTGATCAAATACCAGATTTACTTGTGACGGTAAATGATGCAGTCAATGGTTCGTTGATTGCATATGAACTTCCACCGTCTGGTCAACTTTTAAATGGTACTTTTAAGAAACATATTCTAGCTAATGGATTTAAACCAGCAACGTCAGGCAAAGGTCGAGGAGCACCAGGTGCAGGTTTAGTCGTACGATTCTATCCTCTTGCAACTCGAAAGAAACCTATTATTATTCTATCGGGTGACGATAATGGTGGTGTCTATTTACTTGAAGCTATTCATGATAATGATCCAACAAATTGGGATTATTCAATGAAAACAATTTATGAACCAACAAAATCAACAATCGGTCAAATTAGTATTGCAGATGTTGATAATGATGGACATTTAGAAATGTTTGTTCCATCGTATACTGACGGTGAAGTTTTCATCTATCGATTAATTGACAATTCAATATAAAAAGAATAAATGTCGTCGCATCGTTTTTTTTAGCTAAACACTATAAAATGTGTCATATTTATTCAACTATCGAGTAGACTTTCCAAACATAAAACGAAACTTTTGAATATGAAAACAGTTCATCATTCGTAATCTTCTACGTCGGTATAGAAAAATACTAATCACTAACATAGATATTAAAATTATTTTCAAGAGGTAATTTGATTTTTGATCCGTAGTTTTCTCATGTATTAAATTGCCATGAATAAAATATGTGTAAGGATTATTGAGTATAAATTGTGTATTGTTAAATTGATCGCTAAAATCACAATCTGTATGCCAACAATTTTGAATGAAATCAGAGAATCGAAATTTATGCCAGAGACGTTTAGCTAAATCATGATTTTCGATCATTATTCTGAAGATTGCAAGATCGTAACCTAGACCAATCAAATAATCATTTTCATGGATACGAAATAAATTTTGGAGATCTGCAAGAAAACTTGCTGTCAGATGATATAAAGCATTGCCATTTATATGAAGAAAATCGAGACCAATCGGTTTTGAACCTCGATAAATCGATCCACTTATCCACCAATCTGTTGAATAGTATAATCGATGAGGATTTTGATTGTTGGTTATTTGATCTACGATAGCATCGAGCCAATATTCTCGTATTGGTCTTGTATCTGGTTCCATGAAAAAGAAATGCGTATAACCATAAGCACGAAGTGAAACGTTACTAGCATGTTCTTCGAGAAGAAGTTTTTGCCACATGAAAAAGCTACCAAAAGGATATTTTTCTTCTCGTTCTGTGAGTTTTACAGATAAGTAACGAATATTTCGAAAGCATTTGTTCGTAAAACGAAATCGACGAAGTTCAGTTTCCAGAAAAGAATCACGTCCTTCATTATGATAAAATATTAAATCAATAAATTCGAAATGATTTCTGCATGGAGTATATAATTCACTGAGATTTAATTGTTTTTTTACATTCAATAATTGAGAACGAATGAATGGAATAACTATTGCGAGATTGATTTGTTTTCGAATTGCATCAATGTATAATAATTTATTAGAATTTGATCTGATTTTGTATTTACCATCAATGATAACGAACTCGTTGTCAACTTCTATCAAACGTGTTTTTTGCAAATTTATGTTATTTGATGAAATTATCTGCACATTTTGATAAAGTTTCAGGAGTATTTTTTGTCCTTCAGTCAAACCCATATCTTGTACATAAATTTGAGCAGATGCAGGTGCATTCTTATGAATAGAACCAATTAAATTTTCTAAATTGATAAATTGTGAAGAATTACTTCTTGTTTTAAAATCTAACATTAAACAATCGTTGTAATTTATCAAATATATTGCAAGAAAAAAATAGATTGTTAATAAAAGCATTCTAAAAAAAAAAGAAAAACATTTTCTACATTAGAATTCTCATTGTTCATGCACTAGTACACCCTCAAGAAGGTAGAAAGATTTTATGCAGAACAATATAGAATAGGAAAGAAAAAGAATTTCACAGCATGAGAAAAAAAAACGAGCATGTGAACATAGAAGAGATTTTCATTCAAGACAATAAGCAAAGAAAAAAAAGTACTCTACTAGATTTTAGGACGATTTTTTTCTTCATGATCTTGTCTTTTTTTAAAATAAAATGGCACTACTATGTTTAAATAAGAATTTTTATTTGTGATCTTATTATTTTATGAATGAGAAGAATATTCTTGGACCTCGAACATGAATACATCAAATATCGTGGTAACCGTAGAATTGAACGAGTCACTAACTATGTAGCAATCCAATCAAATAACCATTAACGATCACGGAAAAAAAATTAAATGTCAACAGTACTTGTTACAATATTATTATTCGAGGTCTTCTTTGTTAATAATACTAGTTCAAATAGAATGCAAATATAGATTCAGCCTTTATTTAGATCATATGTATACAAGTAGCGCTCATCTGAGGGATTCGCTGACCCTTTTCTGAAAGAAGTCTAATATAGTCATCACAGAAAGCTAGTTTATTAAAGATTTCTATTCGAAGTTAATCTTTACAGGACTAATGTTTCAGCATGTTTCGGATTGAAGAACTGTGCAGAAACATATTTACAAAAGTGCATTTATATCATTTTACATTTATATTTTGAGAACGTTTGATGGTCAATTCACTCGGTAGCACTTTGGCATTATCGCTTTAGTCAAGAAAATCTAAGAACTTCACTTAAAACGCCACTTCATGTACGATAATTCTTCGCACACCTTATATTTCTTTTTTGAAATCGATCGCAGTAATTTAAGCTTTTGGTTACAGAACTATTAAAGCATGGCATAATGTACGCATCGAAATCAGAAATTTCGTCGTGCCACCTTAAAACACTTGCTCAAAGTTCACTCGTAAAGTCAATACAAGAAGATTCAAGCTACCCTGATGCTGATTCTAGAGTTTTCATGATAAAAAATCTCTCTAATTGAGGTAAGGATCCCGTTTACTATCTTACCTTTTTCTTTGTAAAAAAAACCTTCCAAGTTTAGATAAGAATTCTCTTGTGACACTACCATTTTTTTGGTGAAGGAATTCTGTCAAGTGAAGATAAGGATCTCGTTTACGATCTTACCGCTTTCTCGATAAAAACTTACCAAGTTTATATAAGGACTCTCTTTTCATTCGTAACGTTTTTTATGAGATAATTTAATCAAACTTGCAATAATGACGTTATTTACTTTACACAACTTTAGATTTACTAGAAAAAAGGTTTAGCCATTTCCTATTGCAGTGGCGCAACCAAGATTTTTCGAGTAGTGGGCAAACTTCTCTTGTATCGAAAAAAATCGATGGGCAAAATGGGCGGTAATTTTACCAATAGGCAAAAATTTCTTGGTTCGACGAAGGATTGATAACATAGAAAAAATACAAAACAAAATGAAATGAGGTTGTTTTAATTAAAAAATGCATTAAACACGTAGATTTTAAACCTGAGTTAGATGTGTTTTAGCCTATTTCAAGTAATGAACTGTGGAGTTCTATCAGAGTTAAACTAGAGAGAATTTTATATGGGCGAATAGTACAAAACAACAAGTATACATGTACACTACATAGGACGATGATTTATTGCTCGTAAATGAAACATTTCGGGGAAATCGTATTACGATCATATATCACCGTATCGTATCCAATTTACAACTACCATCAAGGGAACTGATAATCGAGTATTCAATTATTTACGATGTTTTACACACGATGAAATATAATCGTATACGGTATCAACCAAACGAATGAGATGTCTTTTATAATAGTCGTTTATAACTGTGCACATGTCTTACCTGAGGATTTCAGAGAGAATTTTATAGGAAGTGGTAGAGCAAAAACACATATATACACTGGTTCAGAGAAAAAGAAGTTTCAGTGGGCAAAAAGTTACTTATCAAAATTTCAATGGGCAAACTTCTAAATGAAATGGGCAATTGCCCATTTGCCTTCCCCTTGATTGCGCCACTGGTTGGAACCAGCACTCAAGCGAATATGGTGAGCAAATAGTCGAATATGGTATGAAAATATCCTACGTCAGGATCACGTAGTTTCACTACAACTGATATCGAAATATTCAAAAGAGTTTCATTTTTTGTTTTGTTTCGTTTCTGTCTGCCAATAATAAGAATTTATTGAAAAGAAGAAAATATAGAAGAACTATTCGTAACTGCATAGAAATCCCATAGACCTGAACAAGTAGAATTATAAAAATAGTTTCTCATGTTCGATTGAATATTTAAAACTAAATCATTATCAGATATTATCTGATATGAATCCCAACGTGTTGGAGCTCCAACATAACTTGGATTCGATGTACGAATGAAACTAGCCCAATAGAGCATCATGTTTTTAGAAAGTTGTTGTTCTTGTTCAGTTAGATTATAATTTGGAAACATATTCGAAAGAGTACCTGGAAAAAGCATTGGAAGTTCAGCAGCATGTGCTACACCAAGACAAGCTGCAGCAACAGGAATTAAATGATTATATGTAAACAAATACGATGGTAGTCCACTACTAGAAAATTTAGCAGCAACACGTCTTGAACCACAATGTACCCAAGAATCACTATAAACTGTATTCAAATAACTTAATGGATTATTATAAGATGTAATTGAACCGTAAATAGTTGATAATTGATTGATAATAGTCGTATTATAGACTTTACTAAAGAAATCTTCGACTTGATCGACAGTTGCCGATCCATGAAAGTAGGGACAAGTAAATAGTGATGTTTCATTGGTTGTCGATCCGATTAGAGTTGGTACATGTTGAAATTTTCCTCGAGCATAATAATTCTCCATAATATCATCTAAAACATATCCATCAATAACTGGTACAGCTGCTGTACCAAAAAGACTTTGATCCGTAATAACATCTTGAATTTTAAGAATTTGATCAACAGATAAATTACGCATACATTGCAATGTTGTACATTCTGAAAGAGTTCGTACAATAATACCACTATTATTAATAGCAAGTTGTAAAGGTGCTGTCGCACTTGGCCATATAGCACCACTTTCGATAATAGCTCTTTGAAATGTATCATTTGCTACCAATGGTGACGTAAGAAGAATAGTAACCGAAGCACCACCAGCACTTTCACCACCAATTGTTATCTGTTCTGGATTACCACCAAAACCACGTATATTCTTTTTAATCCAATCTAAAGCTACCATTTGATCTAACAGACCATAATTACCTGTTGTACTTTGATTGTGACTACCGGATTTTTCATCGTACAAAGCTTGATCTGCTAAGAAACCAAGTAAACCGAGTCGATAATTAATAGTAACAAAAACAACAGGCAGTGAATTATTAGCTGCTGTACTAACAAAATCCGTAGCATTATACATAATACCAGCTCCAGATGTAAAACTACCTCCATGAATCCAAACATAAACAGGTAGATTCACGGCATTCTCAGGAGCATAAACGTTCAATGTCAAACAAGCTTCTGTACTTGGAATACCATAGGTATGTCTCTGAGGACAACAATTAAACATATATGCAAAGTTTGTATCGTTTGCAGTTGAAAGAGGTTGTGGTGGTTTCCATCGAAGATTGTCAACAGGTTGTTGAGCATAGGGAATGCCATACCAATAGTTGACTCTGTTATTGTTTATTAAACCTGTTTGGCGACCAATATAAACACCCTGTTGTGTTTGAGCTTTTAATAAATTATTACTTTCGATAATTAATGGAAAAATCCATAATGTTAAAAAGATTTGCACGAACACTTTTGAATTTGTCATGTCGATCTCTTTTCTTATTTTATTTTATTTTTACCTGTGGCTTTTATTGTGTGCGATAAGAGAACGTCAAAGTACACGTCATTATAATTCAAAAAAGATACGAAAATTTTCATCGTGTCATCCTTACAATCAATGAAAAAGTACGGTACATTCAGCAGCTGATGCTGGATATGAATTTTTTTTCAACATTCTCACCCTCAACGAAAATGAAAGAATCTTTGAGCAGTTTTGTTTCGTATAACTGAACTTGTCATTAATAGAATTGGAAAATGTGAACAATGATGAACAATTTCCATTAGTTCTAAAATAATAGCAAGATTATTTGTGATTAATTTTTGTTTGAATACAGATGACCAAGCACTTAATATTCCTGTTGGCGATGTTAGAAGAACAAATGCAATACTCGATAGAAGAACATAGAAAATAACATTTTGTTCTTTCCAATCATTTGTTTTTCGTCTACCTAAACGATTTCGTCGTTGATAAAGACGACGTTTCAAACCGATAATCAATAGAAAATTTATTGTTAAAATTAATAATGGCAATAGAAAATTATTTAAACCAATACTTTGAATAAATATTAAATCTGTTAACGAATATTTATAACCATACGATTCATAATAAGCATTATCACATGAAAATAAAATTGAATGATTATATAAATGAACAAATGAATATGATACTTGATAAGGTGGAAAGAGAAAAAAATGATCATGAAGAAAAACAAAAACAATTAAAATTATAGTTATGATATAGGCACGTTGACGTGTAATTAAATAATATTGATCAACTGCCCAAACTTTTAAATTACGTTCAATGCCTAATGCACAAAGAAATGAATAGGATAAATTTTCACTAATCATTGTTAAAAACCATGTTAACGAACAGACAAAATATGGATGTTGAATATAGAAATAGGCAATATGTAAAATATATTCGGCTGTTAATTTAATAATATCTGTTATTGATAGAGCAATAATAAAAATACCATAGGAAGTTTTCGAAAGAGATTTTTCATGATAAAATATGAAACATAAACAAAAATTAAAGAATATGCCTGTTATAGCTAATAGACCACCAAGAATAAAAAATAAAAGAATAACATTTTCGCTGACATTTAGATCTGTAGACGATGAATTCATCGACGATTTAATATTTGAGTTGATTCGTCTTAGACAAGAGGATTGTTTCGTAGGTGTGCGTAAGTATGTCGACTAAAAATAATAAATAAAAATCTTATATTATCATTCTTTTCTTTATTATTATTAATCCTTGGAATAATATACCGAGGGCATTCATTACGGTAATGAACATTCTCGAAGATATAGTCAAGAGTTATCCGTTTTCCTTTTACGGACAATTTTGTTTTAATGAGTTTCGAATAAAATAAAATGTCTCTCTCTCTCTCTCTCTCTCTCTCTCTTTTTTCTTCACATACTCGAACGCGTTTAATGGCATCGAGCTTAATTGAAGGTAGCCAAATATTTGATTGTTACTGTTTAACAGAAAGAAAAAACGATAATAAAATATGTACGTGCACTACATATCGATTAATTAAAATCATTCATTCTCTCCGTTTTCCATATGTTCTATCAAAGGAAAGATTAAAGTCCAATGTCATAAATCTTTTTTTTTCTCTTCTATTGAGAGAAGAAGCATATAATTTACGAATTTGTTTTTTTTTTGTTATACGCAAATACAAATGAGAGAATGAAGAAAGAAAAAAAATTAGATAAGAAAAAGTCCGTATCTTATAATAGAAAAAAAAGCACAGATTATTAATTTAACATGACAAGCACGAAAGAGCCTCGAGTAGTTTTCGGATGTATGACGATCGGTCCTCCGGGAACAACTTTTGCGCAAATAACTACTATCGATGAAGCCAAGAAAATGTTCGAAACTTTACGAACATACGGTTATACTGAACTCGATACAGCTCGTTTGTATAACAACGGTAAACAAGAAGGATTTACACGTGAAACTGGTGTACTCAATCAAGGTTTTACAATTGCGACGAAAGTCTATCCAATAGAAGCTGGCATGCATAAACCTGAACGATTACGTCAATTATTCGAAACAAGTCTCAATGAACTTGGACAAGAATCTGTGGAGATTTTTTATCTTCATGCACCTGATCGAAGTGTACCATTCGAAGAAACGCTTCGAGAAGTCAATCAATTATATGTCGAAGGCAAATTTAAAGTATTTGGTTTGAGTAATTATGCTGCTTGGGAAGTGGCACGTATTGCCGAAATTTGTATATCTCATCAATGGATTCGACCGAGAGTTTATCAAGGCATGTACAATGTTTTGACTCGTGCATTAGAAGAAGAACTTGTACCATGTTGTCGACATTATGATATTCAGATATTCGTATACAATCCACTTGCAGGAGGTATTCTTTCCGGTCGGTATAAATCATTGGAAGTTCCTGACGATGGTCGATTCTCTGATGGTATTAGTAATGCATGGGGAAAAGTCTATCGTGATCGATATTTTAATCGTGCTTATTTCGATGCAATTCAATATCTTACACCGATCATTGAAAAACATGGTCTAACAATGATTGAAACTGCATTTCGTTGGCTTGTTCATCATTCAAAATTGCGTCCATTTGATGGTGATGCAATTGTTATCGGTGCAAGTAGTGTCAAACAATTAGAATCAAATCTAAAAGATTTACAAAAAGATCCCTTACCAGACGAAGTAGTTCAAGCATTGAATCATGCCTGGGATATAACACGTGCTTGTGCTAAAACATATTGGCGATGAACTATTGTATAGTAATGAGAAAAAGAAGCATATGTTTGATAATCGTTTTTCAATAAAAGGCAGCGTGTTTTTTTCTCTCTCGTTTAATAATAGATTACTGTCTGAGAGGAGAGGAGAGAAGAATGGGAACATTCATAATATTTTTTATTGCGATTTTCTTTCAAGTTTCATATCAGCTCAATAATGGATTGGGTTTAACACCTCAAATGGGCATGAGTTTCAACGAAAAAAGAATGACGTAAAAATTGAATAAGTTTTTTTTTTCTTTTTCTAATCATAGGATGGGGTAGTATATATCCTTTCGGATGTAAACCCAATGAGACTTTGATTCAGTACACGGCAGATATAATGGTTGTAACTCAACTTGCTGCTGCTGGTTATCAATATGGTTGGTTTATTGATTGATTGATTTCATTTGTTTTGAATAATTTTTGAAACAGTCATTATAGATGACTGTTGGCAAGCTCGTCGAGTTGACGATGTTATTCAAGCTGATAGAAATGCTTTTCCGAGTGGTATGCGAGCTCTTGGTGATTATATTCACTCGAAAAATCTCAAATTTGGTCTTTCATCAGGTAGAATACTCGACTTATATATAATATCGATAGTTATTCTTTTCTATTGTATTCAGATGCTGGATATAAAACATGTAATAATCGACCTGGTTCATTACATTATGAAAAACAAGATGCAAACGCTTTTGCTTCTTGGGGTGTAGACTATTTGAAATATGAAAATTGTTTTGATGATGGAACAACACCCGAAGTTCGATTTCCACCAATGCGAGATGCATTGAATGCAACAGAAAGACCCATCTTTTTAGCCATACGTCGTAAATCTACAATATAACTGAGTAGACTATAATTATCTTTCCATGTAGAATGGGGTGCTGCAAATCCAACAGTTTGGGAACCAACTGTGGCAAACAGTTTTCGAACAACACAAGGTGGTTCAGTTCCTTGGTCAAGAGTCCTCTATAATATTGATATTGTAAGTTTTTCGATGTGTACCTCTTTCTACGTATACCATCATATGTGTATAGAATGATGGTTATGCAACTCGAGCTGGCTCTGGTGGTTGGAATGACCCTGATGCATTACAAATTGGAAATAATGTTTTGAATAAATCTGAAGAAATGTCACAATTTTCACTGTGGGCTATCAGTAAAGCACCACTTATAATCGGTTCTGATCTCAGTCAAATTAGTGAAGCTAGTCTTGAAATCCTAAAAAATGCTGAAGTAATCGCTGTTAATCAAGATTCACTTGGTGTTCAAGGAAAGAAAGTTGCTTTTCAAATTTCTCAAATATCGAATGCAATTAGTGATGTTATCATTGATAATATTTCCATACCAACTTTCGGCAGTGGAATAAAACGTTTTCAATGGATCTATAATGATACCGATGGATCAGTTCGATCCGTTGTCAACAATCTATGTTTAACTATTGACGAATGTAGTACTATAAGTCGAGCTAACATCATTGTTAGTCCGTGTCGCATTAATGATTCACAAGCACAATGTCAAGGTAAAAATCAACAATGGACATATTTCACAGAAAATCAAACGTTCGTTTCTCAATTGGATGGTCAATGGTATTCTTTACGTTGAACAAAATAAAAATATTTTAATTATTTTTGTTCTAATTTACGTAGTTTGGATGCAGCTTATAATACTGGACCTAATGTCGATTCCTATCCATGTAGTCAAGGTGCAAACAATCAAATATGGCTTTGGAATTCTACTAAGCAAACATTTCAAAGCAAATACACAGGATATTATTTATCTGTTCGACCACAACTCGAAGTTTGGGCAGGTCCATTAACAAATGGTTCACAAGCTGTTGTTCTATTCAATCGTGGTAGTAATGGTAGTGAACCTATCACTGTTCAATGGAGTGATCTCGGTTTTGCATCTACTCAATCGGCTACTGTTCGAGACTTATGGGCTCATCAAGATCTGGGAACATTTACTAATAAATATACATCATCGAATATCGATTATCATTCTGTTATGATGTTAAAAATTACACCAATAAAAGAAAATAGTTAGTGCGGCTTTTTCTCTTGATAAACTCGAACCCAATCGACAATCATTTGTTGTGGCCATGTAACACTTGCATCGGGTGGACCTGGTGCATATTGTGTAATAGCAATGTTGAGACGCATAAAATAAGGAAATAGTCCACTTAATGCTGCAGGAGGCTCAATAGAATTAGGAACAGCAGTTGAATTCAGTTGAAAATGTACAAATTCATTGACACCGATGTTTAATTTCGTTGGTGTCCATTCAGCCCAATAAACTAAACTATGATTATGAAGTGACGAATTATCTGGTGGTTGCCAAAACTGTCCAATACCAGTATGAATACATGGATTCATCGAATATGATTGATTGTTGAAATGAAGTGTTCCATGAGCGAATTGGTCGGTATAATTCGGTTGTTGACTACCTCCCCACATTTCTAGGATATCAATTTCACCCGTAGTTGGCCATCGAAGACCATATTTACTATCGTGTCCTAATAACCACCAAGCCGGCCACAGACCTTTGCCGTATGGTAAACGAATCTTTGCTGCAAATACTCCATAGGTAAACTCTTGTAAATCTTCACTAGTTAAACACGATGAATTATATAATGGCGGTTCGTTAACAACTAATGTCAGTTGATTGTTTTGAACATAGGCATTGTAAATTGAATCAACATAATGTTGTAAACCTCCGTCCATCATATTGTAGAAAACCCAATTCTCTGGATTAGGTGAATAAGCTGGTTGTCCATTAATGGTTGCTTTTATAGGACCAACATTTTCGAATTCATCTTGCCAAACAATTTCATAATTATCACCTGGATTGAATGTAAAATTCGATGGATCCCAAGCAGTCACTTGCGAGAGCGAAAGAAGAAATAGACAATAAGCAATAGTATGAAACATGGGTTTTAAAAAAATATTAGAATCAATTTTTGTTGTTCTATTGCTTTTATATACCCAAGATCAATAAAATAATTAAGAAAGGATTAGTAAAGCGTAATGGGATATGACGTGTAGTGACATCTATAGAAGGAATTATGAATTATAGGATTAATTTTATTGAAATTTAATCAAATAGTTATTTCCGAAATGAAATTTGTCATTTTGTCGAAATTAAAATGTTAGAATACTATACTATCAATAATTAAGGTCATATGATACATGGCACTGTATATAATATACATATTATCTTACATTCTATAAATAAACAAGTATACTATAATAGAAATACGTAATATGCCAATAAAGCCGAAATTGTACGTACATTCAGCTCATATTTACAATCGTACATCTCATACGATCAATTTAAAAATATTCTACTGTGGAGAAAATCAACATCATGAACAGCAAATGATACGTATGAATAAAGTCGAAAGCAATGGTGGTCATTATTTTGCTGAAACACGTGCTTATGCTGCAGCACATCTCATTGTTGACAAACATATTTATAAAATTCAAGCCGAATTCGATGATGGAAAAACATTAGAAATCAAATGGCCCTATTCAAATTTAGAACAAATACATGAAAAAGAATGGCAATTCGATGTCGAAGAAGATCAAATTAAATCGATTAATCCAAGAGAATAATTTAATTTTGTGTGAACTAATCTCAGTTAAAATAAAGTTAATATATTCATTCTTATAGTTTTTTGTTTGCTAATTTTGCCTCAGGTAGATAAAAAAGATTTAAGATGAATCATCCATTTGTTTTTGTTTTCATCAAATTGACAAGAACGAATATAGAAAGTAAATGAAGGTTTAATGAGTTGTTCTTCTTCATCAAAAGCCGAATAAGGTGATACATCGTAACTATCGTAATCACTAATTTCAATAACAAAAAGAACATTTCCAAATTGTTCAGCTTTAGCTTGATTTCGACTAGTTGATGTAAATGCAGGAAAGAGAAATTCTTCGTTTGTTTTTGTACATTTCGATCGATAATGTTCAATTAATTCTTCCGATAGATAAGCTCCTCGATAGACATTGAATGTTTTATTTCTTTCATTTCCACTTGGCTTAAAAAGTAGACAAGCAAATGGACCAAATGTATCGATTTTACTTTGCCAAATATGTTGTTGTTGTTGATCATTGATAATACGCATCCATTCATTCATTTTGAGATAGAGAAATGATTGCATACAATAGAGTCGTGCACAACATTGCCATACTTCTTCTCGTGTTCCATTTTCAACATAATGTAATTGTTGTGCTAACCATTCACCTTCTTTTTGTCGACCTATTTTCTTTCCTTCGGTAATTAAACCTTCAACAGCTTTTTGAACTAGAAATTTTCGTTCGGCATCATCATTTAAATGAAGTTGATTTAAATTGAAATGATCTCGAACAGCTTTAACAAAATTATTCGAATCGAGATCTGCAAATGGTGCTGCTGGTACAATTGGATTTGGTAGAAATCTTTCTTCTCTCAATTTAACTTGTTCATTATCATCGACAACACGTTTTATTGCTCGTTGTTTATTTGAATTATTATTTGATATTTGTATAAAATGTTCGAAATCAATATGATAATTATCAAGTACAACTATTGTTTCTTTTCGTTTGTAACTTTCTTCAATAATTTCAGTTTCAATATCTGAATAATTACACCATATATTGTCGCCTGATTTCCATAACCATTTTACATGAGATTCTCGACGAGTTGAAGTAGCCAGTTTTGTTTTTTTAATCGACCAATGAATAGAATTCATTCGTCTTCAACTTCAAGAATTTAAACAAAACGTCACAAACAACTTGTTGCTTAACTACGTCCTCCAATATTTATAATTACAATTTTCACGTATCTTTCCGTACTCGGGATTCAAAGAAACACTTTTTTTTTGCAATTCTGTCTTACATATCTCGGTTATTATTGTTGTTTCGTACCTTATGATAAAATGTTATCACGACCTTCATTTTATCTATAATAAACAATAAGAAAAGAATTTGAATATAAAAAAAAGAGGGGTATAGCTACTTGCTCGCATTAATAAGGATGAGTGGCTTCAGCAATTATCTTTTTCCGACAGTTTTGATTCTTCTGCAAGTACTTTTTGCATTTTTATTTGGTTTCTATGGTGAATATGAATATTTTCCTGTTTCAAATGTCACTGATTTTGAAAATCCACCGCGTGGTATTGTCGAATTTTATTATCCAATGTTTACTGACATTCATGTCATGATGTTTATTGGTTTTGGATTTCTCATGACTTTCTTAAGTCACTATTCGTATTCAGCTATTGGATTTAATTTCATTCTATGTGCTTTTACAGTTGAATGGGCATTGATTATGCGTGGATTTCTATTCGATTGGGATGCATCGAGAGCAAAATTTATTGTCGATGTTAAAAGTTTATCGACAGCAGATTTTGTTTCTGCAAGTATACTTATTTCAATGGGAGCAGTCTTAGGACAAGTCAGTCCCCTTCAATTGATCATAATGGCACTTCTTGAAGTTCCGATGCAAGTTCTAAACGAATGGATTGGCACATATTACTTTTGTGCATATGATGCAGGCGAATCAATGTTTGTCCACGTATTTGGTAAGATAAATGAAAAAAAGTTTGAGAACTCATGGAAAGTTATTTTTTCGTAGGAGCATATTTTGGTTTAGCTGTTGCATTTGTACTGTTTCGTTCGAATGTAAATGATTCTCCATTGGAAAAATCACGTTATACATCGGATTTATTTTCAATTATTGGTACAATGTTTTTATTTTGTTTTTGGCCTTCATTTAATGGTGGTACGGCCAGTGGTATTGAACGACTTCATGCAGTTACGAATACGTATATATCGATATGTGCATCGGTTATTGGTGCTTTTTTTATGTCGACAATTGTTCGAAAAGGTAAATTAGATATGATACACATTCAAAATTCGACATTAGCTGGTGGAGTGGCTGTGGGTACGGTTGCTACATGCAATATTGGTCTTCATGGTGCGATTATAATTGGTACTCTGGCTGGAATGGTGTCTGTGTTAGGTTTTCATTATGCTTTACCGAAATTACAATATGTACACATTCATGATACATGTGGTGTTCATAATTTACATGGTATACCTGGTTTAATGGCTGCTTTTGCTGGAATTGTTATTGTTTTCTGTGGAAATCAATCAGGTTATTTAAATCATTTGACAGATGTTTGTCTTAGTGGTGGAAAACAACGAGTCAATAATATGCAAGCAGCATATCAAGCAGCAGCACTTGGATTAACATTATGCATTGCTATTCTTAGTGGATTATTTACAGGTTTCGTATTACGATTACCAATGTTTGTACAACAATATGAAAATTTTGAAGATGGACCCAATTGGCATCTACCTGATTTCGAAGAACCTCCTCTTCCTACTACGCCTATTAACACTACTACGGATACCAATACTAATCCTGGAAATGTAAATCCAAATTTAGATCGACGATTCAGTATAATACCTATTGCTAGTATGAATAAAAATCTACAACGACGATTTAGTGTCTTTCCAGTGGGAAATGCAGCGAATTAACTAATATTTTTCTTTTCTTTTTTTGTTTTTATTTTCTGAATAAAATTAAATCACATATCATATAAAAATAAATTCAGTCGCACGTTTATTTTCAGTGTAATACTTCAATCATATGATGTTAATTATATATGTCTATAGTTTAATCAGCTGACACCTTCATTTATGTTTGTTGTTTGAAATGTCGCATGACTTCCCCCTACTAATTAATTATATTGACTGATTCAAGAAGGAATTTCATTTCATATTTTAATGTCTCTACCGTATATAAGTCAACAAATAACTATCTATGGTGGCGCAATTACTCTATTCTTAGGAATAATCGGCAATTGTTTAAATATCGTCATATTTACAAGTGTTCGAACCTATCGTCAAAATTCATGCGTACTTTATTTTCTTAATTCATCAATATTCAATTTTATCTATATATCAATTAATTTATCTACTCGAATCTTATCGATTGGCTTTGGTATTGATCCAACTCGTACATCATTGATTTGGTGTAAAATTCGATCATTTTGTATTCCAACATTCGCTCAAATCATAGTGTACAGTACTTGTCTAGCAACAATAAGTCAATTCATGTTGACATCTCGAAGTGCACGCATTCGTCGATTGGTTACGACTAAATCTACATATAAAATTATATTCATTTTGAATTTACACTTTTCATGATTTTTTGTTACCCTACGGAATCTTGAGCACACAATTATTAATCGAAAGTTTACTCTGAACAATATTGCCATTATGGACATATGTATTTTATGGAGTAAGTCAAAATAGAAATTAAATCATCTGATTTATTCTCTTCTCGTTTATTTTAGTCAAGTTGTTATGTGTTTCTTTTATCATCAAAACGTTTTCGTATAACAATCAAACAGTGAATTTTCAATTCAACCAGAAGTGTTCATATATGTTCTCAATGCTCTATCGTAATTTCTTTTTGCTCTCACTTCGCAGTAAAAGAGCATTAAAACTAAGGTATGTGTATTATCAAGGACAAAAATGTTTTGCAATAGGAATAAAAGCGACCAATTATATCGGAGATTAGTCAAGTTTTACTCGTGTATTTCGAGTAATAAAATATAAGAATCTATATAATTCATGAGGATATCTATCTGAAACTCGAAGTAATTATTCATTTTATTTCATATTTCAATAGAAATTATGCTGTCTATAATCTATGTTCTGAGGATTGATTGAAACCATTGTACTGCAATTTAGTTCCAAATAATCAAGAAATATTTTCGTTTATATTCAATTGATCTTATCGCTAATTACGATGCAAAAGTGAATTCAGTATGAGAAGCGAATATATGTGTTTTAACGAATTTCATCAAGTGAAAACTATTCTATGCTATTTGGCAAATAATGTACATTAATCCGTATACTTTTAACGTATTCATCATCAAAATTGAAAATAGTCGTGCTACTTCTAGTTTATCTTCTGAATGCATTTCCACCATAATCAACAACTTTTCTGAATATTTACGAAATTCAATGCGCACATTCATACATAACAAGAAAGCCATAGCATCAAATCAGAGATTTATAAATACAAAAACCTTCAAAAAGTAATATCAAAAAAAGATAACAAATCTTCTATCTTCATTTCTTCAAACAAATAAAATGAGAATTATCACAACCACATAAAACTCCAGGTATACGACAAAGTATCCATTAAATTTAAAACGTAGTTTTCAAAGCTAAATGTAATTGTTCACGCTGCATCTTAAAAATTTTCCTTAAATCTTCACGCATTTCGCAATCACTATTTACTAACGATATCGGTTCCTGTTTATCATATAACAAAAACTCATTATCACACTCAATCAATGCTGCTCCTCGTAGAACTGCACATCGCGATAAAATCAATCTCCAGTTTGGATCGGAACTGAACATAAAACTTTTCATCAACTTCTCCAAAGATATACTGTCTAAAATGTCAGAATTAGTCATTAATTCATAGCAATCTATTATCAATCTTGAATCTAATCGCTTTAGAACCGATGTCTCTTTCAATAAAGAACGAATTATATATTGTACCATATCAGCATCTAAAACATTCCTGCTTTTCATCATCCTTAAAACCATGCTGATCACATCGTTTGTTACCGCTTTTTCACCCATCTTACCGAGAGCTTCACATGCAGCCCATCTTACTATATATTTATCATCTTCTAATGTGCTGATTAACTTGATAATTACTTCATTTATTGCTACTTTTTCACCCATAGCACCCAGAGCTACACATGCACTCTGTCTGACGCACTCATTCTGATCTCCTAGTACACTGACTAACCTGTTGATCACCTCAGTTGTAGTTGCTTTTTCGCTCATCTTACCGAGAGCTACACATGAACTCCGCCTGACCCTATAATCCTGATCCCCTAATGCATTGACTAACTTGGTGAACACTTCATATGTTGCTGCTTTTTCACCCATCTTAACGAGAGCTTCACATGCACTCACTCTGACCTTGTAATTCGGATCACATAGTACACTAACTAACTTCGCGATCACTTCATTTGCTGCTGCTTTTTCACTCAGCTTACTGAACACTTCACAGGCACCCCGTCTTATCCTGTAGTTCTGATCTTCAAGTGCATTGATTAACTTGTTGATCACTTCATTTGTTGCTATTTTTCCACCCATCTTACCAAGAACTTCACATGCGCATTCTCTAACGTTGTAATGCTGATCCCCTAATACATTGACTAACTTCGTGATCACTTCATTTGTTGCTGCTTTTTCGCCTATCTTACTGAGAGCAACACATGCACTCTGTCTGACCCTACAATCGTGATGTTCTAATGCATTGAGTAACTTATTGATTACTTCATTTGTTACTGCTTTTGCACCCATCTTACCGAGAATTTCGCATGCTCGTTCTCTTACGCTGTAATCCGGATCTCCTAAAGCACTGACTAACTCAATGATCACTTCATTTGTTGCTGCTCTTTCACCCATCTTATCTAGAGCTTCACATGCACACTCTCTGACCCTGTTATCCTGATCTGTTAATGCATTGTTTACCTGAATAATCACTTCATTTGTTGCTACTCTTTCATTTTCACTTATCTTACACAAAGCTACACGTGCACTCTCTCGGACCCAATACTCCTCATCCGTTAATGCATTAACTAATTTCTGGATTACTTCATTCGTTGCTGCTTTTTTACCAATCTTACCGAGAGCTTCACATGCACGCTCTTTGACCATGCACTCCTTATCTGTTAGCGCATTGGCTAACTTGTTGATCACCTCAGTTGTTGCTGCTTTGTCGCCCATCTTACCTAGAGCTTCGCATGCACTCTGTCTGAACCACTCATCGTGATGTTCTAGTGCACTGACTAACTGGATAATCATTTCATTTGTTGCTGATTTGTCACCAATCTTATCGAGAAGTACACATGCACTCACTCTGATGGAGTATATTTGATCTCCTAATACTGTGAGTAACTTGGTAGTTACTTCGTGGGTTGCTGCTTTTTCACCCATCTGATCGAGAGCTTTACATGCACACTCTCTGACCCTATGATCCTGATGTTCTAATGCGCTGACTAATTTGGTGATCACTTCTTTTGTTGCTGCTTTTTCGCCCATCTTACCGAGCACTACATATGCACTCTGTTTGACCCTACAATCGTGATGTTCTAATGCACTGAGTAACTTATTGATTACTTCATTTGTTACTGCTTTTTCACCCATCTTACCGAGAATTTCGCATGCTCGTTCTCTTACACTGTAATCCTGATCTCCTAAAGCACTGACTAATTCAATGATCACTTCATTTGTTGCTGCGTTTTTACCCATCTTCTCCAGAGCGTCACATGCGCACTTTCTGACCCTGTAATCCTGATCTCTTAATGCATTGATAAACTGGGTGATCACTTCATTTGTTGCTGCTTTCTCACCCATGTTAGCCAGAGCTACACATGCACTCACTCTGACCTTGTAATTCGGATCACATAGTACACTAACTAACTTCGCGATCACTTCATTTGTTGCTGCTTTCTCACCCATGTTAGCCAGAGCTACACATGCACGTTGTCTAACTCTGTAATCCAGATGTTCTAATGCGCTGACTAACTGGGTGATTACTTTATTTATTGCTGCGTTTCCACTAATCTTACTGAGAGCTTCAGATGCACGCTCTTTGATCCTGTAGTCATTATCTGTTAGTGCATTGACTAGCTTGCTGATCACCTCAGTTGTTGCTGCTTTGTCGCCCATCTTACCGAGAATTACGCATGCACTCTGTCTTGTTCTGTAGTCTTCATGTTCTAGCGCACTAGCTAATTTGGTGATCACTTCATTTGTTGCTGCTTTTTCACCCATCTTATCGAGAAGTTCACATGCACACTCTCTGACCCTATGATCCTGATGCTCTAGTGCACTAACTAACTGGAGGATCACATCAGTCGTGGCTGCCTTTGCACCCATCTTACCGAGAGCTACACATGCAGTCTGTCTGACATTTTCGTCTTGATGAGTTAAGGAATTTGCAATTATACTACTGATTTTGTCTAATTGATTTGTAATGTTGAGGCGACAGAAGACGAGTAGAGTTCGTGTTTTGATATTTGTGTCATTATTTTGCAGGAGTAGAATTAACATTTCGAGTAGTGTTTTATTATTAGTGACAGATTCTGCTGTTGTAAGATGTTGTGTTATTTGATTCGAGTTGATTTCGTGTGATTGTGTGATGTTATGCTGAGTGTAGTTAGCAATCCATTTTAGAAGTTCAGATTGATTAGGAACAGTTGTAATGTCAGAAGCTGCGTCTATACATGTCACAACAAGTTGCATATGGCGTATGCCAACCATATCCGATGGTTCCCCCAATATAATATCCCAAAACATTTGTCTCTTGAGGTTTGAATGTTTTTCGCTTATCAGACCTGCCATAAAATGAAAAACTAGTATATAACGCTGATTATATTTATGACGATTAATATATTGTTTTGCTTCATTGATTGATTGCTCATTTAACATTCGAATCAAGTATCGTGCTGCAAAGTATTCTTGGAAACTAAGATGAATGAAATAGTGATCTTTTTTTAGTTCCAATGCATTACCAGTTATTTGTTTGTCGAAGCTTTTCAGAAGACCTATTTTTATGGTTTGTGTGTAATCTTGTGATTTTATTTTTGTTTGTTCTAAAACGGACTTCAGTAAAGATGGTCGTATAATGATTGTATTGCTATCTGTTGCATGAAAAGCTAGATTTTCCAAGAATGTTAATTGTGTTTGACAGTATTCATAGATTTCTTCTTCGGATTCAGATAACATTTGAATAGCATGGTTTTGTGACATTAAATACCTTCGACAGAACCATTCAGTCATTGTTGTGTATAAAGTTGCGATGGTCAGATGTGGGATTTCAGATAGATCTTGATTGCTCCATACACTGCAAATAAGTTCAAGATTCACTGGAATGTGGGCAATACCCCATATACTTTGTTTTGACTCCAAGAATTCCAGTAGTGTATTTCTCTTGATAATATCATTGTCTGAGTTTTGTTCTATTAGCTCAAAAAATTTATGGATATATTCTGTGATATTTTCGTCCGTAAAACCAGTAATTTCTATTCGTACTGCATATGATAATGTATTCAAATATGGACGGGATGTTATTATATGATGAGGAGTGTTGAGTAGTTTTTTAAAGAGGCATTCAAGATGTGGTGATATATTTCCTATAATTTCATCATAACCATCTAAAATCCATAAAGTTTTCTTGAAATCAAATTTTTCTCTAAAGATTTGTTCTTCTTTGTTCGATAGTTCAAAAGTGAACACTTCTTTCATAACCAAATCGACAAGAGTATATTCTTTGTTGGGGGGATAGTAGCTTGTGGTTAGACGACGTAGTGGAATCAAAGCAACAAGTTCATATTCTGACCAATATGATCCTTTTGCCCATTGATAAGCGATATATCGACAGAAGGTTGATTTACCAATACCAGCTCGCCCAAAGACAAGAATTTGTTTCTTGTCACCTTTACATGAATTGAAAATATCTTTGATATCGATTGTTGTTTTGACGCCATAAATGTCTTCATAACTACCCATAATGGCATCACTATGTTGAATTTTATCCATTTGTTTTTCTTTTTCGAGTTGATCTTCTGTATTTACGATGACTAGATTTATATAACTTTGGTCAATTGGAAATGATTGTGTTGGATTGATGAGGCGATACAAACGATTATTTTGCAAATATTCTTGCCTTATCTGATCGAATAAGTAGTTTGTTTTCGATTGTTGTTGTCTATAAAGTAAAATGTTAATTGAAATCTATGTGAATTTGATGTTTGTCTAACTTACTTCTGTGAATCGATTTCTTCCAAATGAAGAATAAAAATACGATCGTCAATGGAAAGTGGCTCATTTTTACGTTTAATACGAGTACCAGGCATAAGAACAACTTCTTGTTCATCTGGTATAGCCGAAAATTCGGCAATATTTTTTCCATTAATTACTTCAATGGCAAACAACGTTCCGCAATCTCCTAAAAATGGTTTTACGACACTGACATCTACTGAACATGAATTAAAGCTCCACCAAATATGGATTTCATCATCAACGAACGTTAATGTATCATCAAAATTAATTCCTCGCCAAACTGTTGTTTTCACTGATGGTAATTTTTCGAGAGCTGTTATGAAGAGTTTTAAAAAGGAAAACCATGGTTTCAATGCATTTCGATCTTCATTTCGAAGAGCTTCGTTAAGAGATCTGAAGAAAGATATATCTGGGATTGTGTAGACATATATTGCTACTGATTCATCTCTCGTTAACAAAGAGGAATGTCGATTAAACTTTTTGTTAGCCGTTATAACATAATTCATAACATGAGGAACAAGAGGAACTAATTCTTGAACAGATTCTTCTAATGTAAGCAAAGGTAATTCTTCATAACCAAATATTGGACTATGATTAGCGTCTTGAAGTTCAGAAAGATTTTTGTCAACAAAACGACTGTTTGACATAATAATTATTGATATATTTCTGAAAAGAATCAATTGGAATAAGTATTTATTTTTTGTTTAGAGTGCATCACAGTATCTGTGATCTATCATTTTGTATATTTAGTTCAAAAAATTACTTTCGATATAACGGCTATTTCAAAGCTCGCAGAAGTGTGCTTGTAAAAAATGCAAATGATCTTATTTGGTTTCGGCTTCTACATAAAATAGTTATGATATCAACGAAAATAAACCAATAGAAATATTTTCCAATTGTATGCGCTTCGAGAATAAAAAACATATCAGGTAAGCTACGCTCACCGCCACCTACCTGTTGCTTCGTCATTAGTTATACTAGATTCAGTCAAACAATAGTTACTGCATCTTGTATCTTCATGATAGAAAATAAGATGCTCCAAAAATAAATCATTGAATGTTATAACACAAACATATATCAGTCATTTCATTTTTCTTGACTTGACAATCTCGATCTAAATGTTGCAAATAATCGTAATACGTAATTACATCCTTCTTCCAAAAATTATTACAAATTTATTTTGGTCAAAAGTTCGTGAACTTTTGCAAAGCAAATACGATCTGTCAATTGTCTAATGAAACAATTAACAATGCTATTGATGAGTTTTTGTCACATTGATTCACTTTCGTTGCCAATGTTCGAATGTTTACATTCAGATACTTGAAATACTGAATATCCACAACGGGTTGATATTAATCCTCTTATTTTTAATTCAACATTGACTCGTTTTAATAAAACTACTTTGATTTCAATGATGGTCGAAGAAATAATGATTGAGCAATGGAATCCATCTTATTCATTTAGTTTTTATAATAATTGTCAATAGGAAATAAAATCTCAAAATATATATTTAATTTTTTTTTCTAATAAGTTACTTTAAGTTTGTTTAATCGACTGAAATCTATGAAACAAAAATTAATTACAATTTTATATACGTAATGCTTTAATTGGTTTGAATATATTTCCTCCACATACTTTTGCAAGTAATATTGTTTACATAATCTGTTTCCTATTGATTTTACAAGGTGGTTTAATGATTGTTCTCAAATGGATTCGTCCCAAAGTAATTGAACTTATTGTGAAAATATACCTACTTATACGACTGCAAATTATTTATTTAAGACAATCGCTATATGTATATCGTTCATAGTTTTGGTAGTAGCTCCTATTCTATTTT
>Ga0209930_1002065_pt1 | contig 25943 bp, 22 predicted proteins | sample ThiBiot_500_biof_2_FD_183948 | JGI IMG/M metagenome (GOLD analysis project Ga0209930, IMG submission 183948) | Wastewater bioreactor microbial communities from Cape Town, South Africa - Thiocy_cont_500_biof (SPAdes) | ecosystem: Engineered > Bioreactor > Thiocyanate-remediating >... | reverse complement strand
GTGTTGCTGCTGCGCCGGCTGGTGTGCTCGCAGGAGCCGCAGCGGCAGGAGCTGCAGTCTCTGCAACTGGCTCTGCAGCAGATGCTACAGGCTCCTCGGCGGCAGGTGTAGCAGCAGCAGCAGGAGCAGGAGCAGGCTCCTCGGCAGCAGGGGCGGGCGCTGCGTCGACAGCGGCTGTCGGTTCGGGCACGGCCTCAGCCTTCGCAGCGGGTACCGGCGACGCAGGCACGGTGGGCGTCGAGGCTGGCGTCGGAGCGTTCGAGATCGAAGCGCCGCGGCCTCGACCAGCAGGACCACCGCGCGGTGCTCCTCGACCGCGTGCAGCACCAGGCGGCGCGGCAGCTGGCGCAGCAGCAGCAGCAGCATCGACCTTGGGCTGCAAGAACGGGCTCGCGATTCGACCAGCCGATCGCGGGCTGAGCGGAGCAGCAGCCGGCGCAGCGGTTTCGACCTTGGGCTGCAGGAATGGGCTCGAGATTCGACTGGCCGATCGTGGGCTGAGCGGAGCAGAAGCAGCCGGCGCAGCAGCAGCGGCGTCGCTCTTGGGCTGCAGGAACGGGCTCGAGATTCGACCGGCCGAGCGCGGGCTGGTTGGTGCCGCACTGCCAGCCCCGCTGCCGGCGCTGTTGGTCGGCAACGGGATCTTCAGATTCAGACCGCTACCGCCAGCGGGTGCAGCAGGAGTCGATGCAGCACTTGCGGCTGCTGTCGATGGTGCTGATGATGATGCTGCTGCTGCTGATGTGGCAGCACCGCCGCGAGCAGCGCCTCGCACAGCAGAGCCAGCGCCTCGCGCAGCAGCAGGCGACGACGGGCCACCGCCTCCTCGAGCAGGCGCGGCGCCATTCGGTCCTCCACCTCGAGCCGCCGTCGTGGAGGCTCCAGCAGTAGCACCACCACCACCACCACCAGCAGCACTAGCGCCACCGCGAGCGGCGCCAGGCGACGCAGGGCCGCCACCGCGAGCACCTCGCGCAGCGCCAGCCGTCGCGCCGCCTCGTGCAGCCGACGGAGGAGTGCTCTCACCGGCTTGCAAGAAGGGGCTGGTCACGAGCTTGCGAGGTGCTGGCGAGCCACCAGCACTAGCAGCACCAGCCGCCGGTGCCGCGCCGCTCGAACCAGCGGTCGAGAGCGACGGCGGCGCGCTGGCGGGCTTCTTGTCTTGTTGGAGGAACGGGTTGCCCGAGAGCTTGCTCATGTCGTGAGCGGCGACGAGCGATACACGGGCTCCCACGCACACGAGGAACACAAAAGGAACACAGGCGCAGCAGCAGCAGCAGCAGCAAAGTGAGAGTGTGAGAGAGTGTGAGAGGCGCGCTCAGCAGCAGCAGCGATAATGAATGGTGCTGATGGTGGTGATGCAGCGGCAGCAAGCAAAGAGCACTGCGCTCGTCGACATCGACCATCGACCACCTTGCGTGTGCGGCACGTGAGGCCTGAGCGACCCAAACCAATGGCACGGTGCTCGAGAGTACGGCCACTACGGGTACCGAAGGCCTCAGCGTGGGGGCTCGGGTTGGTGCTCCGCAACACCTCTTGCCTATCCTCCCTCTCCTCTCCACTGGGCGCACGTGAATATCCGAGCAGGAGGCCCGAACAGCCGGCTCGACCAACCCTAACCCAACTCTCGCTGTCGCTCAGCCGACCCGCCACTCTTGACCACGGATCCTACATCTTACGGGAGCGGTATCCGCCAGTCGATCAACCGCTCCCCCTCCCCTCCGAGTTGGGACAGAGAGACAGAGAGAGAGCCAGGGGCAGAGGCGGCAGATATCCATCCAGCAGCGGCCTCCGATCGATCGGCAGAGGCAAGCAACCAACGATCGATCGAAGCATCTCTCTTTCTCTCTTTTGCTCTCTCAGAGCCTCAGCAGTCTCTCTCTCCCTCTCATTCGCCATTCGTTCCTTCGCCTCCTGCCGCGCGCTGCTCTCTCCCTCTCGTGTGGTGGCCATCTATTCCCACTCCCTCCCTCCTCTCTCGCGCGGATAACCTCGGGTCGTTGCGTGTGCGCTCGCGTGTGTGTGCCGTCGGCCTCCCTCGCACCCCCTCCACCGCACCACACCACCATGGCCGAACCACCGGTCGTGAACGTCAAGACCCTCCTGAGCCGCTTCGAGGCCAAGCCGAACGATGCGGCGCCGTCGTCATCATCCGGCGCCCCCGGCACGCCGTCCAAGTCTCCCGGTGGCGCCATCAAGCGACGACCGCAATCGATGGTCGGTACGTCGTCGTCGGCGATCACCCACGCACACCACGACGACGATGTGGCGTCGCCATCGGCCGCGTCGCCCGCGTCGCCCTCGCCCAGCGGCGGCAGCAGCGGCGGTGCGAGCAGCCTGCTGTCGGCCGGTGGCTCGCGCAAGTTCATCAAGGTCGAGTTCCAGAGCGAGCAGACCTTCAAGACCATCGTCATTGCGCCCGAGACCACGGCCGCCGAGGCCATCAACATGTTGTTCCAGAAGGTACCGCGACCGCGATCGCGCCCGATCGCGTTCGCTCGCGCCCATGTACTCACCTACGCGCTCGCTCTCTCGTGTGTGTCGTCTTCGTCATCGTCGATGTAGGTCGTCAAGGGCTTCTCGAAGGAGGAGCAGGCGAAGCTCACCGGCAAGTACAAGGGCTGGGTGCTGTCGGTGCCGCCGTCGCACCGCGAGCTGAACGACACCGACCTCATCATGCAGTACCTCCAGGACCCGCCGCCGAGCTCCGACACGGCGAGCAAGAGCGGTAGCGGCGGCGGTAGCGCCATGCCGGTGCTCCAGTTCAAGCCGGGGCCCAACGCCACCCCGGGCGCCACGGCCGCGTCGTCGTCATCATCCGGCTCGTCGGGTTCGTCGGCGTCGTCCGGCTCGTCGTCGGGCGCCTCGTCGTCGTCGGGCTCGTCATCGTCGGGCTCGTTCACCATCTCGGAGCCGGTGTTCATCAAGAAGGACTCGGGCGCGAGCACGAGCGCGCAGCAGAGCACCAAGGTGGTCGAGATGCTGGCGCTGCAGTGCAACCAGCTCGCGGCCGACAACGAGCGCCTGCGCAAGAAGCTCGAGCGCACGCGTGGCCGCGGCGGCGCCAAGAACAAGCTCCAGGTCGATCTCAACAACATTGAGGTGCAGGAGAAGCTGGCGTCGATCGGCGGCAGCATGGCGGCCGTCTACGGCGTCTACGTCGATGGCTGGCTGTGCGCCATGAAGGAGATCTTCATCGAGAACCCCGAGGACGCCTCGGCGGTCGAGAACGAGATCAACCTCGTCGAGGACCTTCCTGCGCACCCGAACCTCGTCAGGTACCGCGACTCGCATCGCTCACTCAGCGTCAGATAGTCTCTCTCGATCTCTCGCTTACTTGTTGTATGCTAGATACTTTTTCCACCATCGCTCCGATCGTCATCTGCGCTTGTTCATGACGAAATACGCCGGAACACTGAGCAACTTCATCGAGAAGCGTCGAGCACAGAACTGCGGCGGCTTCGCGCCCGCCGATCTCAAACGCTTCATACTCGATATCGCGCGCGGTTTGCAGTTCCTACACTCGAACAAGATCATTCATCGAGGTACGCGTGCAGAGGAGCACCACCAAGACCGTCATCGTTTCCGCTGACCATGGATGATTGATGGATGGATGGATGAATGGCGTTCTCGACACAGACCTGAAGGCTGAGAACATCTTCGTCACGATCAACGAGCACAAGGAGATTGCGCGATGCGCTGTCGGCGACTTTGATACGGCCAAGAAGCTGAACAAGGACACGGTTGCACGCACTTGCATCGGTACTCCGTCGTTCATTGCTCCTGAGGTCTTGACGGCGCGAGAGCGTGCTGGTGACTACAACTTTAAGGCCGATGGTATGGCTACTCTCGATCCACTCCACTCGCAATCCCAGCAAGCTGACATCATTAACACCAAACTAACTCTCTCTCGTGCTCGCTCTCTCTCTCTCGTTAGTGTATTCGTATGGAATGATCATCTACGAATGTCTGACGCTCAAGCAACCGTACGACGGCATCCCACCATTGCAAATCTCGATGAAGATCGTCGCCGGCGAGCGACCCGAGCTGCCCGAGCTGCCTGACGACTACCAGCCATTCGTCGACTTGCATCTGCGTTGTACCGAGATGGAACCCGAAGACCGACCGACCGTGGCTGCCATCATCAAGGAGCTCGAGGCCCTCGAAGTGTAGCATGTCGATTACGATGGTCGACGTTGTCGGTATCAGTATCATCAACACAAACAGCAGCGGCGGCGGCATCACCAATGCACCACTTCCACATCAACAACGCTTGTGGAATCGCCGCTCTCACACTCTCACTCTATCTCCCTCTATCTATCTATCTAGTATTCTCGTACGTCTTTATCTCGTCGGCAGCCATGTCTGCCTCATATGTGTTGTGGTGACTCTCGAGTATTGTATAGTAGCAGTAGCAGCTCGGTAGCGCAGTAGTTCCACCATCATCGTCATCATTCGTTAGCATTCGTTAGCATATCGGTTGCAGTACCTATACTCTGTCATCAACCACGAAGAAGCAGCATCATCAACAACAACAACATCACCGTTATCAGCTACAGTACCTGCTGCGCACACACACATTCGTTCTCTCTCTATCTCTCGATCGCGATTGTTCTTGGTATATCAGGTAAACCTCATCATGTATTTGACGCGCCATCACGTGACAATTCGATTGCATTGCTTGCTGGCCCTCTCTCCATCGCCCACGCTCTCACTTGCGGTGGCGTGTGGTGGCGCTGACGAGTGGTCAAGAACCTTGGTGGTGCCGCAAGGATGCTGGCACAATCCAGCAGCGCTCCTCGTGGTATCACGCGCGGCGTGTCATGGCGTCGAGGCATGAAGCTGCTGGCGCTCTCGCTCGCGGTCTTGTCGATCGTGACGACGGCGGCCTTGTACGCGTCGTACAGCTCGTTGGTGCTTCTCGAGCCTGCAACCATGAACGAAGAATGGGCGCAAGCGAGCCTCGTCGAGCATGATGAGGCGGCGGCGGTGGCCGAGTATCGATGGGTGTTTGCGTTGGGCTCGTGCCGCGATCACGACGAGCAAGGAGCGTCGGCAGCATCGTCGGCATCGTTTGAATCGTCCGAGCTGCCAATTGCCGTCGAGCGCATCGGCAGCAGACTATGGAGCATCTCGGCCGACTACCGCCCTGATCGCCACACGATCGAGGTGTTGGGAGTGGCGGATCTCACAGTGCCACAGCGTCATTGGTGCGAGTTCGAGCTGCCGCGCTCCAATGGCATCGCCGACGAGGCGGAGGCGGAGCTCGGCGACCATGGCGCAGTGGCCGCCGAGATCATCGAAGGCACTCGCTTCCCGACGCAGGTACTGCTTCGAGATGTGGCCGGGCAGGCGATCTTGATCGTGTGCGAGATACCACACGCGTGGCGAGATGCATTCGATGAGTGTCGTCGCGGTGCGACCGACGAGCACTCGCGAGCGATCGACGTCTCGATGTCGATCGTCGATCTGTCGGATCGCGACGCCCAGCCGCAGCAACTGATGGGCTTCGCACTCCATGGACCGAGAGTTCCCGAGGAGCAGCGAGCGGATCGCGCACATGCTTGCGTGCTCGTGTCCTCGGGCATGGCGAGCTATCGCGGCGTCGGCACCATTCCGCTGGCGTCGCTGCTGGCCGAATGGATCGCGTACCACACGTCGGTGCTCGATGTGGCACACGTGACAGTGTACACTTTGTTCGATGCCAAAGACGAGAGCAATGCCGACGTGTCCTGGGCTCTCGAACGCATGCAACGATCGGGCTTGGTGAGCGTCATCGATTGGCGCCCCGTGGCACAGGGCACTCCGGCGCGCAACCAGGCGCAGGTGGCACAACTCAACCACTGCCTGATGGCCAATCGACCCTACGCACGCTACTTGCTCACGCTCGACATGGACGAGTTCCTGGCGCTGAACTGCTCGATGGCTGCTCGATACCAACCTACGATGCCAAGCACCAACGACAACGACAACGACAACGACAACGACAATGACACCAACGACATCGACGATGAAGTGTGCACGGCCTCACAATGGGCACGCCTCAACCACATGGCCGAGGGCTCGGCTGCCGCGTGCTTCCCGAGATACCGCTTCCACATCGTGCCCGGCGTCGAGCTCTCGTGGCCGGTACGCAACGTGTCACACGTGTCACCGATCGAGCTGTGGACACAACGGCTCTCGGAGCGTGAGGAGTTCGTCGAGCACCGGCTCGAGGAGGGCGACGTGCGCAACTCGCTTCGCTTCCGCAAGTGCCTGCTGCATACCGAACGCACGCAGTGGAGCAACGTGCATGACACGGTGGCCGAGCACGAGTGGTCGCCGTGGGAGGACGTGCTCGAGAGCTCGGGCGCCATTCGGCTCTACCGCAGGCTGAAGGCAGTGCCGCTGGTGCAGGATACCTTCATGCATCGCTTCTCGCTCCTGATCCTCGACGCGCTACAACACCAACTGTTGCCGCAGAGTCTCGAGGAGCAGCGAGGAGAAGAAGCGGTCCAAGTGTAGCGCTGGCACGCAGCATCGGCCAGCACGACATGATTGTACAGTCGGACGTGTGTGTTGTGCTTGCGAGGGTGCTGTATCTCGTGCCCCTCTGTGTGTATTGTATCGTATCGATGAAAGTTGCATTGGAATGTACAAATACCTCACTCCACCGAGTGAGAGTGAGCGTGAGTGTGTTGGTGTGAGTGATGATGCGTCGTGTAGTCTCACGATGCGGCCGTTAGCTCGGCGACCGCCTGGTGGAGATAGCGCTCGGCCTCGGCTGGCGTGCGGAACACGACCACCATTTGGTCACACTCGGGCGAGTCGCCGGAAAGCAGGTATCGCTTCAGGTCCCGAGAGTAGGTGCGCTTGCGTGTCCAGTTGGTGAACCACTGCTGCACGAGCAGGTAGGCGGCGACTGGCAGCACAAGAGGCACGAGAGGCACGAGCAGCAGCAGCGACGCGATGCCGTACTTGACGCGAATGTTGGTGAGCGAGCGTTTGATGAGGCGCGGCGCATAGACGGCGAACGAGAAGTCGAGCCAGATGACGAGGGCGATGTCACGCGTCAGGTTCTCGGTACCGCCGCAGAGCGAGTGGTAGTTGCCGTCGAGCACGAAGCCACCGTCGCGACACGCGGTGCGAACGAGGCGCTCGAACGCCTCGCGCTCGGCGTCCTTCCAGCGCGGCAGGCGGCTCTTGTAGTCGTCGAGGCGCACGTAGGCGAGAGACTTCCTGCCAGCGAGCTGGGTCGCGAGTGTACTCTTGCCGCAGCCAGCCGAGCCCACGAGCTGCACTGAGAGCTGCGGCGACTTGAGGCGAGCAACACGCCGACGAACGACGCAAGCTGACAGCGGCCGCACGTGCTTCCAAGCGCGCGAGATCGAACGCACGGCGAGCACCACCACGACGATGACGAGGGAGATACACCCGGTGGCGACCAGTACGGTGGTGGTAGTGGTGGTGGCAGCGGGTGCGGGTGTGGGGCTGAAGAACGACAGCGGCAGGTGCATTCTCGAGCTGGCGAGAGAGGGAATGCTCGACGAGCGAACGCTGGTAAGAACAGTGCATGGCTGAGAGCGCGAAAGATCGAATGTTCGCGCGAAAGCGAAACGGTCGGCCACATCATCGCCTCGTTCTCATTCTCTTCCTCGCCCTGCCTCGCTCGCACGCCTCCTCACACGCGAAATGTCGTGCTCGGCCAACGTCAACTGGGCCCATGGCCGTCTGGGCTACGCCGAGAGCGTCATGTATCGCAAGGAGCTGTTCGAGAACTCGATCGCCGAGGCGCAGCGCGAGATGGCAAAGATCACCGACGCCGAGAAGGCCGACGCGGCCGTCTTGGCCGAGATCGCGCGCTTCGACGCCGCGGTTGCCACGTTGCGGACCAAGTATGCCGAACGCGAGCGCAAGGAGAAGTACGAGGAGCTGACGCGTCGCGTCAAGGCTCGCTGGAACGATGCCAACAGCAACTTTCCACGCTTCCCGGACCGCGTCGTCACGGCACTCGGCGAGCTGCGGGCTTCGTACGTACTCGAGAGAGAACGAGGAAGAGAGAGAGAGAGAGAGAGAGAGAGAACGCAGCTTACTCACACACGCACCTGGCAGGCTCGAGCCGATCCGCCAAGAGTTCAGTGACTGGGCCGAGGCGGTCGAGTTCGTCGGCGAGTACGACAAGAACCTCGTGGACTTTGAGATCAAGCAGGCGAACCACGAGCTGAGCGAGCGATGGGACAAGGACATTCGCTCGGTGCGCTACGAGTTCGGCCAGGCCGAGAGCAACTTCCCGCGCTTCGTGGATCGCGTCGAGAATGCGTGTGCCGCTGGTTTGAAGAGTCTCCAAGCCGTACGTGATAGCTCTCTCGCTCGCTCGCTCTCTGGTGCTATTCAGCTGACGGCCACACCCACTCGCGTGCACAGCTGGAGGCGCATCTCGACGAGTACGACAAGCTGACGTCGCTCGAGAAGCCAGCGCGCGAGATCGTCAACGAGTGGTTCGACAAGTTTGGCGAGATGCAAGCTCGCGTCGCCAACGCCAAGTGCGACGTCGAGATCCGCGACGCCATCAACTACCCCACCACGCTGCTCAACAGCGCGATCGACTCGCTGAAGCGCTACGGCAACTACAACAACATGTACGTTGGACGCGTGTCGTGGCCAGCGGGCTTCATCCTGATCGCTCTTGCGCTCGCTCACTCAACGGCCTGGCACTACAGGGCCAGGAACTCGCTCGAGCAAGCGATCGACGCGCGCAACAAGATCAAGCACAAACCCGAGTGGGTCGGCCATCCGAAGTGGGAGGAGTTCCTCCAGGGCTTCGCCGACAAGTGCGCCCAGTTCGACGAGGACAGCAAGCGAATTGCCGTACGTGTCGGTGCCGCAGTTGCTCGGTCTTTTTGATGACGCTCGCTCACCAAGCCGGCTTGCTTGCGCCGCGACTCTCAGGTCGAGGAGTTCCTCAAGACCAACACCAGTCATGCCTTGACGCTGCTCACCTGTGCTTACACCGACCTCGAGCGACAAGGCCTGTACAACGGAATGTACGTCGCACACTCACTCTCACTCAGAGACCACCGTGATGAGTGCTGCGAGCTGACAGACACCCTCTTGCTTGCGCAGTGCGTTGGGCCGATTCCAAGATGCGCTCGACAACAAGATGAGCATCACCGGTGTCGAGATGGTGCAAGGACATCCGATGTACCTCGAGTTCCTCGAGAAGTGTCGCGCCATCGAGGAGAAGTTCCACAAGCGCTACGAGGAGGAGGAGCTCAAGGACTTTCTGCGCAACACGTGCGAGGGTGGTGCCTTGCAAATCCTCGGCTTTTGTGACAACTACTGGCTCTCGAGGTATCACACCGCAAGAAGCGAGAGAGAGAGAGAGAGAGAGAGAGAGAGGAGAGTTCGGCGTATTGTGCTAGATGCCGCTTGCTGGCTCGATATGCCATATTCGCTAGCGCAAGAGAAATGCTCGCTGTTTCCATCTGCTAACGCTCGGTGTGTTCATGTGTATCTCTCTCTCAGTCAAGCGCGATCCATGGAGTACTACCATGAAGCTATCGACAAGGCCAAGGAGATTGCGCAGCATCCACGCTACGGCAGTCATCCGAAGGTGCTCGAATTTCTGTCGCGTTTCGAGGAGAAGCGCAAGGCTTGGAAGGAGAAGACCGACGAGCTGGTGCTCAAGGAGGCGATCCGCAACGCTACATCGGACGCGTTGATGAATCTCAGTCATGCCAAGAGCTACTTTGACTCGGGCCACCAGGGTCAATCGATGGAGTACTTTGCCAAGGCCAAGGAGTACGCTCTCGCTGTCGGTACGTCATTCATTCATTCATTCATTCATTCATTCACTCATGCACTCAACTGCATTCACTGACTCTCTCTCTCTCCCGCGTCTTGAACAACAGAGAATGACCCTCGCTTCACTGGCCGCCCTGAGCTTACCGAGTTCTTTATCAAGTTCTCAACTACGGCGTCGGCATTCGAGCAGCACTACCGCGACACGGTTCTCTCCAAGGAGATCAAGGATGCTACCAGCATCGCGTTGCAGAATCTCGACCACGCGTTCAACTACCTCAAGTCGCACGAGAGCCAGGCGCTCGAGTACTTTGCGCAGGCGAACGACAAGCAGAGCGAGATCATGAGCACGAGCAAGTTCCAGGGCCTGCCGCAGCTGCAAGAGTTTGTCGATCGCTTCGAGACGCGAGCGAGCGAGTTCCGACAGACGTACGCGGCCAAGGTGCTCGCCGACGAGGTGCGCAGCGAGACGCAGTTGGCGCAGCAGCTGCTGTCGAACGCCAACTCGTACTTTACGTCGCACCACCACGGACGGGCGCTCGAGTACCTCGAGGAGGCGAAGCTCAAGGCGCTCGACATCAAGTTCAACACGCGCATCAACCAGGTGCCCGAGGTGCAGGCGTGTCTGGCGTCGCTCGAGAGCGGCGTCGCAGACTTTGAGCAGCGCTTCAAGGACACGGTGCTGCGCGAGCAGCTGCGCGACGAGCTCGCGACCGCCTCGCAGGCGCTCACCAACGCCTCGATCGCGTTCGAGCGCAGCGCGGCCGACGGACTCGCCGAGCTCGCGAACGCCAAGCAACTCGGCGCCGCCGTGTCGGGCAACGTCGCGTACCGCGGCATGGCCGACGCCGAGGCGTTCGCGCGCGACTTTCCGGGCAAGGTCGTGGCGCTCGAGGAGACCTTCAAGGACCGCATGCTGCAGAGCCAGGTGCGCGACGCCATCGACTCGGTCAAGAGCGCCTTCCATATCGCGACGGCGTTCGCCGACACGGCGCCCGAGGCGCAGGTGCTCGAGCGCCTCGCCGAGACGCAGATCAAGCGCGACCAGGTGGCGCACAACTACGCGCTGCTGCAGTCGCCGCGCGGCTCCGAGATTACGGCCTTCTTGGCCGAGTTCGACCGCCAGTACGCCGACTTCAAGGCCAACTACTCGGCCAAGATCATGGCCGCCACGGTCAAGGAGGCGCTCGAGCGACCGCGCACGGCGCTCTCGCACGCCAACACCTACTTTGACAGCTACCGCTACGACCAGTCGCTCGAGTACCTGCGCCAGGCGTACGACGAGGCCGGCAAGCTCGGCGCCGACGCGGTGCTCGGCGACCTGCCGCAGGTGGTCGAGTTCTTTGAGCACTTTAACCGCGACGCGCAGGCCTTCAAGGAGCGCTACGACGCGCGCATGCGCGAGCAGGCCGTCACGGCGGCCAAGGACAAGGTGGCCACCAACGTCTCGCACGCCAAGAGCTACTTTGCGACGCACCGACGCGGCCAGGCGCTCGAGTACCTCCAGCAGGCCAAGGCGCACCTGAGCGACTACGTGCTGCAGTACGCCGAGCAGCCCGAAGATCCGTGGGTCGCCAAGATCGAGGCCGAAATTGCCGCCTTCGAGGCCGAGTACGTCGAGACCGTGCTGCGCGACGAGCTCAACGCCGCCAAGGCGCGCTGCACCGAGCCGCTGAACCGCGTGCAGGCCGCCGTCGACCGCCACGATATTGCGCAGGCGCTGCGCGACCTCAACGAGAGCAAGGACGCGACGCGAGCGCTCGGCAGCGACGCTCGCTTCCTGTCGTCGCCCGAGGTCGACGCCTTCCTGGCGCAGGTGGCGCAGCAGTCGCGCGAGCTGCAGGCCGCCGTCGACCGCTGGCTCGACAACGAGCGTCGCAAGAAGCGCCGCGAGTCGGCCGACACGACCTTCAACAACGCCAAGGTGTACTTTGAGCACCACAACCGCGCTCGCGCCTTCGAGTACCTCTTTGAGGCGCGCGGCATCATCGACGACATGCAGCTCGACGCCGACGACACGGACCGCGCCTACATTGCGTCGTGGAACGCGCGCGCCAGCGAGTTCGAGGCCGCGTGCCAGCGACAGCTCTTCGACGAGGAGCTCAAGGCACTGTTGCAGGTGCCGGGCCACCACATGATGACGGCCGAGTTCTACCTCAAGATCGCCTCGTACGAGCAGGCCTCCGAGGCGCTGCTCCTCGCCAAGGACGCGGCACTGCTGCTGGCCGAGCCCAAGTACCTCGCCATACCACAGGTGCAGCAGTGGTTCGCCGAGTGGGTGCGCCAGACCGACGACTTTCAGACGCGCTTCGACAACTCGCTCTGGCAGGGCGAGGCGTCGCGCGTACGCAGCACGATCGACACGCACCTGCACCAGGCGCAGATCCACTTTTCGCAGCGCTCGTACGATCAGGCGCTCGAGGCCATCGCCCGCACCACCGATGCCGTGGCGCAGTTGCGCGACAACGAGGCCGTCATGCGCGTGAACGGCATGGTCGAGTTTGCCGACGCCACCGACGCCAAGGTGCGCGAGCTCACCGCCACCTTTAACGCCACCATCTTCAACGACGCCATTCGCCAGGCGACGAGCGAGTGCGAGAGCAAGCTCGCCCAAGCGCAATCGCTGCTCGAACGCCACGCGTACGCCCGAGCACTCGAAGAGTACACGGCTGCACGCGAGCTCGTCAAGCAGCTCGAGTCCGAGCCACGCTACAACTCGCAGCCGGTGGTCCAGGCCTTCGTGGCACGCATCACGGCCGACATGCACGCCTTCTCGCTCAAGTACGCCTCGTCGCAGCTGGCTGACGAGGCGCAGCAGCACGTCAGCGCCACGCGCTCCGAGCTCGCTCTCGCCAAGACGATGCTCGACCGCGGTGCGGCTCCCGAGGCCGCCAAGCACCTGCTCGACGCGCGCCAGAAGGCACAGCCGCTCCTTGCCAACGAGATGCTGCAGCAGCTCGAGAGCGTCACCAAGGTGCTCGCCGACCTCAAGGCCGCCGAGGCCGACTACGCCACGAAGCAGCTCTCGCACCTCGCCGACAGCGCCATCCGCTCGGCCACGCCGCATCTCAAGCAGGCGGCGCAGTACGAGCAGGTGCACGCCAAGGTCAAGGCCATCGAGGCGCTCAAGGAGGCCGAGAGTGCCGCCATCGATGTGCTCGACGATGCCTTGTACGCCACGTTGCCGTCTGTCGCCGACTTTCAGCATTCGTTCAATCAACAAGCGTCACGTCTCAAGTACTCGCGCAAGAGTGCCGCCACTGCCACTGCCACCTCTACGAGCGGCAGTGGTGATGGTGATGATGCTGCCGCAGGAGGCACTACGACCGTCACGGGTATCGTTGGTGGTTTGATTCCATATCCCGATCTGCGTTTCAAGCCCATCATGATCTCGACCGATATCAATCCCAAGATCTTTAATGAGATCAAGCGATAGTATGTTCTTCTTCTTCTTGATTGGTTGATTGATGATGTTGACGAACTAACACAATTCTCTCACTCTAGCAATGATGTTGGTGGTCGAATCAATACTGAAATCCGCAAGGCTTATCGGCATGTCAAGGACCTTCGCATCGATGATCGCTCGCAACCGCTCAAATCCGTGTGTCCGCTCGCGCATGCCCACTATCCGATCAAAGAGATCGAGAAAGAGGAAGACGAGTTGCGGCGTCGCGTGGTGCGCGAGATTGCCGACTCGGCGCCCGACGATCCGGTGGGCAAGGAGGTGCGCGAGGCCATTGCGACCTTCTCGGCTCAGTGGGCCGAGACGGTCGCGCGCTGGCGCAAGGCCTCCGAGATCGCCAAGCAGATTCGCTTCATCGACGCGCTGTTTGCGTGGTGCGACGAGGGTCTCGCGCACTACGACGAGGCCACCAAGGTGCGCTCGAGCAACACGAGCTCGTGGCACAACAACATGATGTGGGCCATGGAGGGCCATGTGCCGCCCGAGTCGACCGACGGCGAAGTGTGCCTGCAGGTGATCGACATGACGCTCAAGATCGAGTCGCTCGTGGCCTCGTTCGAGAGCTCGTTCTCGGCCGAGATACCCGGCAAGAGCAAGCTGCTGGCGCGTGCCGAGCAGCTGCGCAAGAGCGCGATCGCCAAGCACCCGTTCCTGCCGATCCACAAGGTGCTCACGATGGCCGGCAACCTCAAGGAGCACGGCGATCGCTTCTACTTGGGCGTGTTGCGTCGCTTCCCGAAAGCGCGCGCGTCGCTCATGCAGCAATGGGAGGAGCACCAGGCTCAGCGCTTCGAGCGCACGCCGTGGGACCGCGAGAGCGACGGCTCGACGCTCGTCGATCCGTACGCCGGCCTGACGATCTCGGACGCGTTCGATGAGTCGGCCGCCGAGTACCATCCGGCGGCGGCGTTCGACATGATTCCGCCGAACGACCCGTCGCTCGCCGTGCGCAGCGCCAAGAGCATGAAGGACAGCAAGCTCTGGACGGATTTGCACAAGAAGCTCGCCGGCAAGATTGTGTTCTCGAGCACCAACATCGACGCCAACACGCCGGTCGAGAGCAAGTTTGCGAGCGCCTTCTCGGCCGCTGACGAGATCTACGCCCGCGCCTTCTGGCCGCACGCCATCTCGCAGCTGCCGCTCGCGCGCGCCAAGGCCGACGGCTCGCCGGTCTACGGACCCAAGTACCTGTTGGCCAACCACAAGCACTACCTCGAGCTCGCTGTGGTGCTCACGGTCAACGGCAAGGTGGTCGAGCGCACGGCGCAGCCGGGCGGCGTCTTTACGTGGTTCGCCGACCGCGGCGTGTCGGCCGACAGCGAGGAGGCGTACGAGAAGCAGCTCGGCCAGCAGACGGACTTTTACGCCTTCAACCAGACGTGCCGGCTGTTCGTGTCGCGCCGCGTCGTGGCCGACATCTCGGACGACTGGGAGAACGCGAGCAACCGCTTCCAGCGCCTGCTGCGTAACCTCGGCGCCGGTGAGCACCACGTCAAGCTCGAGCTCGTCTTCCGCCTGGTGCCCGGCTGGGCGACGCACGACGCCTTCCGCAAGAGGTTCCCGCCCGTCTCCACGCCGTGGTCGCATCCGCTCGCCACCGGCGAGCTCACCGTGACGGCGACGCCCGAGGTGCCGATCTCGCTCGGCAACATGCTCCCGGCACGCAAGACCTCGGTGGCGCCGGCCAAGGCCGCCGAGTACGAGCGCCTCATTCTGCAGCTGCTGGCCGGCTCGCGCGGCTGGGGCAAGCGCGCCAACATGACCGAGCACCCGTTCTACGTCACGCTCGAGGGCGACTGGTACTGCAGCGGCACCAGGTGGTTCCGCCGCGGCAACGACGTCATCGAAGAGCCGACCGAGTACTCGATCGCGTGTCTGGCACTCTTCTACCGCAGCCCGGCCACCGGCTGGAAGCACGAGGAGATTGCCGGCTTCCATCTCTCGGCCGTCACGCAGTCGTGTGAGGGCTGCAAGCCCGAGCCGCCGTTCGTGCACGTGGCCGTCGGTGGCAACTTTACCTTTGATGTCGATCTCTTGCCGGACGCCGTCATCGACAAGTTGCCGCGATGCCCTGAGCATCTTCGTCAAGGTCTCTTTGCCTAAGTCCGTCGTATTGTTCATTCATTGTTCAATCAATGATAAATCCGACACACACTCTCTCGTTCCTTCTATCTCCGTTGCAGCACAATAAATTAGAACCGCGTTTCACAATCACAATCAAGCAATGATTGGATATCGTGAGAGCTCTCTCTCGCTCTCTCAATAGTTGATCATCACCTTCCACTCGACGGCCTCCTTCAACAAGCCCGGAATGATACCGGTCAGCACTTGCTTGCCGTACACCAGAACGGCATCCAGCTTGCCGAGCGAGATGATCATCGGCATGCTCGAGGCCGTGACGAGGTTCGTGTGCGGCACTTCGCTCTTGCCGTACTGGCGCAGGTTCTCGATCACGACACGCGCATCGCGTTGTGCACTCTGCGCCAGCTTCTCGCCGCCTGCCGGCTGCTCGGCCACGTCGCCAGCGACAAAGATGTTCGGATGTCCGACGACTTGCAGCGTGTCGGTCGTGCGCACGAAGCCCGACTCGGTGAGGCAGTCGGCAAAGTGCCTGCGGAACAGCTGCGAGTTGGGGCTGATGCCAGTGCACAAGAACGCGAGGTCGGCCCTCAGTGACACGTCCTTGTCGGTGCGGTAGCCCGTGTCCTCACGTCGTACGACTCGTTGCTCCAACAGCAATCGCACCGTGCCGCGACTCGCAAAGTATCGCTCGGCATAGTGCGACGCTTCGAGCGGCATGCGATGGAGTAGTCGTTCGCCCGAGTGCACGATCGTGAGCTCCTTGTCTCGAAACTGCTCCAGTAGTGAGTGAGTGAGTGAGTGAGTGAGTGAGTGAGTGAGTGAATGGTCTGTTTCGTGTGTGTGAGGCTCGTGAGAGACGTACGGCCTCGGTGATCTCGGCAGCGAGCTCAACGCCCACGGCACCGCCACCAATGATCAAGACGCTCTGCGACTTGGCGAGCTTGCTCGCGCATCCAGCCAACGCGTCGGCTCGAGTGGCAATCACCTGCTCACGACGTTAGTGTCACGGTGCTCTCGCTTCTTGTCGGGCATGCATTCTCATGACGTACGGCGTTGGATTGCTTGAAGGGCTGCGTGTAGGTCGAACCGGTCGCGACCACCAGCACGTCGTACTCGAGCTCCTTCCACCAATCACGGATCACGAGCGTCTTGGGCGTGATATCGACCACCTCACCTTGAATGAACTCGACCTTGCTCGGGAGATAGTTGCGGTGCATCACTTGGATGGTCTTGACGTGCTCGGGCTCGACCAGCGTGCGCAGAATCGACGGCGTGAACTCAAAGTAGTCGCGCGTGTCGATCAGCGTCACCGACGCAAACTCGAACGCCACCGCCTTGGCGATCATCGAGCCCGCAAAGCCGCCACCGACCACCACGACCTTCAACGGTGATACGGTCGAAGGGAATAACTGCTCGAGGACACGGGAGAGTGAGTGAGGGTGCGCGGGAGGGCTGCAATCGAGCGCGTCGTACCAAGCGAGGAACCGATAGGTACGCCGTCCAGAGCCACTTGGCCGGCAGGAAGCACACGACCAACACGGCGTGGTACACGTAGTACACCACCAACGCGAGTAACGTTTGTGGCTTCATGGCGAGTGTGTGTGTGTGTGTTTGAGGTGCGTGCGTGCGCGAGTGAGGATGCGTGCAAATGAGCGCAATAGGAGGGCATAGGCGCTGGTGGCACGCGCACGAGGGCCACGTGTTGTGCGCGTGGGCATCCAAGCACGAACAGCGCGCGTACTCCCACTCGTTGGTCGTTCTTGTGAGGCGCTCTCGCGATTCTAACTGACTAACTGCATCAATCCAGAATGGTCCCACTCATCAAGTCCGATAACCACAACCCCCAACTCCCAACCCCAACCTCCGGCACAAATATCTCAACTACTGCGTTGGAGCGAGGCACTGAGAGCCTGCAACACCTCCAGATCCTGTCTCGCTTGCTTGTAACTGCCCCAACCAACGATTCTCTCTCCCCACCAATCCAGGATGCTCCCACTCATCAAGTCCGATATCCACAATCCAAACCAAAATCCCAACCTCCGGCACAAATATCTCGACCACTTCTTTGGAGCGAGGGACTGAGAGCCTGCAACACCTTCAGATCCTGTCTCGCTTGCTTGTAACTATCCCAACCAACGATTCTCTCTCCCCACCAATCCAGGATGGTCCCACTCATCAAGTCCGATATCCACAAGTCCGATATCCACAATCCCAACCGCAACCTCCGGCACAAATATCTCCGCCGGAAAGCGGAGCAGAGGTTTTCTCTTCTGTCCCTCAGAGGCCTCCCTCTCTCATTCGCTTGCTGCTCCTCTGCCTCTCGTTGCCTCTCTTCCGCCATGGCCAAGGCTCTCGTCGTGCTGCTCGCCCTGGCGCTCGTCGCCGTCGTGTCGGTCGTCGCTCAACAAGAGCGTGACCCTAACCTGCGTCTCATCAAGCTCAGCGAGGAGGACTCGGGTGCCTGGATGACCCAGGCGCAGATCGACAGCCTCGCTCAACGCCGCATTGGCTTCATGGACGTCACGGTACGCGCTATCCGCCAGCGTCGCCCGCGCTATCCGCCCGCCTGGCTCACCGTGCCATACTGATACTTTTGCTGCTCCAGGACCACCAATCGCTCCCCAACGTCGCTGCCCCGCCGCCGCCTCCGCCGCTTCCCGAGTACGACCGAGAGCCAGCGAGAGATCGCGCGCAAGAGCTCGTCTCGTCGCTCGCGCACACTGACTCACTCGCGTCGTTGTGAACCTGCTTGCTTTGACGTGCATGCTCACAGCCAACCGCAGCAGAAGCAATACGTTCGCTCGCTGCTCGGCAAGCTCGAAAAGTCCAACATCAAGTCGAACGTCGAGACGCTGTCGTCGTTCTTCACGCGCTACTACTCGACGCAGACCGGCCTCGAGGCCGCCGAGTGGATCTACAACACGCTGCGCGCCTACGCCGGCAACCGCAAGGACATCCAGGTCGAGTACTTTGAGCACCCGTGGTTGCAGCCGTCGGTCATTGCGCGCATCCAGGGCGCGGTCTCGAGCGACATTGTGATTCTCGGCGCCCACGAGGACAGGTAGGTACCGGGCGCCTTCTCACAACGCCGAGAGACTGTCGAGACTCACGCCTTCACGTGTGGCGAACGCAGCATCAACAAGGGCGCTCTGGGTCAGGCTCCTGGCGTCGACGATGACGGCTCGGGCTCGACGTGCGTGCTCGAGGTGTTCCGCACGCTTGTGAGCAACAACTTCAAGCCCAACCGAACGGTCGAGTTCCACTTCTACGCGTACGTCTGTTGCTCGCGCTCCGCTCTCTCGCGAGGTGGCTCACACGTATGTTGGTACTGGCGCAGCGCTGAGGAGGTCGGCTTGAAGGGCAGCCAGGAGATTGCCGAGACGTACTACAAGCAGAACAAGGTCGTCGTCGGCATGATGCAGCTCGACATGACGTACGTCTCTCGCTCCCTTGGTTGAACTCGCTCTTGCTCGGTGTGGTGTGGTGCTAATTGTGCCTTGAATGTTCGCGTAGCTTCTGGGTCGGCAAGCAGCCTGTTGTCGGTGTCGTCGTGGACTTTGTCAACGCCAACCAGACCGAGTTCACGCGCGAGTTGGTCGATGCCTACGCTGATATCCCGTGGGTTGATACCGCTGTACGTAGATGGCAGCTCACTCTCGCTCTCGCGGCTGCTTACTGTGCATATTCTTGTCTGTGGGTAGTGCGGCTATGGCTGCTCGGACCACGCCTCGTGGACCAAGTACGGCTACCGCTCGACGTTCCCGTTCGAGTCGCGCTTCTCGGACTCGAACCCCTACATCCACTCGACCATGGACACGCTCAAGTATGCCGACCTCGACCACGGCCTTGAGTTCGCCAAGATCGGCCTCGGCCATGTGGTCGAGCTCGCCGCCACCAACTACATTTCGTAAGCTGCCGCCCACTTGCGACGTGCCGCCGTGATGCGAGGAGAGTTGCCACATATGAATGAAAGAACGAAACAACACAAAGACATGAACGAGAGAGAGAGAGAGAGAGAGAGAGAGAGAGAGAGAAGGAATCGAGTATCTGGATGGCAGTGGCTAGGAGTGGAGGCAGGGAAAGGGGCTTTGGGAGGTCAGAAGAGCTGCCGCGAATCGCCAAGGTCTGCGATGCGGTCTTGGCGGGAGCGAAGGAGGGAAGCGAGAGAGAAAAGCGCGACGCCGATTCCACCATCAACAACGACATCAACGACCGAGCGACACCAACACGCTTTCACTACAGCTCGCTCCTCCCTCCCTCACACACACTCTGTCTGCCTAGCGTCGGCTCTCGCAACACCATCATGTTGTGGCGCTGCATCACCATCTCGCTCGCGCTCATATGTCTCTTGCAGTTCGTCATGGTGGCGTACCACGCGCCCACGACGCCGGCGCCGACCGAGCCGCCGTGGCCGCACGCCTTCGCCGCCACGGTCGACCAACAGCACCAGGTGCTGCGGCGACGCCATCAACACACGCTGCGGCACACGGCGCCGCCGCACGAGCTCGCCGACGCCTTCGAGCTGCCGGCTCCGGTAGCCTTCATCGACTTTGACAACCCGATGAACGCCGAGACCTTGGTCGGGCGCCTGCTGCCGCCCATCATGCCGCAGCCGGCGCTGCACCGCGTCTTCCCGGCGACGGCCGAGCGCGTCAAGCACCACGGCCGCCTCCCGATCCACCCGCCCGACGCCACCGACGGGCCCGCTGCCATCGTACGTCTCTTGCTCACGCTCTCTCTCTTCCCCGCGCTCTCTATCTCTTGGTGTCGAACCCGAACCAACTCGCTCGGTTGTAGAAGCGCGTCGGGCTGCCGACCGTGTTCGGCGCCTCGCTCGTGTCGTCGGTCATGTCGGGCCTCGGCGGCCTGCCGTTCTTCTTCATCAGCGACATCTCGACCTGGGCCCTCGGCGTCTGCAACGCCTCTGCCGCCGGTACATCCATCCATCCATCCATCCATCCATCCATCCATCCATCCATCCATCCATCCATCCATCCATCCATCCATCCATCCATCCATCCATCCATCCATCCATCCAAGCGATGAATCTCTGACACCATCGAACCATCGCGGGTCACCAGGATTGATGCTCGCTGCAGTGATCTCGCTGCTCATCGAAGGATTCGGCTACAGCGCTACCGGCACTGCGCTTGGCATCGCGTCGGGCATGGTGTTCATCCGTACGCATCAATGTCGTCGTTACTCGCGTGCTCTCCCGCGACGAGGCCCATTCTCACGCTCAAACGCACAGTGATCAGCACCAACGTGCTTGAAAAGTACGAGTCGCTACGATTCGGCGAGCTCAAGGGCCTGAATGCGCGCAAGGTGCTGCTGATCATGGGCGTCATGACGCTGCACTCGTTGGCCGAGGGCGTCGGTATGGGCATGAGGTTCGTCCAGACGTCTCCCTCTCTCTCCCTCTTCTGCATGTGCTCGTGTATGCTGAGTGCCACTCGTGGCTGCAGCTTTGGAGGCGGTGAAGTACTCGGGCTCTTCATCAACATCGCCATCGCGATCCACAACATTCCCGAGGGCTTGGCGATCGCGCTCGTCATGGTGCCGCGTGGTGTCTCGCCACTTCACGCCTCGTTGTGGGGCGCATTCTCGAGGTACAGGAGCTGCCACTCGTTCACCTCGTTGCCACATACTCACTCTCTCACTCACTCGGGAATGCAGTCTACCGCAACCGTTGATGGCCATTCCGGCCTTCTTGTTCGTCGAGCTCTTCGCGCCGGTGCTCCCATGGGGTCTAGGATTCGCGGCTGGCGCCATGATGTGGATGGTGTTCACCGAGCTGTTGCCCGACGCCGTGAACGAGACCAAGTCCCGTGGCACGGTCGCCTTCACCGTGTTGCTGGCGCTGGCCGGCATGTGCATCTTCCAGTTCGTGCTGCTCGAGAATCTGCTCGGAGAGCCCGTACTGTGAAGCTGTGATGCTTCGTTTGTTGTGCCAATCGATCGATCGTTCGATTGACACACGTGTATCGTATGTGAGAGCGCGAGAGAGGCTTACGAGGTAGTCTAATTTATCACACTGCTACATATCGGATGCGCGATCGGTTGTGATCGTGCCTGCTGTGGAGTTGCTATCGTCATCATCATCGTCGTTATCGTCGTTGGTGTTGCTGTTACTACCGTGTATTGTATTACAACTCTTCTGGATTGTTTGGATTGATTGTTTGTTTGTTTGTGGATGTTTATGGTACCATCATACGTGTATCGGAATGAACTGGCTCGTTGGTATCGCATCTCGAGATTGATTCGCTGGATTCGATATCAGCGAGGCATTCGCTCACTCTCCCGCTGTCGCTCACACCTCTCGCGCCTCACTCGCTCACTCATACCACTGCTCCTTCTCCTCGACTCGACCCTCCAAGGCAGCTGCGACGCAGCTTGCTCGGTTCCTTTCGTGCGCACTCTCGAGCTCGTGGGTTGATTGATCGATCGCTCGATCACTCGCTCGATGGCAGCCGCGAGCGGCGCCAACTCGGCTGCGAGCTTGGGAGTACCACCGCCTCGCGAGCAGCTGTTGCAATCACTCGAGGTCGCGCGATCACTGAGTCGCGCTCCATCGCCGCCACCGAATGCCTCACCACTCGGTAGCTCGCCTGTAGCAGCTTCGATGGCATTGATGCACGGTGGTGCGAGGCAACGCGAGAGTGACAATGACGACGACGACGACGATGACAACGTCGAGAGTCCGCGACGATCGCGAGACTCGAACACGACCTTCGAGCTCGAGCTCGAGCTCACACCCACCGTGGTGCCACGTGTAGTTGTAGTAGAACCTCCCGTCGATCACGCATCCAAGATGCCATGCGACGACGACGCTCCCGAGCGTGAGAATAACGTCCGAGCTGGCGATTCGACTCCCCGATCGACACGCGAGAGCTACAGCGACAACGACGACAAGCCCGACACCGCCACCGCCACCGCCAGCGAATCTGACGGCTCTCCTGGTCCTACAGCAGCTGCTATCGATCACGGTGATGACGATAGTGATGGTGATATCGATGGAGACGATGAAGCAGATGATGACTCGCTCGATGCACCAGAGCTCGACCATGACGATGACGACGACGATGACGACGAGGTCGATGGCCGCGACTTCCCGCCGCCACCAGCGTACCGCGCGCCACTACCACCATCAGGGGCACCGTCGGCTTCCGCAGGGGGAGCACGACTCACGACAGACGGTGCTCCTCTCGAACGAAGCGTCTCGCTACGCGCCAAACCCACGAACGGTGGCTCGGCATTCCTCACTGCCACACCGACCAACAAGGTCAAACGAGGCACGTCGCTGCGAGCCGCCACGCTCGCCAGCGCCTCTGCTCCGACGCCGCCACGTTCGCCTGACTCGTCCGATGTGCCATCACCAACGCCGCACTCGACGTCGCTCTCGTCTCCCACACTCGGCACCACTCGATCGAGCGTTCATCGCGAGCCGGTGTCGCTCCTGCCGCCGCCACTCGAGGCGTCTCCGCGTCCGCTGCCATCGATCGCGCAAGGAACCACCAGTCTCTCGCCCGACGTGATGCAAGAGATCCGCAGCGGTGCCAATCTTCGACTGGGTTCGCGCAACGCCCATCCGGTGGCCGGAGCCAAGCGTGCATACGCACGAACGATGCGAGTGCCCGACGTTCACACGGTGCTTACTCGCGAGGCGGCAGCGGCTGCCGCTACTGCGGGCGGCGGCACGACCTTGTTGAGTCCGCCTGTCTCGTGGAACGATGCTGCCGGCACCGATCACGAGCAAGAGCCGCTCTCGAACGCCTTTGATACCAGCCAGTCGTTTGCGCTTGGCAAGTGTCTAACGCCGCATGGTTCGATCAATCTGCCGACGCTGCACGTCGAGCAGTTCTGCGACCACGTGTCGATCGCGAGCTTCGCCTTCCACTATCCGCTCGAGTTGCCGCCGGTGGCAGTCGTGTTGTTCTGCATCACGCTACCGCCAGTGGTGGTCGACAGCGGCTCGAGCGACGGCATCGCCACTGGATCCTCAGTGTCGAGCATCACGTCACCAGTGGTACTCCGAGGCAGCGATCCTCGCATCAACACCATCCAACTGCGAGTGTCGGTGTGGTCTCAATCGCACAATCCGGTCGAGTCTCTGTTCTGGCAGTTGTGGCCGCACCTCGTCGAGCATCCGAACAACAGCCTCAAGCAAACCGATCCGTCGATGTTGCGCTTCACGATCGTGTTTCCGCGTATGCAGATGGCATCGATTCCGCTGCACCTGCCAATCTACACGCTCAATCTCACGGACAATGTACGTACTCGAGTCGCGTGTGCGAGTATGGTGTCTACTCTATGACGTTCAGCTCATTGCCGTCGTTGGGTGGCAACAGGATGTGATCGACATTTCTTTCACCGAGGACGCTGAGGCATCGAATGACACGGACGACATTGGCGACGACACTGGCGGCAGCGAAGTGGACATGGACGACGAGGACGACGAGGACTTGACGTACTCGCGCGATGCCGCCTTGCGGTTTGCGCCAGTGACGCCCTCGTTGAGCAGCGTGCCATCCAAGCCGTCGATCCCTGGTGCAGCTGCATCCTCGAGCCAACAACCGCCGAGCAGCGGCAAGACGACCAAGAAGCGCCGGCCGTTCGTGCTGGCCCGTAACCGCGACCGACGATACCGCACCAATGCATTCGATGCAATGGACACGACGCTTGCTGCCGTGGGCGAGAAGCTGCTTGCCGAAGAGTACATGAGCTGTATGGTGGTGATACCCGACCAGCAGAGCTACACCAAGACGATCTCGTTCACGGCCAACACGACATTCGCCACACTGCGCACGTGGCTATCGCACTGGTGGTGCTGGTGGTTCACGGACTTTGGCAAGTATGCATTCGTCGTGAATGGCATGCGAATCGACGCGGAGGAGCAACTGCTCGTGCAACACAATCTTCATCTGCAAGTACGATTCACTATGAGATCGTCTACGCATGATTGAACTCTCCTGCTCACTCACTCACTCACTCACTCACTCACTCATACACACGCTTGATGTAGAACGAAGGCAACTCGATCTTCATCCTACCACGAGATAGCCAACGCCGAATGACGGGCTTTCTGCCGCGTGCTCGATTGCCGACAGACACCGATCCAGCGACATCGCTCTATTCGATCTCTCGTGTCACAACCGCTCGGGACACCATAGCTGATGCCGGCGACTTTGTGCCTCAAGAGCCTCCTGTACGTCGCTCGTGGCATTGCGGCTGCTTATTCGCTCGGCTGACACTTGCTGGTTGTTCGTCGCAGCTCCTGCCTGGAGAGGTGGTCAAGATCCAAGTGTCGGATGTGGTTCTCTCGACGGCGGTGCTTGGCGAGCGACGAGCCATCTTACTCGTGACATCGTTTCGGTTGTACATCAAGTACACGAGTGATAACTCGTGGCGACGAGATCAAGATTTCGTGATCGATGACAGTGGCAACACCAGCAGCCCGAGCGGTGGCGGCGGCAGCTCACGCGGACGAATTCAGCGCACTCGTGCACGAGCCGGCATGGGCGAATCGGTCGATGATGGCGGCAGCGGCGGTGAAGACGACGACGAGGCACCATGGGCATTGGCCAACGAGCGTGGCGTCGTGATCGTTCCGCTGGGCAGCATCCAGCAAGTGGTCAAGACGCAAGGCAAGAGCGAGTTCTGGCTCGAGATTGCGTGCAAGGACTTTCGATCGCTGCGGCTCGGGTTTCAGTGCACGCACCGCGAGCAACCGATCGGACAGCCGAGCTCAGTGATCGACTCGTCGATCGTGGCCATCAATCTCGCCATGTACCGTGCGCTATCACGAGAGAGTGCCTTGTTGCAGCAGCTCCAGCAACAGCAACAGCAGCAAGCTGCGACAGCTGGAGCAGCAGGCGCTGGTGGCAGTGGCGGCGTCTCTTCGGGCTCTCTCACGCACGCCAACTCGTCGGCTACCGGAGCTGCAGCTGCGGCCGCTGCGGCGGCAGTTGCCAGTGGCGCTGGTGGCAACACCAATGCGCTCACGTCGAGCAACAGCCTCATGCCAGGAGGCGCGAGCAACACCATGGGCGGCGGTGGTGGCAGTAGTTCAACCACCTCAGCAAGCTCGGCGGCAGCAGCTAACTCGACAGCCTCAGTGCTTCTGGCAGCCATCTTTGCCAGTGGCTCGCTGCGAGACTCTACAACGTTGCCTCCCGGAAACGCGGCGAGCTTGGCGCGAAAGGCGCTGCGCAAGGACGTGTTCCGATTGATCCAGAGCCTGATGTCGCCGAGCGGCCGACAGCAACAATGCTTCGCGTTCAGCAACGCGCGCAAGGCCGACGAGCACGGCTGGCACGTGTACAACCCCATGTCCGAGGCGCTGCGAGCAGTGTTCGCCAAGGGCACGGTGGCCGAGCCGCACCGGGAGCGCTTCTTCCACACGCCCGAGACGCTCAAGGTCGGTGACTCAGCGTGGACCATCTCGCACGCCAACTTTGAGTACGAGTTGTGTCCCACGTACCCGAAGCTGCTCGTGGTGCCGTCGGCCTTCTCCGAGGAGGCGCTGCCGCAGGTGGCGCAGTTCCGCACCAAGGGCCGACTGCCGGTGTGCGTGTGGCGCCATCCAACCAACCTGTCGGTGATCTGCCGCAGCAGCCAA
>Ga0209930_1002063_pt1 | contig 25975 bp, 20 predicted proteins | sample ThiBiot_500_biof_2_FD_183948 | JGI IMG/M metagenome (GOLD analysis project Ga0209930, IMG submission 183948) | Wastewater bioreactor microbial communities from Cape Town, South Africa - Thiocy_cont_500_biof (SPAdes) | ecosystem: Engineered > Bioreactor > Thiocyanate-remediating >... | reverse complement strand
CAAGGATTCTAACGATACTCGACGTTCATCTGCGCGGTGAGTTCGCTACAAGGCCTGACGTGCAAGAGTGAGCGAAGCCAATGGAAAACCAAACCAAGGGCATTGACAGCTCGTCAATGCCCTTGATAACGGTGCGCAATTTATGGTGAATCGACAATTCACTGCATAAAAACCTCCGTCATTCCGGACGCCGCATCAGCGGCGAGCCGGAATCCGGAGCTTTTCAAGCTACTGGATTTCCGCTTTCGTGGAAATGACCCAAGTATTTATTCAACGCATTTCCGGCTCAGGATACGAGTCGGACAAATAAATCAGCCTCCAGGAGAACAAGCCTCATTAAACATCAAAAGGGACAAGGAAAGTACCTGTAAGAAATTACAGGTGGGCGAATGCATTTATCCATAAAACATCATTGGTTGTTTTTATTCTTTTGCGCTGCGGCCCTTCTGACACGTATTGCGTGATTGTTGCGTCTGATCCAGGCAAGCACGGGCGCGAGCCACCTATGCGAATCTGGCGGATTCATCCAAATTCTCTGGAGCTGCTGAATGTTTTGAAGTGGCGCTGGGAAGGCTGGGGTTGAACCCTGCAGATCGGCCCAAGGTATCGATATTCAAGACCAGCTGCGGGGGGAGGGGGGGGGGGGGGGGGGGGGGGGGAGATCTTTTTGGGAGCTTGGGTGGAAGTCTAAAAAATACCCGCTCCAGGCGGGTTGATTCATGCTCGTCTTTTTTAACCAGTCAATTTCCAGCGCTGCGCATTCTCCATCCTAAAAGACCTAGACCGGCTATCAGCATGGCGTAAGTTTCGGGTTCTGGAACAGGAGACGGATTACCTACACTGGCGACAATGGTGAAACTAAACCAATCGCGGACACGGAAGGGGTCACCCGTGTATTTAGTTCCAGTCATAGACAGCGTGGTACCGTCAAACGTACCGGAAAAGTTATCTATCCCACCCATTGATAACCCTGTGCAACTGGTCATTGGCGATAAGATGAAGCAGGGATCATTGCTTGCAATGAAATCCTCCCCATTCATCATGAGACCGGGATAGGTAGGGAGCGAAAAGCCCAGTGCGGCTGCGCCCCCGCTATCGACTGCCAACGTGTCAAACTGAATTATCTGGCGATTAAGCCATACAGGGGTATCACGAATGACGTTGAAACTGCCTGACAGGATAAAGATCTGCGGATCAGGCGAGGGAATGCAAACGCCCTGGAGGTCACAAATGACAACAACGGAGCTCTGATCGTAAGTTACCGAACTCTGGCTGGAGTCGATGTTGACGACGACCGCGTGTGCGCTGGTGGCAACGGCAATCAGCACCATGGCCATAAGGGTGAGCACGACCGCATTCCGACAGAATCGAATAGTTAAGTTCATTATTAGGAAGGATCGCTTATGGGTGAGCCATGGCTAGATGCTGCAGAAAAAAGCAATAATCATGCCATAGTTCATACATCCCATGGATAGGCAATTTACGGGCTGTTCACGTTTCATAGGCAACGATTACGCTTGGTTACATGTAAAGAATTTCGACGTTGCAGAAGTGAAAACGGAACCTAAACTTCGTTACGCCCCCCCCCCGAGTGCCCAATAGCAGAGGCGATATTCCGTCTGTAAGCGCCCCTTGACTCTCAGGCAAAGTTGCCTCCCAGTTATCCAAAAAATAAAAAAGGGGCAGTCAATAGACTAACCCCTTGATTATCTGGTAGCGAATCCCACTATCGAATAACTCCTGGAACCAAAACTAATAAAGGGTTTAAAAGACTCTATCTAAAATATGCCCCCAAACATGCCCCCATTATTGTTTTGTCCATAAACTGCTTACTTGACCTGATTCACTGAGTAACCATATCTGCCGGATAGGGTCAAAAGAAGCGTTCTTAATAAATTCACGAAAGGCCCCTCATTTTACGGGTTATCTTACCTTTTTCTATTTTTGATTCAGTTTTCCGCATAAAGGATCACCTCCGCTTCACCCCCTTTTTGTCTCTCAAACCTCGGAGCAGAGTACTCGTATTGTAGGGCTTTCCCTACAAGAGAAAAGCGCCGAGCCAGCTCTAGGGGTTTTATCTCAAGGATGAGATGGGAGGACAATAAAAAGTCCGCTCGGGGCGGGTTGGCCTCGGGAGCCGATTGGCTCGTTTGCAACATATTCCAGTATCTGTACATCCTCGACCCGCCTGGTTTTTACTGTTCCCATATCTACCGGGGCTGCCACCACACCAATGACAGCCCCACCGGTACGCCAGTAAATAGCAAATGGACGCCTTGCATGGTGATCGAATTCATACTCGCCCTCCAGGTTCGTTTCCGGATCAGTTAGCCGCAGCAGCGATCCCGCTACGGTTACATTCATCTTGGCTCCGGAGAGGATATTTTCTCTTGGCAAGGGGACGGTGCGCATGTCGGCGCATTTTTGCTCAATCATCTTCGCAAGTCCCAACTGGATCCAATGCGTGCTGGTCAGTCCAACCCTATAGGAGACAGCGGACGAATCTAGCTGGTTACCCCCCATTGATATAAGGAACACTTATGAGTAAATTAACCTCGGCAGTCGCTTCTCTCCCCAGTACCGGCTTTTTGCGTCTATCGCAGATTATCGGCAATCCAAAGGCCAATCCCCCGCAATTTCCTATTATCCCTGTCGGTCGTACTACCTGGTGGGCAGGTGTCAAATCTGGCCGCTATCCCAAGCCCATCAAACTATCACCGCGGGTTACTGTATGGCGGGTCGCAGATATTCTCGCGTTGATCAGCCGGTCGGAAAAGGGGGCATGCCATGACTAATCATGTCGGTTACACACCAGTGCCACATGGGGGCAAGAACAGTACGCTGGAAGTCAGAATAGGCAGCGGTAGGCAATTGCCGCGATGCGCTTCCCTCATCGCCTTGTCTAATAACTTCACGGCCGAACTGAAATTGAATGCGGGTTTAACGCAATTCTCAGTATATGTAAGAGGTGCGCAATGAATATCCTTCTTACTAAAGCCGGGCTGATTGCCGCTGGAGACATTGCTGGACTCACTCTGATCCTGAGAGATGAGCTAATAAGGGGGATAGACAATATTCCTTCTGAACTCAGAATTCTTGAGTGCTGGGTGGTATATAAGGTGTTCAATATTAATCCAGTAACTGGAAAATTCTCAAAAGTTCCGTACTACCCCTGCTCGCGTCAACCGCGCAGCGGACCACAGAATTCACCGGAGGATTTACGTAAGCTGGGCAGGTTCGAAGACGCAATGGCAGCGTTTTATGCGGACCCTACAGTTGCCGGAATAGGAATTGCCATGAGGGCTGAGTTGGGTATCGTCGCGCTTGACTTCGATGCTTGTGTGGTGGAAGGTCGTATCCATCCGCAAGTAGAGGCACTGATATGCGGAACCTATTCGGAAATATCCCCCAGTGGACGCGGCGTTCGCGCATTCATGCGCGGCACCCTGCCATCCCGTAAATCCCCGGCCCAAGGCCACCCTTTTGGCTTCGAGATATTCTGCGACACGGGATTCGTGACGATCACTGGCAATCTCACCGATATATGCGAAATGATCGGCAATGAGAATGTTATTGAGGATGTGACACCAGAAATCAAGATGCTGTACGAGCAGCGGTTCGGACTCGGATCCGAAAGAGATCCGTCCGCCAGCCGTAGCGGAAACCCTCTGTTGACCTATAAGCCTAAAATGGGTCTGTCACTTTCGCAATTGCGGGGTTATGTGTTCCAGTTGGGTCCAAATTGTAGCTACAACGGGGATGGACACAAGGATTTCGGCTGGCTAAGAACAGGCATGTGCATCCACCATGAGACGGACGGCAGCCAGGAGGGCCTGGAGCTCTTCGATGAGTGGAGCAAGGGCTCGAAGACCAAGTATGCCGGCCGGCGTGACATCGAATCGAAATGGCGCAGCTTCGATATAAGCCCGGAATTCGGCACGGTCACGGCTCGCAGCCTTGTGCATCACGTGAACCAGAAAAATGCGAGGGACCAAAACGCTCCTATCCTGGATCCCAAAGATCCCATGGGCTGCGCCAACATGTTTCTCAAGGATCGATTTCAGACGGAACATGGCGTTACATTGCTCCATTACAAGGGCCTTTGGTACACATACAAAGAAGGGAATTACGAGGAGACTTCAGACATTACTATCAGGGGAATGATATGGGATTACCTGGCCGGTGCTTTTAAGCATTACAAGGACACCGTCATCCCGTTCAAACCCTTAAAAACCCAGATAGACGGCACTATGGATGCACTCAGGCCACAGGTTGACGTGGGCAAAGCCCAGCCGCCAGTTTGGCTGGATGGATATGGAGGTCCGGCACCCAAGGATCTGGTATCGCTTAAAAACGGGCTGCTCCACATCCCCAGCCGCCAGCTGATAGACCACACCCCAGGGTTCTTCACGCTCAACACGTTGCCCTATGCTTGGGATGAGAGGGCGGAATGTCCATTGTGGATGGAATTCTTGGAACAGCTCTGGCCGGGGGATTCTGAGTCTCAGGAGACACTGCAGGAGATTTTCGGATACCTTCTGACACCCGATACGAGCCAGCATAAAATATTTCTGATAGTCGGACCACGCAGATCCGGTAAGGGAACGATGGGGCGGGTAGCGGGAGAGCTGCTGGGCGGGGACAACGTTGTAAGCCCACAGCTATCCAGCCTCCTCACCCAGTTCGGTATGGAACCGCTGATTGGCAAATTACTTGCGCTTTTGTCTGATGCACGCATCGGTGGCCAGACAAATGTGCAGGCCTTGGTCGAGCGACTGTTGATGATATCGGGCGAGGACTCGATCACGATTGATCGCAAGTTCAGGCAGGCATGGTCGGGTACGCTGGGCGCGCGGTTCTTGTTCATGAGTAACGAAGTTCCACAGCTGGGGGACGCGAGCAATGCCCTGTCGGGGCGATTCATCATACTGTCACTCAGGGAGTCGTTTTATGGCCGTGAGGATCCATCGCTGACCCAAAGGTTGCTGCTGGAACTCCCTGGCATCTTTAAATGGGCATTGGACGGCAAGGAAAGGCTGGCGAAGCGAGGCCATTTCCTGCAGCCCGCCGGCGGTCTGGACGACGTGGAAGAGCTGGTTGCGATGGGTTCACCAATAAGTGTTTTTTTGATGGATTGCTGCGAGTTGGACGCGTCTTACCACGTTCCAATACAGAAGCTGTATTCTGAGTGGCTTAAGTGGAATTATACCCATGGCAGGGCTAATCCCGGAACAGCACAAACTTTTGGCAAGCTTTTGAGGGCTGCCCAGCCGCGCATAAGGCGTTCCTATCCCATGCTACAGGGTGAGCGGGAACGTTATTACGAGGGGATCAGACTTAAGGTCGAGCCGGGAAATGAGTTTCTCTGAAGTCGCAATATCTTGCGTGTTGTGCCTGGGACGGCAATTGGACTTGATTGATCGCGTTCCGTGCCCATCCGCTAGACAATTGGATGCATTTGTACTCAATTGATCGCGATCAATACTTATAAAGATATATATATTATTTCTTTTATTATTTAATAAAAGAAGATTCTCGCGCACAATCTGGATCAATTGAATTGGGCGATGGCTCTTCACGCTAATAGTTGCCGATCGCAATGATGCGCGGGTGGGATGCCAGTTTGGTGGAAAATTTGACTATAAAAAAAGGAGTATCGAGGAAAATGCCAAGAGTGCCAATCCCTAGAACAAGGAAGGTCAACAGCATTTTGAAGGGCACGGGGGAAAGAGGAGAGACACCAACTCACAACACAGACTAGTGCGGCCTGGCATAAAGGATCTGAGACACGCCCCTAAGGGTGGTGCGCATACCGGCTCAAACGCGGAATATGCTGCAAACTTCTCAAGAAGGAGCCGATATGTCCATAGGACGCCCCACCCTGCTCACACCCCCAATGGCTGATGCAATTTGTAATCGATTGATCGAAGGCGAGTCCCTGAGTTCAATTTGCCGCGATAAGGCCATGCCTGCAAAATCTGCCGTGTTCCGCTGGATTGCCACTGATCCCTCCTTTAAGGACCGATACACGCGCGCGAAGATTGAGGGATGCACTGCCATGGCAGAAGATGCTATCAGCATTGCTGACGACGACACGAACGATTGGAATACGTCGAATGATCCTCAAAATCCAGGCTGGCGACCGAATGGGGAAAATATACAGCGATCCAGGTTGCGTGTGGAAACCCGTAAATGGATGCTGTCCAGACTACTACCCCATCTCTACGGAGACAAGTCCCAAGTCGAATTGAGCGGACAGCTAAACATTGCAGAGGCAATTCTGGCTGCGCGCAAGAGAGTGGCGCGAAAGCCATTGGAAGAGTGACCTTCCAGCAACAGAGTATACGTCACCGTTGCACTTGTCCCATGCACTATCGAGAATTCAGCAAGGCCAAGATTTCTTTGATTGGGTTATAGCTCGCGGCATTCCCATCACCTAAATATTCGAACAATAAGGACAGCGGCCAGGCGATGATGGATCCCATACCCCTTAACTTGGGGGGATGACTAACCGTGCAGTGGAAGAAATAGCTGGATTTATGGGGATCCGGCGGCAGCCTTCTCTTTTACTGTTACACGATATAAAAATACCTGGTGGGCCGGCCAGCAGAAATGGGAAATCACTGCCGCAATCCGAACCGGCAGCCCGCTCTATTCCAATCCAATTGTTTCTATTGCTCAGGTACTTCTTCCCTCAGATGATCCCCAGCGTATGTATCATGTTCCGACCAAGGCGGCCCGACGTACGCTTCCCGGCGGTTTCCACATAGGTACGCTTCAAAGCAATTGCTCATATATTTCCTTCATTTGCCCCACAATCTGGGGCCACAGCCATTTCTCGCGAACCCGGGTAGCAGCCTGCGCCCCAATCTGTTCTCGAAACCGGGGATTCGTAATAAGAGTAAGTAGCGCGCTCGCAAGGGTTTCAACATTTTTAGGTGAAAAAAGCAAGCCGGTACTCCCGTGCTCCAATATTTCAGATGGTCCACCTACATCGGAGGCGGCAATCGGAAGACCGTATAACATTCCTTCTAACACAACCATACCGAACGGCTCGTACCAGCTCGGCACCACCAGGATATCGGCACGCTCATACCATTTTGCAACTTCCGTGGTGTCAAGCCAACCAGTAAATTCAATCCGATTACGGTAACGAATTAGCTCTGGGGATAGCCAATCACGTTCGATATCTGCACCGCTACCATAGCCGCCCACGAATACAAATTTTGTGTTAGGCGCCGTTTGCAAAACAATCGGAATAGCTTGGAATAACTCATGAATTCCCTTGCGATCGACGAAGCGTCCGCTGTAGAGCACGAGGGGAGATTCGTTTCGCCTTCTGCTAGCAGCTGAATTTCTTGCTGCCGCCGAGTCATGAATGCCGTTTCCCACTACTCGTACACGATCGCATGCGGAAGGAGAGCATTGCAACAGCAAGCGCTTTTCGTCCCGGGATAACGCGAGAACGCGGTCTGCCCCGGCAATCAATTCCTGTTGCGTACGCCATAGGTTAAGAATCTCAGGCGGCTCATTGCCAAATTCATACTCAGCAAGATTCAGAGAGTGAACGGTATAGACGACGGGTATAGCGAGGGCTTGTTTAATTGCCTTCGCTATTGGCCATAATTCAACCGGGTGAATATGAATTAGATCCGGTTTGCGCTCTTGAGTAAGCTTGATTGCGGCTAAAACTGCGTTACTACGTGAGACTCTAAAAATGGTAATTGGCTTTGTTTGGCTCAACTGTGCCTCATCCGCAGATGCGTCCACAATCCAGGAGGGGATCGAGTGACCATAGGATGATTCCCCTTCGTCGCGAATTAATAACACATCCACCGCCATCCCAGCGTGCGCCGTTGCTTGGGTAAGGCCACCCACCACCGTTCCAAGCCCGCCCCAGACTATAGGAGGATATTCTGAAGTTAGGTGAAGAATGCGCATTACAACTCTTCTTCTCTAAAACTTGGGCATTGCGAATTAAGAAGCGTGAAATTCCTGAACTAGCCTCACTAAGAGCGATTGCTGGTCAGATCCGAAGCTTACATAACAACCAAGATGTCAACACTGCTTCAAGCTGTTAAAGAAGCACAACACGATGAGCATCAGGTTTTACCAGTAATCCAGATGGGAGCTGAGCTGTAGCATCTACTTAGCCAAATCTGGAGTCCGTCATTCACCTCCTCTGCTGTTTTGCCCCTGCCCCCCCAGGTGCTGCTTATCAGATTAGGCTTATCTTAGTTTCTAGAGCGCTTTAATTTGAATTTTTCGGAACGCTACCCGCCCCGTATGGGTTTGCAGTCCGATAAAGCTTGGCTCAGCTTCCGTGCTAGGCTTTCCGCGCGCTGGATCAGGATTATTGTAATCGGTGATTTTTATGCCATTAAGGAACACGATGTAATGTTGTCCCTGGGCATGAATTTCAAACTCATTCCACTCGCCCACTGGCTTTACTGGAAGATTGTCCGGATTGCTGGGTGCAGCAAAACCATAGATGGCGCCAGTCTTGCGAATGGGTATACCGTCAGGGCGAGCAAGCTGATCGATTTGGATCTCGAAGCCGAAATTAATGGCAACGTACGCCGTATTATTGTAATTTTGACTGTCAGGGTGAGGAAAACGAATGAATACGCCGGAGTTGTCATCCTCACGCCAGCGCAACCACTCAAGTTTAAGTACAAAGTCTGGAGGCGTAGGATCCGTATGCCAGAGCATGCCAAGGTCATTGCCGGGTACCATTTCCAAGGCCCTACCAACGAGAAGGCGCCCTCCCGGGAAGTTATTAGCCTGATTCTCGATAGTCGACAAACGCCATTTATCCATGTTTACGCCGCCGAATAACATGGTAAACCCGGCATCTGGAGTAAATGGCTTAACGACAAATTGGTCTGCTAGCCGGCGCGCTAACGCAACTCCTGTCAGCATAGGATTAGGGGAGCCGACTGTGGGGAACAGGGCGGGTCCTGCGACATAAGCATTTTCAACAAAATGAAATCTTGCATTAGGATCGGTGACTGAAGCATTTGGATTATCCCCCAACCAGAGCGGCCCCGCCTCGTGATGGGTTGTGCCCATGCCGTCGCGACGCCCCCCTTCCCAAACTGGCTTATAGGGGACCAATTGTTCCAAGTCCGTCATAAATCCCACCGGGAAGGGTTTCTCTCCCTTGAAGACGGTGAAGTCCTTTCCACCGGCGAACACTTTAGCAACATCATCGGAGGCCTTATCCATGGCATCCCATAGCTCAAAGTCGTTGTCGCTGAGATTGTAGGTCACTAATGCGCGTGGCATACCGACTTCATCCGTTTCGTCATTTTTTAAGGTGATGTTGCTGCCGGGATTCTGTTCCTGGGTTTCACCAATGCCGCGAATGGTGATGACTATCGTATGATCGTTCGCTTCCTGAAGGGGAAGCATGTGATCCAGATCGGGAATTTTCTTGAAGAGCTCCGCCTCGGAATCTGAGCTAAGTTTATCGAGCCCGGCCGCCGTAATCTGCAAGTGGAAATACCCCTTGCCTGAGCCATCTTTAAAGGTATGCCTGCCCTTCACGAACAAGGCGGAAGCCTGCAGCGCTTTCTCCAGTGGATCGAGACCTGACAGCGAAGTGCGGGGAATGCTGATGGTGAGATTGGAGCGTAGATGTGCCATCAGGTTGGTGCCGATCTTGTTGTAGTTCGTAATGCCCTGGAAGGAGAGTAATGCGAGTCGCGTACTTTCTATTGTGCCAAGCGCGATGACCACATTACCGTTGTCCGCTACCGGAATTGTTACGCGTTGTTTTTGTGCGTTCGAGCCGTCCCCACAAATGGGAAGATGAGTTTCACACTCCACTCCCGTCACTCGACCGAGCCCGTTCTGGACATTGGTGACAAGCCGGATTACACGACAGTGGGGTACTACCATTAGCCGCTTTTTTACATTATCCGAGTAGCCAACTGCATGTCTCGACTCGATGGAGGCCGCGCGCGCTGCATTAATGGTCAGCGGTACCGAACTGAACTTATTGAATGGAAACAATCCAGAGCCTGCGCGACTCTGAACCGCTAAGGGCGCTTCCAGCTTGAGTTGTTCCTTAGCCCTGGCAGACGTACCTGATGGCACATTCAAGTGCAGGGGTAGTTCAGCTGGCTTAATCGCGCCGCTCACCTTATTCGCGTTGATCCCATCGAACAATTGCTTGCGTAGCGCCTCGTGCATGGCCCCACTGATAAAATCATTCGTCTGATCGGTACCAATTTGTTTTGCAGCTTCGCCAAAATACTTGGTGTTCAAGGCGCCTACAACGCCGGTTGGCCATTGAGGCTTCGGCATCTCCGTATCAGTAATAGTATCGAGCAATTGGGGAGACCAGCCTCCGAAATACAGGGACCTCCCTCCTAAGCAATAAGCCAATCCAGGGAAACCCTGCGGCACTTTTGCAGGGTCTGAGCGCCAGGGCAGGCCCCACACCTCCTCGCGAAGCTGGAAAGGGTCTGTCTCAGTAGGCGGCGGTACCCCGAGCCCAATTTGTGGGTAATTTTGCACGTGCTCAGTAAGGACCAGCGAACCGGCATCGAGCACAAGGATGCGGTAACTGTGACTGTCGTCTCTAGAGAAAAGATGTTGAGCGAAAACAGGACCGAAGCTACCGCCGCCGATCACGATCACATTAAAGGGACGGGCGTCACTTGTCGGAGAGCCATCTGGCCGCTGCCCATTCTTGTTGGTGCTCTCCAATGCCTCATCCAGCCCATTGGCGATATAACGGCCCAAAACATCTTTCGTAAAGTCAGTTGTTTGTGATTTACTGGTAGTCATATACTAAATCTCCTATCTCAGAGGCGTAGAGGCCTACTCCAGCGGCGAACGGTATTAAAGAAGCAGAAGATAGCCAAACTCCTACTTATTTATAGACCTCCCCGGAGGAAATGCAGAGTTTTTTTGATTAAATAGGTGGGAATGCGAATCCAAATTCAAATCGGTGACCACTGGACTATTAGCCTTTGCAGCGATTACCGTCGTAAAATCATCCAACCCTCTACACTGCCTTGCCCGCGAGCAACTTTTACCATTTCAGGCGCCCTCGCATATGCCTGGGGAGATAACCAGTGAAGATTATCCTTCCCCGTAAATTCATTTATCCCTTACCAATCGGCCCCTACAGAGACTGGAACTTAGCTAAAGAGATTAAGCAGGAAGAGCGCTCGGACATCTCTAGCATTAACCAAGCCCTTCCAGAGTTACAGTTGCGCTTGCCTTTTTCGACGAGAATAATTAGCATTGCTTATCACTGGGGATCTAGCAGCCTCCCCATTCAAGACGCTTAGCGTCCAAGGCCTGCTCCATCTTGGTTCGAACCTAGAGGAGAGCATGTGGACGTCTTAAGCGAAGGTACTAACGTACCAAATTCAAATACCTCCCCTCCCGTTACGCTTGCGCAAGCCACCTTATATTGGCTGAAGCTTGGAGTCATGAGTTTCGGCGGTCCAGCGGGTCAGATCGCAATCATGCATCACGACCTGGTCGAGAAAAAACGCTGGATTTCAGAGAACCGGTTTTTGCATGCCTTGAATTATTGCATGGTCCTACCCGGCCCCGAAGCGCAGCAGCTGGCTACTTATATTGGCTGGCTCATGCATCGCACTTCCGGCGGCGTTATCGCAGGCGCACTCTTCGTATTGCCGTCTTTTTTCATTCTTGTGGCGCTTACGTGGATTTACATGGCCTACGGCTCGGTTCCTGCGGTTGCCGGCACGCTGTATGGCTTTAAGCCCGCTGTAGTCGCTATTGTTCTATTCGCCGCTTACCGGATAGGGTCTCGTGTCCTGAAAAATGCTGTCACCTGGGGTATTGCAGGACTGGCATTCCTGGCAGTCTTTATTTTTGAATTACCGTTTCCCATTATTGTTCTGGCCGCAGGCCTGATTGGCTATTTAGGCGGGCGCATCACCCCGCACCATTTCAGAACAGCAGGCGGACATGGGGCTGCCGGAAAAGAACGGGGAAGTGCGTGGATCGACGACCATATGCCGATACCGCCGCATGCATTATTTAGCAAGGCAAAGTTTATTCGCATCGCGACCACGGGGCTCGCCATCTGGGGAATCGTCATGGGCGGTCTTTTCCTCAGCTTTGGCTGGGATAGCCCATTTACTCAAATTGGCTGGTTCTTCACTAAAGCTGCCTTGCTCACTTTCGGCGGAGCCTATGCTGTTTTGCCATACATTTATCAAGGTGCAGTAGAGCATTACCAGTGGCTCACGCCCATCCAAATGATTGATGGGCTCGCTTTGGGTGAAACCACGCCCGGCCCTCTTATCATGGTGGTTACGTTCGTCGGCTTTGTCGGTGGCTGGATCAAAGCAGTATTGGGTCCGGATGCACTGTTTGCATCGGCTTTTATCGCCTCCACCATAGCCACTTTTTTTACATTTTTGCCGAGTTTTATTTTCATTCTTCTCGGCGGTCCTTTTATCGAAACCACGCATGGCAATCTGAAATTGACATCCCCACTTACCGGCATCACTGCCGCAGTAGTAGGGATTATTGTCAATCTCGCCCTGTTTTTTGCCTACCATGTTTTCTGGCCATCCGGGGCTGCCAATGTGGATTGGCTTTCCGTCTCGCTTGCCGCTATCGCAATGATTGCTTTATTTCGCTTCAAGGCTGGAGTCATTCCAGTCGTTCTGGGTTGCGGCGTCATCGGTATGGTGCTAATGCAGCTCGCTCCTGCAATGATTACTTCCAACTTAATTTAGCCAGAGGAGGAATCACCATGTTTTATTCTTCGATTGTTAAACACTCTCTTGTTGCCGCTGCATGGGGGTTCATCATCGTGACCGCTCATGCAGCAGAGACTTCAGCCACTTTCAATACAGCAGAGATCGAGCGATTGACAGGGCTTAAGGGAACATATTCCGAAGAAGAAAATGTTTTCAAAGTGTCGCAGCCGCGCACGGACGTAAAAACACAAGTAGACAAGTGGCCGATGCCGCCTTTCATGGGCTTGACTTCATGGGCTGCTTTTACTGCCTCTGCCAAGGATGGGCAGGTGATGATGATGGGCGATACGGTGCTGTTCGAGGATGAGGTGAACCCGGCCATGAGCGCTGCTTTTGAAGCGGGATTGGAAATCACCGCCTTGCATAATCATTTTTTCTATGACGAACCCAAGGTGTACTTCATGCACATCGGTGGCACGGGAAGTGCTGCGAAACTTGCGACGGGGGTCAAGAAGATTTATGACAAGGTGGCTGAGATTCGCGCTGCGCAGCCTGTGCCCTCATCCGGGTTTCCCAAGACGATCCCGCAGGAGAGCAAGATTTCCGCTCAGCCTCTAGAGCAAATCCTTGGCCTGAAAGGAACTTCAAAGGATGGCATGTTCAAGGTCACGATAGGCCGCCCTGCCACCGTCCATGGAGTCGCGATCGGAAAGGAAATGGGTATAAACACATGGGCAGCGTTTGCGGGTACCGACAGCCAGGCAGTGGTCGATGGCGATTTCGCCATGCTTGCCGATGAAATGCAGGCCGTCTTGAAAACGATGCGAGCGGGCGGCATGAATATTGTGGCGCTTCATCAACATATGGCGCATGACAATCCGCATTATTTTTTCATGCACTACTGGGGCAAGGGCGACGCGAAGGAGTTGGCAAAAACCGTTAAAAAAGCATTGGATGCACAGAGGAGGAATAATCCTCAGTGACCACAATCCGACATTACTGGTTAAATCACAGGTAGAGAGTTAAGTCATTGGAGCGGGTGTGATGCGCAGGATGCTTACCCGCTTGATCATGCCCGCGGGAGTAGCCGAAGGCGCTTTCCCATTACTGGTAGCTCGCGCGTTGCGTGCTTTCACGGACGGTTATGTCGTAGTGCTTCTGCCCGCTTACCTGTTGGCGCTGGGATTTGATCAGCTGGACGTGGGCTATTTAAGCACCGCAACCCTTGCCGGTTCCGCTTTGGCGACACTCTTCGTCGGGGCAATCGGTTACCGGTGGCCAATGCGCCGACTGTTGCTGTTTGCCGCCTTGTTAATGGCAATTACAGGCCTCGGCTTTGCGAGTATCTCGTCGTTTTGGCCACTGTTCGTCATCGCATTTGTTGGAACGCTTAACCCGAGTTCGAGCGATGTGAGCGTGTTTGTGCCGCTGGAGCATGCCGGTCTGACACAGACTGCTAGCGGCAACCTGCGTACCACCCTGTTCGCTCGCTATACGCTTATCGGCTCGCTGAGCGCAGCGGTAGGTGCTTTGGCCGCTGGCATCCCTTCCTGGCTGGCACCATGGTTGGATCTTCCATTGATTGATGGCCTGCGTGCAATGTTCGTGCTTTATGGCCTGATCGGGGGATCGGTCTGGTTGCTCTACCACGCTCTGCCAGCAGTCAGCATCCCTGCCAGGCAACTACCCGCGCCACTGGGTCCATCCCGCAGCGTCGTTTTCAAGCTCGCGATGTTGTTTAGCATTGATGCGTTTGCCGGCGGATTGGTGGTGAACTCGCTGCTGACACTCTGGCTCTTTGAGCGATTCGGGCTCTCGGCTGGGCAAGCGGGGACCTTCTTCTTTTGCGCGGGACTCCTGTCGGCTGGATGTCAACTCGTTGCACCGGTCGTCGCACGCAGGATTGGATTGCTCCATACGATGGTCTTCACTCACATCCCTGCGAACGTTTGCCTCATTTTTGCTGCAATTGCCCCGACCTTCGAAGTTGCGCTGACTCTGCTGCTGTTACGAAGTGCATTATCGGAGATGGATGTGCCGACGCGAACTGCGTATGTGATGGCCGTAGTTACTCCGCCGGAGCGCACTGCCGCTGCAAGCTTTACTGCAGTACCCCGCAGTCTCGCTTCAATCGCGAGCCCAACCCTGGCCGGCGCCTTGCGGGCCAGCGGACTGCTGAGCGCACCTTTGATTGCTTGTGGAGTTTTGAAGATTACGTATGATTTAGCGTTGCTAATATCCTTCAGGCGTCTGAAGGTCCAGTTGGACTAGGAAGACATTCCAGCCCTGATTATCAGTAGTAGTAAATTGAGCAATCCCCTTCAATTCATTGTGGCCATCTTTTTCGCCCTCTGCAAAGTCAGGAACCGGCGATGGGACTTGCAGACGCAGGGGCTCCAGCAGAAAGAATTGACAGCTATCCTTTATAGCGGTATACAATTCAATTGAGTCCATGAAAAAGCGCCATACCTATCCGATTTTGCTTATGTTATTTGTCACTCTGCTGACAAACGCATTTGCTTCGGGGTTCAATGGCGAAGTATTTGCTCATGAGATTGATCATGAACACCATGTTCTTTCTATTGACCCAACGGCACATCTTGAGGCGCATCAGCACGCCACTATCAATAATGAAGGGCATATGGATGCGGCTACCCATCTGAGCCTCCATGCGGCGGGACAATATCAACCTTTCTTTTTTACGACCCCCCCCCTCGTGCCCGCTTCTATCAGTACAGAAGTTCCGACGACATTTCTTCCTGTAGCCATCCCCGAATCCATTCCGGACTCCCCTCTGCGTCCTCCCCGAATCTCCTTCGCAAGCTAAATCTCCAGGTCTCGCCAAGTGTAGATCCTGATATTGCGGCAGCTGTTACCGCTTAAGCAATGCTGGATCTCATCATCAGCCTGATCTTGCTGCAGTTTTATTACTAACCGTTGCCCTCGTTTAGCCGATAGCGCATTGGTTGGTCGTATAGCATATGCGAGGAGTTCCATGAGAGTTTGCGTACTGTTCACGGCCCTACGGCACCCTGTTCTCGCCGGATTGTTTCTTATTCTGGCACTTTGCTACAAGCCCGACTCTATTGCCGAAAACACTTTTTCCAGCACATTGCCTCACAGGGGTCTAGATTATTCCGAGCCTCCCGAGGAAAAGAAAGACCTTACCTTGCGGGATGCGGCCCTCCTCGCGCTGCAACGCAATCCCGAGCTTGCCGCCTTTGAAAAGGAAAAGCGCGCGCTCAAGGGTGCGACCTTGCAGGCCGGTCTGCTGCCAAACCCCGAGTTATCGATAAACGTCGAGAATATAGGAAATGTTCAACCGCTTACAGGTGACATCAACTCCCAAAAGTCGGTCGCACAAGAAGTTGTCCAGCAAATTTCGACAATTCGTATCTATCAGCTGATCGAGCTCGGTGGAAAGCGTGCTGCGCGAGTCACGGCGGCTTCTCTGGGCGAGGAGCTAGCCGCCCGGGATTACGAAATCAGGCGCGTGGAGCTCATCGCCCGGGTAGCAAACGTTTTTACCGAGGTGCTTGCGGGTCAGGAGCAGTTGCGGCTTGCCGAAGAGAGCCAGCATCTGGCGCAAAGGATAGTGAATTCCGTTTCAAAACGTGTTCAGGCCGGGAAAGTGCCTCCCATCGAGGAGACACGGGTTGGGGTAGCGCTCTCCACCACACGGATAGCGCTGGTGCAAGCGCAGCGCGATCTGGAATCCGCGCGCAAGCGCCTCGCCCTGTTATGGGGCAACGCTTCCCCGAAATTCGGCAGAGCATTGGGGGATCTTGAATCATCAGTTGCGCTGCCGCGCTTCGAAGAACTGGTGGAACGCGCGATTGCCAGCCCCGCGGCGCTGCGTTCCATGAAGAATATAGAACAGCGTAAAGCGCTGCTGGACGTGGAGCAGACAAAGCGCATACCGAACCTCACTGTTCAAGCCGGCGCCGTTCATCACGCGCTGCTCGGGGGCACTACCCCTATAGCTGCCGTGATATTGCCGCTGCCATTGTTCGACCGCAACCAGGGCAATATCCTGCAAGCCCATCAACGCGTAGACAAGGCGGTCGACGAGCAGGCAGCTACCGAGTTGCGGCTTAGAACAGAGCTAACCCAGGCTTACGAAGCGCTTTCAGCTGCGATGAATGAAATCTCCATGCTGCGCGATGAAATCCTGCCAGGCGCAACCAGCGCGTTCGAGGTCACTACCAGGGGTTACGAACTGGGACGGTTCGGATTTCTGGAAATGCTCGACACGCAGCGCATCCTGTTCCAGAACCGGGTCTTGTACATACGCGCCCTTGCCAACTACCAGCGCCTGGTCAATGAAATCGAGCGCCTAATCGCGGGACCGATCGAAGGCCCTCTAAATTCTCCCGTAATTAACAACAGTGTTGATAAAGCCTTAAGGAGCGGATCGTGAACAAACGTCAAATGATTTCCGTTGCCGTTGTCATCGCAACAGGTTTTATCCTAGGTGTCCTGATCCTTGCTTTGGACAAGGCTGCCTCATCTTCTGAAGCAGTTACCGCAACGGAAACATCAGGATCAGGAGCAAAGGAAAACGACGCGGAATCCGAGCCCCAAAAGGGCCCTAAAGGAGGAAAGTTGTTTACGACAGGCGGCTTCGGCGTCGAGGTCACTATCTTCGAGAAAGGCGTGCCCCCTCAATTCCGACTCTATCTCTATGAGAATGGAAAGCCGCTTCCCCCATCCTCCGCCGATGTCACGATCACGCTTTCACGGCTCGGCGCACCAGCACAAATCTTTAAATTCACACCTGAGGCTGATTATCTGATCGGTGATCAGATAGTAGAGGAACCGCATTCATTCGATGTCGCGATTGCCGCTAATAGGAAGGGAAGAGTCTTTCGATGGAAATATAGCCAGGTCGAAGCGCGCGTGGAAATGCCAGATGAGATGCTAAAGAGCATCGGTGTCGAAATACTCACGGCCGGGCCAGCGACGATCAGACCTACGATGACGCTGCCAGGTGAGATTATATTCAACGAGCATACCATCGTACAGGTCGTACCTCGTTTGCCCGGCATAGTAACTGCTGTCCATGGTCATCATGGCCAGCAGGTCAAGAAAGGTGAAATCCTTGCGGTAATTGAAAGCCAGATGCTAGCCGAGCTGCTCAGCCAATATCGCGTTGCCCGGAAACGATTAGGGCTGGCACAAGTTACCTTCGAGCGGGAGAAGCGGTTATGGGAAGAGAAGATCTCTGCCAAACAAGATTATCTCACCGCCCAAGAGTTATTAAGTGAAGCCGAAATCGCGCTGGATCTGGCTGCGGTCAAGTTGCACTCCCTAGGCGTCCGGCCTGAGTCAAACTCCAAGGGGGAGGATCTGGCGCGTTACGAAGTCCGTGCCCCAATTTCCGGGCTCATCACTGCAAAAGCCATCTCGCTGGGCCAGACGCTGAAAGCAGATGACAACATCTACACCATTGCTGACATATCGACCGTCTGGGCGGCAATTACGGCATATCCCAAAGATCTGGCCGTGATTAAGGTCGGGCAAAAAGCAACAGTGAAAGCAACGGCATTTGATGTCGAGGGCGAGGGCGCTATCACCTATATCACTACGCTAATCGGGGGACAAACCCGTACCGCCACTGCCCGGGTAGAGCTCGACAACAAGACCGACAAATGGCGCCCCGGCATGTTCGTTAATGCAGAACTGGTAGCTGAAGAAATTCCGGTTCCTGTTGCCGTCTCACCGGACGCCCTCCAGACAATACGTGACTGGACCGTGGTCTTCGGCCGCTATAGCCAATACTTCGAAGCGCGTCCCCTGGAACTGGGATTAAGCGATGGAAGGATGATAGAGGTGCTGAAGGGACTCTCTGCAGGAGAGAGGTACGCGGCGGGCAACAGCTTTGCCATCAAAGCTGAGCTGGGCAAGTCCGGCGCAAGCCATGACCATTAAGGCTAACCATTATGATTGAACGAATTTTACAAGTATCCATATACCAGCGGGGACTCGTCCTGATAGCGGTCCTGGGGATGGCTATGCTCGGCGTCTACAGCTACCAGCACCTGTCCATTGATGCGGTACCCGATATTACCAACGTGCAGGTGCAAATCAATACACGCGCAACTGGGTACTCCCCGGTGGAGGCGGAGCAGCGCGTCACCTTCCCAATCGAGACGATCATGGCTGGGCTTCCCAATCTCCAATACACGCGTTCCATCTCGCGCTATGGGCTATCCCAAGTCACCGTCATTTTCAAGGACGGCACCGATATCTACCTTGCGCGCCAGCTAGTGAGTCAACGCATCCAGGAAGCAAGGGATAGGCTGCCCATCGGTGTCGAGCCGACAATGGGACCTATTTCTACCGGCTTGGGCGAGATTTTCATGTATACCGTCAACGCCGAGAAAGATGCCCGAAAGCCAGATGGAACCGAATATAACTCCACCGACTTACGTGAGATCCAGGATTGGATAATCCGACCACAGCTGCGCACGGTCAAAGGCGTGACAGAGGTGAACTCAATCGGGGGTTTCGTCAAACAGTTTCATGTCGCCCCCTACCCTGACAAGCTGATCTCTTTTGGCCTAACGCTGCAGGATGTAGTTGCGGCACTTACCCGCAACAATCTTAATGTGGGTGCGGGTTATATTGAAAAAAGCGGCGAACAGTACTTAGTCCGCCTGCCTGGACAGGTAGCCAATCTGAATGAAATCGGAAATATCATGCTTGGTTCGAGACAGGGCATTCCGATACGCATCAAGGATGTTGCCGATATCTTGATAGGAAAGGAGCTGCGCAATGGCGCGGCCACGCAAAACGGCAAGGAAGTGGTATTGGGCACAGTGCATATGCTGATTGGCGAAAATAGCCGCGCTGTTTCTCATGCAGCCGCCACAAAACTAACAGAGATCAATCGCGCCTTGCCTGAAGGCATAACAGCCACCCCCGTTTACGATCGCACCATTTTGGTGGACAAGACCATTCGAACCGTTGCCACGAACCTATTTGAAGGTGCTGCTCTGGTAATCGTGGTTCTGTTCCTGTTTTTAGGCAATCTGCGCGCAGCGTTCATTACCGCACTCGTCATCCCGCTGTCAATGCTGTTCACCTTTACTGGCATGGTAACGAATCATGTCAGCGCCAATCTGATGAGCTTGGGCGCGCTCGATTTCGGCCTGATCGTGGACGGCGCTATTGTCATTGTCGAAAACAGTATCCGGCGCCTGGCCCATGAGCAGGCGAGACTGGGACGCTTACTAACCCCGATGGAACGCTTTTCAATAGTCTTCGATGCATCCAGAGAAGCGCGCCGGGTATTGATCTATGGCGAACTGATTATCATGGTGGTCTACCTCCCTATCTTCGCACTGTCCGGAGTGGAAGGAAAAATGTTTCATCCCATGGCTTTCACCGTTGTGATCGCACTGCTCGGGGCGATGATTCTTTCCGTGACATTCGTGCCGGCAGCCATCGCACTCTTCCTCTCCGGAAAGGTAGGAGAAAAAGAAGGTTCTGCAGTAGTGTGGGCAAAGAAAGTTTATGTGCCTGCATTGCGCGGAGCAATGCACAACAAGGAACTTACAGTCACGCTTGCCGTGGTGATTGTAGTGCTGTCCGGGCTGTTGACCACACGGCTGGGCACCGAGTTTATACCCAGCCTCAACGAAGGAGATATTGCCCTGCATGCGTTGCGTATTCCCGGCACCAGCCTGACCACTGCCATCGAAATGCAAGATGAGTTGGAGCAAACAATCAAGACATTTGCCGAAGTGGATAAAGTCTTTTCCAAGATCGGTACCGCCGAGATCACCACTGATCCGATGCCGCCGAGCGTTGCGGATACTTTCGTTATTCTCAAGCCCCAGTCCGAATGGCGCGGAGCGCATGATACTAAAGCGGAGCTGGTAGCCGCCATGGAACAGGCGGTTCGAAAGGTGCCGGGTAATAATTATGAATTCACCCAGCCGATACAAATGCGTTTCAATGAACTGCTTTCCGGTGTGCGTGCGGATGTCGCGGTAAAAGTATTCGGTGATGACATGGATACTCTCCTTGCCTTGGGCGAACAGATCGAAAAGCTTCTCGAAACTGTCCCTGGTGCGGCGGATGTGAAAACGGAACAAATCACCGGTTTACCCGTGCTCTCGATCCAGATGGATCGCGAAAAAATGGCGCGCTATGGTTTAAATATAACCGATGTGCAAGATGCCGTGTCGATCTCTGTCGCAGGGAGAACCACCAGTACTATTTATGAGGGCGATCGCCGTTTTGAGCTGCAGGTGAGGCTGCCGGAGCAGCAACGTGGCGATATGGAAGCACTCAAGCGTTTGCCTCTCCAGCTTCCCGCTCCTAATGTAGGTACAGGTGTGGGAGTAAATGTTGCCTTGGCTACCGCCCGACCTGCTTATGTTGCGTTGGGTGAGGTAGCCGACTTCGAAGTCGTCCAAGGCCCCAACCAGGTAAGCCGCGAAAACGGCAAACGAAGAGCAGTTGTCACAGCCAATGTGCGGGGCCGCGATCTAGGCTCATTCGTGAATGAAGCAGAAACACTTATCGCGGAGCAAGTGGATATTCCTTCCGGATACTGGGTGGTCTGGGGAGGGCAGTATGAACAAATGATTTCCGCCGCTCAGCGGCTCCAGATTGTAATACCGCTTGCTCTCGGACTGATCTTTATTCTGCTTTATACGATGTTCGGAAATATCCGTGATGGGTTACTGATGTTCACCGGCGTTCCGTTCGCGCTCAGCGGCGGAATATGGGCGTTGTGGCTGCGTGATATCCCCTTGTCGATTTCTGCCGGAGTAGGGTTCATCGCCTTGTCCGGGGTAGCGGTATTGAATGGGCTGGTCATGCTGGCATTTATCCGTGACTTGCGAGCACAGGGACAAGCCCTGGATGAGGCTATTAGAAATGGAACGCTTACTCGATTGCGTCCAGTGCTGATGACCGCACTGGTAGCGTCCCTTGGGTTCGTCCCCATGGCTCTTGCCACTGGAACCGGAGCGGAAGTGCAACGGCCGCTGGCAACGGTAGTAATCGGAGGAATTCTGTCATCCACCGCACTGACGCTGCTCGTCTTGCCGGTGCTGTATCGGCTGGTCCACGCGCGCGACAACGCAAGCCCAGGCACTGGCAAGGAATTCAAACAGCCATCATGAGATTTTTTGCTGCTGGATATTTGCTATGAGTTGATGGGATTTCGAGCGTGAGTTCCTGTTCAGTCAATTACCGCGTGAGCAACTGACGTGATCATCTCGATTAATTCGGGAGTGCTGAGTGCGCTGGGCGCAGCGTTGCTGTTTGGGCTAGGCACCCCCATCGCGAAATTCCTGCTCGGCCCGGTGGATCCGTGGCTGCTAGCAGGGGTGCTCTATCTGGGCTCGGGCCTTGGCTTAGCGTTTTGGCGGTTATTAAGGAAAGCCGAGCCAGTGCGTTTGGATAATGGCGGAATCATGTGGCTAGCGGGAGCTATCCTGGCTGGAGGCATGACTGCGCCCGTGCTGTTGATGTGGGGGCTGTCTCGCATGTCTGCCTCCGGGGCGGCGCTACTACTGAATATGGAAGGAGTGTTAACCGCATTGCTCGCGTGGTTCGTATTTCGCGAAAACTTCGACCGGCGTATTGCCGCTGGCATGGCAATGATCGTGATGGGGACTGTAGTACTGACGTGGTCAAAAGATGCCAGTTTCGATTCTGCGCTTCCTGCGCTGGCCGTTCTGGGTGCCTGCGTCGGATGGGCCATTGACAATAATCTGACACGCAAAGTGGCCCTTGCGGACGCCGCATTTATCGCGATGATCAAGGGCCTCACTGCCGGCACCGCAAATATTGTGATTGCCGGGCTGCTGGGTGCGGCACTGCCGCAACCGTCTCTTCTTGCAGTTGCCGGCGCAGTCGGCTTTTTAAGCTATGGCCTTAGCCTCGTGTTGTTCGTGGTGGCGTTGCGTCACCTCGGGACGGCGCGCACTGGCGCCTACTTTTCATTAGCACCCTTCGTTGGCGCCTTGCTGGCGATCCCGCTACTCGGTGAATCGGTATCCATCCAGTTTATGGTTGCTGCGGTATTGATGGGTTGCGGTGTATGGCTCCATCTCACAGAACGGCATGAACATGAGCATACACATGAGGCGGTGGCACACGAGCATGAGCATAAGCATGATGACCATCACCAGCACGGCCACCGAGAACCCGTAACGGGTGCTCATGTTCATCGGCATCACCATGAGCCTTTGGTGCATTCGCACTCGCATTATCCCGATGCACACCACCGGCACGATCACGAATAGGGATGGCCATAACTTAAACCATTAAATCAACAAATTATATTCGTTAATTCGCGTCAAAATTTCGATAAAAGGTATTAAAAATGCAGCGTCTTGCCTTAAACAATTTTTCCATTTTTCTATTCCTGCTGATTCCCTTGACTACATGGGCTCATGGTATTTCCGAAGAAGATAAGCAACGGATGCTTGATGGTGGCTATCTCCAGTATATTGGACTAGGGGCAACACATATGCTGACAGGCTATGACCACCTCCTGTTTTTACTAGGGGTGGTGTTTTTCCTGACCAGCTTCAAGGATATTGCCAAGTTTGTGACCGTGTTTACCCTCGGACATTGCCTTACGCTGATCTTCGCCACTTTTTTTCAAATCACCTGGAATTACTACTTGATTGACGCGGTCATTGCGCTCAGCGTGATCTATAAAGGCTTCGATAATAATGGCGGCTTCCAGAAGTATTTTGATTCCAATTCTCCCAATCTGCTGTGGGCAGTGTTTCTGTTTGGATTGCTCCATGGATTCGGTCTCTCTACCCGCCTGCAGCAACTGCCGTTGGGTGACGACAATACCAGCATGCTGCTGCGTATATTGAGCTTCAATCTGGGCGTCGAAATCGGACAGATAGCAGCACTCACTGTCATGGTGGGCGTGCTATCGCTGTGGCGGCATAAGTCTTCGTTCAAACGCTTCAGTTTCGCATCGAATCAAGCCCTGGTTTATGCCGGCGTGCTCCTGCTGCTGATGCAATTGCATAGTTACCATCATGACAGCGACCCCGATAGCTTCCGTTTCCCTGCGCAGGAGCATCAGCATGCGCACGAGGACCTGGAGATCTTGAAGAGCACTGAAACCGGGCGGGACAATCTTTAATTTCACAACCATAGGAGTAATACAAATGAAGAAGTTTTTAATGGCAGCGATCGTAGCAACCATAAGCTTCGGCAACATAGGCATGACTTGGGCGGCGAAGGAGAGCAGCTGTCATTTTCATGGGAACAAAGAAGCAGCGCCAGAAACGGTATCTAATTGTGCCATGCAGCGCAAAGCAACGCTTATAGAGAAGGGCAAAATTGCCGAATCCTGGCAGACGATCCCTCAAGAGAAGATCGCGCAGATAGACGGAAAAAAGGGTAAGGAATGGCTAGTGATCTTCAGGGATCCGGATGCAAAGGATACAGCGAAAGAAACGCTTTATATGTTCTTTACGCTAACAGGCAATTTCATCGCTGCCAACTTTACTGGCAAATAATGCATGGCTGGCGTGTTATGGTGAACGGATCCCGCGTGCCGCAGCGGACAAGTCCGACCAGATGTAGATCATGTATGGCATTGGTGGCAAGCGCCGCTTGACAGAAATCGAGTTGCCCTGGCTGCCAGGTTACGAGAACAACCAACCCGTATGCATAGGCAATGGCGCCTATGACCAAACCTCGATTGATGTGTTCGGTGAACTGATGGAGAAGGGGTCCGCTCTTCACCCGGCCGGTGGCTTGATCAGTTCAACTTAGGGGACAGGACTCTCGATACCGCCTCTCAAACCGTCCAGGTAATCCGCCCACGTCTGCATCATGGCGCGCCGCTCTTTCAGAAACTTGGTCCGGTTATAGGCAGATCCCAAAGCATCAGGGACTTTATGCGCTAGCTGGTGCTCGATAACCTCCGGCTTTTGGTGCAGCTCTTCAGCCAGAATGGTGCGCGCCATTGCCCGAAAGCCATGTCCAGTAATCTCAGTCTTGGTGTCATACCCCATTCGACGCAAGGCAGCATTCACTGCGGCATCGCTCATCGGATTTTTGGGATCGCGGCCAGGAAAAACATATCTCCGATCTCCGGTCAAAGCATAGAGGTCACGCAGCACCGCCAACGCTTGAGTCGCCAGCGGTACCGTCTGCTCTGTCTTGGTTTTTGAAACAAAATAACGCCATTCTGCTTTATCGAAGTCGATATCCTTCCACTGGGCTCGCCGTAGCTCGCCCGGGCGCACGAAAAGCATTGGGGCGAGGGTGAGGGCGCACTGGACGACGAAGGTGCCTCTAAAGCCCTGTATTGCACGCAGAAGCTCTCCTACCTGTTCTGGATCGGTAATTGAAGCAAAATGATTGGTTATAGTGTAGGGAATGGCATCCTTCAGATCCTGCGATGGATCCCGCTCCGCCCTTCCGGTAGCTACTGCATAGCGAAATACCTGTCCGCAATTCTGCTTGACGCGGTGCGCGGTATCCAGCGCCCCCCGGCTTTCAGTTCGGCGTATTACCGCCAGCAATTGAGGCGGTGTAATGGTGGCTGCAGATTCACTGCCAATCCACGGAAAGACATTGTTTTCTAAACGCCTGATTGTCTTCTCCGCATGAGATGGCGCCCACTGAGGGGAAAACTTTGCAAACCATTCCCGAGCGATAGCTTCAAAGCTATTTGCCGCACTTTCTTTGTGTGCCCGCTTGGACTGTTGCTTGACCACGCCGGGATCGACCTCGTTTGCGAGCAGCTTTCGAGCATCATCCCGGCGGCTGCGCGCGAGGCTGAGAGACACATCCGGATAAACCCCAAAAGCGAGACGTTTCTCCTTGCCGCCAAACCGGTATTTGAATCGCCAATACTTTGAACCGGTCGGCATCACCTCCAAATACATGCCCCCACCGTCCGCCATCTTGTATGACTTGGCTTCCGGCTTTGCTTTACGTACCGCCATATCGTTTAATTTCATGGAAAAATATCTAGATTGGGGGCATTAAAATTATATTGGGGGCATATATTGTCGAATTATGCCCCCTTCAGACGCTGGATGCAATGGAACCAGATAGGACGGGGCGGGAGGAAAAACCATTGAAAAAGCCCGTGGAATGCGGGCTTTCGAGTTTCTTGGAACATAGTGGAATGTGTGCTTGGTAGCGAATCCCAGATTCGAACTGGGGACCAACGGATTATGATTCCGCTGCTCTAACCACTGAGCTAATTCGCCACACTCACTCTACTCAGAAGCGAAATTTTGCCTCCAGGGAGCATTACTGTC
>Ga0209930_1002062_pt1 | contig 26008 bp, 22 predicted proteins | sample ThiBiot_500_biof_2_FD_183948 | JGI IMG/M metagenome (GOLD analysis project Ga0209930, IMG submission 183948) | Wastewater bioreactor microbial communities from Cape Town, South Africa - Thiocy_cont_500_biof (SPAdes) | ecosystem: Engineered > Bioreactor > Thiocyanate-remediating >... | reverse complement strand
GGCGCGCGGTCGTTCACGGCTGTTATGTGCGCGAAACCAGGCCGGCACACCAGTTGCATGAGATATTCACACGGCTGAATCTCGCACCGCAGGTCAAGCCTTTCACCTTATGCCTGGGTTGCAACGCCCCCTTGCGTCCGATTCCCAAGGCCGAAGTGCTGACGCGGCTGCCGCCATCGGTGCGGGAACGCTTCGAGCGCTTCTGCACCTGCGATATCTGCCAAGGCGTGTTCTGGGAGGGGTCTCACTGGCGACGGATGCGGGAGCTGCTGGATTACGTCATATCATCGAGCTGATTGTTGAAATTCGCATAGGTGATCGGGGTGGAAAGCTCCCCATGGAAGGCATCGTGGCCTTACGGATTTACGACAAGATGTGATAGGATAAGGGCAGCGAAGGGGAATGGAAACTGAACTTCCGCAAGTCAATACCGGCAAATCATCCGGGTCGTTAGCTCAGTTGGTAGAGCAGCGGACTCTTAATCCGTAGGTCGAGCGTTCGAGCCGCTCACGACCCACCAGAGATCAGGGGGTTACAAGAGAGTACTTGTAACCCCTTTTTTCAGGGATGCAGCAGCCTTCACCGCTGCGGGCGATATCGCCATACTCAATACTGTGCTGAACCAGGGGCTGGAGCCGGGCTGACCGCGAGCGACGCCAAGAAGTTCTGGTGCAGCTCTATGCCTATGCGGGCTTTCAACGCAGCCTCAATGCGCGGGGCGGCTGATGAAGGTGCTCGAGGCACGCAAGCAGCGCGGCTCCGGGATGCTCCCGGCAATGCGCCCAGCCGCCCCATCCCGAAGGGCGATGCGCTGCTGGCTGCCGGTACGGCCAACCAGACCAGGCTGTCGGGTGGGCCGGTCGAAAGGCCGTTGTTCGAGTTCGCCCCTATCGCCAACGAATATCTCAGAACTCACCTGTTCGACGACATTTTCGAGCGCGACAACCTCGACTGGCAAAAAGCCAGCGAGCTGGCCGCCGTCGGCATGCTCTCCGCATTGCCGGGCGCCGAACCGCAATTGCAGGCGCATATGCGCATCAGCATGAATGTCGGTCTCACAACGGGCCAATTGCGCCAGCTCACCAGGCGCTGGCGGAGCGCGTGGACTCAGACACAGCTCGCCGCGCAAGCGAGGCACTAAATCGGCACCCGGCAGCGCTTGGTTCCAGGAAATAAGCGTGCGAGCCCTCTTTGCCGGCCTACGGGCTGCGTCCTTCACCGAAGGAAGACGGCCTTGATCACCTGGCTTCAACCTGTCCTCAGGACGAACAGGCGCGCGCCATACCTTCTCAGCCTTGCTGATTCGGATCAATTCCTCGATTTGCCCGTCGGGCATGTCGACGAGTGCGCGCTCTATTTCTTCGTATGCGATATGCACGCCATATATCGACACCAAGCGTATACTCAATCTCGCTTTTGGTGAGGAGGTGCTTCCGGAAACTGAAGCGCAAGCACTTTCAGAATCCGCGTCACGAATTCCCGCATTGGAACCAATCGGTTGAGTCCAACGAGACTGGAAATGCCCAAGACATTGGAAATCAAATGGTTGAGCCAACCAGAGGAGCACGATTATTTGGCCGCCCTATCATACCTGAGCCTTCTCAAGGATGAGAAAACGGCTTCCGCGCATGCGGATAAACTGAAACGCGCATCGGTCTCGCGATACAAGGCGAAAGATATCTTCAGGGCATCCCAATTATCATTGCTTGGAATAAGCAACGCTCATGTTAAAAAAGATCAGCAAAAAATTCAGTCAGGGCAGCCATTGTCTCCGCTTCTTTTGGTAAGAGATCTGGATCAAGGAAAGACTATCGTTGCGGACGGATATCATCGGTTATGCGCCGTCTATTCTTATGACGAAGATGCTGTAATTCCATGCAAGATCGTGTAAAGCCATTATCCGGAGAAATTGGCACGGCAAGCGGGGATCGTTCAGACTGAACAGATAATCTTTTACGGATATGTTCCGAGTCCGCTGCTACTCATGCGGCGTGCCGATACTGCGCTTCGCGAAGTCGGCAGAGAAGAGATTTATTCCTGGTATCCTGAACCGGAAATACGTTGAATAAATACTTGGGTCATTTCCGTGAAGGCGGAAATCCAGTAGCTTGAAAAACCTCTGGATTCCGGTTCACCGCTGGCGCGGCGTCCGGAATGACGGGGGTTTTTTATGCAATGAATTTACGATCCAGGAATTCTTGATGATTTTCAGGTATGGAATTCTTATTGCCACCACTATCGCCATTTTGATGTACGGGGTGTTGAAGCCCCTTCGCAACTGGGACATGGTTGCGTATGTGGCCACCTCCTATTACAAGGATGGCTATCGCGGAGCGGATCTGGCCAGGGAAACCTATGGCGACATCAGGAAGACGGTAAGCAGCGCAAGATTTGCAGTGCTTACCACCGGAGAATATCGCGAGACGGTATTCAAGGATCCTGTTTCCCTCGAACAGCAAATTCCCTTTTACTCCATACGTGTCGCATACATCGAACTCATCCGGTTGCTCAAGAAAACCGGCTTGAGCTATACGAGATCCACTTTTGTGATCAGCGCATGCTTTGCCGCTTTATCGGTTCTGGCTTTGGGATTGCTTATTTTGAAGACCCCCGTGCCGATAGGCATGCTGCCAGTCGTCGCCGCAGTTACAGGGTATACGGATCTTGCGCGCCTGTCCACGCCGGATGCCATGGCGTGTTTTTTCTCGCTTCTGGGAATATACAGCTTGATGGCAAAGGGGAGAATGGTGTTCCCGGTGGCGGCGATCCTGCCCTTGATCAGGACCGATCTTATTTTGCTGTCCGGGTTTCTGATGGGCTATTACATCCTCGGGGGGAAGAGACTTTTGGCATCGCTGTTTCTGCTGGCCGCCGTCGTTTTTTATATCCTTGTCACAAAGCAGAACGATGGCTACGGATACCCGACGCTTTTTAACTTCGCTTTCATGGGTCCACCTGCTCCCTATCCTGCCGATATCGTGATTTCCACCCAGCTGGGAGATTACTTGGCGCCTTACTGGATATTATTCAACAATCTGATCTTTCATTCTCATTCGGTCATATACGTCGTGGCGCTTTACCTGTTTTGGCTGAAGAGAGGGCAAATGGAGAATCAGGCAGAATTTCATGGTCTGTTTGCGATACCTTTTATATTTACTACAGCACATTTGCTCCTGTTCCCTTCGGATCATTATCGTTTTTTTACCTTTTCGGCATCCTTGATCCTTCTCTGGATTCTGAGTTCGTTGGCACGATCCCGGCAAATAAATAGTCCCCATGGAGGTAAAGCGTTTTATTAATCTGGTCCAAAAATACCAACGACCAGTTTAGCTATAAGTTACTGATTTCCATAAGGTTGATACAAGGATATTAAAGGGCCTCCTTAATAAATCAGGTGAGCGAAACAAGTGTTAAGGAAGCGCTGAACAAATCCTCGCTGAGCGCGTTGCTGGTAAAATCGGGATGATCATAAGATGCGCGACGCAGGTCGAGTTTGGACTACGATGCCAGGGAGCGCAAACGCCATGGCTCCCCGGAGCGTGGCCCGAGGGGCCCCGCAGAGCGGGGATCGGGTAGCGGAAGGGATGCTTCGACCGCACCACAGTTTTGTTGGGGCGCAGGCATCCCGCTACGGGGTCGCATCTTCCTTTCGGAAGACACTGCTCCGCCCTGCGCGGTCGCACCATTCGCGTCGTCGCCTTTCGCGCATCCCGTCCCGCAAACCCACCGCCGCGCCAGCGGAGATTTATTCAGCGCTTCCTTAACAGGCTCTGAATGACGAGCTTTGATACCCTGGCTCTCGACTCCTGGAATGGGGTGCTATATTGATGAAGAGAGGTCTCGATTTCAGCCGCGGCTAGGCCGCTTACCTCCAATAAGGACCGCAAGCCACGATGAATGAAATTTTCGACAATGCACATTCGCTGGAGTCTGCTCAAGTGGATGAAGCGCCACCCGGTACGGCGGATTTTCCATTGCCGCCAAGCCTGGAGCCGCGCCGCGGGCAGATGTTCCCCAAGCTCGATCCCGCGGAAGTTGATCGGCTACGGCGTTTTGGCACAACGCGTACCTGGCAGCCGGGTGAATTGTTATTCGAGCCCGGCAGGCGCGGGATCGGCACATTTGTTTTGCTGCGCGGACACATCATGGTTACGCGCAAAAATAGCCTCGGCGTCGAGATTCCGATAATTCGAGGCGAGCCGGGCGACTTCTCGGGTGAGGTCGGCCAGCTTTCGGGACGGCCCGTGCTCGCCTATGGACGCGCCCTCGAAGTCGTCGAAGCACTGGTGATAGACCCGCCCTCCTTGCGTGCAGCGGTCGTAGCCGAGGCCGAGCTCGGGGAACGCATCATGAGAGCCCTGATCCTGCGACGCATGGGATTGATCGAAACTGGCGGTGGCGGCCCGGCGCTGGTCGGCCCCCCTGGTGGAGCAGACATGGTGCGGCTACAGGGATTTCTTTCGAGGAATGGCCACCCCCATGTGGTACTGGATCCCGCGCTCGATAGCGTTGCGGAAGATGTGATGAAACTTCACCAGCCTCGCCCAGACGAATTGCCGCTGGTTGTCTGCCCGGATGGAACCGTTCTTAAATGTCCAGGCGAAAGGGAGCTCGCGCATCATCTGGGCTTGTACATCGAATTGAGTCCAGACCGCGTCTACGATGTTGCGATCGTTGGCGCCGGCCCTGCGGGCCTTGCTGCTGCGGTATATGCCGCATCGGAAGGTCTTTCCGTCCTGGTGCTCGACACCCATGCATTCGGCGGGCAGGCGGGCGCGAGTGCGAGAATCGAAAATTACCTGGGTTTTCCGACCGGTATCTCCGGGCAGGCGCTTGCCGCACGCGCATATATCCAGGCGCAGAAATTCGGCGCCGAAATGGTGGTGCCCGTCGCAGCGACATCACTCGACTGCTCCAGCTTTCCTCACAAGCTCCAGTTGGATTGCGGCATGCGGGTATCGGCAAAAACGGTAGTTATCGCGACGGGCGCGAAATACCGGCGCCCCGCCATACCCGAACTGGAGAAATACGAAGGCCGGGGGGTCTATTACTGGGCATCGCCAATCGAGGCCGCGCTATGCCGGAAGGAAGAAGTCGTATTGGTCGGCGGTGGAAATTCGGCCGGGCAGGCAATCGTATACCTGGCGAGTCATGCATCGCATGTGCATCACTTGATTCGCGGTCCCGATCTGGTAAAAAGCATGTCGAAATATCTCATCGACCGTATCGGGTCGCTGCCGAATGTGACGCTGTATACAGAATCAGAAATCGTGGCAATCGAAGGCGGCGAAGAGGGAGTGAGCGCGGTTCATTGGCGCCATCGCAGAGACGGCAGCAAGCATACTAAATCTGTCCGCCGTATTTTTCTGTTCGTGGGTGCTGATCCGAATACCGGATGGTTGGGAAATTGCGGGGTAAAAGTCAATGACAAGGGGTTTGTCTGTACGGGTATCGATCTATCTTCGATCGGCTACCAGCCAGCGCATTCGAAAAACGACTATCGTCCCTTGCTGCTCGAGACTTCGGTACCGGGAGTGTTCGCGATCGGCGATGTGCGTGCCAGTTCAACCAAGCGTGTTGCTGCTGCTGTGGGCGAAGGCGCCGCTGTGGTCGCGCAGGTGCATGCGCGGCTTGCCGAGTATCAGAGCATTCCTGCCTGAACCTCATCCGTGGCAGCTCTGGCGGGGGAGATAACGATCCTTTCCGGGCTCAACGTGGAGGTGGCGGTGGCGGAATTCCCGGAGGAGGGGGTGGCGGCGGTGGCAGCGAACGCTGCTGACCTTGCGGATAGGGCGGATAGCGGTTGTAGCCATTGGCATCATTGGCATAAGGGCTGTAGCTGTTGGCATAAGCGCCACCGGGAGTTTGTGCAGGAACCTGCCCATACACGGGAACGCGATGACCTTTGCCATACATGCACTGGATATAGCTGGCATCATAGCGCTGCTGGCTGATATTTCCGGAAGCCGAGGCAGTATTGATGCCGGCGAGGCTGCCGGCGATCAGGCCGGTTCCTGCACCAATGGCTGCGCCATGTCCGCCGCCTAACAGCGCACCCGCCGCCGCGCCGAGCCCCGCTCCCACGGCGGCAGTTCCGGCTCCGCTGGTTATGGCCGCATTGTTTGGCGTAACCGCGCCGGAAGTGTCATAGGCGAATTGACGGCAGTAATAATCATCGTAGCGAAACTGTTCGAAGCTCCTGCCGGTCCCTGGCAACGCCATCATGCTCGGGCCGGTCGGGATGCTCGCACAACCGGCAATGAAGCACATTGCAACCAGAGCCGATAACCGGGTTACTTTTCCCATGGCAAAGGCCTATTGAGCGGGCTGGGGAGCAACCTGTATCCAGCCTTCGGGACAGCTTTTCACGTAGGGATAGTAACCTTCCGGGTTGCGGCAGTAATGCCAGTAGTTGGATGCCTGGGCTTGCGGCTGGGCCTGCGCCACTTCCTGCTGGATATAAACCGGGGGCGCCGCGGGAACCGCGACTACCGCTGGATAAGGTGCTACGGGATAGCCGTACCCTCCGTATCCATATCCCCCATACCCATATCCTCCATATCCTCCGTATCCATAGACAGGGGGACGATAATAGGCGGCACGGCTCCCATAGTAACCCAGGCCTAAGCCGCCCAGCAAACCCAGTCCCAGGCCTGCTCCCCACCCGCCATATCCGCCATGATGATGACCATGGTGATGATGTCCTCCATGATGGCCCCCATGATGTCCTCCGTGGTGGCCACCGCCATGTCCACCATGTCCACCTCTTGCCCATGCCGAGGCAGGAACCGCGATCGCGAACAGGATCAGCGTTGCGCAAATAAGTCTGGTAAGTCTGGTTTTAATCATTCGAACCCTCATTAAAAAGGCCGGGCCACGGCTGATAAGATGCCGATGCAGCCGCGCGAGACATTAACAGGCCCAACACCAACGATCAGCCAGACGCCTTAACGCCAGCCTCCCTGTTGAATATAAACCGGCGCGGGGGGCACGGCAACAGCCGGCGGGTATGCGTATACCGGCGCCGGCGCATAGACAACTGGCGGATAGCTATAGGCAGGCGGATAAGCAGGCGCCCGGTTGGCGTAAACGCCGAGGCCATAGCCCAGCAAGCCCATTCCCAATGCTAGGCCGTAACCGCCATAACCGCCGTGACGGTGATGCCCATGATGGTGGCCATGGTGACCGTGCCCTCTTCCAGCCCATGCCTGGGTTGCAGGGATCGACCCAAGCAGCATGAGCGCTACGCACATCAGTTTGATTGTTCTCATTTTGTCTCCATTCCAGAGTATGGTTGCGGTTTCCCGCGGAAACGGCCGGGGACCACTCGATGCTATTCACCGCGGCCATGCTGATATAACGCATCAATAGAATTTCGGTTGTCTTGAGTTGACAAAAAATTCACAAAAAATTAATAATTTTATTGTGCGGGTCTCATGGGTGCGAGGATATTGCATAAACAGAAATCTGCATGGCGGGCCGCGCAGAATCACCGGCGATGGCAGACAATAGGTAAACGGATGAAACCGATGCGCGTTATGTGCGGTGAGCAAGGCGGGAAGATTTGGCCTGGACCTGCGTGAAGGTGTACCTAAGTCCAATACCAAAACGTGAATCCGGGTTGTATCCTTCTCATCCAGCTCTTTGCCTGCATCGTGCAAGAGTGGAAGGCGAATGCAGGCACGCGTCCACAGGTAAAATATTTTGACAACTGAAAAAGGAAAAAAGTCATGTATAAAAGCTTGGCGGTATTGTTGGCAGGTATTATTCTTGGATATGGCAGCACGGTGCTTGCACAAGGCGGAAAGGGCGACCATGCCGGTCACACCAATCATTCCGGAGGCTCGGCTTCTGAACACATGAGCCAGCAGGGGAGTCAGAATACCAATGCGCAGTGGTCTTCGGACTCGGTAAAAGGACAACAGCGTTCCGGCGAAAGGAATCAGGACAACAACGGCCATCAATCACATGGCAAGGGCGGAGATCACGGCAAAGGGCATGGAAAGGGCCACGGAAAGGGACAGGGCAAGCACGGTTCCGACTAACGGCTGCGGATCGGAAATTGCCGTTCAGTGCTTTTCCAAGAGAAACAAGCAACAGAAACAGATAAAGAAAGAGATGAAAAATGTCTAACGATGCGGTTAATTACTGGAAGTTTGCCACGATTGGAATATTGCTGGTAGGCGCTACTGCCGCGGCTACGCTATTGATAGTGGGGCGCGACTCCAAAAACGGACAAACCGATTCTCCCCCGCCACAGGCGAGCGCACAATCCGTAACCACGGCTCCCACCGAGAATCCGCCCATTTCCTCGACAGGCCCAGCAGACTCCACAGGCTCTGCAGGCCCGACAAGCGCTGTGCCGGAAGAAAGGCATGCCGTCCAGCGCAGTGCACCCCGGCCGAGCAGACAGCATGCCGCCGCTGCGCCGCCACCCCCGCCGCCATATCCGCCGCAAGGTGCCGTCTATCCTGCTGGTCCGGCATATCCGCCGCAAGCTGCCGCCAACCCGGCATACCCGCCGCAGTCGGTGATGGAGGCGTGTAACAGATATGCGAATGAAAAGGTAAACAGCAAAACTGAAGAAGTTCTCAAAAACGCAGCACTTGGAGCTGCCATCGGCGCAGCAGTCGGTGCGGCGGGCGGTGCGATTGCGGGCGGAGGCAGTGGGGCTGGTAAAGGGGCAGCCATAGGCGGCGTCACCGGTGTGGCGGGAGGCACGCTCTATGGACTCAACGAGAATAAATCGCACGATGCGCAATATCAGGCTGCTTATGCTTCCTGCATGCGCTCCAAAGGCTATTAGGCTTTATTGGAGAAGTTGAAACAGGAACTGCGCAAGCTGCGCGAAACCTTCTATGAGGAATTATCCCGACCCGGCGACGAGGCTTTCCAGAATCCAAAGGATCTGAAGAGCATTCGCCAGGCTCCTTTCGAAGCGATCGCGAACTTACCACGCAGGTGAACGTCGAGTATCGCCAAAATCCTTGCGGATCATGTTCCAAGCTAAAAAGGAGCGGTCAACTGCCGGATTCAGACTTATTCCATCACTGCCGGCAACTGCGCAGCCAGCGTGTTCTTTTCCTTGGTTCCCATGCCTAACAGGGCATAGCCCAGCAGTTCGCCTTTTTCGCCCTGGAACAAGGCTTTCACTCCGTGCTCGTCTTCCTCGACCGACCAATCACCAGGCTTGCCGGAGTCAGGCGGAGATACGATCGCCGGACAGGCGGGAGTTTTGATCAGGACGGGCATCGCAGGATACCGCACCGGCGTCGGGGCTTGGGCAAGCGTTGCGGCGAGGCCGCGAGCAGCGTGCATGATCGGCATGACGAAGGGTAGCACCCTGCCTTCCACTTCGGCGCAGTCGCCCAGGGCATAAATATCGGCGCAACTGACTTGCAGCGAGCGAGTTACGGTGATGCCGCGATTCACCGCGATCCCGGCTGCCTCCGCCAGCGCGGTGCGTGGCCGCAGCCCGACAGCGGAAAGCAGGAGATCCGTCTGGATGACCTCGCCGCTTGCCAGCGTCAGGCGCAAGCTTTCGTGTATCCGTTCCACATGCCGGGCTGCTGTTCCCAGATGAAAAGTGACACCGGCAGCCTCGAGCTTGCGCTGCAAAAAAGCCCCGCCTGAAGGGGGGAGAAGCCGGCCTAGCGGCTGCGTGCTGATATCGATGACCCGGACCTGATAGCCAGCCGCCGCGAGATCGTTGGCGAATTCGCAACCGATCAGACCCGCGCCCAGGATAGTCACTGTCTTTTTTCCTTCAAGGGCATCACGCAGGCGCTGATAGTCGTCCAGGTCATTTACGGATAAAACCTCTTCCCGCGCCCCGCCCTCGAGTTGCAGCCGGATCGGGTCGGCGCCGAGGGCCAGGACGAGTTGACGGTAGGGGATCTCCTCGCCGCTTTCCAGCGTGAGCGTCTTGCTGGCGGGGTCTATGGTTTTTACCCGGGTATAGGGACGAATTATCAGCTTCAACTGCTCGGCCATCTTTTCGGCACTAGCATTGAGTATGGCGGACGGGGTCTTGCCGGAAGCCAGCGCGTTGGATAGCATCGGCTTGGAATAAAACCCGCCGTGATCCGCCGAAATCATTATCACAGGCGTGTTCTGGTCAAGTTTTCGAAATTCACGCGCCACGGTATAGCCCGCCAGCCCGCTACCAATAATCACTACCGGTTTTTCACTCATGCCTGCGCTTTCCCTGTTTCAGCTCGATAAATTTTCATTCGTTCCCAATTGATGCAACCTGCCGCCGGAATGCTTTCCCCGAGGTTTATAATGTTGCCTTCGCCAGCAATCAATGCTGCCGAGTGGCGCGCCTTTGTTTCGGCAGGGTCATCGCTACAGTAATCGGTAATATCGATTCGACTTCTATTTTGTTGCGAAAATGTCGAATGGTAAATTATTCCAACAGGTTTTGATATTCCGGAATTCCTATGAAAAATGCGGTATCGATATTTGTCCATGCAGCATGCAAAAAGTTGCCGAAAGCCGCCATTCAAGGCGCGAGCAGGCAATTGCATTTCTATAGAGCAATGGAATCCGTAGCCGCGTAGCCATGGCAAATATCGGCTTCATCGGGCTCGGCATCATGGGCAGGCCCATGGCCCGGAACCTTATCCAGGGCGGACATAAGCTGTTTCTGCATACGCGCAGCGGAGTGCCGGAAGAATTGCTTGAGCAGGGAGGCATCGCCTGCCCTTCTCCAGGCAATGTCGCTCAAAACGCCGAAATCACCATAACCATGCTGCCCGATACGTCTGACGTGGAGCAGGTTCTTTTCGGCCAGAATGGGGTGGCGCAGGGGCTCACCGGCGGGAAAGCCGTGATGGACATGAGTTCGATTTCTCCCACGGAGACCCGGGTATTCGCGTCGCGGATCAGCCATCTCGGTTGCGATTATGTCGATGCACCGGTGTCTGGCGGCGATATCGGCGCGCGCAATGCAACCCTTACCATCATGGTGGGTGCTACCGAAACCGTCTTCCAGAGAGTGAGGCCTATACTGGAGCTATTGGGTAAAAGCGTGACGCTGATCGGAGCCAACGGCGCTGGCCAGGTTTGCAAGATTGCCAACCAGATCACGGTTGCCCTTACTATCGAAGCCGTGGGCGAGGCGTTGCTGTTCGCATCCCGGTCGGGAGTGGATCCCGCAAAAGTGCGCAGCGCCCTGATGGGCGGGTTCGCCTCATCGCGCGTTCTGGAGGTGCACGGGGAGCGCATGATTCAGCGTCTGTTCGACCCCGGTTTTCGTATTGAGCTGCATCAAAAGGATCTCGGTCTTGCCCTTTCCGGTTCTCGCGCACTGGGCGTGTATTTGCCGAATACGGCGTCTACACAGGAATTATTCAATGCCTGCATTGCGGATGGTGGAGCCAATTGGGATAGTTCCGCGCTGGTGCGGGTCCTGGAAAAACTGGCGAATCACGAAATCGGTCAGGGCCGTAAGGACAAGCAATGAGTTCAACTGCCCTCGTTGCCAGCCTGCGTGCTTTCCTGCCTGCGGAGGCGGTGCTTTACGAAGCGGAAGATTTGAGACCCTACGAATGCGATGGCCTGTCCGCATACCGCCAGACGCCGCTGATCGTTGCGTTGCCGGGAACCGAAGAAGAAGTGCTCCGGATTCTCAAGGTATGCCACGCGGCAAAAACGCCCGTGGTAGCCCGGGGCGCAGGAACGGGCTTGTCCGGCGGCGCGCTGCCCCATGCGCACGGGGTCCTGCTATCCCTGGCCAGGCTGAAAAGCATACTTGAAATCGATCCGGCGGCCCGAACCGCCCGGGTGCAGCCCGGTGTGCGCAATCTGGCCATCAGCGAGGCCGCAATGCCCTATGGCTTGTACTATGCGCCCGATCCATCCTCGCAAATTGCCTGTTCCATCGGGGGCAATGTTGCCGAAAACTCGGGTGGCGTGCATTGCCTGAAGTATGGGCTTACCGTGCACAATATTCTCAAGCTGAGGGTGATCACCATTGAGGGCGAGATTCTCCAGATCGGCAGCGATGGGCTGGATGCCCCCGGCTATGACCTCCTGGCGTTGATGACAGGGAGCGAAGGCATGCTGGGCATCGTGACCGAGGTAACCGTCAAGCTCATCCCCAGGCCGGAAAAAGCGGAGGTAGTCATGGCCGCATTCGACGACATACGCAAGGCGGGGGATGCGGTGGCGAACGTCATCGCTGCGGGTATTATTCCCGCCGGGATGGAGATGATGGACCGAATCACTACGCATGCCGTGGAGGAGTTTGTCCACGCGGGATACAACCTGGAAGCGGCAGCGATTCTGCTATGCGAATCCGACGGGACGGCGGAGGAAGTGTCGGAGGAAATCCGCCGTATCGACGAGATCATGGAAAGCAGCGGGGCCATGGAGATCAGGGCTTCTTCCAGCGAGGTGGAACGGCTGAGATTCTGGGCCGGCCGCAAGGCTGCATTTCCGGCGGCTGGCCGGGTTTCCCCCGACTACTACTGCATGGATGGCACCATACCCCGCAGCAAGCTATCACAGGTATTGAGCGGGATCGAAGCCCTTTCCCAAAAATACGGCTTGCGTTGCATGAATGTCTTTCACGCCGGCGATGGAAATTTGCATCCGCTGATACTGTATGATGCGAGCAAGCCTGGCGAGCTCGAACTGACTGAGGAATTCGGGGAGAAAATACTTCACATGTGCGTGCAGGCCGGGGGGACCATTACCGGCGAGCACGGAGTTGGCGTGGAAAAAATCAATCAGATGTGCGCCCAGTTCAGGCCGGGCGAACTGGAAATGTTCCATGGAGTAAAAGCGGCATTCGATCCGGAAGGGCTGCTGAATCCCGGAAAAGCCGTTCCCACCCTGCGCCGCTGCGCGGAACACGGCGCCATGCATGTGCGCCGGGGCGAAGAAAAATTTCCCGAATTGCCAAGGTTCTGACATCGCCATGCTTCCCATCCTGCAGCCCCGTTAATTCATGCAGCCTGTCATCGACGAGTTTACTCATGCTATTCGCCTGTCTGCGGAAAACAGGGCTCCCTTGCTCATACGTGGCGGAGGAAGCAAGGATTTTTACGGCAACCTCGGCGGCGCAACAGGCAGAACAGGGGAAAGCATCCTGGAAACCGGCGTTTATAGCGGCACCGTGGATTATGAGCCTACGGAGCTGGTCGTCACGGTTCGCGCGGGCACCCGTCTTGCCGATCTCGAAAGGGAATTGAACGGCTGCCATCAAATGCTGTCTTTCGAGCCCCCGCACTTCAGTTCCAATACGACCATAGGCGGCTGTGTGGCCGCCGGGCTGTCCGGCCCGCGCCGGGCATCCGCCGGAGCCGTTCGGGATTTTGTATTAGGCGTGCGCATGCTGGATGGCAAAGGCGAGGATCTGAGTTTTGGCGGGCAGGTAATGAAAAACGTGGCAGGATATGATATCTCGCGGTTGCTGGCGGGCTCGATGGGAACACTGGGCCTGCTGCTCGAAATTTCCCTCAAGGTAATGCCTATGCCTGCGCGGGAGCTTACGCTGCGCATGGAGATGGATGAGGCGGAGGCAATCGAAAAAATGAATTCCTGGGCTGCAAAACCCCTGCCCGTTTCAGCGACCTGTTTTCATGGCGGGGAGCTCACTTTCAGGCTTTCTGGTGCCGAGCCGGCGGTGCGCGCGGCGCGCGAGAGACTGGGCGGAGAAGAAGTTATGGATGGGACTGCGTTCTGGGAATCGGTGCGCGAGCAGACACATCCATTTTTCCAGTCCGGCATGCCTCTCTGGCGCCTGTCGGTCAAACCGACCACCTGGCCGCTATTCCTGCCGGGAAAGCAGTTCATGGAATGGGGAGGAGCGCTGCGCTGGTTCGCCAGCGAAGCAGATGCTCCTGCTATCCGCGTTGCGGCGGAGAAGGCGGGCGGCCATGCCACGCTTTTTCGCAGAAACGGGCCCAGTCACCAGGCTGACGCGTTTCATCCTTTGCCACCGGCAATGCTGAAGATTCACAGGCGTCTCAAGGAGCAGTTCGACCCGTACCATATATTCAATCCGGGCCGGATGTACGCGGAAATATGAGCATAATCAATGCAAACCCATCTCGCTGATTTTATCAAGGACACGCCGGAAGGCCAGGAAGCGGAAGCGATAGTGCGCACCTGCGTTCATTGCGGTTTCTGCCTTGCGACCTGCCCGACGTATCAATTGCTGGGTGACGAGCTGGATAGCCCGCGCGGACGCATTTACCTGATGAAGCAGATGCTGGAAGGCGCGCCGGTCACGCGGAAAACGCAATTGCACCTCGACCGCTGCCTGACTTGCCGCGCCTGCGAGACTGTTTGCCCATCGGGAGTAAAATACGGCCGTCTGGTCGATATCGGCCGCGGACTCGTTGAAAAGAAGGTCGGGCGCGGAGCGGCCGCCAGTAGCATGCGGTATGCATTACGCCGGATTCTGCCCAACCCGGGCCTGTTTGCCGCCCTGCTGAAGGCAGGAAAGGCCATGCGCCCGCTGTTGCCGGCCAGCTTGCAGGATGAAATTCCGCGGCCCGCGCAGAAATCCATGCCTGGCAGACGGCAGCTCACTATGCCCGCGCTTCGCCATGGGCGCAGGATGCTGGTGCTGGAGGGGTGCGTGCAGCCCACGCTCGTGCCCAATATCAATGCCGCCACGAGACGGGTTCTGGACAAGCTGGGAATATCGCTCATCAGTGCCCCGGATGCGGGTTGTTGCGGTGCGCTATCCTATCACTTGAATGCTCAGCAGGAGGGGCTGGACTATATGCGTCGCAATGTGGACGCATGGTGGCCCTACGTAAGGGATATGAAAGATACAAGAGATATAAAAGGTGCCCGGAATGAGCAAGACCGAGCAAGATCAGAATTGGCGGAAGAAGGAGCGGGCGAAGATAGCGCAGGAAGCGCGGGGGTGGAAGCCATCGTGATGACCGCGAGCGGGTGTGGGGTGACGGTGAAGGAATATGGCCATTTGCTGCGTCACGATCCGGCCTATGCAAGCAAGGCTGCGCGAATTTCGGAATTGACCAAAGACATCAGTGAAATCGTGGAGGCGGAAAGCCCATCCCTGCTGCGGCTTCTGGGCACATCCACGCCGAATGAGAAGAAGCCGAAGCTTGCCTTTCATTCTCCCTGCACTCTCCAGCATGGGATGAAGATCCGTGGAGTGGTGGAAAAAATCCTTCTGGCAGCAGGTTTTCGATTGACCGTGGTACCCGATTCCCATCTTTGTTGCGGATCAGCAGGGACCTATTCCATTCTCCAGCCTGAGCTATCCAGGCAACTGTTGGAAAACAAGGTCTGGGCGCTGGAATCCGGAGCTCCGGATCGTATCGCTACCGCCAATATCGGCTGCCTCATGCATGTGCAAAGCGGCACGTCCCTGCAGGTCGATCACTGGATCGAAATTCTGGACGAGGCGCTGACCGGCCTCGTACCCGCCCGAGCGGTTCCACGCTAGTGTGATGAATCGTAAATTCACTGCATAAGAAATACTGTCATTCCGGGCGCTGCGCTAGCGGTGAGCCGGAATCCAGAGTTTTTTCAATCTACTGAATTCCAGCCTTCGCGGAAATGGCCCGAGTATTTATTCAATGTATTTCCGGTTCTTGATACTGGTTGCTGCTTCCGGGTTTCGCTTTATGGTCAGGTGATTCCCGGCGCATGTTCATCTTCTGAGACCGAAGGCTCGGGAGGTGTCGCTTTTTAACCCTGGTTTAACCTGGGGGAATGTCTGAACTGGCCTGGCTCGTCGAGCCTATCCGATTTTCCCGTCAACGTGCTCGGCGAGGATTTGTCCAGAGATTCCCTATATAATCAACATCATCCTTTTCGAATATGAAGCATCGCATGAGTTTTGCCAACAAACCAATGGCAAAAAAACCGAATTCCAGTCCGTTGCCGCCGAAGCTTGCCAGGCTTATCAGGGAATCCGTGGGGCTTGCCCTGCTCGGGGTGGCGCTTTACCTGGTCCTGGTATTTCATGGTTATGAGCGCGCCGATCCCGGCTGGTCGCACAGCGGCAGCGAACGGGTGCATAACCCGGGGGGCACAGCCGGTGCATGGCTGGCTGACTTGCTGTTCTATTTGTTTGGCGTTTCGGCCTGGTGGAGCGTGTTGTTCGTTCTTTATCTCGTATCGCTGGCCTATCATCGCATCGACATCGAATTCGCGGAAATCCTGGATCGCCGCCCCTTGATCGTTTCGATTATCGGCTTTCTGGTTTTGCTGGTCTCCAGCGCCGGATTGGAAGCGTTGCGGTTTTATACGCTTGAAATGACGCTGCCGCAGAGTCCCGGCGGCATGCTGGGCCAGTTGATCAGCAACAGGCTGTCGCAAACGCTGGGCTTCACGGGCGCGACGTTGGGCTTGCTGATCACGATTGCGATCGGTTTCAGCCTTTTTACGGGCTTGTCATGGCTGAGGCTTACTGAAAAGCTCGGCATGCTGATAGAGAACGGCTGGCGGTTTATCGGCCGTAGCTGGAATAACTGGCTGGACCGGCGCGCGGGAGCGGTCTCCGCGACGAAGAGAGATGAGGTGGTCGAAGTAGGAAAAAAGCGATTTCTCGAACAACCGCCTTTGCATATCGAGCAACCTGCCAGCACCATTGCCAAATCCACCCGGGTCATCAAGGAAAAGCAGGTGCCGCTGTTCTTCGATTTGCCGGATTCCCCGTTGCCGCCATTGCATCTGCTGGACGAGCCGACGAAGAAGGACGTGGAAATATTGTCGGCGGATACGCTTGAATTCACCTCTCGCCTGATCGAGCGGAAGCTGATCGATTTTGGAGTGGAAGTGAAAGTCGTAGCGGCTTATCCCGGCCCGGTCATTACCCGTTATGAAATCGAGCCGGCGGTGGGCGTCAAAGGCAATCAGATACTCAATCTGGTAAAAGATCTGGCGCGATCGCTCTCGGTAGTGAGCATACGGGTTGTCGAGACCATTCCCGGCAAGACCAGCATGGGCCTGGAGATTCCCAACCCCCGGCGGCAGGTCGTGCGCCTGTCGGAGATCCTGAGCTCCCAGGCTTATGCCGAGACGGCTTCGCCCTTGACTATCGCGTTGGGCAAGGATATCGGTGGGCATCCGGTAGTGGCGGATCTGGCAAGGATGCCTCATGCGCTGGTCGCCGGCACCACAGGCTCGGGAAAATCGGTGGCAATCAACGCCATGATTCTCAGCCTGATTTACAAGGCCCCGCCGGAACAGGTGCGGCTCATCCTCGTGGATCCGAAAATGCTGGAATTGTCGGTATATGAGGGCATTCCACATCTGCTCGCTCCCGTGGTCACGGACATGCGCCAGGCAGCTGGCGCATTGCGCTGGTGTGTCGCGGAAATGGAACGGCGCTACAAGCTGATGTCGTCCCTGGGAGTGCGAAATCTCGGGGGTTACAACCAAAAAATCCGGGATGCGATCAAGAGCGACAAGCCGTTGCTTAATCCGTTCAGCCTCACTCCCGAAGCACCGGAGCCGCTGGAGGAAATGCCGCTTATCGTGGTGGTGATAGACGAGCTGGCGGATTTGATGATGGTAGTCGGGAAAAAGGTCGAGGAATTGATTGCGCGGCTGGCCCAGAAGGCGCGCGCCGCCGGAGTTCATTTACTCCTCGCCACGCAGAGGCCTTCTGTGGATGTGATTACCGGGCTTATCAAGGCCAACATCCCGACGCGCGTCGCGTTCCAGGTATCGAGCAAGGTGGATTCCCGCACCATCCTCGACCAGATGGGAGCGGAGGCCCTGCTGGGGCAGGGCGATATGCTTTATCTGCCGCCTGGCAGCGGCTATCCGCAACGGGTGCATGGAGCATTTGTCGCCGACCAGGAAGTACATCGGGTGGTGGATTATCTGAAGGAGCGGGGTGAGCCGCGCTATGTCGAAGGCGTGCTTGATTCAATAGAGGAAGAAAATGGCACGGGTGACGGTAGCAGTTTTATCGGTCAGGAAGGCGGGGAGGCCGATCCGCTTTACGATGAGGCGGTCGGGGTGGTGCTCCGGTCTCGCCGTGCTTCCATTTCCCTGGTGCAGCGCCATTTGCGTATCGGGTACAACCGCGCGGCGCGGTTGATCGAAGATATGGAGCGCGCCGGACTTGTTTCCGCAATGCAGAGCAACGGTAACAGGGAAGTGCTGGTTCCAGTGGAAAATAAGTAACCTGGCTTGGTCAGTATTGGGATATTGGGAACAAGGCCCTCGTCTCGCCCGCAGCCCTGTTCTTTGAATCGTGATGGATCTGGCAGCGCAGATAACGGAATATAAGGATAGGAGCAAATAAAACGCCCCGTTTCCGCAAAGGAAACGGGGCGTTCCAACAGGTACTAGCCAGGATGGCTGGTAATTACGGCACTATCCTGTTGTTGAGGATGACTTTGCTCTGGTTGTTCCAGACGACGTCGGTCAGGTTGGAGTAGCGGGTGATGATCTGGGCAGCAATGCCGCCAGAAAACAGCCCGGACCAGCCCAGGATGACGAAGCCCCAGTGCAGCGGCGCGCTAAACAGTTCTTCCATGAACCAGAAGGCATGGCCCCATTCGTTCAATCCCACGTTCGGCAATATCATGAGCGGGCCGGCAATGGCCATGACCAGCGGAAACGAGGTCCCGCGCGAGTACAGCGGCAGGCGCGTCATGGCATACAGGTAGCTCGCCACGCCGCAGACGATGTACATGGGAAAGGAGCCGTAGAATACCACCACGTGGCTCGGGGTGAAGCTGGTGTCGCGTATGATGACCTGGTGCCAGGAGGCGTCCTGCTCGGTGAAGAAGCTGCCGCCCCAGTATACGCCAAACAGGTATACGCCCAGCCACATCATCCAGTAGAAGTAACGCTTGACTTCCAGCTTGGGGTCCAGGTTGTCCAGCTGTTCCTTGGTGTCGCGGGTCTTCCATAGCCAGCCCCAGGTCACCAGTGCAAATATCGGCATGACGATCATGTGCACCCGCCACAGCCCCATCCATACCTTCTCGAATTCGGGTTCCATCGAGTCCATCCCGTGCGAGTAGGCAAACGTCCTCTGGAACCAAATCCAGAAAATCGCTACGCCCAGCATGGTCAATAGCCCAAATTTGTACCACTTCGAGTCGTACCACAGCGACATGTCGTAGTCGCGTCCGCTCGACGCCGCGTGGCTTGACGTCCCTAGTGTTGTTGCCATATTTCACCTCCTAAACCAATAATTGAACCTCAACCCTTCGCGGCGGAATAACGCCGCGTGCACCTAATTGGATTCAGGGGAATACAGTTTAGTTCCCTTTTCTCCCTGGTGAAAACACGGATGGCAAGCAGGGATATCATTAAGCCCATGGATCACCCGAAGCTTCGTCCATCCACCAAGGCGGCCACAGGCTGCGATGCACTTTTTTATTCCCCCGGCGGCGGCAGAACCGGTAAAATCGGAGCAGTAGTCTCGGGTTATCGATTCATTCTTCGCTACGCGTGCATCAGCGTCCTGATTGCCTGAATAATTACAACGATTGAGCAGGATCGAGTCACATATGGACGTTTTAAAGCATTTTTGTTTGTTTCTTCTGTTCTACCCGCTGGCTTCCATTGCCCAGGCAAGCGCAACAAGCAGTCTCAAGAATTTCATCCACGATGCGCGCACGGTTCGCGCAACTTTCACCCAAAGCGTTCTCGACAAGAACGGGCGTACCGTACAAACAGGGCAGGGAACCATGCAGTTCCAGCGTCCGGGCAAATTCCGCTGGATATACGAAAAGCCTTACGAACAACTGATCGTAGGCGATGGCGACCGCATATGGTTTTATGATCGCGATCTCAATCAGGTGACGGTGCGCCGCCTCGATCTTGCCATCGGAAGCAGTCCCGCCGCATTGCTCGCCGGCGATTCCGATATTGAACAGAATTTCGAGCTTCGCGATACCGGTTCTCTTGCAGGCACGGAATGGCTCGAAGCAAAACCCAAAACCAGGGATAGTACTTTCGAGTGGGTGCGACTGGGCTTTACGCCGGATGGGGTGCTGAAATCCATGGAATTGCACGATAATTTCGGCCAGACCACGGTGCTTACATTTTCGCGACTGGAGCGAAACCCCCGGCTTGCCCCGGATCTGTTCAAGTTCACTCCCCCCGCCGGCTCGGACGTCATCAGTGACTGACCTGTTTGGGATGCGCGAGCCTTCCGCGCCGCTCGCGGAAAAATTGCGTCCTCAAGCACTGAAAGACGTAGTAGGCCAATCTCATTTGCTTGAAGCCGGCAAGCCGCATTCCATGATTCTCTGGGGCCCGCCGGGGACAGGCAAGACGACACTGGCCCGCCTCATGGCAGCGGTATTCGATGCGGAATTTATCGCGCTGTCCGCGGTCTTGTCCGGCGTGAAGGATATCCGTGAGGCAGTGGAACGCGCCCAGGCTATCCTGCAGCAATCCGGGCGGCACACCATCCTGTTTGTCGACGAGGTGCACCGCTTCAATAAATCCCAGCAGGATGCGTTCCTGCCCTATGTCGAACAAGGGTTGGTGACATTTGTCGGCGCTACTACCGAAAACCCTTCGTTTGAAGTGAATGGCGCATTGTTGTCGCGTGCGCAAGTGTATGTGCTCAACCCGCTGTCGGACGATGAGCTCGGGATCGTGTTCGAGCGTGCGCGCAATCTCGCGCTGCCGGACCTGGATTTCACGGGGGATGCGAAACGCCTGTTGATCGGGTACGCTGACGGCGATGCTCGTCGCCTGCTCAATTTTCTCGAGCAGATAAAAACGGCGGCGGCAACCGAAGGCATTGCCGCAATAGACAGGGAGTATGCGCAAGCTGCGCTCTCTCCCGGCGGGCGCCGCTTCGACAAGGGAGGTGACAACTTCTATGACCAGATTTCCGCCCTGCACAAATCGGTTCGCGGCTCCAATCCGGATGCCGCGCTTTACTGGACATGCCGGATGCTCGACGCGGGAGCCGATCCGCGTTACATCGCGCGCCGTCTCATTCGCGCCGCGGCGGAAGACATCGGCCTGGCTGATCCCCGCGCACTGCAGATCGCATTGAATGCAAGCGAAACTTATGAGCGCCTCGGCAGTCCCGAAGGGGAACTGGCGCTGGCGCAGGCAGCCCTGTATCTTGCTTGCGCTCCCAAGAGCAATGCCGCCTATCTTGCGTATAATGAAGCGAGAGCTTTCATAGCTGGCGACAAGTCGCGGCCTGTCCCGGAACATTTGCGAAACGCACCCACCCGGCTGATGAAGGAGCTGGGTTTCGGGCATGGCTACCGGTATGTGCATGACGAACCTGAAGCATACGCCGCCGGAGAGGATTATTTGCCTGAAGGAATGCCGCAGGTCCGGTTTTATCGACCTGCTCCGTACGGTCTTGAGAAAAAAATCGCGGAAAGACTGGACCATCTGCGCGAACTGGACGAACAGGCAAAGAAGCAATCATAGGGAGTCCTGGAAGAGAGCCCAGGCGGGCAGCAGGCCCATCGGTGCTGGCGCACCCCATTTTTTGGAGTTTGCATGCTGGATATTCAATTGTTGCGCACCGACCCGGGGGGAACCGCGGAACGCCTCGCCAGGCGTGGCTTCCTCCTGGATATTGCCGGATTCGAAATTCTGGAAACGAAGCGCAAGGACTTGCAGACCCGGACCCAGGAATTGCAGGCGCGGCGCAACGCCCTGTCCCGGCAGATCGGCAATGCCAAGTCCAGAGGAGAGGATGCAAATTCTTTCATGGCGGAAGTCTCCGGCCTCGGGGACGAGCTGGCTCGGAATGCGGCCGAGCTGGAAGGAATTCAAAGCGAGTTGCAGCAGATATTGCTGCAAATGCCAAACCTGCCGCACCACAGCGTTCCCGAGGGGAATAGCGAAACCGATAACCGGGAGGTGCGGCGCTGGGGAACACTGCCTTCATTCGATTTTCCGGTAAATGATCATGTAAGCATAGGCGAGAATCTCGGGTTGCTGGACTTCGCGACCGCTGCCAAACTGACCGGCTCGCGTTTCAGCCTGATGACCGGGGGCCTTGCGCGCCTTCACCGGGCGCTGGCGCAGTTCATGCTGGACGTCCAGACGCAGGAGCACGGGTACATGGAAGCGTATGTGCCTTATCTGGTCAATGCGGAAAGCCTGCGGGGTACCGGGCAACTGCCGAAATTCGAAAATGATTCATTTAAAATTTACCACCAGAAAGATGAGCCGGGCGAAGGCGTGCCGGAATCCGCAAAGGCCGCGCAGGGAGAGTTGCACGCCGGAGGCGGCTCTTCGGCTCGGGAAGAAGACTGGTACTTGATCCCGACCTCGGAAGTTCCGCTGACCAACACCGTGCGCGATCAGATCATTGCCCTGGAGGCCTTGCCCGTCAAGCTCACCGCGCATACGCCGTGCTTCCGCTCCGAGGCGGGCAGTTATGGCAGGGACACGCGCGGAATGATTCGCCAGCATCAGTTCGATAAAGTGGAACTGGTGCAGATCGTGCATCCGCAAAGCTCGTATGACGTTCTGGAGGAGCTTGCCGGCCATGCTGAAAAAATTTTGCAGAAACTGGAACTGCCTTATCGGGTAATGCTGTTATGTACCGCCGATATGGGTTTTTCGGCAGCCAAGACCTACGACATCGAAGTGTGGCTGCCAGCGCAAAACGCCTACCGCGAGATTTCCTCGTGCAGCAACTGCGAGGCTTTCCAGGCGCGGCGCATGCAGGCGCGCTTCCGTAACGAAAAAGGTAAAACGGAGCTGCTGCATACGCTGAACGGATCGGGACTGGCGGTAGGGCGCACGCTGGTGGCGATTCTGGAGAACTTTCAGAATGCCGATGGCAGCATATCCATTCCTCGCGTGCTGCAACCATACATGGGCGGAATGGATCGGCTTGCCCGGGGGCAGAAAACTAATTCAAACCGGCCAATTTCTCATTCCAGGGAGAGTTTTATCATGCAAGGCAAATCTGACAGCAAACCCATCCACAAGAGCGGGAAAGCATCGGCGCTCGAATCCGAGGTGCGGGAGGCTATCGCCCATGGGAATAATGTCCAGCAGGCGGTACGGGATTTAACGGTCAAGGCGCTCAGTACCCGGCCCGATTTCGAATCTCTTCGCCATATCCTTACTGCAGTGATGCAGGGAGTGCGCGAAGGCGCCCAGCAAAGGATGCAGAATAATTCCGGGGAGACCCATGCAGTGCTGGAATCCATTCGCGACGCGGTTGCCGGGCTGGATACGGCACTGGCGCAGTTTGCAGAAGCATCGAAGCTGGCTCTGGAGGAGGCCGCCGGCCGGGCCCAGAAGTTTTCCAGCGAGGAACTTGCGCATCTGCGTTCCGAACTGGAAAGCATCGAGCATCTTTTCTTTGAAGTGGTGCAGGCTTCCGCTTCCAGCGCTCAGCAAGCCGTGTCGGAAACTTTGCGCGACTTCGTGACACATGCAAAGCGCAACGGTACCGCGGTCGGGTCTCAGCTGGAGGATACGCTGACGGCTTTCAATCGTGAGATAAGCTCGACCGGGCGCGTGGGACTGGAAACCGGCGTAAGGTTGACGCATGCGATTACCGAACTCATGCGCCAGGTCGCGACCGGAATGCTAAGCGGCGTGGCCGAACGCGTCAAATCCGGACGTAAGCCTTCCGATCGTCGCTCATGAATAGCCACTGCTTTTTCAGAATACCCGGAATACCTTAAGAAACCTTTTGAGCAAAGCCCTAACCGGAGGCAAGGCGCCTGTATCGTTTGTATATCGCTAAACGCTAAACGCTGCAACCTTCCGCGCCACAACTACCTTCTCCCTCGGGGATTTGAGGCGTTCCCTGTACCGTTGTGGATTCATCGGGTTCTTCGGACAGCAATGCTCCAATGGAAAAACCGACGGCCAGATCGCTCACATGGCCGAACTTGTGCAAGCGGATGCGCCCGCTTTTATCGATGAGAATAAGGGTGGGCGTGCCCTGCATCTGGTACACACGCATGGTAAGCGGAACGCCATGCGGCTCTCCGTCATATTTGTCTATGCCTATAGGGAAGCGAAGCCGGTACTCGTGCACGAATACTTCCAGCGCGTCGCGGCCCATCACCGAGTGGTGCTCAAATACCGTGTGCATGCCGATGACCGCCACCCGTTCGGGGTCGAATTCCTGATAAATCCTTTGCGCCTGGGGAATGCCGACTTGCACGCAGCCGGGGCAAAAAATTTGAAAGGTATGCAGAACGACCACCTTGCCACGCAACTCCGCCAATGAAAGCGGGCGGGGTGTATTGAGCCATCCGGAAGCCTGCAGTTCGGGGGCTATTCTGGTGCTGACACTATCGTTTTCCGTCATCCGTTCTTCCTCGTAAACAGGGTTATCTGCCCGATAAAATCGGCTTGTGGATATCCATGGCGGTTTCCCTTATCCCGGCCTGGCGCGCTCCAGCGGTAGAGTGAAAACCCGTCCGGACAGCAGCGGCATCTTCCCGTCTGCAACTCATCGGAGCCCACCTCTGCGCCGAAGGTATCTTTGTTTTTCCGCAAAATAAAGTGCGCGCTGCATCCAATTCATGGCGGATGGCTGCGCGCGATTTTATCCGGAATTATTTGATTATTTAACCTGTTAAATAATCGGAGAAAACTGGACATAAATTCCCTTTTTCCGCCGCAATAATAGGCGGAAGCTGGGTATCCCGTCAAGAATGTTTCCAGTTTTTTCAGATGGCGGCGCAAGGCTATTCCGATATCGCCATGAGGCAATGCAAAAGGGGTTGAGATAGCAAAAAGCAGAGGCGAAAAGTCCGTCGCCAAGGCATGTCCCCAATATGAAAATAACATATATCCTCTCTCAAATATTGACGACGTCATTAACTGGAAGGATGGAGTTGAAGCGAAAGAGGCTTTGTGCGGAAAATGTGAGGCGTGCGAATGAAGCGTTTTCAAAATGCGCCTTGATCCATACGGGTCGGCGGCTTGATGGAGCATGGTGCGTTTTTAAATATATTATTGATCTTTAAATGTATTCATTGAATTACGTATCGTTTTCCAGCCGGTTGCCGGCATGCTTCTCCAGGCGTTCACCCCGCGGATTCCCACAATGCCAATGGGGTAAAATTACCCTGTTTTGAAGAAGGGAAAATACCAATTTTTAGAATAGGGTCATTATTGTTTTTGATTAGGATGATCGCGTTTTCTTTCTTGTACGCTAAATTTTGCTGTGGTAGAATTTCGCTCCATTTCGGTCCTGGCAGCTTTCGCCGGATCAGTGGCTGAAGCGGAAAGGAAGGGCCCTGGCGGGAAAAGGATGGGGCAGCGTGAAAGGCAGGATTAAATTTCGCGCATGCCTTGTATTTCAGGATGACGCCAGCGCCTCCTGGTCAGGAGCATGGCTTATCGAAATAATTGGAAGCAGTGCAGGGAGTGACAGGAATAGGGTTTTCTTCGTAGCCGCCACTTTCCGTCACAGTAAGGATAGCCGGTCGAAAAACGGGAAATCCACAGCAATAACGGTTTGAATGGTTCATCTTGAGCGAAATGTAAATCAGAATCAGTCTTTTTTAGGCAAAACATGGAACTTATAGACATGCCGTTATTCTTAGTGTTTGGAATTCATCCGTTTTTCTGGAAATAAGGTTACAGAATAACACAATTACCGACATTCGCAATAGGGTTATTGGGTATAAATTAAATCCTTGCCAGTGGGGAAAAATTGCAGTCAAGATGCTTGATTGCCGATCTGAGCGAAAACAATCCAGAGGTCGCCTGGAAGTTATCGTGAACAGCCAGGTCAAGGACGGGATCTTGTAATAATCATGGGGTCGTACTGTAATCAGTAATCAAGTGGGGGGATATATGAGCAGTAGAGCAGTATCGAGGATCATGGCTTCAATGGTGGTCGCGCTTTATTCCGGGATGGGGATGACGGCGGCGGATCCGCACCAGTTAAACCTGCCCGAGCCGCAGACGATCATAGCCAGGCAGATATACGACCAGCATACGTTGGCATTATGGGTATGCCTGGTGATATTCATCGTTGTGTTTGGGGCCATGTTTTATTCGGTGCTCAAGCATCGGAAAGACGCGGGGTACAAGGCTGCGAACTTTCATCACAGCACCACGGTAGAGA
>Ga0209930_1002061_pt1 | contig 26013 bp, 20 predicted proteins | sample ThiBiot_500_biof_2_FD_183948 | JGI IMG/M metagenome (GOLD analysis project Ga0209930, IMG submission 183948) | Wastewater bioreactor microbial communities from Cape Town, South Africa - Thiocy_cont_500_biof (SPAdes) | ecosystem: Engineered > Bioreactor > Thiocyanate-remediating >... | reverse complement strand
GGTCGAGGCCCCACACGTCCTCGAGCACGCGGCGGAGCCAGCCGGTCGAGTGGTCCCAGCCCTCCTTGGGCGTGCCCTCGCCGTAGTTGCCGCCGAGCACCGTCACCAGCACCGCCGGCTTGCCGCGGAGCGCCGTGCCCTGGGGGTCGATGCGCGGATCGGTGTAGGCCAGGTCGAACCAGGCCTTGAAGTGCTGGGACACGCCGAAGTTGTACAGCGGCACCGCGAAGAGCAGTGCGTCGGCGTCGGTGAGCTGGTCGGCGATGGCGCCGGCCTCCGCGACGGCTGCCCGCTGGGCGTCGGTGCGGCTGCCCTCGGGCGTGTGCTTCGCGGTCACGGCGGCGGGCCAGGCGTCGGCGGCCACGGGATGCGTCGAAAGGTCGCGACGCACGATCTCGTCGTCGCGGTGGCGGGCGAGCCACTCGGACTCGACGATGTCGCCCAGCGCGCGGCTGGCGGAGGACGCGGGGAAGATGCTGGCGTCCAGGCGGAAGAGACTCATTGTGCTCCGATCGAGAGAGGGACTAAGAAAAACAGAGTGCCTTGGGAAACCGTAGCACGGATAGACTAGGTGGATGGAAGCGGGCGACATCGAGGGCCGTCAGTGCGACGGCGCGGTGACGCTCGCGTTCTCGATCCTCGGCAAGCGCTGGAACGGCATGATCCTCGACGTGCTCGGCTCCGGGCCCGCATCGTACGTGGCGCTCCGCCGCGGCGTACCCGGGATCAGCGACGCCGTCCTCTCGGACCGCCTCGCCGAGCTGGCCGACGCGGGACTCGTCGTCCGCGACGTGGATGCCGGGCCCCCTGTGGCGGTCACCTATGCGCTGACCCCCGGCGGGCTGGAGCTGGTGCCCGTGCTCTCCCGGCTCGCAGATTGGGCGCGCGCGAATCTCGGTCATCCCGCCGCGGTCTGACGCGGGCCGGATCCGGATCAGGATGCCGCTGCGGCGCTAGCATGAGCCGCATGCTCAGGGACTCCTCCCAACGGCTGGCCGAGCCGGACGGCAACGCCGCGCGTCGCCGGCTCGCGCTCCTCCTGCGCTCCGCGATCGGGCGCGGCGACTACCCGCGCAATCGCCTTCCCCGGGAGTGGGAGCTGATGGAATCGTCGGGCGAGACGCGCGCGGTGGTGAGGGACGCCCTCGGCGAGCTCGCCGCGGCCGGGGTGGTGACGCGGGAGCAGGGACTCGGAACGCGCACCGGCGTCCTCCCGTCCATCTTCGGACTGCGGGAGTTCCACGGCGTCGACGGTGTCCCGGAGCAGTCGACGTACCCGACCGTCACGGATCGCAGCATCATCCCGACACCGCCCGTCGTCGCGGTCCGTCTGCCCGGCTGCGGGGACGAGGTGCTCAGGGTCGAGTACATCGCGGTGGCCCTCGACTTCCCCGGAGCGGTGTCGACGAACTACTTCACGCTGCCCGCGTGCGCCGCACTGGCGGAGGCGGACTTCGGCCACAACATCTACGCGTTCCTCGCGAACGGGGGGATCACCCTCTCCGCCAGCGAGTTCCTCATCGGGGCGGCCGAGGCGGATCCGTACACGGCGGCGCGCCTCAAGGCGGAGCCGGGGACCGCTCTCCTCACGCTCGAGCAGATCATGTACGACGCTGACGGCGAGGCGATCTGCTTCTCCGCGGTCGCACAGCGAGGGGATCGGGTGCGGTTCTTCGCGCACACCGGCCCGGCCGCAGCCGCGGACGAGCCGCCGACATCGGCGTAGCGGCGCCCCGATCGCACGCGCGCACGGGGCGGACGCGGCGCAACCACAGCGCAGCCGCGGCGCCGTTCCCCTCGAAGGCTCGGGACGGCTAGCGTCCTGGCAGCGGACGGATCGCTCGCCTCACCTTCCCCAGACGGAGGCGGTCGCGCCGGAGTCGCCGGCACCCAGCGCGCGACTCGGACCCGCTCTTCGGGTCACCCAGCGCCCGACGAGCGGGTCTCCCGCTCGTCGGCGCGAGCGCGGGAGTAGAGCGCGAGACGGTCGCCGCGCAGTGCGGCGACCGAGAAGCTGAGCGGATCCCCGACCTCGTCGTACGTCGTCTGCTCGACGAACAGCAGCGCGCCCGCCGGCTTGGTCCGCAGGCGCAACGCGGTGAAGCGGTCGGCGTCGATCGCGCCGATCACGAAGTCCGTGCCGGACACCGTGAGCCCGCCGGCGGTCAGGAACGTGTAGAGGTTCTCCCCGAATTCCGCCTCGCGGAGTCCATCCCCCTTGGGCAGCACGAAGAAGCCCGTCGAGATACCATCGGCGTCCTCGGCGGGCATCGACAGGTACTCGACCCGCAGGACCGTGTCTCCCGCATTCGGCAACCGGGCGGCGACGGGGCCGGGAGTGGGGACGACGGCACGCTCGATGACCCGGGGGTGCAGGCGGTACTCGGGGATGCCCGACGAGCCGCGGAAGGACAGCAGGTTGAACACTGCGCCGCGGTGCTCGGGTGCGCGAGTGCCCATTCCGCGGATGCGTGTGAGCACTCCCGTCTCGGCGAGCGCCGCCAGGGCGTCGCGCACGACGCCGCGCGACACGTCGTATGACTCCGCGAGCTCTTCGTCGCTCGGCAGGCGGCCGTCCGGATAGTCGCCGCGCTCGACCGCGGCCCGCAGCAGAAGCGTCAGCCGCCGTCGGGCGGCGTCTCCCGGCGATTCGCTCAGATCCGGCATCCGTGCGCCTTTCCGAGCACAGCATAGCGACCGCGCGGAACGGCACCGCCCGGCGGCGCAGGCGCGTCCCCTGCCGGCGGAGCGCGCTCGCCGGAGCCGTGACGGCGCGGCTGCGGGCGGCGCAACCCCGGCGCAGTGACGGCATCGTTCCGGCGCGGCAGGCGCTCTCCTAACGTCGGTGTCCGCCGGGGTCCCCGCGCAGCCATGCCATGGCGGTGCGCGCTCGGCACCGACCCAGGAGGATCCGCCATGTCCGGCACGTCCACGCCCCTGCCCGGGCGGCACGGGCCGATGGCACCGACCGCGGTGAGAGCGATGGGCCGAAGGCGTCGCGCAACCACTCTTTCTGGTGGCTACGAGGCCCGGAAGGCCACCGAAAACCACCAGAACTGGGGATACCCGTCGGCCCTCCCGATTGCGATCGTTGGACGACTGTCTCTGGAAGCACAGGCCCCTCGCAGGGCCGGCGCCTCCGAGGGCCGCCCCTCCGATGCTCGCCCATGGCGGTGCTCCGTGATGCGGCCCGCGTGCTGCCCGTGTGCGGCGGAGACCGACCACGGCGGAGCACGGGGGGTGGGATGGGCGGGTCGGACGCGACGCAGAGACATCGTCGAGGGCGGGTGCGACGGAGGATGGACGTCCGCGCGCGCATCGTCGGCGCGATCGCCGCGGTGGTCGGGCTCATGAGCGTGCTCGTCGTGTCCCCTCCTGCCCTCGCGGCTGCCGGCGACCCTTTCGACCCCACCGTCCCGCGCGTCTTCGTCGCGCAGGACCTCCCCACCCGGCTCTACTCGGCCGTTCAGGGCAACGGCACCGTGACGCTCACGCCCGAGGGGCCGACGTCGGCGGTGAGCTACAACGCGATGGGGTTCGACACGGCGAACAACTACCTGTACGCGATTCGCCGTGACACCGGGGTGACCAACGCCCTGCAGCGCATCGGCCAGGGCGGCGTGGTCGTCGGGTTGGGCGTGGTGACCGGTCTGCCCGCCTCCACCGCTACGTACAACCAGGGCACGTTCGGCGCCGGAGCGACGGCGAACATCCTCTACGTCCGCGAGACGGGTACGACCAACCGGATGTACGCCGTGAACGTCAACACGCTCACGGCGACGACCATCACCCTTTCGGCCACCCCGCAGCTCATCTCCGACATCGTCTACAAGGACGGGTACATCTGGGGCTTCTCCGACACGGACCGGGTCTACCGCATCGACCCGGCGACCGGCCAGGTGGTGTCCTGGGCGACGGGGTTCGGCCTCAATCTGGCGTTCGGCGCGCAGTGGGTGTACGGCAACGGGAACATCGGACTGTCGGCCAACGACACGGGTCGCGTCTACCAGGTGCGGATCGACGGCGGCACGACGGCGAACCCGACGTTCACCATCGTCGCCTCCTCGGCGGGACCGGCATCCGCCAACAACGACGGGGCGGCGATCCCCGGAGCCGACGTCGACCTCGGCATCGTCAAGACCGGGCCGGCGACCTACCTCGGCGGGGGCGCGCTGACGTACACCCTCACTGTGACGAACTACAGCGCGGTCGGGTCCACCGGGTATGTCGTCACGGACCCTCTCCCCGCGGCGCTCAGCGGAGCGACCACGAGCACGCCCGGATGCGCGATCGCGTCAGGACAGCTCACCTGCGTGCGCGGACCGCTCGCGGCGGGCGCCTCCGCCACGATCACCGTCAGCGGCACGGTCGCCGCCGGGACGACCGGGATCCTCTCCAACACCGCGACCGTCCTCGGGAACGAGCGCGACCCGAATCCGGCGAACGACCAGAGCACGGCGACCGCGCTGTTCTCGACGCCGCTCAGCTGCACGGCGGGCACCGTGTACGGCCTGAACCGTTCGGGTGAGGTGTTGGCGGTCTCGACGGCGTCGGGTGCGTCGGTGCAGGCGGGCTACTTCCCGGCGGGAGCCTCGATCTTCCTCAACGGTCTCGCGTTGTCGCCGGACGGCCGGTATGCGTTCGCGGTGGCGCAGACCGGGACCAAGATGACCTACCGCTACGACACTCAGACGGGTGTGGCGACGCCGATGGGCGTCATCGCGCAGTCGACGGTGTTCGATTTCGTCGCGGGTGCGATCGACCCGGTCAACGGCTGGTACTACGTCGGGGGGCGGATCGGCTCGCAGTACGTGATCTACGCGTTCGATCCGGCGGCGGGGGTGTCGCGAGGGGAGCAGTTCCGGATGACGGCGCCGTCGCCGGCGGCGACCGGTGCGAACGGCGACTTCGCGTTCGACAGCACCGGCCGCCTGGTCATGGCGATGTCGACCGGGAACGGCACGGCCGCGGCGAACCCGCTGGGGATCGTCGAGTCGGTTCCCTCGGACGGGAGCGTCGCCACGGTGCGTCCGCTCGCGTCGCTGGCGCCGACGACGTCCCTGTTCGAGGGGGCGGCGTTCGGATCGGACGGCTACCTCTACGTCGAGTACACCAATGCCGCGAACGCGCGGGTGCTGGTGCGAGCGGATCCGAACTCCGGCGCGGCGGTGTCGAGCGTGACGATCACGAACCCGGGCGGCGGCAACAACACGTCCGTGTCGGACCTCGCCTCCTGCAGCCTGAACAGCACCCTCACCCTCCGCAAGGACGTCGCGGGCCGCTACGCCTCGGGCGACCAGTTCACGGTGACGATCACCGACAACGGCGTGGCGCAGGGCAACGTGGGCACCACGTCCGGCACCGCGACCGGCGTGCAGGCGGATGCCGCAGCCAGCGCCGGGCCCGTCGTGGGAGTGCCGGGACGCACGTACTCGATCAGCGAGGCCGCGGCATCCGGAACCGATCTCACCCGCTACACGACGACCTGGCAGTGCGTGAACGCCGCGAGTGGGACGACGGTCGCATCCGGCACGGGCACGTCCGGATCTGTCACGATCCCTGCCACAGCCGCGTCCGGCGTCCACGTCGTGTGCACCATCCGCAACACTCCCATTCCTGCCGTCCCCGTGCAGATCCAGAAGGTCGGCGAGGACTCCGCCGGCGCCGTCGTCGCGATGAACGGCTCGCAATGGGCGGTCCACGATTCGGCGACGGGTGGCACCGCTGTCGTCGCCGTCGCGCCGCCGGCCCTCGACGGCGGGGGTGCCGCGATCACGGGACTGTTCCGCGTGACAACGCTCACGCCCGGCACCTACTGGCTTCAGGAGACCACCGCGCTGCCCGGGTTCGCGCTGCTGGCGCAACGGGTGGGCTTCACGCTGACAGCGGCGGGTGCGGTCCAGCTGTCGGCCGGCACCGCCTCGAACGTGTCGGTCGTGACCGTCGGCGGCACCCCGACCATCCGGGTCCAGGACGTGCCCGCCTTCGTGCTGCCGAAGGCGGGCGGCGGCGGGACGGGCTGGATCTACCTGACCGGCGCCATCCTCGTGCTCGGCGCGATCAGCGTCGGGGCCGCCCGGGCCTTCCTCCGCCGGAACAGGCGCCCGCGCGGACGCGGGGAGCAGAACTGATGTCCGCAGTACTCATCCACAGCAAGGAGCAGAACACATGAACGGGAACAGACCACGCCGACGTGCCTGGCGCGTCGGGATCACCGCAGCGGCCGTCGCGGCCGTCGCCGTCCTGGGCCTCGCGGCACCCGCCTCGGCGGCGCCGCTTGTAGACCCGAACGCGACCGGCTCGATCACCGTCCATAAGTTCCAGACGCCCGACACTCCGACCGGACTGCCGAACAACGGCACCCAGGTGAACACGACCGGGCTGACGCCGCTGGCGGGCGTGACCTTCCAGGTGCAGCGCGTCACCGACATCGACCTGTCGACCAACCAGGGCTGGACGACGGCGTCGGCACTGTCCACCGCCTTCGACCCCGCCAATCCCGCGGGCTCGATCACGGGCGCCGGGCACACCCTCGGCGCCGGAACGTCGCAGGTGACCAGCGCCGCCGGCACCGCGGCGTTCACGGCGCTCCCCATCGGGCTCTACCTCGTTCAGGAGACCAGCTACCCGGCCGGTGTCACGCCCTCCGCGCCGTTCCTCGTCTCCGTGCCGCTCACGGACCCGAACAACCACGACGCGTGGCTCTACGACGTGCACGTGTATCCGAAGAACGCGGTGACCACCGCGACCAAGACGGTCAGCGACGCCGCGGCGGTCAAGCTCGGCGACCAGGTGTCGTTCCGCATCACGTCCGACATCCCGAACGCCAGCCCCATCGACGGGTTCCGGATCGTCGACCCGCTGGATGCGAGGCTCACGTACGTGTCGACCGCCGTTCGTCTGGCCGACGGCACCGCGATCACGCTGGGAACGGACTACACCGTGACCCACGACGCCGGCACCAACGCGGTGACGATCGACTTCACCGCCGCCGGACGCGCGGTGCTCGCAGCGCACAACACCACCAGCGTCGTCGCCGACATCGTGACCACCGTCAACACCGTGGGCGAGATCTCGAACACGGCACGCGTCTACCCGAACCAGGCGAGCTTCACCATCACCCCCGGCCAGCCGGGCGGCCCGACGGTGACCCCGCCCGTGGAGACGCACTGGGGCGGCATCACGCTGCAGAAGGTGAACGGCAGCGGGACTCCGCTCACGGGTGCATCCTTCAAGGTGTTCACGAGCGCAGCGGATGCCGCTGCTCAGACCAACCCGGTCACGATCGCCGGGCAGTCCACCTTCACCGTGACGGCGGCCAACGGAACCCTCACCATCTCGGGCCTCCGGTACTCGGACTTCGCGAACGGCGCCACCGTCGCACCGGGCGACCCCGGCTACCTCCGGTACTACCTCGTGGAAACGGTCGCGCCGGCCGGATACGAGCTGCTCGCGCAGCCGGTCTCCTTCACCGTCACGGCGGCGACCTCGGCGGTCGGTGTCGACCTCACGGTCACCAACGTCCCGCACAACGCCGGGTTCGAGCTGCCGTTCACGGGCGGCACCGGCCCGGGGATGCTCTACCTCGCCGGCGTCCTGCTGATCGTCGGAGGGATCGGGTTCCTCCTCATCCGGCGTCGTCGCACCCGCCAGGGGTGATCCATGTGGGAGGGAGGCGCCCCCAAGTGCGCCTCCCTCTCCGGCGACGGAAGCAGACTCCCAGTGTCTTCCGTCACCGCGGGTGAGGGGCCGTCTCCCGAGCGGCGTGCCCCTCACCCGCCTCTTCCACCGACCGCACTCGCGCGGAGGACTCGATGCCCGTCACGGTTGACCCGGACCCGGACCCGGACCCGGCCCCGGCGCCGGCGACTCGTCCGGTCGTGGTCCGGCGACGCTGGTCGGTCGCGAACGTCGCGGTGGCCGTCGTCGTCTTCGCCGGAATCGCCACCCTGACCTACCCGACCGCGGCCGACTGGTTCAGCGACCTCGCGCACGCGTCGGAGATCTCCGGGTACGTGCACGACGTGGCGGGCACGGATGCCGCATCCTTGCGCGATCTGCGCGAGGCGGCGCAGGTCTACAACGCTCATCTCCCGAACGGCCCGCTGCGCGATCCGTATGTCCTGAACGCCTCCGGGGAGGGCGAGAGCGTCGCGGCGGGCCGCTCGACATACGAGTCGCTGCTCTCGCCGACGCCCGGCGCACCGATGGCGCGCATCCGCATCCCATCCATCGACGTCGACCTCCCGATCTACCACGGCACGGACGACGCGACCCTGGCCAGAGGAATCGGTCACCTCTACGGATCCGGGCTCCCCGTCGGCGGTCCCAGCACCCACGCCGTCCTCACGGGTCATTCGGGGCTCCCGAACGCGACGCTGTTCACGCACCTCGACGAGGTCCGGAAGGGCGATCTCTTCTTCATCGACGTCGCGGGAGAAGAGCTGGCCTATCGGGTCGATCAGATCGAGGTCGTCAAACCCGACGATGGCGAGGATCTGCGCCAGGTTCCCGGACATGACTACGTGACGCTCCTGACCTGCACGCCGACCGGCGTCAACACGCATCGGCTTCTCGTCCGCGGCGAGCGGGTGGCGCGGTCCGCCGCCTCGGAGAGCGCGAACGTCGCGCCGCCCCCGGCACCGGGGCCGCCGTGGTGGGCCGCCGCCGTGGTCGGTGGGGCGGGGATCGGCTGCGTCATCGCGTGGCCGCGGCGGCGCGCGAGCGCGGCGGAAGAGGTCCCGACCGCCCGGGACCTCTGAGAACTACACTGGGCGCAGCGCGGTCAGCGCATCGATCCTTCGACGCAGAAGGGAATCGCCGTGTCCTCCCCGTGGTCGCCGAGACGTGAGGGATCGCCGGATGCCTCACGTCTGCTGATCGAGCGCGCTCACGAGGAGTTCGTCCGGGGAAATCCGGACGACGCGCGCGTGCGCGACGTGCGCGGCGTCGTGCGGGAGAGCTGGCGGCGTTCGCTCGACAGCCTCGTCGGCCTGGAGGGCCTCCCCCCGCTCGCGCTCACGCCCGAGGAACTCGAGCGGCATCGCCGCGAGCATCCGCTCTCGGACGTGATCGACATGATCCGCGGTCTGCTGATTCCCGGCGCGCCGGAGGAGTCCGGGGTGGTCGTCGCGGTGGGTGACGCCTCCGGTCGCCTGCTGTGGGTCGAGGGCGACCGCCGCGTGCGGACCCTCACCGGAGACATGGGTTTCGTGGCGGGGACGTCGTGGGCGGAAGAGGCCGTGGGCACGTCCGCGCCCGGGACGGCCCTGCGCCTCGACCGGTCCATGCAGATCCGCGGAGCCGAGCACTTCAACCGGCTCGTGCAGCCGTGGTCGTGCACCGCGGCTCCCGTGCACGACCCCGAGACACGGCGGCTGATCGGCGTGATCGACGTCACGGGTGGCGACGAGGTGGTCACACCCCAGGCGCAGCTGCTGGTGGATGCCACGGCCCGCGCCGTCGAGGGCGAGCTCCTGCTCGCTCGGCTGCGCGCGCGGGCCGCCGCTCCGCAGGCGCCGCGACCGCGCAGGGTGCCGCGCTCGCCGCAGACCCGTGCGACCCTGCGTGTCCTCGGTCGCGACCGCGCGCTCCTCGAGGTGGACGCCGACGGGTCCGAGACCGTGTCCGAGCTCGGTCAGCGTCACGCGGAGCTGCTGCTGATGCTCGCGACCCACCGCCAGGGGCTGTCGGCCGAGCGACTCGGCGAGCTCGTCTACGGCGACCCCGATGCGTCCGTCACCCTGCGCGCCGAGATGGTGCGCCTCCGCAAGGCGCTGGAGCGGATCGCGCCCGCCCTGGTGCCGGAGTCACGGCCGTATCGGCTGACCGAGCCCTTGGAGACGGACGCGCATCAGCTGCTCTCACTGCTCGATCGCGGGGCGCATCGCGTCGCGCTCGCCGCCTACCGCGGGGATGTCCTGCCGGAGTCGTCGGCGCCCGGCGTCGAGGAGCTGCGCGACACGGTCGCGACCGCGCTGCGCGAAGCGCTCCTCTCCGAGGCGAGCGTCGAGGTCCTCCTCGCCTACGCCGACACACAGGCCGGTGCCGACGACGTCGAGGTCCTGCGCCTGTGCCTGGAGATGCTGCCGGCCCGCTCCCCGAAGCGGCCCGGCCTGGTGGCACGGATCGAGCGACTCGAGGCGTCCTGACGGCATCCGCGCGGCCGGGTCGCCGCGTCCGGCAGGGCGAAGGTCGCAGCCTCCGATCGCGCAGGCGTGGGGTTCGCAGGCGTGTTGACGTGAACATGCCCTCCGGGACGCCATGTTCACGTCAACACTCCTGCGTTCCCTACGCGCACCGGCGAAGGCCGAGCCGGGAGAACCGCAGCTGGGCGGAGCGCGATGCCTCGGCCCGCTGCCGGCCGGGCCTGGCGGGCGCCCGCCGAAGGCGGCCGCGGGACGCAGCGCCCCGAGGCATCCCGCGCAGCCGCCGGTGCGCCCGCGCAACGGGATGCAACGTGGGGCGACCTATCGTCGTCACACCTGCAGCGACCACGAGGGTCGCGACCGTCGAAGGAGACACCATGACCATCGTCGAAGAGGGCGTCTCGAGCGTCTACGCCGCACCGGGTGAGCGCGGCTCCGTCGCCCAGTACCGCTCCCGTTACGGCCACTACATCGGCGGCGAGTTCGTCGAACCGATCAAGGGCCAGTACTTCGAGAACATCACCCCCGTCACGGGCAAGCCGTTCACCGAGATCGCGCGGGGCACCGCGGAGGACATCGATCGCGCCGTGGATGTCGCCTGGAAGGCGTTCGCGTCGTGGAAGCACACGACCCCCGCCGAGCGGTCGGTGATCCTGAACAAGATCGCCGATCGCATCGAGGAGAACCTCGAGGCGATCGCGGTGGCCGAGACGTGGGAGAACGGCAAGCCCGTCCGCGAGACGCTGGCCGCCGACATCCCGCTCGCCATCGATCACTTCCGCTATTTCGCGGGCGTGCTGCGGGCTCAGGAGGGCACGCTCAGCCAGCTCGACGAGAACACGGTCGCGTACCACTTCAACGAGCCGCTCGGTGTGGTGGGCCAGATCATCCCGTGGAACTTCCCCATCCTGATGGCGACGTGGAAGCTCGCCCCGGCACTCGCCGCGGGCAACTGCGTCGTGATCAAGCCCGCCGAGCAGACGCCGGCGTCCCTGCTGTTCCTGTTCGAGATCATCGGCGACCTGCTCCCCGCGGGCGTCGTGAACATCGTGAACGGGTTCGGGATCGAAGCGGGCGCGCCGCTGGCCTCGCACAAGCGCATCCGCAAGATCGCGTTCACGGGCGAGACCACGACCGGCCGCCTCATCATGCAGTACGCCTCGCAGAACCTCATCCCGGTGACGCTCGAGCTCGGGGGCAAGAGCCCGAACCTGTTCTTCGAGGATGTCGCCCGGTCGACCGACGACGCCTACTACGACAAGGCGCTCGAGGGGTTCACGCTCTTCGCCCTCAACCAGGGCGAGGTCTGCACGTGCCCGTCGCGGGCGCTGATCCAGGAGTCGATCTACGACCGCTTCCTCGGCGACGGCCTGGAGCGCGTCGCGAAGATCCGCCAGGGCAATCCGCTCGACCCGGAGACGATGATCGGGGCGCAGGCCTCGAACGACCAGCTCGAGAAGATCCTGTCGTACATCCAGATCGGCAAGGAAGGCGGCGCGAAGCTGCTCGCGGGCGGCGAGCGCGTCGATCTCGGCGGCGACCTGAGCGGCGGCTACTACGTGGCGCCGACCGTCTTCGAGGGCACGAACGACATGCGGATCTTCCAGGAGGAGATCTTCGGTCCGGTCGTCTCGGTGACGTCGTTCCGCGACTTCGACGACGCGATCTCGATCGCCAACGACAGCCTCTACGGGCTGGGCGCCGGCGTGTGGAGCCGCTCGGGCGACATCGCCTACCGTGCCGGTCGTGCCATCGAGGCCGGACGGGTGTGGACGAACACCTACCACCAGTACCCGGCCCACGCAGCGTTCGGCGGCTACAAGCAGTCCGGGATCGGGCGGGAGAACCACCTCCGGATGCTCGACCACTACCAGCAGACGAAGAACCTCCTCGTGTCGTACGCCGAAGGCGCGATGGGCTTCTTCTGAGCCATGTCCGACACGACGTTCAGCAGGGTCGCGGTGACGGATGCCGCCGCGGCCCTGCTGCGGACGCTGACCGCTGAGCATGGACCGCTGATGTTCCACCAGTCGGGCGGATGCTGCGACGGGAGCGCGCCGATGTGCTACCCGGTCGGGATGTTCCTCACCGGGCCGGGCGACGTGCACCTGGGGACCCTAGGGGTCGCCGGGCTCGATCCCCTCGACGTATACATCTCGGCGGCGCAGTTCGAGTACTGGAAGTACACGCACCTCACGATCGATGTCGTCCCGGGCCGCGGCGCGGGGTTCAGCGTAGAGGGACCTACGGGCAACAGGTTCATCGTGCGCTCCCGCATGCTCGATGATGCCGAGCTCGAGCACTTCGGGCTCGGGCCCGGCGCCGTCCGACCCGTTTGAGGACTCGCGGTGGTGTGCCGGGGCGGATCGGCCACCCCGGTTCCGTTCGGACACGGCGCAGCACGAACCCGCATCGGCGGATCGCGTGTCACAGCGCCGGAACGACGCGGATCTCTCCGGCGTAGCGAACGCGCAACCCCGGCGCCGTAGCCGCGGCATCCGCCCCCGACCTATCGTGACGAGGCGTCCGATCGAGTGACTGCCGTGCGCCGTGTGGTGCCGGCCGCCGATCGGCTCGCGTCTCGACCACCGATCAGGGAGGGCCCGTGCCCGTTCGTCCGCCGTCCGCCGCGGCATCCGCCCCGCGACGTCGCTCGCGCCTGCGCCGGATGCTGTCCGCCGGCGCCGCGATCGCGATGCTGCCGTCGTTCGCGGTCGTCGCCGTCCTCGGGCCCACGTCCCCCGCGACCGCCGCTCCGGGGACGCCGGGCACGCCGTCGGCGCCGACCGTGCTGTTCCAGGAGGACTTCCAGCAGGGTGCGGCGATCACCACCCTTCCGACCTACGCCTCCTCGTCGGGCACGACCTACACGGCCGATCCGTTCTGGTTGGACACGAGCGCCTGCAACGGCTTCGTCGTGAGCAGCGCCAACGTCTTCCCCGGCGGAGCCCTGTGCGGCGGGCGGGCGACGGAGTTCGCCTCGCTCACCGCGAAGACGTCCGCTCTCGGACTGCTCAACACCCCGCAGAACTCGTCGACCAACCGCGCCCTGGCGGGAGCCACGACGACCTCGGGAACGCCGGGACGGATGCTGGCCTCGTCGCAGATCGCCCTTCCGAGCGGCAGCAGATTCCTCACGATGTCGCTGGATGCGGCGGCGACGGGCTGCGGTGTCAGCGCGCCGCAGCTCGGGATGTCTCTGGCCAACGCAGCGGGTGTGGAGAGCGCCGTCAACGCCGGCACGCTCAACCCGTGCACGGACACCCGCCACCTCACCACGACGATCGGAGGGGACGTCGTCGCCTACGGTCGATTCGTCGCCAACTCCTCCGTGCTGGCGAACGGGGGGACGGTCGGCCTGGTCGTCCGGAATCAGCAGGGCGCGGGCAACGGGAACGACACCGCGCTCGACAACGTGCGGCTGCTCGACGTGACTCCGCAGCTCGACATCGCCTTCGCCCCGACGACGGTGACGGCGGGGGGCACCTCCACGCTCACGCTGACGATCACGAACACGAGCGAGCTCGCCGCGAAGAACGGCTGGGCGTTCACGGATGGGCTCCCCGCGGGTCTGGTCATCGCACCGAGCCCGAACCTGGGCGGGACGTGTCCGGCGACGGTGACGGCGGGCGCCGGCGCAGGGACGCTCGGCGTGACGGCGGGGCGGCTCGCCGCCGGCGTGACATCCTGCACGATCACGGTCGCCGTGACCTCCGCGACGCCCGCCCCCGGTGATCCGCCAGTGACGTACCGCAACTGCGCCGCCGACTTCACCGGCGTCGTCGGCATCGGTCTCCCCGCCTGCGCACAGGTCACCTTCACCGCAGCGGCGTTCACGTGCGCGCCGGTGCCGATCTGGGCGAACACCGCGGACCGCCTGATCTCGTACTCGGGAACGACCTTCGCCGAGCTGTCGAACGTTCCGCTCGCCAGAGAGTACGGCGACATCGCGTGGTCCACAGATGGGTCGCGACTGTTCGCGGTGGACTACGACGCCGGCACCGGCGTCATCCCGGACCTGAGGCAGATCGATCCGGCGACGGGAGCGGAGCTGAGCGTCCGCCCCCTCACCGGGCCGATGCTCACCCAGACGACGATGCCGGGACAGACCGCCTACAGCGCGAACGCTCTGACGGCGCTCGACGCGAGCACCCTGCTCGTCGGCAGCTACTCGTCGCGTGACATCTACCGTCTCGACATCGCGACCGGTCAGACGACGCTGTGGACGCAGTTCCCCGCGACGATATCTTCGGCCGGAGACTTCTTCCAGCTACCCGACGGCGACGTCCTGGCCTTCGGCGTCCAGGGGAGCGGCGACATCACGACGTCGCTCGCGTACCGGATCCACCCGGACGGCAGCCTGACCTTCGTCGGCACGCTGCCGCGGATGCACGGAGGTGCGCAGTCGGGCGGCTACGTGTACATGGTCACGCCGACCGGGGACCTGAGCCGGGTCGCCGTCGCAGACATCCCGACCACGAACGTCGGAGCCTTCCCCGTCACGGTGGTGCGCAGCGGTGGGCCCGCGTACTACGGGGCCTCCTCCGTGCAGGATGCGAGTGCCTGCGTCGGGCTCCAGGTCACGAAGACGCCGACGCCGACGACCATCACGGGTGTCGGGCAGACCGTCACATACAGCTTCACCGTGTCGAACATCTCGGATGTCGCGGTGCAGGGCATCGTCCTCACGGACGTGCAGCGGCAGCCCGCCGGACCGTTGACGGCCGGCCCGTCGTGCCCGCTGACCGCCTTGGCGGCGCACACCAGCATGGTGTGCACGGGGAGCTACGTCTCCACGCAGGCGGACGTCGACCACGGCAGGATCGACGACACCGCGTCCGCCGCCGGGCGCACCGCGAGCGGTCTCACCGTGCTCTCGAACACCGCGGAGGCGACCGTGCAGGTCGTCCCGATCACCCGGTGGTCCCTCGCCAAGAGCGCCTCGCTCGGCGCGGCGGCGCTGACCGAAGGCGCCGTGGTGCAGCCGGGCGACACGATCACCTACCGGGTGACGGCGACCAGCGCGGCGACGATCGATCTGCCGGGCACGGTGCTCCGCGATGACCTGTCCGGAGTCCTCGGGTCGGCGACGTTCGTCGCGGGCTCCGCGACGCTGACGGTCGGCGCGGGGGCCTCGGTGGCGGTGGCCGATCCGGTCGGCGGGGTGCTGACCGTCGGCCCGTTCACCCTGCCGGCCGGCGCGGCCGCCGTGGTCGTGTACCGCGTCACGGTCGGCGCCGATGCGTGGTCGGCGACGCTGCACAACACGGTGTCGGGCTCCGGCTCCGCCGTCGCGCCGGACCCGTGCGCGTCGACATGCAGCACCACCCAGGTCACGCCGGCGGTCCTGCAGGTGCAGAAGGTGGGCGAGGATTCCGACGCCGTCGTCGTCCCGATGGACGGTTCGGCGTGGGCGGTGTACGGGGCCGCGACCGGCGGGTCGGCGATCGTCGGCTCAGTCGCGCCCGCCACGGATGCCGGTGGCGCGACGATCACGGGACTGTTCCGCGACACCACGCTGCTGCCGGGCACATACTGGCTGGAGGAGACGCGGGCGTCCCCCGGCTTCGCCCTCCTGGCCGGGCGAGTCGGGTTCACGATCTCGGCCACCGGGACGATTCAGCTCACGGCCGGGTCGCCCTCGAACGTGTCACTCGTCACCGTGTCGGGTGTGCCGACAATTCGCGTGCAGGACGTGCCCGCTCTGGTCCTGCCTCAGGCGGGCGGGAGCGGTACGGCCTGGATCCGGATCCTCGGCGGCGTCCTTCTCGGCGCGGGCGGGATGCTGGCTGCCGGGACGGCTCTCGCGCGGCGATGGCGGCGGCCGCGAATGCGGTGAGCCGCACGGCGCCGAGCGCTTCGGGCCCGTTCAGGCATCACGCGACCGAACCCACCGCGATCGAGATGCTCACCGAGGCGAGGGCGGCGATGATGACGAACGCCGCAGCCGCGATCCACCGCGAGCGGATCTCCCAGATCCGGACGACGCTCGCCGTGATGACCGACACCACGAGAATGGCGAGACCGGGGTAGAAGAGGATGGCGATCGCTCGGTCCATCGCGGCCCCGGGGTTGCGTGCGTTCGCGATGTGGGAGAACGCGAAGTCGAGGAGGAAGAAGAACGCTCCGCCGTACGTGATCACCGCTGCTGCCCACAGGATGGGCGTGAGCCACGGCAGGTGTCGGTCTTCACGGCTCATGTCCACAGCTGGATTCAACCCCACAAGACGAAGTTCTTCATGCGCGTCTCGGGCAGCTCCCCTGCTTGCCAGATTCATGCTCGTTCCTTTCAATTCCGCCAGTCCGAAGCCTGCGATCCGCCTAGATGGGGCGGCGCGCGAAGACCGGAAGCGTGATGGCGCAACCTCAGCATCCGCGCAGAAGCAGGACAGCCACTTAGACCGGAATCCCCCAGAAGTGGGGAACGCGTGCCCGCAGACTCACGCGGCTCCCGCATCCGAGGCCACCAGTTCTGGTGGCTGTGCCCGGCGAACGCATCGATTCCCGCCACCGTCCGTTCACCTCCCGGCCCCCCGTCCGTCACGGTGCCCTGAGAGCGTGGCCGTTCGATCGCGGACGCGGTCGCGACGAGCGACACGGGAGTGCTGTGGGGCCGCAGGCTACGGTGATCCTTCCCGCGAAGGATGCCGCCGACTACATCGGGACGACGCTCGCCACGCTCGCCCGTCAGTTCGATGAGCCCTCTGCGCTCAAGGTCGTCGTCATCGACGACGGATCGACCGATGACACCGCGGCCGTCGTCCGGCACTTCGCCTCGCGGTTCGACCGCTTCGAACTGCTCACGAACGCCCGACCGGTGGGCCTCGCGAGCGCACGAAACCAGGCGCTCCCCCACATCGAGGGCGACTACTTCTGCTTCGTCGACGGCGACGACTGGATGCAGCCGGGGCGCATCGCCGCCCTGGTGTCGTCGATGCGGCACCTGGGCTGCGACTTCGTCCGGACCGACCACGTCACGTCGACCGAGGGCCGACGACAGCTCGTGCGCGCACCGTATCCGTGGCGCGGCGTGGTCGCGTCGCCGCGCGACGCCATCCTCCCCGACGACGACACGACGATGGTCGACTATCCGTATGCCTGGGCGGGCATGTTCCACCGCAAGCTCGTCGACAAGGGACTGATCGGCTTCCCGGAGGGGCTGTTCACGGCGGAGGATCGACCCTGGATCTGGCGGCTGCATCTGCGGGCGAAGTCCTTCGCCGTCGTCGATGCTCCCGCCATCCTGTACCGCCGCGGCGTGCCGACCTCGCTCACGCAGATCACGGACGAACGGCAGCTCGACTTCCTCCCGGCGTTCGCGGAGGCCGTCGCCGTCGTCGAGGCGGATGCCGAGAGCGGGCGCTTCCTGCCCAAGATCGTCGCGACCACCCTGGCCGTGTGCGCCCACCACCTCCACCGTTCCGGCCGGATGAGCGCTCCCGTGCGACGCCGGCTGCGCACGGGCGTCGGCGAGCTGCTGGCCGCCATGCCCGGACCGGAGGTGGATGCCGCGCTGCGCGCGATGCCCGATCGCCGCCGGCACCGGCTGGCCGGCATCCTCCGCGGGGTGCGGTGATGGTGCAGCTGTTCGTACTCAACTCCGGATACGCCCTCACCACGGTGGTCGCCGCGATGGACGCCGGCCTCATCCGTCCCGCGGGAGCGCGCGTGCTCGTCTCCGTCAACGCCGCGCCGCTGCCGGAGACGGCCGCGAGTCCCGCCGAGCTCCCGACGCTGCGCCCGCTGCTCACGCGGTTCGACCGGGTCGAGAGCCTCAACGAGCTGATCGCGCCGCTCCTCCCGACGGCGTGGAGTCCCACCGCCGAGGACGGACCCCTGCTCGAGCGCCTGCTGCGTCGGGCGTGGGACCTCCCTGACGAGCCGGTCGAGCTGTTCCTGCAGAGTCCCCAGGTCCCTCCATCACGGACCATCGCCGCTCTCTTTCCCGGCGCGTCGATCACCGTGGTGGGCGACGGCCTGATGACGTACTCGCCGATCCGCGACCGGCTCCCGCGGGCGGTCGTCGAGCGGGTGCGCCGCGTCGTCTATGCGGACGTGGTGCCGGGCGTGACGCCTCTCGTGTTCGCCGAGACGGGTGCGCCCCGCGTGCCGGTGCCGCCCGCCGCGATGCGCACGGTGATCGAGCGCCTCGCACAGGAGGAGGGCGACGCGTGCCTGACGTGGCTCGCGACCGCCGCGGAGCCCACGGCTGTCGTGCTCGGGCAGTACCTCGCCGCTCTGGGGCTCGTCTCCGTGGACGACGAACAGCGGATGCAGGTCGAGATGGTCGACCGCGCGCGGGACCACGGCGCGCGGCGGATCGTGTTCAAGCCGCATCCGTCCGCACCGCCGACGGCGTCGGACGCGGTGCGCCGCCGCGCGGCCGATCACGGGATCGACTGCGAGATCTACGAGGGGGACGCCCCGGCGGAGGTCCTGGTCGCTCGGCTCGATCCGGTCGTCGTGGTGGCCGGCTTCTCCTCCGCACTCCCGACCGTCGACGCGCTGTTCGGCACCCCCGTCGCCGCCGTCGGGAACGAGATCCTGCTCGCGCGGCTCACTCCCTACGAGAACGGGAACCGGATGCCGGTCACGATCGTCGATGCGCTCACACGCGACGGCACGCGGTACCACGACCCGGACGCCCTCCAGCGTCTCGTGGATGCCGTCGGCTACTGCATGCAGCCCACGATCGTGTCGCACCTGCGCCCGCGCGCGGTCGAGGTGCTGACCGGGCTCGAACCCGCCGAGCGGGCGCGGTACTTCGCCGCGCGACGGCTGACGGAGCTGCAGCTTCCGGGCGGGGCTCGCCGCGGCATCCTGCGACGTGCGATGGCGTCGACCGGCGGTGTGGGACGCGTGGAGCAGGTCCGGCTCGTGATCGGGGGCGCCCGGCGACGGCTCGGGCGCGCCTGGAAGGCGCTGCGGGGACGATGAGCGAGAAGCGCGTGGTCGCGGTCATCCCCGCGCGCGGCGGCTCGAAGGGCGTGCCCCGCAAGAACGTCCGCCGGGTCGGCGGGGTGCCGCTCGTCGAGCGCGCCATCCGCGCGGCCATGGCGGCCGACGGCGTCGATCTCGTCGTCGTCTCCACCGACGACGCCGAGATCGCCGCCGTGAGTCGCGCGGCGGGTGCGCGCGTCGTCACGCGCCCGGCCGAGATCGCGGGCGACACCGCGAGCTCGGAGAGCGCCGTGCTGCACGCGCTCGACGTGCTCGGGGCCGAGGGGACGGATGCCGGCATCGTCGTCTTCCTGCAGCCGACGTCGCCGTTCATCCCGCCCGACGGCATCTCGCGAGGCATCGCGGCGGTCCGCGACGACGGATTCGACTGTGCGTTCTCCGCCTTCGCGACCTACGGATTCCTGTGGGCGCGGGCGGACGACGGCACGGCGCGCGCGATCAACCACGACGCATCCCACCGGCCACGGCGACAGGATCGCGCGCCGCACCACCTCGAGACCGGCGCGTTCTACGTCTTCGACGCCGACGGCTTCCGCGCCGCCCGGCACCGCTTCTTCGGGCGGATCGCGATCGTCGAGGTGCCCGAGTCCAGCGCCATCGAGATCGACGACGCCGATCAGCTCGAGATCGCCGCCGCCATCGCCCCGCTCGTGGCGCCGCCCGAGCCGATCGACGTGGACGCTATCGTGACCGACTTCGACGGCGTCCACACCGACGACACGGCGATCGTCGACGCCGACGGGCGCGAGTCGGTGCGCGTCAGCAGGTCGGACGGGATGGGCGTCGCGCTGCTCCGCCGCGCCGGCATCCCGCTCCTCATCCTCTCCTCCGAGATGCACCCGGTCGTGCGCGCCCGCGCGGAGAAGCTCGGCGTCCCGGTCGTGCACGGCCTGGACGACAAGGTCACCGCGCTGCGCGAATGGGCGGCGGGGCTCGGCATCCCGCTCGGCCGCGTCGTCTACCTCGGCAACGACGTCAACGACCTGCCGCCGATGGCGGTCGTGGGCTGGCCCGTCGCGGTGGCCGACGCGCGGCCGGCGGTGCGGTCGGCCGCGCGGGTCGTGCTGCAGCGCGGCGGCGGTGCGGGCGCCGTGCGGGAGCTCGCCGACCGCGTGCTCGCGGCGCGCGCCGCCGCCGACACGGACCGACAGCCGCCGGTCGATCCCGGTCCACCCGGGGTTCCGCCGTCGTTCACCCCGCGCGCGTAGTCCTGGAGACCGGAGCACGACGACGGGAGACGATATGACGGTCACGATAGGTTCGCACGTCCTCGGCGGCGGTCACCCGGTGTACGTCATCGCCGAGATCGGCCTCAACCACAACGGCGACGTCGAGCTCGCCAAGCGGCTCATCGACGTCGCCGCGGCGGCGGGGGCGAACGCGGTGAAGTTCCAGAAGCGCACGCCCGAGATCGCGACGCCCGAGCACATGCGCGACACGCTCCGCGAGACGCCGTGGGGCACGATGACCTACCTCCAGTACCGGCACCGCGTCGAGTTCGGGCGGGACGAGTACATCGCCGTCGGCGACCACGCGACGATGAGCGGCCTGGACTGGTTCGCGTCACCGTGGGATGTGCCGAGCGTCCACTTCCTCGAGGACCTCAACGTCGTCGCCCACAAGGTGGCCTCCGCGAGCCTCACCGACCTCGAGCTGCTCGCGGCCCTGCGCGACACCGGCAAGCCCGTCATCCTCTCCACCGGCATGTCGACCATCGAGCAGATCGACCGCGCCCTCGGCGTCCTCGGGACGGACCGCGTCGTGCTCATGCATGCGACCTCCACCTACCCGATGGAGCCGGAGGAGGCGAACCTGCGGGTCATCCACTCCCTGCGCGATCGCTACCCCGGCGTCTCCGTCGGCTACTCGGGCCATGAGCGCGGCCTGCAGATCTCGCTCGCCGCGGTCGCGCTCGGCGCGGTCGCGGTCGAGCGGCACATCACCCTCGATCGCACGATGTGGGGGTCGGACCACGCCGCCTCCCTCGAGCCGGCCGGCCTCGAGCACCTCGTCCGCGACATCCGCGTGATCGAGACCGCGCTCGGCGACGGTGTGAAGCGCGTCTTCCCCGGCGAGCTCGCCCCGATGGCGAAGCTGCGTCGCGTCCCGGCATGACGGCCCCGTCGACGGATGCCGCGACCGGCGCGCTGCGGGTCGCAGCCGTCGCCGACGCGGACTCGTTCGTGAAGTGGGCGGCGGCGCTGATGACCTCGGTCCCGGCAGCCGACGTGCGCCTGGCGATCGTCGAGACGCCGCTCACCGTGAGTCCGGATCAGCAGCGGGTCGCGCTCGCCGGAAGCGGTCTGGCGGAGCAGGCGGTCACGCGGATGCGGTTCGCCGGCCTCCAGCGGTGGCTCCGCGCCGATCCGCCGGACGTCCTCGTGGTCGCCGGGCGGGGGCCGTTCGCCCGGCTCGTGATGCGGGTCGTCGACACGGTGCATCCGCGTCCGGTCACGGTGATGGGGCTGCCCGGGATGGCGATCCCGGCGCAGCGGGGCGCGGCCCAGTACCGACGCGAGGCCGACCTGCTCGTCGTGCACTCGCGCCGGGAGCAGCGCGCGTTCGCCGAGTTGTCGGACCGCCTGGGGCTCCGGATGCGCCTCGGCCTCGCGACGCTGCCCTACGCGCGCACCACGGCGCGCCCGACGGGCGGCACCGATCTCGTGTTCGCCGCGCAGGCGCTCGTGCCGCGGGACGTCGCGGAGCGGCGGCGGATGGCGGAGATCCTGCGCGACGCGGCGCTCGCCGACCCCGACCGGAGAGTGGTGGTCAAGGTCCGCTCCCGTCGCGAGCGCGGCGAGGAGGAGACGCACCTCGAACGGGCGGCATATCCGGACCTGCTGGGCCGCATGCCGGACAACCTCGTGGTGTCGCACGAGCCGATGAGCGCCGCGCTCGCGCGCGCCGAGGGGCTGGTCACGGTGAGCTCCACGGCCGCGGTCGAGGCGATCGCCCGGGGCGTCCCCGTGATCGCGGTCGACACGTTCGGCGTGCACAAGACCCACCTGAACACGGTCTTCGCGGGGAGCGGAGTGCTCGGCGACGAGCGGGATGTCGTCGCACGCCGGTTCCGGCATCCGACCCCCGAGTGGATGGACGACAACTACTTCCACGACGAGGCCGAGGCGACCTGGTGGGCGCAGGTGGAGGAGCTCGTCGAGCGCCGTCGGCGCGGCGACCTGCCCGCACGCACGGTGCCCGCTCCGCGCGGCGGTGCGCTGCACGCGGCGTGGCACCGCAAGAGCGTGCTCGGCCGTCACGATCGGTCGGTCGCGGGTGCGGTCGCGCTCGCCGCGGGAACCCCTGTCGTCCGCTCGATCCTGTGGGCCCGTCGGCGCCGCGGCGGTCAGGGTGCCGGCGCGTGGTCGGACGACGCGAGCGACATCACGCTCGCGCCGTCGCCGTTCCAGGACTCGATCCGCCGCTGAGCGCCGGGGTCGATGAGCGCTCGCCCGTCAGTCTCAGTGCCGCTGTATCGAGGAGGCGAGCTCGTTGAGCGAACGCGGAGAGAGGGCGTATCTCCAGACGATGCCCCAATAGGGCAGATGTGTGTCGAGGCCGGCGGCCGACCATGCCGCGCCCGCGTACAGGCTGGAGGAGACGGCGACCGACACCACGAAGGCGAGTGCCACGAACGCGTCCGCGTGCAGGAGCACGAGGACCGCGGAGCAGGACACGGCCAGCACCGCCGTCGCGATGAGCGGTCCGCGACGGACCGAGGGGATGCGCCCATCGGCGAAGAGCACACCCAGCGCCGACCCGACCAGCACGGCGATGAGGTAGCTCATGTCGTCGATCTCCCTTCGCCCGGCTGGACCCCCACAATTGTCGCGCCGGCGGGTCGCCGAACCAACCACCAGAAATGGGGGTTCTCCCCATCCGCCGCTGATCCGCTACAGCCAGCCGCTCTCCTCGGCGATGCGGGCGGCGTCAGCGCGGTTGCGACCGCCGGTCTTGCCGATCGCGCTCGAGAGGTGGTTGCGGACGGTGCCCTCCGACAGGTGCAGGATGCGCGCGATGTCGGCGATCGAGCCGCCTGCCCGCGCGGTGGCGAGCACGTCCGTCTCACGTTCGGTCAGGGGCGAGTCGCCCTGGGTCAGCGACTCGGCGGCCAGGGCCGGGTCGACGACCCGCAGTCCCGCCGCGACCCGGCGCACGGCGTCGGCGAGCTGCGGGGCCGGGGTGTCCTTCACGACGAAGCCGGCGGCGCCCGCCTGCATGGCGCGCTTGAGGTAGCCGGGGCGTCCGAAGGTGGTCACCATCAGGACGCGGCATCCCGGCAGGTGCTCGCTGAGCTGGGCCGCCGCCGAGATGCCGTCGATCCCGGGCATCTCGATGTCGAGCAGGGCGACGTGCGGCTGCGAGGCGCGCGCAGCGTCGAGGACCTCGTCGCCGCGGCCGACCTCGGCGACCACCTCGATGTCGGGCTCGAGCCCGAGCAGGGCGGAGAGCGCTCCGCGCACGAGCGCCTGGTCGTCGGCGATGAGCAGGCGGATGCCTCCGCCCGGCGCCTCGTCCGCCGCGTTCACATCGCCACCCGGAGGCTGAATCCGCCGAGGTCGCTGCGGCCGATCGTCATCCGCCCGCCTGCCGCCTCGACCCGCTCGCGCAGGCCGCCGAGGCCCGTCGAGGCGGCGGATGCCGCGACCGGCCCGACGCCGTCGTCCGCCACCTCGACCTCGTGCGGGGCGAGGCGGACACGGCACACCGAGGCGCCCGAGTGGCGCACCACGTTCGTGACGCCCTCGCGCACGATCCAGCCGGCGAGCTCGCGGCGGTCCGGTGCGATCGTGTCGGTCGAGTTGGGGAGCCGGGGCTCGATCCCGGCCGCCGTGAGTGCCGCTCGCGCCGCCGCGATCTCGCCGCTGACATTGACGCTGCGCGATCCCGCCACCGTGGCGCGCACGTCGGCGAGCGCTCCGCGAGCGAGGTCCTCGACCTCCGCGATCTCCGCCTTCGCCCGCGCGGGGTCGACGTCGACGAGGCGCCCCGCGAGCTCGGCCTTCACCGTGACGACGGTGAGCGAGTGGCCGAGGATGTCGTGGATGTCACGTGCCATGCGCCCGCGCTCGCGCTCGACGGCGAGCTCCTCCAGCTGGCGCTGCGTGGCCCGCAGCTGGTTCATCGCGGCCATCGTGCGGCCGAAGCCCGCCATCATGAGCGAGATCGTGACGATGATGATCGGCAGCCAGAAGATGTCCTCCGACCAGCCCTCGACCGACGCCTTCGCGAGGAGCGCGGCGACGCCGAGACCCGCGATGAGCGTCCAGGTGATGCCCCACGACACGACGCTCATCGCGACCGTGACGCCGACGTAGGTCCACGCGCCCACGATCTCCCAGCCGAGCCACGGGTAGAGCGTGAACGACAGCGCGAGCAGCCCGCCGGCGGCCAGGAGCCGTCGTGGCCCCGGAAGCGACCACGCGAGCGGGGCGGCGGTGAGGAACGCCAGGCCGAAGAGGGCGACGAGGACGAGCCCGACGGCCGCCTGCGCCGCGGTGGGGGACGCCAGGACGACGGCCTGACCGACCGAGACGAGCCAGATGAGGGAGATCCCCGCGCCGACGTACCAGCTGAACGCCCCGCGCGACCACACCGCCCGGCGCGTCGCGACCCGGTAGTGCGGGTACGCGTCCGGGAGCATGACCGGCCACGCCGGGCCCGGATAGTCCGGCTCCGGCGTCCCGACTCGAACGTCGCCCATGTGGATCACCCTAGAGCGGTCGTCCCCGCTCAGACCCGCTTCGTGTCGCGGCGGAAGAAGTAGGCCGTGCCGGCGACGAAGATCGCGAGCCACACCACCGCGTTGACGAGTGACCAGATGTCGAACGCGTCGCCGGTGAGCGGCGCGCGCGCGATCTGGCTGATGCCGTAGACCGGCGTGAACTTCGCGATCGTCTGCATGAAGTCGGGCATGCTGCTGAGCGGGTAGAACAGGCCGCCGAGGAAGGACAGCAGCACGATCACGAGGCTCGTGATCTGCGCCGCGTTCTCGCCGGGAACCATGTAGCCGACCATCAGGCCCAGGGTCGTGAAGACGGCGCTCGCGAGTATCCACGCCGTGAGACCGGTCACGATCCACTGCGCCGGCGAGAGGCTCACTCCGCTGATGGCCCCGGCGATGTACGTCGCGATCACGGCGAGGAGGCCGAGCAGCATCCCGGCGATCATCTTGATGACGACGTTGACGAGGGGGTTCAGGGGAGTGAGACGCAGCTGCCGGCTCCAGCCCTGCGCCCGCTCGATCGCGACGGACGCTCCGGTCTGAGTCGCCGACATCATCGCGCCGTACATGGCCATCGACACCATGATGTACGACGCCACGGACGGACCGCCGGCTGCCAGCGGCGTCCGGGTGAGCGGCTCGTCGTTCAAGCGCGCGCCGATGATGACGAACATCACGACGGGGAAGGCGATCGTGAAGATCAGGGTGCGGCGGTTGCGGAGCTTGCGCTTCAGCTCGATCCCCAGGTACGTGAGGTTGAAGCCGCCGAGCGGCGGGACGCGGCGGTCGAGCTGCACGCGGTCGGTCGCGGTGGTCATGACCGTGCTTCTTCGGTGTCGTCGTTGTCGTTTCCGGTGAGGGCGAGGAAGACGCTCTCGAGGTTCTGCGCCGTGATCTCGACGTCGCGCGCCGCGGTCTCGGTGAGCAGGTAGCGGGCCACGGCGTCGGAGTCGCGCGTGTGCAGCGCCACGCGCTCGCCCTTCGCCTCGACGCTGTCGACCGACGGGAGCGCGGCGAGCGCGACCTGGTCGGCACCGGGCAGGGTCGCGTGCACGACGCGGCCCGAGACGAGGTTCTTGATCTCGGCGGTGGTGCCGTCGGCGACGATGCGCCCGCGGCTCATCAGCACGATGCGGTCGGCGTACTCGTCGGCCTCGTCGAGGTAGTGCGTCGCGAACA
>Ga0209930_1002058_pt1 | contig 26018 bp, 21 predicted proteins | sample ThiBiot_500_biof_2_FD_183948 | JGI IMG/M metagenome (GOLD analysis project Ga0209930, IMG submission 183948) | Wastewater bioreactor microbial communities from Cape Town, South Africa - Thiocy_cont_500_biof (SPAdes) | ecosystem: Engineered > Bioreactor > Thiocyanate-remediating >... | reverse complement strand
GCAGCGGACATCGAGCAGCCCGAGTTCGAAGACGGCGAACAGGCCGACAGGGCCCGCGCCGACGATGACGACGTCGGTTTCGATGGTCTCGCTCATGAACTGATCCGCAGCACGATCCGCAATGGAAGAAAGCGCGGTGAGCTTTAGCGGCTCGATTGCGGGCTGCAAAGCATGTTTGTGCTCAGGAACCGGCGTCCCGCGGAATTCGCTGCTCGCGAAGGTCGGTCAGCCCTGGCTCGCCGGGATGCGGACGATGAGCCCGTCCAGCGCGTCGCTGACGCGGATCTGGCAGGAGAGGCGCGAGTTCGGCTGCACGTCGCTCGCGAAGTCGAGCATGTCCTCTTCCATCGGCTGCGGCTCGCCGGTGCGCTCCACCCAGGCCTCGTCGACATAGACGTGGCAGGTGGCACAGGCGCAGGCGCCGCCGCATTCCGCCTCGATGCCGGGAACGGCGTTGCGCACCGCGTTCTCCATCACCGTCGTGCCGTTGCGGGCCTCGATGTCGTAAACCGTGCCGTCATAGGTGATGTAGGTGATCTTGGCCATGGATGTCCGCGGGGATGAAGGGGCCGAAAGCCGCCGCCGATGGATCGGTCCGCGCCTTGGCGCGATGCTCCCAGTCGCTCTAGACGATTTCGCGGCGGAGTGCCAAGCGGCGCGACGCCTCACCGACCGGCGATAGCAGCCGACAGGCGCTGAAGCGCTGCCCCGAGAGCGAGCAGCCCGGCCTCGCCGCCCGGATCGGCCTCGATCGTCGCCGCGAGCGCCGCGACCTCGCCGCCGCCGATGGCGAGCGCCGCGCCGCGCAGGCGATGGGCCGCAGCCGATCGGTCTTCGGGAGCGACCTCGCCCGCTGCCAGCCGCCGCGCCTCCGGCAGGATTTCCGCCTCGAAGATGGCCAAGAGGTCGCCGACGAGCGCGGCGTCGCCGCCGGCCCGGGCGCGGAGGTCGTCGAGATCGAGGATGGCGGGGTTCGGGATCGGTCTCTCCGGCGCGATCTGTGCCTCACGCCGGGCTCGTCCGGCCGGCTTGCTGCACTGCCCTCGCGCGCCGCCTTCACGCCGCCGCAGAGGCTGTTGAAAGCACGGACGAAGCGGCTGCGCTTCCTTGTATGCACTGCACGAATGTGTCAAAAGGGCAGTTGGTGGGCAAGGGTGCGGAGGCCAAATCCGACCGGGTTTCGGGCGGAGTGCGGCGGACCGTGGTGACGGGGCTCGGACCTTGATGGTCTCATGCGTCGTCGTCCCGGCATCCTCGTGCTTTCGGCGAATCGTTCTCGCCGAAGCGGCCGGTGCAGTATCGAGTACGGACGCGAGGCTTAAAGAATGGTGAATACTCCGAAGTCCAAGGACCCGGCGGACGCAGTTCTCTCCGCCGTGGAGGAGGCTCTCCGGATCGATCCCGCCGCTTCGACAGCCGAGCACAACCGCGAGGGGCCGCAGAGCGGTCCGCGCGATCGCCGGCTCGAAATGCCCCGCATCAACGAACCCCTGCGAGCGACCTCGCAGGCGCCCAATCAGCCGCCGCGCCGCGCCGATTCCCCGGCAGCGCGCAAGGCGGATGCCCCTCAGGCCGCGCCCCGCGCCGCCAAGGCTGAAGCGCCCGCGCAGGCAGCCGCCGACGAGGCCGCGCCGCGCCAGCGCCGCTTCGAGCGCAAGGGCCGCCTCCCCGCGAATGACGACCGCCGCGTCGTCGGCGCCAGCCTTCCCGCCCGCCGCCCCTCGCGCCTCGTCTATCCGATCGCCGGCGCCGTCTCGATCCTGTGGATCGCCGGCATGTTGGCGATCCTCCAGGCGGCCGGCTTCGACATGTCGGCCGGCAGCATCAGCGCCGCCCAGATCGCCAATGTCGTGCTCGCCTTCGTGCTGCCGCTCGGCATCGTCTGGGGCATCGCCATCATGATCGCCCGCGGCCAGGAGATGCGGCTCGCGGCGCGGTCGATCTCGGATGTCGCGGCCCGCCTCGCCGAGCCCGAGAACGCCGCGACGGATTCCGTGGTGACGGTCAGCCAGGCGATCCGCCGCGAAGTCGCCGCCATGGGCGACGGCATCGAGCGGGCGCTCGCCCGCGCCAGCGAGCTCGAGCTCATGGTGCACAGCGAGGTCGCGGCGCTCGAGCGGTCCTATTCGGACAACGAGCTGCGCATGCGCGGCCTCATCGACGACCTCGCCAACCAGCGCGAGGCGATCGCCGTCAATTCCGAGCGCGTGCGCGCCTCGATCGTGGCGGCGCAGGAGACGTTGGCCAAGGATCTGCGCGATGTCGGCGACCAACTCGCCGGCACGATGCTCCAGTCGGGCGCCCGCGTCACCGGCGCGATCGCCGAGAGCGGCGAGCAGCTGACCGTCTCGCTCGGCGCCGCCGGCGACGACATGATCGGCAAATTGTCGAAGCGCGGCGACGACCTCGTGCAGCGCCTCAACGGCGCCGTCGGCGAGGTTACCGAGACGCTGGCGCGCACCGGCTCGGACGTGACCGAAGCGCTGCTTCTCAGGTCCGGCGAGATCAACGAGACGCTCGAGACCACCGGCCGCACCATGGCCGACACGGTCGCCGAGCGCGGCCGCGAGGTGAACGACACCCTCGCGCGCATCACCGAGGAACTCGCCGCCGGCCTCGACCGCCGCACCATCGACATCACCCGCTCGATCGCGCTGACCGGCAACCAGGTCGCCGAGACCATCGCGCATCACACCCGCGAGGTGAACGCGGCGCTGAAGTCGAATGCCGAGAGCCTCATCGTCGACCTGACTCTGCGCGGCCAGGAGATCACCGACAAGCTCGACGAGACCGGCTCGCGCATCGGCGAGTCGATCACGACCCGCGGCGACGACGTCACCAGCCGCATGGCCGCCACCGGCGACCGGCTGAACGACCTGATCGCCATCGACGGCAACGCGCTCGCCGAGCGCCTCGCCGATGCCGGCGACACGATGTCGAACCTGATCGAGGCCCGGACGACGGCGCTGCGCGAGACGATCGACGCGGCATCGACGGCGGTGAACGAGACCTTCGACGCCCGCTCGCAGGAGCTCACCGAGCGCCTCGCCCATGTCGGCAGCGAGGTCGCCAAGGCGATTTCCGCCCGCGGCCTCAAGATCAACGAGACCATCGTCGCCTCGGGCACCGAGATCGCCGACACCATGGCCTCGCGCGCCGAGATGCTGCACGAGCGCTTCATCGCGGCGAGCCGCGAGGCGACCGAGACGATGGAGAGCCGCGGCACGGCCGTCTACGACCTCGTCATCTCGACCAGCCAGCAGCTGTCCGAGGCGATCGAGAGCCGCGGCACCGCCATTCACGAGCGCATGCTCGCGTCGGGCAACGAACTCGCCGGCACGATCGAAAGCCGTGGCGCCGAGCTGCATGATCGCATTGTCGCCTCCGGCTCGCGCCTCGCCGACGAGATCGCGAACCGTGCCGACGAGGCGCATGCCCGCATCGTCGCCTCGGGCTCCAGCCTCGCAGACGAGATCGCCAGCCGCGCCGACGAAGCCCACGCCCGGATCGTCGCGTCCGGCTCCAGCCTCGCAGACGAGATCGCCGGCCGCGCCGACGAGGCGCATGGCCGCATCGTTTCGACGGGCGTCGGCATCGCCGAGGAGATCGCGAGCCGCGCCGAGGCCATCCACGAGCGCATCGTCGCCTCCGGCAGCGGCCTCGCCAGCGAGATCGAAAGCCGCGCCGAGGCCGCCCATGGCCGCATCGTGACGTCCGGCACCAATCTCGTGAACGAGATCGAGAGCCGCGCCGGCGCCGCGCATGAGCGCATCGTCGCCTCCGGCTCGGGCCTCGTGAACGAGATCACCAGCCAGGCCAGCGCCGTGCACGAGCATATCGTCGCTTCGGGCTCCAGCCTCGCCAGCGAGATCGAGAACCGCGCCAATGCGGTGCACCAGCGCATCCTCGCCTCGGGCGAGACGCTGATCGGCGACATCGCCGGCCAGATCGGCACCGTCCACGCCCAGGTCGTCACCTCGGGCTACAATGTCGCCAACGAGATCGAGAACCGCGCCAACACGGTGCATGAGCGCATCGTCGCCTCCGGCTCGGCCTTCGTCTCCGAGATCACCGGCCAGGTCGAGGCCGTGCACGAGCGCATCGTCGCCACCGGCGGCGACATCGTGGGCACCATCGAGAGCCGCGCCACGGCGCTGCACGGCCAGATCCTCGCTTCGGGCGAGCAGCTCGTCGCCGACATCGCCGACCAGATCGGCGCGGTGCATGAGCAGATCGTGACCGCCGGCGGCGGTCTCGCCGAGGACATCGCGAGCCGCGGCGGCGCCGTCCATGCCGAGATCGTCGCCTCGGGCGAGCGGCTGGCGTCGGAGATCCGCACCAGCGCGGCCTCCGCCCATCAGGAGATCGTCTCGTCGGGCTATCGCCTGGCCGAGGAGATCGAGCAGCGCGGCAATGCCGTCCACGAGCGCATAGTCGGCTCGGGCACCACGCTCGCCGACGAGATCGAGAGCCGCGCCAATGAAGCGCATGAGCGTCTCGTCGCTTCGGGTTCGGGCCTGATCGGCGAGATCACGGGCCGCGCCACCTCGGTGCATGACGAGATCAGCCGCACGGGCCTCGAACTCGCCCGCGCCATCGAAGAGCGCGGCACCTCGGTCCACCAGCAGATCGTCGCCTCCGGGACGAGCCTCGCCGAGGAGATCGCAACCCGCGCCGGCGCCGTCCATGAGGAGGTCAGCCGCACCGGCGACGCCCTCGCCCGGGCCATCGAGGAGCGCGGCACCGCGCTGCATCAGCAGATCCTCTCCTCCGGCAGCACGCTGTCCGGCGAGATCACGGCCCGCGCCAATGCCGCGCATGCCCAGATCGTCGCCGCCGGCACCGCGATCGTCGAGGAGATCGACAGCCGCACCGACGCCGCGCAGCAGCGGATGATCGCCACCGGCAGCGCGACGGCCGAGGAGATCGACGCCCGTGCCGGCGCCATCCATGACCGGATCGTCGCGGCGGGCACCTCGCTGATCGACGAGATCGCCGGCCAGGCGAGCGCCACCCATGCCCGCATCGTCACCTCCGGTGTGGAACTCGCCGAGGACATCCAGGGCCGTGCCGACGCCGCCCATCAGCGGATCGTCGAGACGTCCAGCCGCTTCGGCGATCTCATCGACGACCGCGGCCAGGCACTGGCCACCGGTCTCGACGAGCGTTTCGCCGCTCTGCGCGACATCATCGAGGTCCGCGGCCCCGAACTGGTCACGCGCTTCGCCGATCGCGCCAACCTGCTCGACGGCGCCCTCGCCGATCGCGTCGGCCGCTTCGGCGAGACGATGGAGCAGTCGCTGGCCGCCGCCGCCGGCATCATCGACGATCAGGCCCGCCGGCTCGGCGAGACGATCGACGGCCGCACCGGCGAGATCAACCGCGTCCTGACGGATCGCAGCCGCGAGATCGCCGAGACCATCGCCGCCGGCCAGACCGAACTCAACGCCGTGGTCGACGAGCGGCTGGCCGACCTTTCCGGTCGCCTCGCCGATCGCACCGACGCCCTCGCCGCCATGCTGGCCGAGCGCACCGACGCGATCAACGAGACGCTCGGCCGCCACGCCATCGCGGCGACCGAGACGCTGGACGCCCGCGCCGCCGCCATGGAGAACGCGCTGGCCGCCCGGCTCAGCGACATCTCCGCGACGCTCGGCCGCGAGTCGGCCCGCGCCGCGCAGGAGATCACCGGCTCGCTCGCCGACGCCACCACCCGGCTCGCCGATTTCTCGACGAGCTCGGGCGATGCGATCCGCGCCGCCGCCGACGAAGCCTCGGAGCGTGTCGTGCGCGCCGCCGAAGGCGCCAGCTCGGTGCTCGGCCGCTCGGCCGAGGAAGCCGCGCAGCTCGTCGCCCGCTATGGCGATCTCGCCGCCGAAACGCTCGGCCGCTCGGCCGGCGAAGCCTCGACCGCCCTCGGCCGCAGCGCCGAGGACGCGGCCGGCACGCTCGTGCGCTCCGCCTCGGAAGCGACCGAACTGCTCGGCCGCTCGGCCGACGGTGCGGCCGATCGCCTGCTTCGCAGCATCGGCGACGCGTCGCAGACCCTGAACGAGACCGCGACGAGTTCGGCGAGCCTCATCGCAGAGACCGCGACCGAGGCCAGCGAGCGCTTCGCCCGTGCTTCGGCCGAGAGCCGCGAGCGCTTCGAAGCCCTCTCCGGCGAGGTCACCGGCCAGCTCGGCCGCATCTCGGCCGAGGTCGACGAGACGCTCGGTTCCCGCGCCATTGCCGCCGCCTCGGCCATCGAGGAGCGCACCCGCGCGCTGAACGAGGTGCTCGGCAGCCGCAGCGCCGAACTCGCCAGCCTGCTCGACGGCGAAGGCGGCCGCATCGTCGCGACCATGGACCGGCACGGCACCGACCTGACGCAGCGCGTCGTCTCCGTCGGCGACGCCGTGGTCGACCTGCTCGCCTCGAAGGGCAATGAAGTGGTGCAGATGGTGCTTGCCAGCACCGAGCGCGCCACCCGCTCGCTCACCGAGAGCGGCGAAGCCGTCTCGCGCCATTTCGGCGCCGCCAACGAGCGCCTGTCGGGCGATGTCGCGGGCGTCGTCGAGCGTCTCGGCCAGTCCAACGCACTGCTCGACACGCTGCTCACCCGCACGGTCGACAATCTCGACCGCATCGAGACCGGCCTCGCGGAGCGCAGCAGCGCCTTCGCCCAGTCGATCGACCGCGCCATCACCGGCACGGAGAACTCGGCCGGCGTCCTCGCGACGCAGGTCGAGACGCTGCGCGATGTCTCGCGCGACGTGATGGAGAATGTCGGCGGCGTCGCCGGCCGCTTCGAGGAGCAGGGCCGCGCCCTGCGCGAGGCTGCGCGGGCGCTCATCGAGGCCAATGCCCAGATCGAGGGTTCGGTCGATCATCGCCGCTCGGCGATCGAGGACCTCGCCCGCTCGCTCGCCGAGCGCGCGGCCGATCTCGAGGCGCGCATGAAGAGCTTCTCGGACAGCGTCGCCACGACCGTGCGCGATGCCGAGACGCGCGCCGCCGAAGTCGCCCGCCTGCTCTCGCAGTCGAGCGCCGAAGCTGCGACGGGTGTCGTCGCCAATCTGGAAAACCTGCAGCAGACGGCGTCCACCGTCGGCCGCAAGGCCATCGAGGAAGTCCGCCAGATCAACCGCACGCTCGCGGACGAGATGAACGCCGCCGTCAGCCAGGCGACCGGCCAGTTCACTTCGGCCACCGAGGGCATGCGCGAGGTCGCCCGCTCGATCCACGACGATCTCGAGGCGACCCGTGCCGAGGTCAAGCGCGGCGTGCTCGAGCTGCCCGAGGAGACCCGGGCCAGCGCCGATGCGATGCGCCGCGTCGTCTCCGACCAGCTGCAGGCGCTCGGCGAGCTCTCGGCGATCATCGGCAAGCATGGCCGCGCGCTCGACGTGTCGGTCGCTTCCGGCCAGGGCGCGACCCGTGCCCGCTTCGCCGAGCCGGCTCAGCCCGCGCAGCCGCGTCCGCAGCCGGCGGCTCCTGCCCCGGCAGCGGCTCGCCCGACGATCGCACCGGTGGCGCCCGCCGCCACGCCGCGTCCGGCCGAGCCGGCCCGCGCTCCGGCTGCCACAGCGGCCGCTCCGGCGGCTGCGCCTGCTCCGGCTCGCGCGGCTGAACCGGCCCAGCGGCCGGCCGCTGCCGCGTCGGCTCCGCGTCCCGCGGCTGCCGCGCCTGCCCCTGCAGCGAAGGCGACTGCCGAAGGTGCCGAGCCGCGCGGCTGGGTCAGCGATCTGCTGCGCCGTGCCTCGCGCGAAGAGGAGAAGCCGGCCGAGGAGGCCCGTCCGGCCGCCCGCGCCAACGGTTCGCAGGAATCGCTCGGCAATCTCTCCAGCGAGATCGCCCGCGCCATCGATCCGAAGGCGGCGAGCGAACTCTGGGAGCGTCACAATCGCGGCGAGAAGAACGTCTTCACGCGCCGCCTCTACACGCTCCAGGGCCAGCAGACCTTCGACGAGATCCGTCGCCGCTATCAGCAGGAGAAGGAGTTCCGCACGGCGGTCGACCGCTATGTGGGCGATTTCGAGCGCCTGCTCGGCGAGGTCAGCCGCCAGGACCCCGCGACGGCCGCCAACTATCTCGTATCCGATACCGGCAAGGTCTACACGATGCTCGCGCATGCGAGCGGCCGCTTCGACTGAGGCCGGCAACACGAATAGGCATCGAGGGGCGCTCCGGCGCCCCTTTTTCTTTCGGCGCGGCGAAAGGACAGGCGGCCTGACGATTTGAGGTTCAGCCCGGCGCGGAAATCGACTAGAACCGCCTCGCTCAGGGCGTGCCCCCGCCCCCGGATTCCCGCTTCGTCATGTCTTCTCACGAACCGACCGCGCCCCGCTCCCATTGGGGCGCCTTTCGTCATCGCGGCTTCGCCTATTACTGGACCGCGCGCCTCCTCGCCAATTTCTCGGTCAATGTCGTCAGCGTCGCGATCGGCTGGCAGGTCTATGACATGACCAAGGATCCACTCGATCTCGGCATCATCGGCCTCGTGCAGTTCCTGCCAGCCCTGGCGCTGGTGCTGGTCACCGGCTCGGTCGCCGACCGTTTCGATCGCCGCGTGATCATGGGGCTCTGCATGGTGGGCGAGGCGCTGGCCATGGCCGCCCTCCTCGCCTTCACGCTCTCGGGCAGCGCGAATGTCATGATCGTCTTCGCGATCCTGCTCGGCTTCGGCGTCGTGCGCGCCTTTCTCGGGCCGGCGTCCGGCGCGCTGGCGCCCAATCTCGTGCCGCCCGAGGAACTGAGCGGCGCCATCGCCTGGAACTCGAGCTCGTGGCAGGTCGCGACCATCACCGGCCCGGTCGCCGGCGGCCTTCTCTACGGCCTCGCGCCGATGGCGCCCTATCTCGTCGCGGTGACGCTCGTGGCGATCGGCGTCGTGCTGGTGGCGCTCATCCCGCATACGCCGCAGAAACGTCTCGACGACAAGGCCAGCTGGGAAACCGTGATCGCCGGTTTCCGCTATGTCTGGCACGAGAAGATCGTCCTCGGCGCGATCTCGCTCGACCTTTTCGCCGTTCTGCTCGGCGGCGCGACAGCGCTGCTCCCGGTCTATGCGCGCGACGTGCTCGATGTCGGCCCCTGGGGCCTCGGCTTGCTGCGCGCCGCCCCTGCCATCGGCGCTATCAGCGTCGCGCTCTGGCTGGCCTTCCATCCGGTGCGCGACCGCGCCGGCCTGCTGCTCTTCCTCTTCGTCACGGTGTTCGGCATCTTCACCGTCGTGTTCGGCCTCTCGACGGTGACCTGGCTCTCCGTCGTCGCGCTTGTGGTCATGGGCGCGTCCGACATGGTGAGCGTCTATATCCGCGAGACCCTGATCCAGCTCTGGACGCCGGACGCCGTGCGCGGCCGCGTCAACGCGGTCAACATGGTCTTCATCGGCGCCTCCAACGAGTTGGGCGAGTTCCGCGCCGGCGTCTCGGCGGCGCTGATCGGCGCGGTCGGCGCGGTCGTTGTCGGCGGCATCGGGACGGTCGGCATCGCGCTCATCTGGTCGCGCCTCTTCCCATCGCTCCGCCGCGCCCGCCATCTCGACGGCCGGCCATGAGGCCGGTCGACGCGGGGCGCGAAATAATTCTGCCGCCTGATGAAACCATCCCGCGGGACGCGGCGTTAAGCCAAGGTCAAGCCGCTGGGTGGAGGCCTCATGTCGACAATCATTCTCATCGTCCTGGTGATCCTGCTGATCGCCGCGCTGCCGAGCTGGCCCTACAGCTCCGGCTGGGGCTACTACCCGAGCGGTGGTCTCGGCCTCATCGTCGTCATCCTGATCATTCTCTTGCTCATGGGAAGGATCTGACGCGATCGTCCCTGCCGGCCGCCGTCGCGCGGCCGGCGAGGTTCGTGGCCCATCCTTCATGAACAACGCACGTTCCGGCTTCTTCACAAATCTCATCCTGCTCACCGTCGGGTTCGCGATCCTGGCGGCGATGGCGGGCGCGTCCGTATTTCTCGCGCAGCGCTCGGCCGACGATACGCGGTGGGTGACCCACTCGCTCAATGTCGAGAACCAGCTCTCGCTGCTGCAGCTTTCGCTGCGGCGCGCCGAAAGCGGCCAGCGCGGCTTCATGCTGACGGGCGATCCGGCCTATCTCGCCGTCTACCAGCAGAGCTTCGACCTGATCACGCCGCGGATGGACGAGCTGTCGCGGCTCGTCGCCGACAATCCCGACCAGGCACCCCGCGCCGCCCGCCTGACCCAGATCGTCGCCACCAAGCATGACGAGCTGCAGCGCGTCACAGCGCTCGCGCAGTCCGGCGACAGTTCGGGCGCGCTCGCGATCGTCCGCGACCCGGCCGGCCTGCAGCTCATGGCGGATTTCGTCACGGTCAGCGGCGAGATGCGCCAGATCGAGCAGGACCTCCTCGCTGATCGCTCCGCGCGCAGCCTCGAAACCGGGCGCTGGCTGCTGGCGACGACGCTGGTTGGCGCCATCGCGCTCGTCGTGCTGGCTGCCATTGCCATCGTTCTGATCCGCAAGAGCAATTCCGGGCTCGTCCGCGCCCGCGAGCAGCTTCAGGAGGCGAATGCCCATCTGGAGGAGAAGGTCGCCGAGCGCACCACCGACCTTCAGGACGCCAATGACGAGCTGCAGCGCTTCGCCTATATCGTCAGCCACGACCTCCGCTCGCCGCTCGTCAACATCATGGGCTTCACGGGCGAGCTCGAGGCGATCCGCAACGACATGGCGGCGAAGGCCGACAAGAACGATCCCGAAAGCCAGCAGATCATCGGCGATTTCGACGAGGCGGTCGGTTTCATCAAGGCCTCGATCTCGAAGATGGATCGCCTGATCAATGCGATCCTCAACCTGTCGCGGGCCGGCCGGCGGGCGTTCACCCCGCAGGAGATCGACCTCGGCGTGGCGCTCGATACGATCCGCAACGCGGTCATGCATCAGGCCCAGGCAGCCGATGCGACGATCACCATCGGCCCGCTGCCGGCCATCGAGAGCGACCGGCTGGCGATCGACCAGATCTTCTCGAACCTGCTCGACAACGCGGTCAAATATCTGAAGCCCGGTCGGCCAGGCGAGATCGAGGTCACGGGCACCGAGCGCGGCGGCTTCATCGTCATCCGCGTCGCCGACAACGGCCGCGGCATCGATTCCGCGGATCGCGAGCGCGTGTTCGAACTCTTCCGCCGCGCCGGCGTGCAGGACCGGCCCGGCGAGGGCATCGGCCTCGCCCATGTCCGCGCTCTGGTCCGCCGCATCGGCGGCAAGATCCGTCTCGACAGCGTCCCAGGCGAAGGCAGCACCTTCACGGTGATCCTGCCGCGCCGGTGGCGCGAGGAAATCGCCGAACAGAAGGCCGAGGCATGATGCGGCGAAGCTTGTGGACGGCGGCATTCCGGTCCAAGGAAGGGGCCGGAACGGCAGAAGGATGCGCAAGATGAGTGACACCGCCAATCACGTGACGATCGTCATGGTCGAGGACGACGAGGGCCATGCGCGGCTGATCGAAAAGAACATCCGCCGCGCCGGCGTCAGCAACGAGATCAAGGCCTTCACCAACGGCACCAGCGCGCTCGACTTCCTGCTCGGCGAGGACCGCACCGGCGCCAACCGCAAGGGCGAGGCGCTGCTCATCCTGCTCGACCTCAACCTGCCCGACATGACGGGCATCGATATCCTGAAGGCCGTGAAGAGCAGCCCGCATATCCGCACCTCGCCGATCGTCGTGCTGACGACGACCGACGACCAGCGCGAGATCGAGCGCTGCTACGAGCTCGGCGCCAGCGTCTATGTCGTGAAGCCGGTCAACTACGAGAACTTCGCCAACGCGATCCGTCAGCTCGGCCTCTTCTTCTCCGTGATCAAGGTTCCCGAGGCCAGATGATGGGTGGTCAGCCGGTCGTCCTTTATGTCGACGACGATGCAGGATTGTGCCGGCTGGCCGACAAGGACCTGACGCGCCATGGCTATCGCGTCGAAACGGCCGGCGATGGCGAAGCCGGCCTGGCGCGGCTGCGCGCCGGCGGCATCGACGTGGTCGCGCTCGACCATCACATGCCGGGCCGCACCGGCCTCGAGATCATGGCCGAGATCAACACGATGCCGGACGCGCCGCCGGTCGTCTATGTGACGGGCGAGGCGCAGGGCCGCGTCGCGATCGCGGCGCTGAAGGCCGGCGCCGCCGATTATGTCATTAAGGAAGCGAGCGAGGACTTCTTCCCGCTGCTCCGCGCCGCGATCGCCTCCGCCCTCGCCTCGCGTGCCCTGAAGCGCGCCCATGACCGGGCCGAGGCCGAGGTGCGCGAGGCCCGCGACCGCTTCCAGGCGCTCGCCGAGGAGCGCGCGCTCATCATCCAGGAAGTCAATCACCGCGTCGGCAACAGCCTGCAGCTCGTCGCCTCGCTGCTCAACATGCAGGCGGCCGCTCATCCAGACGCCGGGGTCAAGAGCGCGCTCGCCGCGGCGGTCGGCCGCGTGATGGCCGTCTCGCAGGTGCATCGCCGCCTGTACACCTCCGACGACGTGCACAGCGTCGCGCTCGACCTCTATCTCGGCAGCCTCATCGAGGATCTCGCGCGCGCCAGCGAAACCGATCACGAGGGCGGACAGATCATCCACAAGCTCGACGCCGTCGCGATCCGCCCCGACCGCGCGGTGGCGCTCGGCGTCATCATGACCGAGCTGATCCTGAACGCGCTCAAATATGCCTATCCGGAAGGAAACGGCGCGGTTCGCGTCGCCCTGATCGCCAGCGAGGGCAATATCGCCCTCACCGTCGAGGACGACGGCGTCGGCACGGGGACGGACAACCGCCCCGTCGGCACTGGTCTCGGCCGCCGCATCATCCAGGCGCTGGCCGGCAAACTCGAGGCGGCGATCGAGCACGACCTGCAGCATTCGGGGACGCGGATCACGATCCGCTTCCCTGAAATCGAGCCGAAGATGGCGCCGGCTTCGATGGGTTGAACCAAACGGCGCCTGCCGCGTTGGCGCAGCGTCGTCCCTCCGGACGGCGTCGCCACGACTGGAGCCCATAATGCGGTTGTTCGAATGCCGGGCCTGCGCCCATCCGCTCTCTTTCGACGAGATGTCGTGCGAGGGATGCCAGAGGCCGCTCGGCTTCATCCCTGCGGAAGGGCAGCTGCGCTCGCTCGATCCGGCCGGCACCGGTCAATATGGCGAGGACCTCTTCACCGTTTACGGCGGCGACGGCACCACCTGGCGCGCCTGCGCCAATCGCAGCCACGGCGTCTGCAACTGGCTGATCGAGATGGACAATCCCGAGCAGCTCTGCATGTGCTGCCGGACCAACATGGTGATCCCGGACCTCTCCAGCCAGGTCTACAGCCAGCGCTGGCGCGATATCGAGGTCGCGAAGCATCGCCTGTTCTACAGCCTGCTGCGCCTCGGCCTCGCGGTGCCGAACAAGGCGGACGATCCGGTGGCCGGGCTCTCCTTCTCCTTCCTCGCCGACGAGAACGACATCCGCGTCCTCACCGGCCATGACGAGGGGCTCATCACCCTCAACATCGTCGAGGCCGACGCCGTCGAGCGCGAGAAGATGCGCACCGACATGCACGAGCCCTATCGCACGCTGCTTGGCCATTTCCGGCACGAGATCGGCCATTATTACTGGGACCGCCTCGTCCGAGACGCCGGCCGCCTCGAAGAGAGCCGCGCCGTATTCGGCGACGAATCCATCGACTACAACGAAGCGCTTCAGGCGTACTACGGCGGCACGCCCCCGGCCGACTGGCAGGAGCGCTATGTCAGCCAGTATGCGACGGCGCATGCGTGGGAAGATTTCGCCGAAACCTTCGCACATTACATGCATATGCTGGATACGCTGGAAACGGCCTATGCCTTCGGCCTTCGCATTCGTCCGAAGGCCCGCGCCGACGGCATGATCGACGCCAATATCGACTTCGACCCCTATCGCAACGCCGCCTTCAGCGACATCGTCGATGCCTGGGGTCCACTGACGCTGGCGATGAACTCGATCAACCGCTCGATGGGCCAGCCGGACCTCTATCCCTTCAAGCTCGGACCAGGCGTGATCGACAAGCTGGCCTTCATCGACCAGCTGCTGCGTCCGCGTGACGTGGTTCGCCAGGCGGCGTGAAAGCCGTCACATCGTGCGGATCGGGCATCGTCTAGCAGGAGGGCGCCGGCAACGGGCCGGCGTTCTCCTGGAGATCCCCCGATGATCCGCGAATTCACCCGCAGTTCCGCCCGCCTCGCCGCCTATCTGCGCGCCCGCAAGGCGCGCGATACGCTGATGAGCCTCGACGACCGCCTGCTGGCCGATATCGGCATCAGCCGCGGCGACATCGCCCGCGCCGTGACCGGTCATGTGCCGCGCTGAGCGCTGCCGCAGCTGCGCCGACTGCCCGGCGGCGCGTCTCGCCGAGAGCCTTGCCGTGCCCGCTCAGTCGGCGCCGCCGGCAAGGCTCCGGCCCGCCGCGAGAACGGCGGCGTCGGTGCCGAGCGCCGTCGTCACGCTGCCGCCCTTCTCGTTGTAGGGTGCGCCGTTCAGCATGGGGTCGCGCCACGGTCCGGTGGTGATCGTGATGCCGCGAAAGGCGAGTTCACCATTGACGCGGGCGAGGTTCATCCCGCCCGACGAGGCGCCGGTGGCGTCGCAATCGGTGCGGAAAAACGACGTCTTCTCGGTCGAGATCGGCTTGCGGCGCACGGTGCAGCCCTGCACCACCGGCATGCCGCGATCAACCTCGCGGGCCATGTCGGCCGGATGGGCGTTGACGACGATCAGCTTCTCGCCGGTCCGCACCGGGATGTCGGCGAGAACCGGGAACGGCACCGCGCCTTCCAGCGGCTCGGCAAGGCGGACGACCGCATAGTCGTTGTTCGAGCCGGGCTTCGGCTTCTTGGCCCCGAAGCGCGCATTGGCGTCGTCGACCAGAAGGTCGATCATCACGGGCGCCGCAGCCTGGTTCTTGAAGAAGCACTTCCAGCGCCGCTTTCCCGAAGGCTCGAAGAAGACATGCGCAGCCGTCAGGATCTGCCGGTTGTCGAGGAACAGCGCCGCGGAGCCGACCGAGGGCGAGGGCGACAGGCAGCCGACATAGCCCGACACCATCCGGATCCGCGCGATATCGGCCGCGTCGAGCCCAAGCGAGGGACCGAGCCGCACCAGCGAATCACGTCCATCCTCGCCATCGATGATGTTGACGCGGACAAGGTTCGACGATGCCGCAGGAAGAGCCGGCGCTTCGGGCGCCGGCGGGCCTGCCGCAGCGGCGAGGCAGCCGGCGAAGATCGTCAGAAAGGCAGCGAAAGAGCGGGTCGGGATGCGCATGGCGGGAGGATGGCACGCCCGGTGGCGAAGGTCACGACTGGAGCGCTTCCAAAGATGCAGGCAGCGCTTGTATCTGCGTCATTTTGCGGCAGATTGATGTGGACCAGCCACCCGGCTCCGCCGGGAGGCGCCGCAGCATGTTCGCGACGCCGGCCAGGGTTCGCAGCGAGGCTTTCTGACGGCGAGGTGTCATGTCGGCCATTACGCGCAGCGCTCTCGGCTATTACGCCGACTTCTATGTTTATCCGGCCGCCTTGTTCGGCCTGCTCGTCGCGAGCTATGCGACGGGAGACGCGGTCGATCCGCTGATGTGGATCGCCGCGGTGCTGGCCGGGCTCTTCCTATGGACGCTCGTCGAATATCTCATCCACCGCTTCGTGCTGCACAATGTCGTCTATTTCCGCGACCTGCACGACCAGCATCACGCCTCGCCGACCGATCTCATCGGCACGCCGATCTGGATCAGCTTCTCGCTGCTGACGCTGGCGGTGCTGCTGCCATCATGCCTCGCCTTCGGCATCGCCAAGGGCTGCGGCTTCACCTTCGGCGTGACGGCAGGCTACCTCACTTATTCTTTCGCCCATCATGTGCTGCATCACTGGCGCATGGTGCCGGGCCATCCGCTCTATGGCTGGAAGCGGCAGCACGCGCTGCACCACTTCCGCCATGACGAGGGCAATTTCGGCGTGACGACTTTGTTGTGGGACCATGTCTTCGGGACGGCGCTGAAAGGCCCGAAGCCGCGGGATTGAACCGCCGAGGCCCGCCCGGAGTGCGGCAGAGGGGCTTCGCGGGCCGAAAGGCCCTCACCCCAGCCCTCTCCCAGAGGGAGAGGGGGCACACATTGCGCCCGTAGCGGCGCCACTTGCGCTTCCCGGCGTCGAGAAGCGCTTCGGGCCGTCCGAGCCGTCACCGCGGCGAAAGCCGGGGTCCGTCACGATCGCTGTCTTGCCAAGCCGTTGGTGCACGTTCCCTTCGATGGATCCCGGCTTTCGCCGGGATGACGGCCACGATTGAGCTGACTTCGGCTCCCTTCCCCCTCTCCCTCTGGGAGAGGGCCGGGGTGAGGGCCTTCCTTCGGGCGTGAAGGCTCCGCGTCGGGCGGGAGCCCCTCCCCTTACACCCGCTTCCGCCGCGACTTCGCGAAGGTGTCGAAGGCGACGGCCAGCACGATGATCACGCCGATGATGATCTGCTGGATGTAGGACGAGACGTTCATGATCACGAGGCCGTTCAGGAGAACGCCGATCAGGAACGAGCCGACGATCGTGCCGAAGATCGTGCCGACGCCGCCGAACAGCGACGTGCCACCGATCACCACCGACGCGATGACGGTGAGCTCGTAGCCGGTGCCCGCCACCGCCTCGGCCGAATTGAGGCGCGCCGCCAGCACGAAGGAGCCGAGGCCGGCGAAGAAGCCCATGATCACGTAGACGCTGCAGATGATCCAGGTGACGTTGAGGCCGGAAAGCCGCGCCGCCTCGGGATTGCCGCCAACGGCATAGATCTGCCGGCCATAGCGCGTGTAGCGCAGCACGATATGGGCGATGAGGCCGAAGACGAGGAAGATGATGACCGGAACCGGGACCGGCCCGATCTTGCCCTGGCCCCACCAGGTGAAGTCATGTTCGAAGCCGGAGATCGGTCCGCCGGCCGCGAAGAGCAGCGCCGCGCCGCGGAAGACCGACATGCCGCCGAGCGTGACGACGAAGGGTGGTACCTTGAGCCGCGTGATCGAGACGCCCTGGATGAGGCCGCCGACGACGCCGACCAGGATCGCGGCCAGCGCCGCCAGTTCCCAGCCATAGCCGACGCCGCCCTCGCCGACCGTGAAGCGATCCTGCATGCCGCCCTTGGCGACCGCGGCCGCGACGAGGCCGGCAAAGGCCAAGAGCGAGCCAACGGAAAGGTCGATGCCGGCCGTCAGGATGACGAAGGTCATGCCGATGGCCAGCAGGCCGGTGATCGAGACCTGCCGCATGACGTTGAAGAGATTGATCGACGACAGGAAGCGCGGCTCGAGCAGCGAGAAGATCGCCATGAGCACGAAGAGGAAGATCAGTGGCGCGAAGCGCGCCAGAAATCCGAAGAGATCGACGCCGTTGTCGGACGCCGCGCCAGGTCTCGCCTCAGCCATGAACCGCCTTCCTCCACCCCATTGTCGTCCGGATAGCCCTCGCCCGCCCGATCAGGCGGCGCGGCTCTGGCTCCCGAGCGTCATCATCGCCATCAGCTTTTCCTGCGTCGCGCCCGAACGCGGCAGTTCGCCCGTCACCTTGCCCTCCCGCATGGTGATGATGCGGTCCGAGACGGCCAGGACTTCCGGCAGCTCGGACGAGATCGCGATCACGGCGATGCCGGACCGCGCCATCTCATAGAGAAGATTGTGCACCTCGACCTTGGCGCCGATATCGATGCCGCGCGTCGGCTCGTCGACGATCAGCACCTTCGGCCGCAGCGCCAGCCAGCGCGCGAGCACGACTTTCTGCTGGTTGCCGCCCGAAAGATTGCCGACCGGCTGATCCGGACCAGCCATGCGGATATTGAGCAGCTTGCGATAGTCCTCGACCAGCCGCCGCTCCTTGGCCTCGTCCATGAAGAAGCCGAAATGCTCGATCTGGTCCAGCGAGGCGATCGACATGTTGGTGCGGATCGCCTGTGCCAGGAACAGCGCCTGCAGCTTGCGGTCCTCCGGCACGAGGCCGATGCCGCGCGAGATCGCGTCGCGGGGCGAGCGGATGGAAACGGTCTCGCCGCCGATGATGACCGTGCCGGAATCGAACGGATCGGCGCCGAATATGGCGCGCGCCGTCTCGGTCCGGCCAGCGCCGACCAGCCCGGCGATGCCGAGGATCTCGCCGCTGCGCACGGAGAGCGACACGTCGCGGATTTCGGTCGCATGCGGATCCTGCGCGGTGCGCAGCCGCGTGAGCCCCTTCACTTCGAGCGCCACCGCGCCGGGCGGCGGCGCCTCGCGATGCTCGAACAGCGTATTGACCTCACGGCCGACCATCAGGCGGATGATGCCGTCAATGGTGATGTCGGCAACATCGCCGGCGCCGGCATTGCGGCCGTCGCGCAGCACCGTGAAACGATCGCAGACCTCCATCACCTCTTCGAGGCGATGCGTCACGAAGATGATCGAGATGCCCTCTTCGCGCAGGCGCCGCACGATCTTGAACAGCTTCTCGACTTCGGCGAGCGAGAGCGCCGAGGTCGGCTCGTCCATGATGATGACGCGCGAATCCATGGAGAGCGCGCGGGCGATCTCGACCATCTGCTGCTCGGCGACCGAGAGATCGCGCACCAGCGTCATGGGATTGCGGTCGAGGCCGATGCGGCGCGTCAGCTTCTCCGTCTCGCTCGCCATGCGCGACCACGAGACAAATGGCCAGCGGCCGGGCTCGCGGCCGATGAACACGTTCTCGGCGATGCTCATGTCGGGCGCGAGGGTGAATTCCTGGTAGATCGTCACGATGCCGAGCTGCTGCGCGACATGCGGATTGGCGAGCGTCACGGGCTTGCCGTCGAAGACGATCTCGCCCTGGTCCGGGCCCTGCGCGCCGGCGAGGATCTTCAGAAGCGTCGACTTGCCGGCGCCGTTCTCGCCGAGCAGCGCGTGGATCTCGCGCGGCGCCACCTCGAGCGATACCCCGTCCAGCGCTTTCACGCCGGGGAAGCTCTTGGTGATGCCGGACATCTTGAGAAGCGGCGCGGTGGCGGTCACGGGCATTCCCAATGGCTCCCGCACGGCGCTGCTCTTTCGGAGGCGCGGCGGCATGTGTCGGGGAAAAGCGGAACGGTCCGGGCGCGGCGCGCCCGGACCTTGCCGTCAGACGGGACTTACTTCACCTCGCCGAGACGCTCGGCGGTGTTGAGGTTGTCCTTCGTGATCGCGACCGGGGTCAGCAGCGTGACCTGCTGGTCGGGCTTCTTCTTGTCCTTGATGAAGGCGACGAGCGTGTCGACGCCGAGCGCGCTCTGCTTGCCCGGGAACTGCTCGATCGTGGCGGTGAGGCCGCCGTCGCGCACCTGGGCGAGAGCCTCCGGAAGCGCGTCGAAGCCGATGATCGCGATGCCGGAAAGGTTGCGGCCCTTCACCGCCTCGAGCGCGCCGAGCGCCATGTCGTCATTGGCGGCGACGATGACCTTCGGCGGCTCGGAAAGGCCCGAGAGCGCGGCTTCGGTCACGGCGAGACCCTTGGCGCGGTCGAAACCGGCGGTCTGCTCGAAGACGATCTTGTACTTGTCCGCGGCCTTGTCGAGGACGTTGTGCAGGCCCTTGTTGCGGTCGATTGCCGGCGAGGCGCCCGACTGGCCCTGCAGGTTCACGATCGTCGCGCCATCGGGGAAGAGCTTCATGATCAGCTCGCCCTGGGCTTCGCCGCCCTTGACGTTGTCGGCGCCGATATGGGCGAGGATGCCCTCGACCTGCGCCACGCGGCGATCGACGGTGACGACCGGAATGCCGGCCTCGACCGCCTGCTGCAGCGCCGGCGCCATGGCGTCGACTTCGTTCGGGCTGATCACGATGCCCTGCACGCCCTTGGTGATCGCCGCTTCGATATCGGCGGTCTGCTTGGGCGAGGACACCTGGCCGTCGCTCTCGATCACGGCGACGCCCTGCTTCTGGGCCTCGGCCTTGAACGCGTTCATCATGTGCACGAAGAACGGGAAGGTCAGGCCCGGCACGGAAGCGAGGATGGTCACATCCTCCGCCTGCGCCTTCACCGGAGCCGTGGACATCGCCGCGAGCGCAATGGCGCCGGCGGCAAGGATGGACCTTGCAGTCTTGGACATAGAAAACCCTCCCTCACGCCCTCGTTCAAATGGGGCTGAGGGAGAGCATGCCGCAGGGCCGAATGCCGCGCAATCACGATTTCAATCGGTTTATGGGCAAGTTCACGCAAGACGGTGCAAAAAAGGACAAGCGGCGGGTCAGCGCCTCTTGAACCCGACCCACCCGCCCTCTGCGTCGAAGAGCACGTCGAAGCCGTTGAGGAAGTGGAACGAGGTGTTGACGAAGGGCTTCTTGCGATCCGAGACGTCGAGATGGACGCGCGCCGGCGCCATCGGTTGCGAGCCGTCGCCGGTCGTGAAGCTGTAGAGCGGCTCGCTCGCCGAATCGTCGCCGAGCAGCACGGCGATCTCGGTGCCGTCGTCGAGCGGGCCCGGCTGGGCTTCGGAGGGCGGCACCGTGAGGAACATGTCGCCGACGCCGGTATCGACCAGCATCGTGCCGCAGGCCGCCGGCGACGCGCCGCCGACGCTGATGCAGGCCGGCACGGCCTTCCAGTCCGGCAGGTCCTCCTGGCGCTCCAGCTTCACGAAGCGGAAATCGCCGCGCGCCACCTTCTCGTCGATCCCGACATCGATGCCCTCGGCGCGGAGCACATAGCCCTTGCGGGCGGTTCCGGCCGAAACGCGCAGCAGCGGGTTCTTCTCGGGCGTGCTCTCGGCCTGGCGGTCGCCCTCGCGCGCGAAACCGATGCCGACCATGGCGATATCGCGCGGGTCGTCGTTCGGCGTGCAGTTGCGCGATTGCTCGAGGCATTCGACGCGCGTCACGGCGAGGATCGGCATCGGCTCGGTCGTGACCGACGCCCCGTCTTCGCCGACGAGCGATAGCGGCGTCGTCACCCAGGAGCCGATCATCACGCGGCCCGAACTCGTATAGGTGAGCCGGCCGTCGCTGATGACCGGAAGCTGGTCGAAGCCCGGAATGAGCGCCGCCGCCACGACGACACCGGTCGAGCCGGAATCGAGTTCGGCGCGCATCACGCGCTCGCCGAACGAAAGCCCGATGCGAGGCACGGCGCGGATATCGCCCCCGCCCGCGTTCAGATAGCGAAGATGGACGCTGCCCGCCGCCGACCGATAGTCGGGCTTCTCCGCCGCGGAGGCCGCCGTCGCCCCGGCGAGCGCTGCGCCGAGCGCCGCCGCGACCGCCATCGCGCGTGCGACGCCGCGCCCGCACGGCCTGTGGGCCGCCGTGATCCTGTCTGAAGCGAACGTCATGAACCTGTCCTCCCGGGGGTGAGCGGGCCGAAGCTAGCCGCCCGCCGTTAACGCGGACTTCCAGCCGAAGGCTCCCGGGCGACGCCCCCTCTGGGACGTAGCGGGCTAAGGTTGGCACGGCCCGCTGTCAGCCACGCGCCAGGGCTGCCGGCGAGACGAGACCGGCTTCGATGCACGAAGCGAGGAGCCAGCGCTCAGGCGCCATGGCAGGCGTCTGAGGCTCGCTATTCCGGTCGAACAACTCGCGCCTTCGAGCGTTAGAGACGGTGAGCCGCGACCTGAGCTGCCTGCCGGAGACGTTCAGGGTGAACAAAGCTCAAATGTTCGCTTCCTATTCAATCCCGACCAGCTTTCGAACATGACTATCCGTTCTGGCCGACGGTCTCATCGGGCCAGTGAATAGTATTGATGATATATTTTGTTAGTTACTTCTACAGGAATTTGCCGAATAAACGGACAAGGCTGTTAGCCAAACCGTAAGGAAGCCAATAAGGTAGTCTCCTATAAGGATGCCCTTTTGGGAGATTCAAACGATGTCGTCTCGCGTTCCTGGCTTCGTGCCTCGCCCGTCGCGCACTCATTGGCAAAGGATAGACGCTGACGGCCGGATCAACCGGCCGAATATTCATCGTATTCATTGCTTTACTTCCCCGACCCATAGAAGAGGCCGCACCGGGACGCACACATCCACGGCGGGAGAATGCTCAACAAGCGAGCATTTCACTGCGGCGCAACCCTTCTATCGCAATGACGATAAGTTGATAGCTGCCAAAATTCGTTGGCATCCTGTCAATCAGTCACTGGCTACAACCGCCCTCACCTGCCCGATGGGGCTCGAGCCGTGATCGAGCGTGGCGCAGGGGCGTTTCCGACCGAACGACTCGCCGAGATGCGAGCACGACCCGCCTTCCGCGACGCGTCGACCCGACTTCTGAACGGCATCGTGACGCTGCACCGGTCTGATCCCGCGCGGCATCGGCTGTTCTCCGATCGCGGGCGCGTCTTCGTCGCCTTCTTCTGCCTTTACCTGCATGGATTGCCGAACCAGAACGGGACGCGCCTCACCATGAGCAGGCTGGAAGCGGCCTGCCTCAAGCATGAGATCTGCAGCGCCGCCCGGGCGCGCTCGATCGTCCAGTTGCTGCTGCGCGCCCGATATCTCACCATGGCCGACAATGCCGAAGACGGCCGGACCAAGCCGATGGAGCCGACCGCCCCGCTGCGCGACTATTTCAAGCAGCGCTGGGCGATCAACATCGCCTCGCTCGCGGTCGTCAGCCCCCGTTTCGAAACGTTTTCATCCGCGCTCGATCGGCACGCGTTCCGCGACGCGCTCTGCGCGCTGATCGGACACTCGCATTTGACGGGCCGCGGCCTGCCGGCCGAGCCGGACGGGCTCTCGGAGATCACCGAGCTCGACAGCGGCCTCATGATCATGCTGCGGCTGGCGCTGGCCGACCGCCTGGGCGATCCGCCGCCGAGCGCTAACGGAATGTCGCGGGAGTTCGGCATCTCCCGCGCCCATGTCTCGAATATCCTCCAGGCCGGCGAGCGCACCGGGCTGATCGCCCGTGTCGGCGCCACCAGCACCTTCGCCATCCGCGCCCCGCTTTGCGAACGGATGAGCGACTATTGCGCCGCAACCATGCTGCTCTATGAGAGTATCGTGCCCGACGCGCTCGTGCTGGAAGGCCGGCATTCTTCCCCTCCCTAGCAACATGATCGCGCGCAGCCGTATACTGAGCCGGCGAAGCACCGGCTCAGTCCGAAGACCGTATTCGGTCGGAGGGGAAGCTCAGCCCTGCTTTGGCAGATAGTGGCTGATGGCATGGGCAAGGCCCGGCAGCGTCAGCGTCTGCAGCCAGACCCGGCCGGGACCCGTCAGCCGCGCCATGAACAGATCGCCGCTGGCGAAGAAGGTGCTGCGGACGCCCGATAGCGAGGTCATCTCGAATTGGACGCCGGCGTCGAACAGGCCGACATGGCCGGGGTGAACCGCGATCGACTGGCCTGCCGCGAGATCATATTTGACGATCTCGCCGCCGAGTTCGACGAAGGCCGTGCCCGAACCGCCGATCTTCTGCAGGACGAAGCCCTCGCCGCCGAAGACGCTGGCGCCGAGATTCTGCTGCAGCGCGCTTTCGACCGTGACGCCATGGCTGCCGCAGAGGAAGCCGTGGCGATGGACGACATAGCCGCCGCCCTCGACCTGAAGCTCGACGATCTGGCCGGGCAGCTTCGCCGCGAGCCCGACCATGCCGGGGCCGTTCTCGGCGTGGAATTCGGTGGTGACGAGGCCGGCGCCCGAGACGGCGCGGCTGACGAGGCCGAACAGCCCGCCGCCGGCGCTGCCGCCGCCGAGCGAGGTCTTCAGCGCGACGCCGCCGGTCAGCCAGGACAATTGCTCGGCAACGCCGATGACCCGCTCGCCCTGCTGGAGTTCGATTTCGAGAACCGGCAGCACGCTGCCGATGATACGGGTCTGCATGGGACGCACTCCTCCTCGGTTGTGGACGCCGAACCTAGAGCATTTTCGAGCGAAGTGGGTACCGGTTCGCGTGAAGAAAATGCGTCATAACAAAGACATGGAGTGTCTCCGGTTAACCGCGGTTCAACGGAGACGCTCCAGTGGCGCCGCGTTAGCGGACGCCGAGCGCCGAGGATGCAATTTGCGCCGATCACGCGCGTGAGGATACTCTGAAACGCTTCAACGGGAGGAACCGACAGATGCGCCTGCTCCACACGACGCTCGGGCCGCTCGCCAGGGATCAGCTCGGCATGATCCTTCCCCATGAGCATGTCTTCGTCGACCTCCGCACGCCGGACCAGCCCGGCTATGCCGAGGCCGAGGCGGCGGATGTCGTGCGGCTGATGGCGCCGGAGATCGAGGCGATCAAGGCGCGCGGCATCACCGCCCTCGTCGAATGCTCGACGGGCGGCGTCGGCCGCCGCGCCGATCTCGACCTCGCGGTGTCGCGCGCGACCAGTTTCCCGATCGTCGTGCCGACCGGCAATTACCGCGAGCCCTGGATTCCGGATTGGGTGCGCGAGGCGAGCGAAGAGGCGCTGGAAGAGTGGATGGTCGACGAACTCGACAACGGCATCGAGGACACCGGCGTCCGCGCCGGCTGGATCAAGCTCTCGGCCGGCGATGACGGCATCACGCCGCTGGAAGCGAAGATCCTGAGGGCCGCAGCCCGCGCCGGCGCCCGCACCGGCGCGATCATCGGCAGCCACACCATTCGCGGCCGCGTGGTGATGGACCAGCTCGACATCATCGAGCACGAGGGCTACCGCGCCGACCGCTTCATCTCGATCCACACGCAGGAGGAGCCCGATTTCGCGCTCAACCGCGCGGTGGCCGATCGCGGCGCCTGGATCGAGTTCGATCATGTCGGCCGCGCGCCGGACGACGCCGTCGCCGACCTCGTCATCCGCGCGCTCGAGGCGGGCTACGAGGCGCAGATGCTGATCAGCCACGATCGCGGCTGGTACGATCCCGCCCAGCCCGGCGGCGGCAAGCCGATGCCCTACACCCATCTCTCGGACGTGCTGCTGCCGCTCCTCGCGGAGCGCGGCGTAGCCCCGGAAACCATCCGCCGGCTGACGCATGACAACCCGTTCAACGCTTACGCGCGCTGAGGCGCGTCAGAACCACATCTCTTCGACGCAGGCATTGCGCGGCACGGTCTTGAAACTCGCCAGACCGTCGAAGTGGTGAACCGGCAGATGGGCGACGGCTTCGGGAGGCGCGAGGCGGATATTGACCGCCATGCGCCGCCGTCCGTCCGCCGTCGTCGTGAGGTCGCGCCAGCAGAGCAAGCAGCCGCAGGTCGGGCAGAAATGCGTCTCGAGAACCGGCTTCTTGCGGTCGTGCCGCGGAAAGGCCGTCGTGGTGCCATTCAGCGCGACGCGCTCGTTCTCGAAATCATAGGCCCAGAGCGCGACATAGCGCCGGCAGAGCGTGCAATTGCAAGCCGTGACCGGGCCCGGATCGCCCGAAAGCGTCCAATGCGCCCCGCCGCAATGACAGGTCCCGATGAGCCTCTCGCCGCCCTCGCCCATCGCTAGCCGCCCGAAAGCAGCCATTTGACGAAGGCAGCGATCGGTACCCCCGCGATCACCAGCACCGCCACGGCGATCCGCAGCAGATTGCCGAAGCGGTCATCGCTGAAAAGCGGCCTGCCGGACGGTCGTCTGATCATGCGGGGCCTCCCTCGCAGAGCATGGGAACAAGGATCATCGCCCCGCGTCGCGTCGAGGGCAAGGAAAGAGGCCGCGCTTCGCTCGTCCGGCCCGATCTTTTCGAACGGTGCCGCGACCGCCTTGGCTCGGCCGACGCCCGGCTGCCACGGCGGCAACGCGTGTCGGCATGCGAAACATGAGTCAGGCCAAAAGGCACTGGCGATCCCGAGACCGAGCGCAGGGCGATGGCTGTTCCAGACCAGATACGTCGTGGTTCTCACTGCCCGAGCCGCTGCCCAAGGTCACTTCTAGCGGAATGACCTGCCAACAACGGGGGCTCCACCTTCCCCGCTGTCCTCAAAGCGAAAGAATATGCGGTCGGAGGACATCTACGGTCTCAGTAAGCCCTGCCGCTTCCATGTCGATCAACAGGGCTTCCGCAGTTTTCTCTGGCCTCTTGAGCCTTTCTCGCATTGTTCTGACGGCAGCAACCGCCTTGCCGGGCGCGAGAGCAAGAGTGTTCGCAATGAAGACGTCCGCCGAAC
>Ga0209930_1002052_pt1 | contig 26124 bp, 32 predicted proteins | sample ThiBiot_500_biof_2_FD_183948 | JGI IMG/M metagenome (GOLD analysis project Ga0209930, IMG submission 183948) | Wastewater bioreactor microbial communities from Cape Town, South Africa - Thiocy_cont_500_biof (SPAdes) | ecosystem: Engineered > Bioreactor > Thiocyanate-remediating >... | reverse complement strand
AAACATGGGTTTGAACCGAGTTTATTTGATATCCTTAGCTGTTCTCGTTGGTATTTCGTTAATTTTAATCGTTGTCGGAGGTTCAATATCAGCATGGTGCACAAAAATCGGCAGTAACTATGAATGTCATTCGTTATTCTATTCGAACGAGAACTTTTCCTGTCTGTTTAAATTAATACCAGCGGGTGTGATTATTTGTTTAAGTCTCTCTTTAATCATGTTTATCGTTCTATTATTAATAAGCAATGCGAAAAAAGAATATCAACTCGTTGCCAGATTTGTTAATATCTTTGTTTTATCATTGGCAATCATATTTATTATGATTGTTCTACTTCAATGGTTTCATCCGTCGTCACATGCATCGAAAAATATTCTCATAGCTCGTTTATTGGAAAAAGATGAAATCGAATTCTCGAAAATCACATCGAAAGATTCGTTATATTTAACAGCTCTCGAAGTTCAACAACGATCGTTGGCTATTCATCGAGTGAAATTAAATCACGGGCCAAATCTATTCTCATCGGCTTTTGCTATTCTTCTTTTTACTTTAATTTTTTTTATTATTTTACATCGAACTGAAATATCATAAATAAAAAGTGCGTTTGCGAATATAAATTGTTCTTTTATTTTATCTCGACAAAACGTCTGCTAAAGTTTATTCGAATCAAATCACCAACGTTTATACGGCAGAAATTTGCCGGACATTTGAATATTGACTCTTGGTGCATCACGAATGGTTTCGTCTTTATCGATTTTAACTGTGAAATCAACGGCTGACATGATTCCATCGCCGAATTTCTCGTGAATAACTTCTTTCATTGGAACACCGTACTGAGCGAGAATCTCGTGAAATCGATAGAGCAACGGGTCTGTCGGCGGAAATGATTGTAGAATCGAACCTTTGAATGGCGGATGAGTTAGTTGATATTTTTGTTCATCAGTTAATTTCAAATCGAGAACGTCAACGAGTTGATTGAGTTCGTTTTCATCGGCTAAACTTGCTTGACCATAGAATAAAGCTGCAATCCAAACTTCATCCCGTCCGAGTTTGTCTCCGATTTGAGCAAATGAAAGACCACGAGTTTGTTTAGCATGAAGTAATACTTTCGATACTTCAGAGAGATTCATTTTTTTGTTTTACTTTTCGTATCTTTAATTAAACAAAAACAATATCTGAATGCGTGTTTATTATTCATAATATATACAAATAGCTTGATTAGTATGTATACAAAACAAAAACGGAATATATTGATCTAAGAAAAAAAACGAGAAAAGAAACCGGCATTGTTATTTTGTTGTTGTTGATTGCCGGTTAAGTAACGTTGGGCAATATCGAAGAGTAATTGACGACCATCACCATTCGTTGCCTGAGAGAGAGAAAGAGGAGTTCGGAGGAATGAAGTCGAATTTTTAACTTACATAATTGATTAGATTGTCGATTGACGATGAACCGACGGTACGACGAATTTCGTCGGTTAGATTCTGTCGTTGATGTTCGTTGAGCTCATTCAATTGACTAACCAACGAATGATACGGATTGACCGCTTTGAAACCAAGCCATGCGCCTAATTTTTACAAAATAAACAGTTTTTTTTAAAGTTTTCTCTCTCTCTCGTACCAACGACGGTGCCAATGAGAGCGCCATAGTTCCCTAAAACTGCAGCGCCAATGACACAACCAGCGAGAGCATAAACTGCCTGCCAAAACATTCCCCATAGTGTTGCGAGAGTTGTCTAGAAGAAAAGAAAATGACTTTGTCTTACAATTGATATTCACGTACACTACGGCCTTGAATGAGATTGAGAATTGCATTGAAATAATTCGGTTGTCCAGAGGAATACATTGGCTTTGTTTTGTGGTTTCAGATGAATAGCAGAAGACGCGACAGTTCGTCGAGTGGAAATGCAATGAATACGTTCTGATTGGACTTTGTTTTATATTTTGACAAATAGAAAATCACTTCGTACCTCTTGAAAATACAGATGTCACTTTCGTTGCTATCTAATTTATCTCCTTTTCAATAGACTTGATTTCTGAATAACTACTATTCACACAATTAACATCAAGGGGAGAAAAAAAATAAAAAAAAGCTCTTATGTTCTCTCTCGACAATTTAAAAATAGTTCACTAACTAGTGTCTTGTTTAATTTAGATCAATTCTGAATTTAAAAAAGAAACGTGATGAGTGCGTAGATTTCTTTTTCTAATTCTTTCATTGAACTTTGTCCTTTTGAAATCTCACATGATTTCTCTTTTACCAACACACCAGGTCAGGCAAACAACTGTTCGGGTCGGTTTTCTTTTTCTTTTCTTCTATAGATAAAAGACGCAAAATTGACAGAATAAAAATAGTTCTCTCTTTGTGGCACAATGTATACATTTTAGACAAACGTCGGAATATTATTATTAAGCAGAATTAATTGTTCTTTAGTTGCATCACGAGACGGATTTGTTGTTGAATAACGTATCGAATTGACTGATCGTCGATTTGATAACGTAAAACTCGATGTTAAAATTCTTGTCGTACCATTTCGTGCATCGAAATTAACGGGCAACGGTTGACAGAAAAGAAAATATTCGCTCACTTGCCGAAATTTCTTGTCAAAAAATGCGTAAAGTATAAATGTTGACGATGCATTTATGACAGATAAAAGATTATTAATTGCTAAATATTGTCTTGCCAACAGATTCATCATTAGATTAGGTCCGAACCATGCATACAGAACATTAAATATGAAGTATGGCAATTGTGTTAATAGGAAAATAAAAACAATTGATAATAGAAGAAAATTTATTGCGTTCGATGAACGTGTCTGCTTCGATAATGTGCCTAATAGACGTTTACGTTTTTGAATAACATAGAGTTTTCTTATGATTAAAACTTTACATATGACTATGATCGATAATGGCAAAAGAAAAACAAAGATAAAATAAAGATATTTACGCATTAAAACTCGAAAGAGATGATTTCGACCGAATTTCGAAAGGACAATGATTCGTGTTTGATTCTGTTGATGAATGGTGAATTCAAACCAGAATGGTATACAATAGATAATACAAAATAAACTTATAAACACTACGACACCGAGTGCGGACTTTTGACTACGCCATTTTTGTCCACGAAATGGTAAACAAATGAGAATGAATCGATCGAGAGCAACAGTTGCTGTTAGATAGATCTGAACTAATAAACATGTAACATGTACAGGAAATATTCGTGTAAATATCGATCGATAAAAGCTTTCAGCACGAAATGTCGAACGGATGCCATGTGTTAATAAAAAACCAATTAAGACGCAGGATGATGCACATGATAATGCGAATATATAAATATTAGTTATTGATGTTCGCATGAATCGACTTGATAGAATAACGCACGTTAATGCATTGCCCAGGAGGCCACAGATACATACAATTGACAGTAAATATCCTTCGACAATACGTTTAAATTCAGCAAGACGTTGTTCCGATGTCGAATCGGATGATATATTCATGTTAGTCGAACGAAAGATTGATTCTAGTTGTCATAACTAAAAAAACAAAGAAATGAATAAATTACATTTCCTTTTTGTTTTTCTTTTGCTAATACAATTCACTGGAGATGACATAAAGAATCAATATCGACAGACAGTCCTATTATTAAGGATCTGATTGCATGCAATCGAATTGGTTCATTTCGAAGTCAATATGAATCTCAGGTTATTACTATAAGATCTCTAGATCATTAAAATGATGCACATATAGAGTCGACTTCTTTTCTATTCTAACAAGATCAAATAGAGAAAGAAAAACTATAGAGAGAGAGAAAGACGTACGCGTTCTCTTTCTCTCATCGACGAGAGAAAGAAAAGAAAACTACGGCAATGGAATTTTCTCTTTCCAATAAAAATAAATCATCATCGTGATTTGACAATTGAATAGGTTTTTTTTTCTGTTTCGAAATTATAATCATATTTATTATCAACATTGAATAAAATAATGTTGAAATATCACAAATATACAACTATAAGGAGAAAAGAGAAAGTTGGTAGCACGTTGTACGTGCAGCTTGGCTTGTTATCGTCTAAACATAGAGCGTGTTTGAGTGATTTCGAAGTTGAAATGAGAGTTTTTTACTTTTCAAGAACATCGAGGACATAATTCCAGCCTTGATTATTATCCCAAAATTCTTGATTCATAGCTTGAAGGCAAATAGCGAATAACAATCGTTTCGGAGTTGAGGATGTTATTGCATTTTCATTAAACGACTTCGGAAGAACAACTTGAAAGACAAATGTATCCGTATTATCATGCGGATAGTTCATTGAATGTGTAGCTTTGATATTTGTTGTTGTTTGCCAATCATCGATTGTTAAATGAACGAGAACAGTTTTTTCAAATGTGCAATTATGCACTCGAATCGTGCCGTAGGCAATCGAATCTTTCGTATGAAGACATTCGAGAAGAACTTGTTTATCATAGATTAACGGTATGATATCATTACGAGAGGTGAAATATTTCGAAACAAGATTATAGTTTTTTGCTTGTTCAGTCTGCAGAAGAGACGTGTATGAACGTTTGCGTGTTTTCGATAAATGTAATTGACCGAATTGTAGACGAAAATATTCATGAATGACTGGCGCAGTTGTTTGATCGGGCGGAGTCATATATCGTATAGATTCAAGGTCGAGTCCCTAGAGAAGAAATAATGAAATAGATTCGAATATTCGTTTTTCTTTACTGTGAAGTATTCAGGCATGATTTAAACAAATAAAATGAAAAGAGAAAGAAATACTTTTCTTGTGTATATGTATACAACAAGAGAATCATGTGACGTACAATCATGTGCAAATGTGCCTTTTTTTTCTCTCTTTCGTTCTTGTATGAATAGGGGGTGTTAGTGTGTTTATGCCTCCCATTCATCCCGTGACACACCCCACACACATCTATTCCTTACAAGATAAAAACACAAGGCCTTATAATCGTTGACGTAGATACATTTCTTTTTTCTACTGTTACACTTCGTGATTCGTTTAAAATGACGAAGTGACTTTGTGTAGGTGAAAGTGAAATCGATTTTGATCACGTTTTGTTTACTCAAACGGATAGATTTTCAGGAAAAAAAACGTGTTAAAATTTACACTTTCCAGTTTGCTTAAAAGCAAATTCGTTTTTTTTTTGAGAGTGTTAATGTCATAAATGATTCTTTAGATTATCATAAACAAGTACAGAACCTAAATTCGAAATAAAACAATTTCTGGAGGAGGCTTCTAACCAAATTCTTGAAAATTTCAGAATTTACACAGCAAAAACTTTTTGGCGGATTTTCATGGTTTTCTCACATAGTTTCAAGTTTTTAGTACATTCCAACAGAATTCAGCTTATTTTTTATTCGAAAGCCGAAAATTCTTGGTAATTTTGGCCCAGAAACTCGAAAACACTCCGAAAAAAATTTGTATTTTTTTTTGAAAATCCAAGGGACTTCTAATCCAGAGGATCTTTTAAAATTTCTAAGCAGAATAAATGTAGTTTACCATCATGTCTGCAAAATGAACGATTTTTTTCGGTGTTGTACCAACAAATTTCTTTTGTTCATCGAATGGCAATTCTGAAAATGAATTCGAACGTAAGACAGCATCTATTGATTGTTCCGAATCATGTTGATCCTCATCAGAAGGATCATCGTCAGATATTGACTCGTTGAGTAATGTGATTGCATCGGGTATTGATTCATTCGAAGAGTATTGCTCGAAACCGATACTGAAATCGAGTTCATCCGAGCTGATCGAACTCGATCGAACACATGGATCGGATAGAGTCGAGTCCGAATCGTTTTCTGAACCTGAACGAAGGCGATGTTGATTGACATTCACAAACTGATTCGATGAGATATCTTCGGACATTTGAAAACTTTGCAAATACTGAATAACTTTGTCATTACCCAATTGACATGCGACTGTTTTCTTCATCGGCAATACAAGAAAATAAATATTGCCAATGTGTCCTCACTGACTCTTTCTTTTTCTTGTTTCTCTACTCGATAACCTTCATTACGTATAAACGGAAAGCGAAAGAATTTCATTTCGAGTTTCGATTGGTTATTTCCCGAGCAAAATCGAATTCAATTTTTGTTTAAAAATATCTATAGAATCCAAAAAGAAATGAGCATTATGATAAAAGTTTTGTGTTTTTATTTGTAATGTGTTGTTTGCAAACGAAAGCCGAGAGAGAGAGAGAGAGAAAAGAAAAATGTATTACACACACGCAAACGCAACAAATGCAGATATGATCACACAAGCCACGCGGTTAGAAAGAAACAGATCTTGAAAATGTATATTTATATATAAAGAAATTTGTCTCTTGGAGTTTTGAGGAGAGAGAAGAAGAAAAATTATTGGCTTTGCCTAAGAAAGAAAAAAGAATGACGCGTGACATTGAGAAAAGAGAGAGAGAGAGAATACGAGACGAATCCTACGAGAAAAGAGGCAATCCTGGATTCTGTACAGGAAAATATTTTCGTGTTCGTTGTTGTTGTTGTTTTTTCTTTTTTTATTGGGCATTAGGATTGGCTTCTGTAGCTGAACTTAAGAATTCATTAGGTCGTTTATGTTTTTCCAATGCATTCAGTGTGCCGTAATCATGAGGTAATTCACTTTTACGTCGAATCATTGGCTTGCCTTTTTGTAAAGTACGACTCGCCTAAAATCGAACATCAATTTGTTTGTTTTTGAATTTGAATTTCGTACTTCTTTAGCTTCTTGTTCGATTTCTTTCGCTGTTATATTTGTTGCAAGTCCGTCGTCATCATCATTATCAATTGGATGGTAGAGTTCCGGTTGATTCGATGCATAATTTTTATACTAAAACAAACTCGAAATAGGACGATGAGAGTATTTTGAACAAATTTTACATTCGGATTTTGTCGAGCTTTGGTTTCGATTTTCGACCAAGCCGAATCTCGATCACGTAGTTTATCTTTTTCTTTTTGCTTTTCAATTTTATACTTCTGCGAACATTCATCGAAAAGCTTGTGATTCATTTCCATAAATAATTTCAATGCATTATAAATCAAACCGTGTATTGTTCTAATTGACAAAATCGTGTTTTCTTTTGACAAACAAACGACTCTCCCTACTTATTCCAATGTGTTTTCGTATTTTTATACAAAGCTGGAAACATAATTGGCAAAATAATCGCCGTATTTTCCGTAATTAAACTCATAATATACTCGTTATTCCAATAGTAGAGTGCACGTTCGGCAACCTGAAAATGTGGACTTGATACGCATTTGGCTAATTGTTTAAATAGTGGAATCATGACTTTTTGAAATTCAGCTGGCTCAATAACATCGAGAATTTCCTCGAGTTCATTGAGAAACATCACCTCCTTTGGACTATGAGTTTTCGGCCAATATTTTAGCAAACCCATGATCACCTAGAAGATTCGAATTCAAAAATGCTTTCAAAAAATCTTTGCTTTGGATTTTCTCGTACCGGTTGAGTTAGGCTCGGATCTTTTTCAAGAAATTGCACAATACAATAGGCCAATTGTGGATGATAGACGCTCAATGTTTTTGCTTTGTGCAATGGCAATAAAACTTTGATTAAAAAGACTTTATGTTCTTCTTTTAATGGCAATGCAAAACCATTGATAATACTACAGACAGAAAGACTAATCAAAAGCCAAAGTCAATTCGAATGTCTACCTTCCGAGAATTTCAAGTAATTCAGCAACGCCATTGTGTCGTTCGGTTTCGTAGATAAACTTATAAAATGTATTGTTAATTTGCTTACGAATATACGCACGTAGGCCAAGAAATTTGCCGTAAATTCGATGAAGAATTGTCTTCAAAAAATCACGTTCTCGTGGATCTTCACTATCGAACAGATCCAATAGCTAAACACGTCAAATTTGAATTGATTTTTAATCAAGAAAATATTTTTACATTGAGAACAAATTTTTGATCGATATATTTCTTGGCTGTATTCGGTTGAAAATCAGGCGATTCAAGAAAACGTAAGAAGAAATCGTAGACAAGTTGTAAATGTGGCCAAGCCACTTCGAGATTCGGCTCGTCTTCTTCGGGATCGTAATCAGCACCTGACGGATTGCTTATCGGCGGCAATGTTCGAAAGAGATTGATGCAGAACTAGAACAATTCAACGAATTTTTATTAAAACCAACAACAACAAACTAAACATTCACCATTCTAACAGCTTCGGGATAGATCGAATCGGTGATAACGCCTCGATTCGATGTTATATAATCGATCATTTCATTCAAAGCTGCACGTTTGATTTCTTTCCATTTGAGATCTGACAATGGATCGAGTTGAAAATCGAAAACTGTACAGCATTGTTGTAATTTTTGAATGAAAAGACTTTCACGTTCGTTGGCTGGCGTTTCTTTGATCAGCGGGAGTTTAACAAGTTCACGATTTTTCGAAATATTAAATCGTGACGAATTTCGTCGAGGATCTTTGCGAATGTTTGGCACGCCGGTCATCGGCTGAACTTTGGTCAATGGTGTTTGAGGCGGATGAGATAATGTTGTTAGATGAGTGTCGACTTGTTGTATTGGACGAGTTGTTGTCGTTTTCGTTGTGCCAGTGGAAGAGGACGGACTCTTGCCTTTGACTTCATCGGTTGTTTTGCCATCTGCATCATCTTTCGTTTTAGTTTTTGTGGCAACGGTCGTCTAAATTCATTCAAATCTCGACGAACATTCTCAAAGAGTTATTTTTTCGAGTCGTCTACCTTCTTCGTTTTATTCGAATCTTTGTCTTTAGTATCTTTCGATGTTGATGTTGACGACGGCATTGGTCGTAGAAGAGTAATTACGTCTGAAAATCACTTCAATAAAGATAAAACAATGAAATTCCCCTAGACTCAAATGATTTTAGTTAACTAATAAACAAGACTCATGCAGTGAAAATCTAATCTGACAAATAAACAACAACAAATGAAAACAAGAGAAAAAAAAAGGTGATGAATTTGCTCGTTTCTTAGCGGACCATTGCTTTAACAAATCAGATTCAAGTGTTTTTTTCTTCTTCGATACACATTCAATTCACCTTGGTTACGCATCAAAGTCGAATGTTCAACGAAAATCGAATCTCTAATTGAAAAAAATCGAATATTTTCTTCGAAAAAACCTTCGCTCTACGAAATTCATGAGCTTATTCACTCGATATAGATGTCACTCGATCGAAATTTATCCATAGTTTATATATCTAAACGATTTTTCAAATATTTATTTATTTCTTTCGAAGACACATCATGACACAGAAAAAAATCGATGAACTTTTCAGTCAAAAACGTTCTCGAACGATCGTCAATTCCAATCGAGATGAGTTCGATGATATTTTCGAAAGTAAAAAACGTCAACGAACAAATCTGAAACCGATCGATGACGAGCTCTTTCCGACAATTCGTCGAAAACGAAGTCAACATTTCGATGACAATGAACAGAAGAAAAAAACTCGATGTTCACCAACTCAAACTCAAACCATCGATCTCCTCGATATGTTCAATACTCGTTCGAAAACCGACGATTTTAAAATTCCAATGATCACACAAAATAAAGTTCTCATGTTTTTCGATGATAGTGATTTGATTTCTGTTCGAGAAGAAAATGATATTGTAAGAAGAAACAAAAAAAAACATCATCATCGTTATCATTTCGATGATTTGTTTAGAAAGATTATACTCAGATAAAACCCGTTGTGATCACAGGAGGACAATGGTTATCGAAGGATGGCGAAACTCAAGTAGATTTGTATACGAATATCTTTCGCAAAATTTCTTGTTTAGTCAATTTGTGAACGATCGACTGCAGTTCCGGACGATGAACGGAATCTAATGCATATTCAATTCGTACCTCTAACTCTCGATGATAAACCTCAGAAAATAGTTCAATCTCAACCGGGAAAATCATTTCGAAAAGTAATTTTCAATTGATATTCGAATAAAATTCTTATGTACAATCGATGTTTTCTCAACTAGCAATTCATCGTCTCCGATTCGAACATAGTTCGAAAAGAAAATCTTCAAAGTTGTTACAATGCACTTTTAGAAGATGTCAATAAGCCGCGATTGAATCGATCGAATACGAAAATTCAAGAAGATGTCGATTTTTTCGATCTACCAAGTCGACGAAAGAAATCGTGATCCTTTCTTTTTTGTATAGAATTAATAAAAATATTTTTCTGTGTGCAGTTGTTTTCTTTTTCGATTCATCAACATTCTTTTTCTATATTGATATAATAAAGGTTAATTAATTTCTCGTTGTTAAAACATTGTTTCCTTGAGTCAGTTGGAAAAAAGAATGAACAGCGAACATATTCGGTAACGGATAATTATTCAAGATTGAGATATAATTTCTTTTCTTTCGTTTTCTTTTTATCAGTGATGACAGATTTAATCAACAATCCAGTGTTGTGGGTCGGAATAACTTTCGTTCGTTTATCTATCGGAATTTTCTCAATATTCAATTGGATGATGATTATGACTTCATTTTTCTCTACATTGAATATTGCATAAAAATCTTTTTACTTTGTGTTTTAATTCTATGTCTAATTGCATTGATTAAATTTTTCTGGCTTTATATTCGTCAATAAATAAATAATTCGATTTAGATTAGAGATAGATTATATCGTTATCAGAAAGAAAAATATCTCGTTTTCACTTGATCATAATCATGCAAGAATGTGTACTTATATTTTCTTTGTTTGTATCCATTTCATCGAATCCAATATTGAATACAACATCGGGCGTTTATCGTGGCCGATTAGTTCGGCATGAAAATCGAACCGTTGAACAATTTCTCGGCATTCAATATGCACAAATTCCACGACGATTTCATCGAGCACGATTGATTGAAAAACAAAATGAAATGATGGTAAATGCGACTGATTTTGGACCGATTTGTAAACCAGTTCACGGTCAATGTACGATAGCTTCGAATATCACATTTTGTTCGCTTACATACGGCATATTTTCAGTGAACTCACTGTCAGTTGAACAATGTTTATATTTGAATATTTTCAAGCCAACAAGTCAATCGAACCGAAAACGAGCGATATTCATGTGGATCCATGGTGGATCAGGACAAATAGGCACGGGAAATCTATTCGATGGGACGATTCTCGCTGCTCTTGGCGATTTAATTGTTGTAACATTTAATTTTCGTTTGAATCTCTACGGATTTCTCTCGTCCGGCGACGAACGTTTAGAAGGCAATCTCGGTCTTTATGATCAATCGTTAGTTCTCGATTGGATAACGAGAAATATCGATGCACTCGACGGTGATTCTCAACGTATCACTGTCGGTGGACATTCAGCTGGCGCTCCACACGCTTACTATCTTGCACGTTCTTCGTTCAATCAAGGTCGAATTCGCCGTTTGATCTTGCAAAGCGGCTGTCCGTTTAATATTTGGTCACATTTGAAATCTTCTCAATCGGCTCTCGATAAATTTCAAACGATTGCCAAAGATAATCAATGTGGAACACCGAGAAATTTTGACGAACAATTTCAATGTTTAGAACGAAAAGATTTCTCTCAGCTAGTCGAATACGAACATCAAGCATATTCGAGTGCTGATCATACGAATGTCGTTCTCACCGGTGATTTAATGAGAAATTTTCATCGAGATTTACAAAATAATCGAACACTCAACGATATCGATATGCTCATCGGTGCAAATGATGACGAAGGTTGACGAGAACAAAAAAACGATTTCGAATTGTTTCATTCTTCTTCTTTCTTTCAAAGGACTTCTTGTTGCTCTTGTTCCAATTCTTATCGAACAGAATAATCCGGAAAAATTATCATTTAAAAACATTAATTTTCGTGAGATTTCATTGAAATTTCTCTCGGCTATTCAACCGGAGAAAACTTGTCTTTTCGAAAAAGCTTTCGAACTGTACGTTCACTCACAAATCAATCTCTTTTTCCTTAATCAATCTCTCATCTAGATATCAAATCAACACTCTTTCTCACCAATGTTATCAATCTTCGGATTGTTATTGTTCAGCATTCTATAACTATTCTCGTTTGATCAGTGATCTCCTATTCTACAAAGATTATTATCAATTTCTGAGTCAACATTTTCCCCAAACAAATCGAACGTATCTCTATCATTACTCCTATCGAGGTTCTCAGCAACAACCAACGCCTTGTCGCCAATATCTTGCGCAACACAATCGAGTCGGACATTTTGCTGAACTTGAATACACATGGGGTCGACCATTGTCGTCCCAAAATTCCAATTACACAAACGAACAAATCGATTTCAGTCGACAATTAATCGAATATTGGTCGAATTTTATTAATCAAGGTCAACCGAATGCCCATTGGCGAACCGATGGGTTCTATATGCATCTTAATCTAACTAAAAGTCAATTGAAACAATTCACAATCCCATCGAATATCGTTTTTTGGACGCAAACATGTCCAACAAATGAACATTTCGATATTTACATCGATTTCTTCTTCTTCGCATTGTTTAGTCTTCTTCTTTTCTAGGCAAAATAAAACATCATATACGATAAAATCGTAAAAAAAAGAAGCCCACGATCGATCGTTTCTTTTTCTCTTTCGATTCGAGACAACCAATCATATGACTTAATTTCTATTTGAGGGCATATGAGTGTGTTTTTTCTTTATAGATATGTCAAGGCAATTTATCAAACATGGAGTTCTTCTATGTGCATCGGCTCTTAGCACGGGATATGTGGGTCAATATTTCCTCGAGGTTTGAGTTTTGATTTGATCGAAGGAGAAAAAAAAACAATTCATTTAGAAAAAGAAATTGAATGCTGCCGGCCCGAGTTTACATCGGCCGGAGGTTTGGCTCGAGGAAATTCCAACACGAGAAGGTCAAATCGATCGAATGGCGAAAGAGTCCGAGTATGATATTGTGGTTATTGGAGGCGGTGCAACAGGCTGTGGCATTGCAGTCGATGCTGTCAGTCGAGGATTGAAAGTTGCACTCGTGGAAAAATACGATTTCAGCAGTGGAACATCGTCACGTTCAACGAAATTGATTCACGGAGGCGTTCGATATTTACAAAAAGCCATTTTACAACTCGATCGAGAACAAGTAGACCGAAAACTAATTCTTTTTACTTTCAATCATTCAAATGTCTAGTATCACATGGTCAAAGAAGCGTTGTACGAACGTGGAAATCTTCTTAAAATTGCGCCTCATCTATCATATCCATTGCCGATTATGTTGCCTGTCTATAAGTAGATGTTCAAATGAATTAATTTTATTTATTTTTTAAATTTATTTAGATGGTATTTACTGCCGTATTTCTATGCAGGCATAAAAGCGTATGATTTCGTTTCGGGCCGACAGTTACTTCGTTGGTCGTACGTGATCTCGAAAACGAAAGCTTTGGAATTATTTCCGATGTTAAAAAAAGATGAACTCGTCGGCGCTATCGTCTACTATGATGGTCAACATAATGACGCACGAATGAACATTTCACTTGCATTTACTGCTGCACATATGGGCGCAAATATCGCCAATCATTGCGCAGTAACTGAATTGATACACGAAAATAAAGTTATTCGAGGAGTGAAATGCGTCGATCGGTATCGAAGTGAGAATTTTGAGAAAGAAAAACGAGGGTTGAGAATTTACTTTTCTTTGTAGACAAAGAATTTGTAATTCGAACTAAATGTGTTGTTAATGCAACCGGTCCGTATACGGATTCGATTCGGCAATTGGACGATGCAACAATGCCTCAAATTTGTCAGCCATCATCGGGCGTTCATATCGTCCTACCGGATTACTATAGTCCGACGAATATGGGCTTGTTAGATCCGAATACATCGGACGGACGTGTTATCTTTTTTCTTCCTTGGCAAAAACATACGATGGCAGGCACAACGGATACGCCCTGTGAAATCACGGACTTTCCTTCGCCGTCAACGGACGATGTTGATTTTATTTTGGGTGAAGTTAAAAATTATCTTAACGAAGACGTTCAAGTACGTCGAGGCGATGTTCTAGCAGCATGGTCCGGCATTCGACCGTTAGTACTCAATCCAAATAAGAAAGATACGCAATCGATTGCACGAAATCATATTATTCATGTGAGTGATTCAGGTCTCGTGACAATCGGAGGTGGCAAATGGACGACATACCGACAGATGGCCGAGGAAACGGTCGATCGTTGCGTTGAAACAGCGAGTTTAAAACCAAAAAATGGCTGTGTTACCAAAGGTTTAATTCTCGCCGGTGGCGAACATTGGACACCAACGTCGTATATTCGTCTCGTTCAAGACTACGGTCTCGATACTGACGTTCGTTTCGACGAAATGAAAAGCTCAAATCTCGAATTTCTTTTTCAATAGGTAGCTATTCATCTCTCACATACGTACGGCGATCGAGCAAGTCAAGTTGCTGATCTCTCGACATTGACCGGCAAACGTTGGCCTGTTATTGGCAAACGAATACACGAAGAATTTCCGTATATCGAAGCTGAAATCAGCTATGCCGTCAAGGAATATGCTCGTACGGCGATTGACGTTTTAGCTCGACGAACTCGACTCTCATTTTTGAATGTCGTTGCGGCTGATGAAGCTCTTCCAACGATCATACAGATCATGGCATCGGAATTGAATTGGAACGAGCAAAAACAGAAAGTTCGTCGGATGAATTCGATTCGTCATGCATCTCGATTCCTTTTTTTCATATTTAGGAAGAAATGGAACGCGCAAAAACGTTTCTATTACGAGAAATGGGCCTCAATTTAAAACGTGATATGCGACGAAATGTGCCGATTAATTTTACGCGCGATGAAATGAGCTATTACATGAAATATTTTCGACAAATGGACACTGAAAATAAAGGTTTTCTAACGTTGAACGATATCAAACGATATTTACAAGTGAACTTAATTTGCTGGAAAACAAAAAAAACACGTTTCTTTTTCTTTTTAAGTTGACGAACACGGAAATCTCCGATGCAGAACTGCGAATTTTAATGCGTGAAGTTGATCAAAATCAAAATGGTATCATTGAGACTGAAGAGTATCTTCAAGTAAATGCAAAAACACACAAGTTGTTTTCTCCGTATGTTTTTTTTTCAGTTAATGAGTGCAATCAAATCAGGCGCAGTTGGTTCGAGTCATTTTGCTAAAGCAGCTCGTATTAATGATATTAAAAAACATCTACCGCCTGAACGAAGTGGCGGTGGTGTTTAGTCGACATATTCAAATCTACGTGTTTACATTTAGCTTTTGTATTATAAACATTCTCTTTTTTCTCTGTCAGTTCAACAGACATTGTTTCTTTCGAAATTCCATTAGCGTAGTTTGTAACATTTACTTCAAGCAAAACAAGAGTTCTTGAAATTTTAAATAAATATAATTTCTCTCTATGTGTATGTTGTTTTATTTTCAAGCAGGAAACCACGTGCATAGAACAGATGGAAAAAAATCTATATATTTTGCAGTAGCAACAGCTTGTTCCGATGCTGCTTGAAGTTGTCTTTCATCGTGCTTAGACCTTTTGCGAGATATAACAACGCAAATTGGACGTTACCCAAGGAGAAAAACCGACGAGAAAAGAAAAGAGAACGCGGGGTTGAAATCGAAGAGAAAAAGAATCTGGGCAAACTAGGGTGCACAAGCAAGAGAACGAAAGCAACAATCGACGACGGTCGCTTTACCATCAGCACTATTCTCGTTTTTTTGCTTTTTACGAAAAAAGAAAAAAATATATATTTATATCGATGCAAAAAAAAGAACACGAAGGAAGGAAAGAAAAGAAACTCGCGGCTCGTCTAGTTTCTTTTGTGCTGCCAAGCACTACGTCATCGCGTTTTTTTTCTCTTTTCAAAGAGAGAGAAGAAAAAAAAAAGAAAATCTCAGGACAAACGCGCGCGCACACACACACACACACGCACGTACACAACAAGCTCGTCATCATCGACATCGTGTGCTAGTTCGACAAACAAACAACGTACCGTTTGTTTGTCATCATCTATCATTTTATTATTATTATTATTATCATCAACTGAGTCAAAAATATACAATAACCTAAACGCTTAGGTAAGAATGAAAGAGAGAGATCAGGTTACTCGTACTAAATAATCATTAGTATTTTGATTCCCGAAAAAAAAAACAGAAGCAATAAGCAAACATTTGACCTTTGTTTTGTTTCAGAATGGGTAGAAAAAAAATACAAATATCAAGAATCAACGATGAACGTAATCGTCAAGTGACGTTTACCAAACGAAAATTTGGCTTGATGAAAAAAGCTTATGAATTAAGTGTTCTATGTGATTGTGAAATAGCGCTCATTATATTCAATTCGTCCAATAAACTTTTCCAATATGCATCAACGGATATGGACAAAATCTTGCTCAAATACACCGAATACAATGAACCACATGAAAGTCGAACAAACAACGAGATTGTTCAAGTAAAATCCAATAAAAAAACAAACAAAAACATAACAAGATTTGTGTGTTTTTTAGATTCTTAATAAAAAAGAATCGAAACATCTCGATCAAAACGATAGTGATAACGATATGGATGATGAAAGTGGTAATGAAATGGATAGTAATCATCCAATTTCCTCGCATCATCATCTCGATCCAATTCTAAATGAATCACGAAAACGTCCCAATCATTCGACAGCCAACTATCATCCGTCGTTGACCATGATCGATGGACTCGGCCCATCGACAGCCGGCCAACCGAATTTCCTATCCGTTCATGGAACAGCCACAAACACAACAACTATCGATGCGTCATCGTCGCCATCGCCTCAATCAACATACTCACAACAGAGTTCGCCGAGTGAATCACGTACGAGTCCGAATGCGTCTACGAAACAACAATCGAGCAAATATTCAAATAACAATGCGACACTAGGCTCGGCACATCTCGATCTCGGCGGAACCAATCGACACAATGGTACGATTCGATTGTTATTTAGGACGATTCTATTCTATCTTTCGTTCGTTCTAGCTGATTTCTCGTTGAATCCATCCGGTGGTGGTGATGCTAATACGTTTCTTCCATGGCATACACCACCTCATCCGTCCTTAGCTACACTTCAAATGAATAGTTTACCACTAGGGTAAGAAATTTTGAGTCGATCTTTCGAACTAAAATTCGCTTCTCCTAGGATGATTAATTATGATATACAGCAGAGTTTAGCAACGCCAAATAATAATTCAAATTCAAATCGTGTAAGTCCACATTTATATTATCAACAGCAACAACATCATCATCATCAACAACAAAATCGTCTGAAAAATGAGCCATTCTCCCCGCCGATAAGTCGATCGTCATTGAACGAGTCCAATCATCATCCGATTTCGAAAACATCGCTGAATCAACAACGATCGATTGATTATTCGAATTCATCTCCGTGTCCTGAACCGTCGCTTAAACATGCTCGGTTCGATCCACCAATGTGGCCGAATACAACTTGAAATTAAAGATATTTTGCTCAACAGTTTTCAATGTATTCATCTATTGACAACAAAAACACAAAAAACCAGAACAGTTTTTCTTTTTCTCTCTCTCTCTTTCGTTTTTTCATTTCGTTTTTCTTCTTCGTTTTGCTCATGAAATTACGAATGATTACACTTTCGTATTCATTCATATTCTCACTTGTCTTGTATTTAACAAAACAAAACAAAAAACGTGTGAATACCGGTGTATGTATTTGTATGTTGTTGTTCTTCTTCTTCAGAGTTATATCTATTCTTCTTCTTGATGTTTCCAAAAAAAATAATGATGATGTTGTTTCTCTTTCGTAATATGTATATTTTAGAAAACAGGAAAAAAAAAAGTATTAACGAACAAAATTTTTCGACTATGTGCGATGAATACCGTGTCACACTTAACATTTGAACTAGTACGAATCAATATTTAAATAGGCAAGAACATGCTACTTTATGTTTTCATATTTGCTATTGAACAGATGTTTCTAAACGACAGATATTGAGAACATATGTTCATCATCGTCGAAATTATTCACAAGTGTATTTCGTTTGCTTTGATTAGCTTCGTAATTCAAACGTCGTAATGTATCAACATAGTATTCCGTATGAGCAAAATGAAGTCGACGTAATTTTTGTTGATATCGAATTGCACAAGCATGTGCACGTTGTTCAACAAGTCTTTGAAGATCTTCAGTTTTCAACGATGTATACGTTTCATGATCGGCAAAATAACCACGAAATATACGTTTTAAACGTTCGACATCAGCTAATTCTTCTACAACAAACAAATAAATATAAAAATTTATACTTTCGAATACAATACGATAGAGTTTATTTTTATGTGGTACATCCCAGAGAGTTTCTAAGAAATACGACGGCAGTTCATGTCGTTTCCGTTCAGTTTCTTTTACTTGTTGTCCAAACACGCAGATGATACATAGACCATAGAAACCAATATACGCAATAATGAATAGAGCTGCACCTAGATTCGTATATTGAACATTATAGAACCAGTCTCTCTCGATAATTAACGTCGCATTCATAGTAGTTTTGGCAACAGATTGACTTTACATTCGCACAAAACGAATATATGACATATGTCGATTCTCAAATCTCGATATTTATTATTATTATTATTATTATTCTTTCTTTAAACATAGAGAAAGAAGAAGAAGAAAAAAAACAGCCGAAATCTTATTTCTGAATTAGAATTTCTGGAATTGATGATGTTCGTGGTTGTTGTGGTGAAGGTCCATCGGACTGTTGATTATCGATTCGAATCGATGTATAACATTTCAATTGAAATAACGCATTCTTCGGTACAAATAAAAGAACGTATAAAATCGGTTTGAAACTAACACCACAGAGAATAATCTGTGCCAATACTCGACTGTTGATCGTATCGTTCTGCTGTGATAACGCTTGAATATCGAAAAAAATCTCGATTATTCGATAGAAATAGAACGGTAGTGATGTTAATGTTAAAAATAGAAATAAATACAAAATATAAAGTGATAATTGTTGTTCATGAAGAAAAAACGTTGTAATCTTTCTTGTTACTAAACAGCATGATAAACGTAAATGTAGGATTATTTCCAGTAAGAAACCTAGAAGATTAAATACAGTCGATAAGTATACAATAGAACCGCCTACCTGAACAATGAAACAAGAACAGTAGAATGAAATCTGCTTGAATTAAATGCAAAAGTCTCGTTGTAAAATCGATATTATTATTTGTTTGTAAATAACAAATAAGTCTTTGTTCAGCAAATGGAACGTGATTTGAAATCGATTTATTTTGTTGATGTTTTGTTTTCATGTCGAGTAATCTCGATGAATTCGAATCGAGATCAGCTAGTGTTGCTATAGGCGTTATAAATACTTTGAGATTTGTTTCACCCCATAACCACAAACCATCGACCGACCACGCAAGTGCAATCACAAATGAAATTAATGTACATAGATCGGTGCAAAAAAATTGATCTAACGTCGTTTGATTTGAATATTTCGGTGGAAAATGTTTCTTTAACATGTAAAGATAACGAAGAAGAATGAATATCGTTAATATAGGCGTAAAATGAAGTGTAAATTTCCAGATTAATATATGAAATGAACATAAATGATAACGTGCTATCAATGATTGTGAATAATATTTTTGATCGATACAACTGACGATCGATGAACAACAAATCAAGAAATCATTGCCTACTAAAAGTATAAGAAATCGATATTTTCTTTTGGCAAGAATATGTAATGATTGTGTTGAGTTGACGTTCGTTCTATTTTGACGTTGATATTGAAGATGACATAGATAAAATAAACAAATCAAATTAGCACATGTGCCAAATATGCTAAGAGCTAATGTTAAAGTTGAATGAAATAACGGCGAATGCGCCATAATATACGATGTATAATGCGTTCGATTCAGTGATTTATTTACCGAAAAGAAGAAACTATCATGCAACAACATGTTTTCTTTCTGAAATTAGTTGCAAAGAAGAAGAAAAAATTATAGGGCAGTCCATTACATTCAAGTGTGTTAAGGACAAAAAAAAACGCTTCATTTCCGACTCGTTGATTTCTTTTTTTTCTATTGTATTACTCACGACTATTAAAAAAAGCAGCTACGGACCAATAGAGAGCACTTAGCACTGAACAGTAACGCATCGAGGTTATTTCCTTCGCCGAAACTCGCTAACAAATGGTTAATTAAAACGTTCTTATACTCGTCATAATCGAATAATAACAGCACAGATCGAGATTCATGTAATACCTATATATCTTAGGATAGACGTGTTCCTTTATCTCTCTTTTCTATCGAGAGAAAGAAGAACTAATACGATGACTCGCATTCCGATTAAGTACCTCAAAGCGAACAGGAATCGCATATTTAATTTCTCTAGTAAAATAAACTCGAGTACCTTAATCGGAACTTGTCACTAATCTAGTTCTCCTATGAGCCGACAAAAATGAACGATGAAGATTAAAAATTCGTGTTTTCTTTTATCCCGCTTCTTATTCTTGTAATTTCTTAAATTTAGCATCTTGTCAATAGAGAATTCAACGCTTTCTTCATTTACATGAACACCTCTAATCTATAAGATGATAATTAAAAGAAGAAACATATAAAAAAGGTTACTCCTACTTCAAATAAAACCCGTGTCAACCGACATGTGCGCATAAAGAAATCATTTTTCTTTTTGCTAAGTAAACAACTATCAAAGATTCCATTCATATCTTGCAATACATTCATCACGTCGTCATGTATTTGTAATAGTAGGGAAAAAAAAGAGCAGAGAATCGTTTTTTCTCTCTCTCTCTCTCGAACTCGCCGAGAAACTTTCTCATTAACCAAAAAAGAAAAACGTAGATTTTTTTAACTAATATAATCACTTCAGTAGCATCATAAAGGAAGATTTTTGCTGTGGGAAAAGAAAAACATTTTCCGACCGCATATTAATTAAGTTTTATTCAAACTAAGAAAAAGAAGAAAAAATAGCACTTATGAACGCGAGAAATCAGCTTAAATATTATGATTTGCATAGAAACGACACGATATTAACGATCGTGACATTGAGTGATAGTCGAAATAGTTAATTAATTCAGATCTAAAGTCATCTCTTCTATGAAAAAAAAAACAAAATCGAACGCAAGAACTCATTGGGATTGGATGTTAGTCTATCGTTATAAGATTACTGAAACTTGAATAGTTTCGCCTTCGATCAAACGAATGAGACGTAAATGGTATTAAAATCCTTTGTTCTCGAGGGAAATAAAGTACAAAGTGTTTTGTTTCGTCTCGGAATATCCACGAGAGTCCGATGTCCTCAAACACAACGATTATGACAGTTTCCTCTTTTTCTTTTATGATGATGATATGGAAAAAATCTGTCAATAGAATAATATCGACGTTTGTTTTTGACAGTCTGTAATAATTTTCTTGTTAATGAAGTAACACAAAGAAAAATTGTTGTTGTTGTTATTTAATGTCGAAGGACGTTTTGTCAATAAAAGATAAAACGAAAAGAGCAGAATATTTCGAATGTGTTTATTTTCTATCTAAACTCGAGTGCAAAAGACATGACAAGACAGGAAAGTTTTCAATTTAAAATTCTCGTCGTTGGAGAATCAAGTGTGGGTAAAGTTGAGTGTGATAATGAAGAGAAAGGTTCAAGTATCTACTAAGAAACTTGCATATTTAGAGTTGTTTAATGAATCGATTTGTTGATGAAACATTTCAAAGTACGTTTTCACCAACGATTGGCGTTGATTTTAAGATGCGAACAATTCTTATTGATAATTATCAATGTAAAATACAGATTCAGTTCGTATGCTAATATTTACAAATTGAATATCGATCGATTCGATTGAACTTTTTTTTTGTTTCTAGAGATACAGCTGGTCAAGAACGGTATCATGCCATAACGAGAACTGTAATTCTTCTTCGTTCTTTTTTTTGTCTTGTCTTGTGCTTTTCTAGTTTAGTTTTAAAGTATTATCGTGATGCAGCCGGTGTTCTCGTTGTTTATGATGTGACAAATGCGGAAACATTTTCATGTGTTCGACGTTGGATGGATGATATAAGAAAATCATGTCAAGATAATGTCGTTCGTATTCTCGTTGGAAATAAAGATGATACGGATGTTATTAAAAAAGAAGTTCCAACTGAGACAGCCGAAGAATATGCACAGCAATTGAAAATACCATTTTTTGAAACGTCAGCCAAGAATGATAAGAATGTTCAAGAAATCTTTCATACAGTAACACGTTTAGCATTGGAACAACGATTGAAAAGTCAAAATCAAACATTAAAAGCCATTCAACTCAATGAAACTGAGAAAAAACAACGAAAATCATGTTGTAAATAAATATTTCAAAAACAAAAAACAAACACATCACTTCCTTTTTCTATCTCTTTATCATGTTATTTGTGATTCTTGTTCGTTTTTTTTTCTTTTATAATAATAATAAATCTAATAAAAGTCTTTCTTTCTTTCTTTTTTATATGGCAACAAAAACTGATGCGGTACAAACATTTAAAATTTTAATTATTGGAGATGCTGGCGTGGGTAAAACATCGTTGATGAACCGATTTGTTCATGGAATTTATACAAATGATTATCATTCGACAATTGGCGTCGATTTCAAAGTGGCAACTGTCAATATAGGAGAATATAAATGTCGACTGCAAATATGGTTCGTGAAACAGAAATCTATTTCCGATAAGTTAGCAATTATCTTTACTTCCAGGGATACGGCTGGACAAGAACGTTTCCGTTCAATGACAAGTAAAGAATAGAGATCCTTGTGATTAGAAAATAAAAATCGATTTCCTTGATAGGCAGTTATTATCGTGGTGCCGATGGAATTATTATTGTTTACGATGTAGATATGAAGAAAAATTTATTTATTTATTTATTTATTGTTTTTCTTTCGTTCAGGTAACAAGTAATGAATCGTTCGATAGTGTAAAATCGAGATTTTCGGAATTGGAATTCTATTGTGATGAAACTGTACCTCGATTATTAATTGGCAATAAAGATGATGATGATATCCAAGCATCGAAAGTTGTTCTAACACGTTATGGCAAAGCTTTAGCTGAACAAAATAATTTACTCTTCTCGGAAATATCAGTTAAAGACAATCGAAATATCAATGAAATCTTTCAAAAATTAACGAAATTAGCACTTCAACGACGTCTCGGACAAGCACAACGGCCAGGCGACAATGTCACCGTTGGCAAAGACGAACCAATAGTAACTTCAACTAATAATCGTTGTTGTTTTTGACAAAAAAAACAAGGAGTATCTAGATTTTACGATTATATATTTAACTATTTTTATTTGACTTTCCCATAAACTTAGTGAAAACTAAAATTCTTTAAAGAAATATATTCATTACAAAAGAGTTTGGCTAGAAAATTTTACATTTGGACATTGATTATCCTTTCAAGAAACAAGAATTCTGAATTAACACGAGAGCCATGGATCTTTTTAAAACATAGTTAGTCGATGTATTCAAATACAGTAAAAGATAGACATTAAGATGCTGATAGGCATAGAATATTTCAACATTCAGAATTCAATTCAATTAGTGTATAGAGTAAAATGTCGACAAATTGTCACTGTATCGTTTTATATATAAAATTTATCAATCTTTCAAATCGATAGGAAAGAAAATAATTAAGAAACTTGTGACTTTAAAACTACCTCAGTCGAGGGTGACCGATGGCCGGTTAAGCCGATATAATAAATTTCCATTCAGTGAAATTGTTCCTTAGTAAAATCATTTCATTACTTTTTCTTCTATCTTCACGTCTGAATGTTATCTAGTATAAAGCGGTTATTATTTAGTTATAAATTCATATAGAAAAACATAATGAAAGTTCGAATTCTGCTTGCTTGTAAAGAACGTTGATACTGCTGATTCGATGATACCGAGTGACATCTTTCGATGAAATATTTCATTGTATTTTCGAAATATTACTAAAGTAAAAAGTAATAATAATATAATTGTCGATGTTTTTCATTTGTTCATTTTGTTTTGCTCTATCGACAAACGAAGATTTTCTCCGATTATCCATTTAACCAATTAGAATTTGTTCATTGTCAATCTTTTGTTTTTAAGAGAATAACTTTTTTTTTCTTCTACTCGAATATTCCATCATGTCACTTATCTGTTCACGTACGTAGTTTGGTTTTTTTAATTAAGCAGAAAAATAAACCAAATCAATCGAATGTTTAGTTTCTAATGAAGTACCCGAACAACCGGTTCTTTCGCCTGTCTCCGGTTGTATCTATGAAAAACGTTTGATTCTTAAATATATTCACGAAATACCAAACGATCCAATCAATGGTCAACCCTTACGAGAAGATCAATTGATCGATGTTAAAGGTAAAAGCCTAATTTCGATGAATTCTCGATCGATTTTTTTGATTTAGTCACGCCATTGGGTAAACCGAAACCACCATCAGCAACAAGTATCCCAGCTATTTTAAAAATGCTCCAAGACGAATGGGACGCCACTATGCTACATAGTTTCACGCTTCGTCAACAATTGCAAACGGCACGTCAAGGTAAAAGTCGGCGTATAAAATCTCAGATCTCGCTTTGATAGAATTCATCTTAGAACTCTCACATGTCATGTATCAACACGATGCTGCGTGTCGAGTCATCGCTCGTTTGAATAAAGAAGTAACTGCAGCTCGTGAAGCTCTCGCTACACTCAAACCACAAGCCGGCATCGCTCAACCAGCGCCAGTGGTAAGTCGATGAATGATTCGAGAAGATTGAAATCTGTTTTTCAGTTTACAAATGATCAACAACCGGTCGTGCATGAAGTGTCGACGAGTGGCCAAGCCGAAGGCATGACGGAAGAAATCATTCAAAAAGTAGTTTTAACGATTGATTTTGATATGAATTCGAACGTTTTCTCGTGTTTAGCTCCAGGATAAAGCCTCGGTTCTCACACAACTCCGAAAACAACGTGGCAAACGCGTTCCTGAAGGATTAACAACCGTCGAGGAAATGAAAGAATTCCGTTGCTCAGCAACACATACCGTTCGTTGATTTTGTTTTGTTTTTTTCGGCATTTTTCATCTCGAATTTCTAGGCTTTGCATAGCACAAGCAATCCGGGCATACTCGCCCTTGATATTTCGCCCAAAGATCCGAGTATAATTCTCACCGGTGGCAACGATAAACAAGCTGTTGTGTTCAACAAAGACAGCGAACAAGTCTTAGCAACATTGAAAGGCCATCAGAAGAAAGTCACGCACGTTATTCATCATTTCGAACAAGTAGAAAATCGAAAATGAACGAAAAAATGCCAAAATTTGTTGAGTTTTTCTAGGATATTGCGATTACCGGCAGTGCTGACTCGAGTATACGAGTTTGGAATATTCCATCGGCTCAATGTTTGAAGATTTTGAAAGCTCACGATAGTCCAATTACCGGTCTATCGCTTCATCCAACGGGTGATTACGTTCTTTCAAGTGCAAACGACACTCATTGGGCGTTATCCGATTTACGTACGGGCAAATTAATAACAAAAGTTCAAGACACGACCTCACAACGAGGTCTAACTTGCGCACAATTTCATCCCGATGGCATCATCTTCGGCATTGGTACACAGGAAAGTGTGATTAAAATCTGGGATTTAAAAGAATGTAATAATGTTGCTGATTTTCCGGGTCATAGTGGAAGCATAAATGCCATAGCTTTCTCGGAAAATGGTTATTATCTTGCGACGGCAGCCGATGATGCGTCGATTAAACTCTGGGATTTACGTAAATTGAAGAATTTCAAAACGATAACGCTCGAAGATCGATATGAAATACGTGATCTCGTGTTCGATCAGAGCGGCATGTATCTCGGCGTGGCCGGCACCGACATACGTGTCTATCAAGCTAAACAATGGGATTTAATTAAAACATTCAACGATCATACAGCATTGGCTACTGGCATACGATTCGGTTCGAACGCTAATTATCTCGCCAGTGCGAGCATGGATCGTTCATTGAAATTCTATCAACAATTAACTCAATAACAAAAAAACAAACAAAAAACTGTTATTTCTTTGTGTGTGTCTCTTCTTTCTCTGTACTTTTTCGTGGACAAGAATAAACGAAACTAAACTTTACTTGACAGATTGTATATATTAGCAAGAAAT
>Ga0209930_1002039_pt1 | contig 26387 bp, 28 predicted proteins | sample ThiBiot_500_biof_2_FD_183948 | JGI IMG/M metagenome (GOLD analysis project Ga0209930, IMG submission 183948) | Wastewater bioreactor microbial communities from Cape Town, South Africa - Thiocy_cont_500_biof (SPAdes) | ecosystem: Engineered > Bioreactor > Thiocyanate-remediating >... | reverse complement strand
GTAGTCGGCGTTGTAGTTGTGGTAGTTGTAGTTGGTGTTGTAGTCGTAGTAGTAGTAGTTGGTGTTGCAGTTGTTGTGGTAGTTGTTGGCGTTGTAGTGGTGGTAGTTGGCGTGGTAGTAGTTGTAGTTGGTGTTGTAGTTGTAGTAGTAGTAGTAGTTGGTGTTGTAGTTGTAGTAGTTGTAGTTGGTGTTGTAGTTGTAGTAGTTGTAGTTGGTGTTGTAGTTGTAGTAGTAGTAGTTGGTGTTGTAGTTGTTGTGGTAGTTGTTGGCGTTGTAGTGGTGGTAGTTGGCGTGGTAGTAGTTGTTGTTGGAGTTGTCGTAGTTGTGGCTGATTTAGTAGTAGTTGGAGTTGTAGTAGTAGTTGTTGGAGTCGTTGTTGTAGTGGTTGTGGTTGTGGTAGGTTTTGTAGTTGGAGTTGTAGTAGTAGTTGTTGGAGTCGTTGTTGTAGTGGTTGTGGTTGTGGTAGGTTTTGTAGTTGTCGTTGTCGGAGTTGTAGTAGTTGTAGTAGTAGTTGGAGTTGTAGTGGTTGTAATTGGCCGTGTTGTGGTTGTTGTTGTCGTGGTGGTGGTGGTGGTAGTAGTGGATGGAGTTGTAGTGGTAGTGGTTAAACTGAGTGAACTATTAGCAGCGCCCGAAGCACTGTTAGCTAAAGCAGTTGCAGTACCAGTTTTTGTTTCCGTTGATGATGATGATGATGATGAACTACCTCCAAGCAAACTAAGTAATGCGCTTGTAGCACTAAGTGCATTTGACTGTTGTGAAGTTCCTATTAAAACGAAAAACAACGATTACTTGATGGATTTTAAAATGAATCATATCTTACCTACGTTATTGGAATTATCATCTGAGAATTCTAAAATATACGTATAACAAATGTATAGTAATTGAGACAAGTAAAAATAAATTTAGATAGTTACTCAATGATATCATTGACATTACGTTTGATAAATTGAATTGAGAATTTGATAGAAGCGATAGGACAGAACCACTTGCACTGGTTAGAACAGCTTTCCCTACTGCACAGTTAATTGTATTTGGTACAGATATTTTTACTGATGTTGGTATTGTTAACGTTTTACTAACCGATGGAAAATAAGTTTTTATGATTTCATAATAAATCGATTGAATATTCGAAACAATATCTGTACGCAGACTTGTGTTTGTAATGGCTTTCAAAAAATAAACACGAAATAGCAAACTATATCGGCTATTTGCAAGCGCAGTTCGTGAAATAAATGAAACATTTGTAATTTGATTCGCATACAAACTATTTAATCTCATACGAAAAACACCCGAAATTGCGTTGTAGAAATTATCAAGATTTTTCGCTGGTATCAACGATAGAGCAGCATCGAAACTTGATCCTGATGTTTCAATAGTCCATTCAAAATACGTATCACCACCAAGATTAAAATTGCATACAGTATCATTAGCACCTGCATTAACTTGTTGAGCTTTAAGAGAAACCTGATTTGCACGATCAGTTAAACCTAACAAGTCAAATGATTAATAGAACAAAAAAAGCAACTAAACAAATAATTCAATAAGTAAATTTACCGCATGAAACTGCCTGCTGTACTTTTGACGTGTCAACTTTCGAAGTTGTTGTTGTTGTTCTACTCGATCCAGTTGCTGTCGTCGTTGTTATTGTTTCATTACAAGCATAAATGACTTGATACGCAACACTAACTGTATTACTTGCTTTTTTCATTGTACAATTAACATTCACGGGTATTTCACCAAATTGGTTTTTTAATATGCCAGTTATTTGCTGTTGAGTGGCCGACGTATAGTCTTCAGGTGTCATTTTGGCTGATGCTAATTGTGTTGCATCGATATTTTGACTGAATGTTGTTGTTGTACAATCCGCTGCTTGAGATAAATCAATTGAACAAAGAATTAATATCCAACTGACGAAAATTAACGTTCGTAACATTATTGAATATTGACAAGAGAAAATAACAGCTTCTCAATGCAAGATGACGATCATTTAAATCAATATTTTTTTGCACATCTGTTGTCTCACTTGAAAAATAATATTAAAAAAAATATTTTATTAATTCAAAGTATACTTATGAGTAAACTATTTGCCGACGTGAAAAGGTTAGTGTCAAGATATATGGCAAATCTGTTATCGATATAATTAATTATTTATTTATTAGAAAAATCATACGGAAACATTGAACAACAATAGAAAACGAAAGAAAGTTTCAAACGAAGAAAAAGAAATAAAAGACTCGAAAAGCTAATTTAATTATAATATAAACAAACGAAAGAGATTCACTCAGAAAATGCTTGGAAAAATTGGTTATCGTCAATATTTTCATAGAAATGCTTCTTATCTTTAATTCCGTTCGTTGTTTGTTTGGATCGACATTGATCTTTCGGTTTATAATGTAAATTAATCTCATGTTTCCAATCGTGTTTCATTGACTTTAAAATATCTAATGGCGAATAAATTTTTGCATAGACCCGATTGAAATCAACTTTCACCATAAACGATGTCTGTCGAAATTCTTCTAATGTACATAATCGTTGATTGGGATCTTTTTCTAAGAGAAAAAATAATAATTCTTTAACTTGAAATTTATTTTCAAGTCCTATCGATGGTAAATGAAATGTATGATTGAGAACTTTAGTTGCCATTGTAACATGATCTTTCGTTGCTGACACCGGGTATTCACCAAATAAACATGCATACATAAGAATACCTAAACTCCACCAATCGACACGATGATCATACGGACGAACACTGAGTACTTCAGGTGCAATATCTAATCAAATAACATATAAAGAAAACAATGAAAATATTTTTTCGAATTTACATTGTAATGTTCCGCAAATTGTCGATGTTCGTTGTCCTAATGGAAGCCATTTCGAAAGGCCAAAATCGATGATTTTTATATTTCCATGTTCATCGAGAAGAATATTTTCCATTTTAACATCTCGATAGATGATACCTTTATGATGAAGATAATCGAGTACCATAGCAACTTGTGCCAAATAGATCTGAACGATATTTTGTGGAAAACGACGAACACGTAGCCAGAGTGATAATAATTCACCATTTTCAACGAAATCAGTGATAATATATAGATATCGACGTGATTGCCAATAGCAATACGTTTGAACAATAAACGGATGAGAAAAACATGATTGAGCAATGGTGACTTCATCTAAAGAATTTGAAAAAAATAAAATGTGTTTTTCATTCGAAGAATTCACATTCCAATACCTTTGACTTGTTGAATAGCACTGTCTTTAACAATCTGAGATTTACTCATGATTTTCATTGCATAGATTCGTCGATCATGAATCGAACGAACTTGTATCACATTTCCGAAGGCACCTCTTGCAATGATATTAATCACCTAAATATGATGAACAAATGACGAATAATTTCTTCCTTTTTTTTTTGCTTTTTGATTACTTCGAAATCAGCTTCAGTTATTTTTCCTTTGATAGAAAATTCCGGTAGGAAAAGTGTTTCATGTCCGTGAACAGGAAAATTTGTGCTCGAACGTCGATATGGATTTCTCAATGATGATGTTTGATATTTTCGTCGTGATTGCTTTTTATAAACACCTGAACGTGAACTTGGATTGAATTCATGTTGATTAATTCGATTCGATTGTAAATTAGCTCGATGAAAATTAAAACTTCGAGAAAATAAACTTATTGTTCGATCACCAATCGATTGTAAACTAACATTTAAATACGACGACAATGTCTGCAATAAATTTGTTTTCTTATTAATACTATGTTTAGATGATCTTTTCATTTGACATTAGACATCTTTGACAAATCACTTCAATTAGAAAACTCTCGAGTTACTAAGATAAACTCCTACTGAGTCACTTAGTCTAAACAATATTTATTCTAAGTACGTACTAATTGAGAGATAGATAGATAGATAGATAGTATGTATAAAGTCATTCGTACCTGTAATCGTTTGTTTTTCTTATCGATTTGTCCTTGTCGTTGATGACGACGACGAAATCGAGGTGATTGACCGTATTTTTTAGAAGAATTAATGCAACTATTTCGATCGAATAATGAATCGATATTCGAATGAAATTCGTCGTTATAATTTAAATTTGATGAAGAAGTTTTATTGCCCATCGATGACAATCGATCGACATAGTGTTTTAGTTAATCAAATAGATTTGATTAAAAAATAACATTGAAAAAAAAAACGCCAACAGTACAAATCGAGTCGATGTTTATGCTAAAACGATAAGAGAATAAATGAAGTTAATGGCATTTTTTCACGTATACATATATATCTCTTCTATATCCATACGCGAGAGATAGATATAAAAAGTGATTTATCCTTTCGTTCTTTTTTTGTTGTTGTTGCGAGTGCTATTTAGCAGAATCATTATATATACATTGGAATAGTGAGATGACTGTAATGCTGCTCTAGAGTACAATGATTTTTGCACAAAGAAAACAAAAAACAAAGAGTACAGAAAGGATTGGAAAACGTATTTTATAATTTATTCAAAGCGAGTGTTTTGTGTACGAGGAAAAAAAAAGAAAAGAATGTGTTCCTTAATTGCATTCATCTTTATCTTTATAGATACATGCATGCACATGCTATCGTATTATTAGTGAGGCAATTTCTTTTTCTCCATCGTCGTCATAGTAGTCAGTTTGTTTTTGTGTGTGGTACGATTTCTCAAAGGATATCGATCTACGCATGTTTCTCATCTCGGTTAGCATGGAATCTTAATGATTCAAGCTGATTATTGTCATATGTTTAGCATCTATTGACACGAGTTATTGGTGCAAGATGTGTGCGCTTGAATATACACTTACTTCGATATAGTTCAGAGAAATATATGAAAGCTCAACTAAACTACGTATTGATTTAGCAATGAGTGAATAAGTTTGACTCGTTAATATGATGTAATCTCTTCCGAGATTCGGAAGTGAATTCAAACAAAAAAAGAAGAAGAAGAAGAAACAAAAGAGAGAACTATACCGACAAGATGAATGTTCTTTTCTTTTATATACAGCTGTCAACTGTCGATCATTATGGAAATGAATCTTTTCTAGTTCGTCATGAACAATGGCAAAGTAATTCTAATCAAATCTTAGTTTTTTTTGTACTTATTATTATCAAATATATTTATATATATATATACAAAATACTCGATACCCACTCGACGTAGCTTCTACTCATTAGATTTGTTTAGAAGAAAAGCAATAATAGCAGCTGTTCTTATTACGATTTAGTTGCTTGAATTGTTCAAAAGTCATTTGATGTTTATTGATGTCTCTTCCGAATGAACGAGTAAATAACAATGTAATTGAGAGTTTATATCTACTTACCAAATACGAAACAAAAAAGATCTCACTAAGTTAAGCAAAAAGCCATGGAAATGATCTCTATCAGTACAAGAGTATCATATCATTTCTATCATTATTTAACACTGTATCAAGTAGAAAAGAAACAGAACTACGGAAGTATTATGTACATTATGTATGGATGCGAAGAGAGACGAGACGAGATGATGACAATTGATTACATATACTACTAAACTAAAGTGCATTTGACCAGTAGAAGTCAAATGATGGAGATGCCGCTGCGTTTCTTTGGTCTCGATAGAGAACACGTTGGAAACTACTTAATCAGTTCTATCTCTTTCAGTCCAATAAGCTAATATCCTTGACTTCTACGTTTTTACATGTGCATATCGCGACATTTTATCAACGGAAATGTTTTCTACTAATCCAGATTTTTGTCTTGACAAATCGATTTAGTTTTCTTCTTCTTCTTCTATTCTTAGCAATATTTAATTACTATCTTTTAGCTATTTAGATTAGATGACTTTCTTTCTTTCTTTTTTTTTAATATGCGTTGAACGTTAAAATCCAATAAGTAGTAGTACATCTGGGACTTATTATTTAACTGACCCAATTCTCAGTTGAGTCTCCTTATCAAAGACGAGAGAGAGAAAGAGAAAGAGAACAAAAAACACGATCATTTTCTTTGAAGAATCGCAAACATATGGTGTTATCATATAAACGATCAAACTGAGGCTTCATCGTTATTACTAAAGATTTAATTACAAGAATAAACAATATACAGATTTTGTCATGAAAATAGGTCAACAGTGTCCTAAATCATTAAATTAATACAGTATCGTCGCTCTATATTTTGAAATGAAAAACCAAAAACAAGAAATCCAGTGAATACTCATCATACACAGAAATGAGCATTGGTTAAAAACGACTATTTGCATTTGAATTCTTGAAGGAATAAGAAAAAAAAAGACATCGGATAATAATCTTTCGAAGAATATGTTTTTTCTTTTTCGAGATTGAAATACCGCAATTTATATCCAAGAAAGCCTTGAGAATTTTAATCGAAAAAAAACGAGAGAAGAAAGAATTAGTAGCCTTCGCAAGTATTCTTTTCTTCACAATAACTTTCAAATATCAATTTAACTTTCGTTTTCTTTCAAGGAAAAAAAACCTTTCACCTTCGTTTTTTTTTTATCAGAACGTGATATGTTATTTTGTTTTAATGACAAACTAGATATTTATTGAAAAAAGAAAGAAGAAGAAGAAGTGAATATAGACAAATAGCACCACAGGTATTCTTCTTGAACGGATTATCTGCTCTTTTTTTTGTCCTCGGAGAAAGCATATACAAACAAGCAACGAAAAAGAAAAACACAAACTGAAATCTTTCCGAGAGTTGAAAAAAAAGAGGAAAAAAAACACGAAAAATATTATGCTAGAGATTAATTTGAATGAAGATATTCATCGTCATTCGTATTCACACAAGAAGAAAACGAACAATAACACATATTAGTAGTAATTCGAGTAAATTGCTGTTAATGTTCAATATTTCACTGTTACATCGAGGAAAAGAAAAGACGAACAAGCGCAGTAAACACAGATATATTGTCTAAATCTTTACATATATGTATTTGATCGACTAGCGAACCATAACACCCTGAGCAAGTCTGGCATGATTATGAAGGATATGTTTCATCCCGTGATAACAACGATTACCAGCTGTCAGCGTTGACGATGGCAAAGCAACTTGAGGATAGATAACACGAGAATATGGTTTTACAGAGACTGAATGTGTGTGAATACTCAGTCGATTCTCGGGTGGTGATGATGAAGTTGATGATGACGGTGATGGCGATGACGAACATGATGAAGATGATGATGAACTTCCACTATTAAGTTTATTTTGAACGGATGTATGCGTTTTATGTCGAATATGATTGGCGTAGAATGGATTTTGTAATAAAACAAGCATACATCTCGGTGGGACGACAATTTCAGGTCGTTTACTTATTTCACCTAGATGGCAACTAGGATGCCAAACAAGTATTTGTGCACTATTTGCCTAAAATACGAACAAAAAAGGTATATATTAACAAAAAAAAGCGAAACAACAAAATAATTATATGTACATTAGGTGGATAAAGGACACATGTTGGTATACGAATATTTTGTTTGAGAATTTCGGGTTGTACTGGTATAGGATCGGAAATAAGTGTTGCTCGTGATCCTTGCGGTTGACTTGGATCGATAGAAATTTCAAGATTCATTTGCCAACTGATCGTTTTAAGTACGAGTATTGAACCATTTCGAGCATTCATAGCAACGAGCCATGTATAGAAACTTTGATGACGTTTAACATAAGTTAAACGTGATAAACGTTCATTACTTGTTGGAATATCCCAAGTAATATGAGGATAGAAATTATCATTCATCAAAACTTTAAGTGTCGTATAATCTGTACATGGTCCTTGAATTTCAATGACTTCGGATTTCGAACCATAAAATGGATAATTACGACCGTCGGAATCCGAAATCATTGGATTCTGTTTGGACATTAACTGAGGAAATTCCCAACTTGAATAACCTGAATCACCATAGCAATTAAAAAAATCCATTCGATTACACGATTGAATCCAGCCGATTTTCCAATGTTCACCTTCATTTAACGGAGGAAATTTAACTGTTGCAGTTGCTCTGTTAATAACAAATATTCGGTTTTTTTTGTTTATCTCAATTGAAAATCCTACCGAAAATGAGGCGTTCGATATTTCAAAACAGCTGGACTTTTTTCATCGATTATTGTCGGACGATTTTCAATTTTAGCTTCGAGTTCTTGTATACGTATAGGTAAGATTGGTTTTGATGTATTCAATTGTGATGATGAATGAATTGGAATTTGTTCTTGTTGTATATTGGATTGAAGTTTATCATTAGGAGTTGTTCTTGTGACAATTGCACGTTTGGCTTTATCAATCAATTGTCCCATCACATTCATGGTAACAGGTGTTGACGTTGTTGATAGATCGACCTGTTGTTCTTGTTGTTTATATTGTCGAACATTCAGAAAGGCCTATGGTTAGAAGAAGATGCATAAAAAAATGAATGTATGTCAATTTTGATGCACTCAATTTATATCTCGATATGAACATTATTGTTTTACTATCTTATTCTCGATCGATAGGTAATTATTTGTAGGACATAGGCATGCAAACTTCATTTCCTTATTGATAACGTTCGAATGCATACCTGAGTAGTTGACGAAGAAATTTGATCAGATGGATAGTTACTAGTCGAATACGAAAATGAATAGCACCGCATTGTACCTTTCCTTTTCTTTTTAAATCCTTAAGAACTACGATTAAAGAGCATAGTTTGTCGTTGGATAAATGTAAACATAAGACATGTACACGTTATTTTGACATCGCTGACGATGTTGAAGAAATGTCGTCCTTCAAGATCTCATCGTCTTCTCTTGTTTGATCCTAAACGTGCTCGTAATATTCGTCTAACGTTAGAGAATAACCTTGATTTCTTCTTTCTCTTTTCTCTTCCTCTCGTTTTCTTCGTTTCTCTTTTTTATTCCTGTATATTTACTAGTTTCTCGCGTTTTTTTCTTCTTCTCTTTTTCCATCACACGACATACTGACGAAGACAATAATATAGACAGTAAATATCTCATTGCTTTATGTTCGATCGCATATTGTCGATAAATATTAACAAGAAAAATGGATATTTTCTCGAAAAAACATACTATTTCGTCATACTCGGACTGATAAAACAAGTCGTGTTTTCGATTAATTGAAAGATAAAAAACGAATACAATTAATTTTAAGTTTTTTGGAGATTATACATACAGTTATAAGACAACTGATTTGTACGAAATAATAAATAATCATTGAGTAGAGCCAATTCGTTGAATCAAAGGATTTATTTTCATCGAAGACTTTCGAATTATTATTCATTGACATCGTCATCATAACTATGTATACGTTTATAATACTTTGTTGCACATTAAATGTGCTAGATATGAAAATAAAATAGTGCAAAAAAAGAAGAAGAAAAAGAAAGAATGAGTAAAGTTCAACACAAATAAACGTAGTTTAATAGAAAGTGAAATGAAAAGAGGAATAGACATAAGAAGAAGAAGAAGATGAAGAAGGAAAAAAACGAAGAAAAGAAGAAAAAAGAGAGAAAAAAGAACGAGAATGCTAGCGCGTTTTTCTCGATGATGTCGCTTGTTGATTTCAATCGAAGACTGTGAATACACAGATAAAAAAAAACAAAAAGAAATCAACTCGAATCGAAAAAAGAAGAGGGAAAGAAACGATGACGAAAGACGAAATGACCGTTACAAGTGCACGATTCGAATCGTCTAATCATTCGAGTTAAAATAATGATCATCGTGTGTGTGTGTATATATAAGCGCATAGATACAAAATGCAAACATTTAACATCAAGATACGATTAAAAGCAAAAGCAGTGAGTGAATACGAAAGAGAAATAGAACAATAAGAAAAAAAAGATACATACAGATAAACGCAAAACTGATCGCGATGTAGGTGGACCGATATATATATTGTATATGTATGCGAACATATGATTTTTTTGCATATATAACTTAGACAGAGAAGAAAAAAAAGAAACTGAATAGAAGAAAGATATAACATGCGTTTGCCTTTTTTGCTCTGTCGTCTTTTTTGAGAGAAGAAAAAAAAACGACATTTCTTCTTCCGGGAAGAATATGTATATGTATAAGTGTACAATACTAATAAGACAAACATGAGGTTGTTCTTTTATGAGTATTCTATTTGAAGAAGTTCGATGATGATGATTATTACTATTTTACGTTCTCTCGTTTTTTTTATTATTATTAAACTTCAACACTTGACATTGAGTCCTTTTTACCTGTTCATTGAATTCTATGATTCGAAATCAAAACGATATAGATTAGTGAAATCAAATTATAATATAAAGAACGATTTTCTTTTTCTGTGCGCGTTTCTATTTAATTTTCTAATTTAAAAAAAAAGATTGAAGAAATCAAATCTTACCTTCGCTTTTCTTTTTCTTCTTCTTCTTCTTAGTCTTGAATTGGACCAGCTGAGATGTCAAACGTGATGATGACAAAAGAGCACATCTGTATTACCGATCTTGCTCGTCACATGCTAACGAGAGACGACGAAGGAGAAGGGAAAAGAAAAGGTTTCATTTTCTTCGAGCCGTAGAGAATACGTATATACTTCGTACACGAGAGACAACGACGAAATTACAAATAGAGTCTACCAACTTTTCTCTCTCCCTCTCCCCCTATCGCTCTCTCTCTCTCTCTCTCTTCTCTCATCTAATACTTGGCTAAATATGAACTGATCTATTTCTTTCTTTTTTTTTCTATCATTCCCTTCAATCGATCACAATGTACATAAATAACAACAACAACAACAACAAAAGATGATCTAAGAGAGAAAATTAATTGGACATATACGTACATATGATGCAACAGTTGTTGAAATAACTAGAAAAACACAAAGAATTTCTTACTTGCTTCAGTTTTTTTTCTGTTCGATGAAACCCAACATACGTATCGAATGAATATTGTTGTTGATTATCTTGTATTTAATCTACGAAACAAGACAATGATTAGTAAAGAAAATTGTCGTTTTCTTTTTCACAATCAATTACACAAATGATTTCACGATGATTTATTCAATAGGAAAAATAATATAAGCAAAGATCCCATTGGAATAGTATTTATTCGTCAGATCCGAGTCTACTCGTAATTAGGTCAATTGAAAAAATTCGTTGGCATACGAAGTCAAAGGCTAAATAAATAAATATTCCGATGTCGTATCAGATTTCATCATAATACACGTCATTCAATTTCAAGATTAAACTATTTATTGAAAAGAAATCAATTATTTACATTGACGTCTTTGCAGTTCTATGGTTTAATACATTTTGCATGAAATTTAAATAAAAAATCAAAAGAGAAGAGAAAAAAGGTTGAACGTTGCGTCTTTGATTGAATTATGTCTTTCTAAACAATCTTATGTAAGCAAAAAAAATTTCATTAGTCCTTGTTTTATACGATTAAAGCAAAGTTATGTCGTTGAATTATTCATCGAATGAACATATACGATTTATCATTCATTTTCGATCTTCGTTTTGCATTCGACCTTTGACTCTTCAATTAAAATTCATTAGGACATACGTTCTAAAGATCGCCGATTAAAGTTACTCAATGATTAAAATTATTAAAAATGAAACTGAAAATGCGCTTGGTAACTAGGTTGAACAAAACAAATGCTTTTTATTCTTCTTTCTTCAATGTTTATTCAAACATATTCGAAATTTGTTAATTATACTCTCTATCAAACAGACGATCTCTGTCGATCTAATTGGAAAGAATCCGTTTGTATTCGAAGTTTTTTTTTGCATCAAACAAATCAACCATTTTTGATATCATTAAAACTTAATGACACAATTCATTGTCTCTCACAAATTCTCGTTTATATTCGTCCTTTGCAATGCATTTACTGTGCAAAGACTTTGTCAGATATTCATTGTAATCGTCGACGATTACGACGAATGATACCAAGAGAAAAATCATCGTCAATACATCGAAATACTCTGACTGTTATTGGTTTGAGTCTATTCGGTGTATTTCTTGTCGGTAGTTTATTTACGTTACTTTTTATTAAACGAACGCAAGCACATACAAATCTACTCGAATTGAAAAATACTCAAAGCAATCTTCGAGCAATCAATCAAATTAAAATTCCGACAAACATCAAATCAATAAAATCCAAACATTTAACGATTCCGAAGCCGAATAAATAAAATAATAATTTTTCGTTTTTAAATTCAATTTCTTCTCGCATTTACATTTTATATTCATAATTATGTAGTTTTTTTTTGGTTGCATATATCACAGAGATAAACTGAAAATGTGCTTGTTAAAAACAAAAGAAAAAAGAAAATGTGAGAAACCTGACAAAAAAACAGTATCCATCGGCTGTCTTAAGGTTCCAGTATAATTACAAATAAAGTTCTCAACAAAACAGATTAAATTGGTTGAACTCATATAATAAAAAGACAGAAAAGAAAACAACTGAAAATTAACGACGATGTTCACGTGATTTCGAACGGTGTCGAGATGATTTGTTCGGATAACGATGATGACGATGAATTTTACTACTATTATCACTTGTTTGATACACACCGCTTGTTGTATGACGAAGAAATGCACTTATATCTTGTTCATACTAAATATCCAAGTGTACAATTTCGAAGACAAACAAAACAAAATTTCGATTTACATTATTCGAATTGCGAGATCGTGCTGAACTAGGTGTCGATTGAGGCATATACGTATCCATGGACATATCATAGCCTCCACTATGCATCGGCATCGACATACCACGATGATCGTATCCCATCGGATAGAAATGATTCACATCATAACCCATTGAATAAGGCTGAAAACAAAGAATTACAAAGTCCGTTTGTTAATTCGTTAGTAACCTACTCCTGATGGAAACATAGCTCCTGGAAAAGATCCATATTGTGCGTAAGACGCAAGTACATGACTCATATATTCTTCGTAGGACGCTCCATTACTGCCGTTTTTCGACATGGATTTATTCGATGAATGATGTGATGATGAATAATCACCATTGGATCGATGTATATGCTTTCGATTTCCATTCGGTCTTGAATTATGATCGGAACGAGATGAATCTATTTCGAAATCGAATTTATTTTAAATCGAAAATAAAAAAAAAACTAATCGAATTTTACTCGATCGGCGCCGACGTTTTCTGGGCGAATCCCGATCTCTTCGATCTCGACTTCTCGATCGTTGATGTCTATGACGATTGTGATTCGATGATGGTCGATGTCTGACATTGGGCGATGAATGACGCTCGTGATCTTTAGATATTTGACGTTTGACAATTAGCGGCGATGATTCGATCGTTGGCGTTGACGAACGATCGATTGGTACGGGCGAATGAGATTGTGAACGAGATGATGGACGTTTTTTATTCAATTTTGCTTTGCGTGCAATCGACATGATGTCAATCGTGGGATCTGATGGAAATAAACGGCATAGAGCTTCAGCACAACGTGGTTCAATTTCCTAAATGACAAATAAAAAACAAAAACTGGAACATTATCGATTCTATTGAGAACATACTTGACCATCACGTCCGATTTTAACTGGTTTATTCTCATTCCATGAATTGAATAAATGAGAAGTTTTATTAAATGATAAACTTCGTCTAGAAATAGAAATAAAAAAAAACAAAAACATTCGAACAATGTTGGATTTTATTACTGTGTTATCCAATCGATATGAATGACGCCGGTAAATGCTCGATTACGCATTCCTGGTGGCAGAACCCAATTGATTGGTTCATCATCATGACGTGCTTCGCCAGACATTCGTGCAAAACCTTGAAAACCTTTACTTTCCGCTACGGAAAATATCAAAATTACATTTCGATGCTCCTAAAATACATAGTGAACCTATTTCTACACAAACACATCGATCTTTACTCGAAAAGCTCGATTTAATTTCTGTTCATTAACTGAGGGTGTTGACCAAACATTCTATCAGAAAAGAAAGAAAAAAAACAATCAATGATTTTATTAAATCATATTTCATTTACTTTCGCTTTTGCTATGGAAATATTTTCTTCATTGATACTTTTTATTAGAAAATACGATGCATCACTGAATATATGCTGAAGTGTTGCTGGTTCTGCAGCATCTAACAACACGAATCTAAATTCGAAATTTCAATCAAAATTCTCTTTACCATTTGGTGATACAATTTGTTCGTGATTAGCTTGTGCTATGTTATTGGTAACTGTTATCATTAATGTTGGAATTGTGTTCGATTTTCGATACCCATTGCCATTCACATGTTTGGTTTTACTAGTCAATGATTCGATCTGTATATCACTGTCATTGGAATCTATGTAAACAAGATTTTGAATTAGTTTTCTGTTTTGAGATTTGAAAAATTTGATTAGTAGGATCAACTACGTCTTCTTTAGTCAGTAACGTCTAAGTGAAGAACTACCGTTTGAGGATGCATGACTTGAATTGCTACTACTGCTGATGCTCGTAGTACTGGAGGAAGCTGAAGAAGATGAGGATGCTCTTTCTGATTTTCGACGTTTACCATTGGACTCTGAATCGACTTTGGAATTACCATTAACATGTTTATCTTGATTATCTATGGTAATTTGAGATTTTGTTTGTCCATTGGATGTAATTGGTTCGATTATAGCTATTTCATCATCGTCTTCATCGTCGTTTACTTCAAATACCTAAATTTCAAAACCGACTTCTAGTTTATTTCTTCTAAAATAAGTCTCATTTCAATTACTTGATTCTCTTCCGGAGGAATCGTTTGAGACGGTTTCGATTCTAAAAAAAAACGCAGTTTAATCAAAGTGCTTTACATTGTTTCTTAAGTGCATCTTCGGTCACGGTTATATAATAGTACGTTATTTATCGACGGTTGTCAGGTTAGTGATTCTTAGTTAGAAACGAACAGTTTTTATGTCTCGAAATTGAAACAATCTTTTTTTTATCAATCAAACTCTTCGATTTAGCATGAAAATGAGTTTTTTTTTCGAATGAGATTAGGATGAAAATCTATGACGTAATTTAACTTACTTGTCGTTGAACACAATTCATCAGCATCGATTTCAGCACAAACAAGATCGAGTTCAACTGAAAATGAAATCGTTTTCAATGAAAAGAAATCTTCAATCGTCTCGCTCGACTCACCACCTCCAGACATTGAGGTTAAAAATATATACAGAGTCGAAATATATATTTGATTGCTTCCTTTTTTTTTTAAAATAAATCTCAATGCATAGAAAAGTAAAAGAAGAGAACAAACCGGCCATGTTGGTCGGTAAAACCTCTACAATGATTTCGCTAACACACTTATACATTTGTCGAATATCGATTGAATGAAATTAAAATTATGAAAAATGTTTTCAAAGAATAAATTAGCAAATGAATATTTCGAATTGAGAGAGAATTACTCTCGAAGTTGTTCGACGAAACTTTCGGTTATCGAAATCAATCGTTGATTGGTTCAAATATTCGTATCGGTTTTTTACATAAGTTACTGATTTTCCATGTTTTTACTTTGCTTTGAATTTTTTTAGATCGTAGGAAAGATCTTGATCTTTAATTACCAACACAAGAAAAACAAACATTAATCATGGGCGTAAGTTAAAATCGAGTTTTGTCTGTTGATTGAAAATCTTCGTGTTATTTTTCCTCGTCGAAATTAGTATCGTGGTATTCGTAAACATTTGAAACGACTTCATGCTCCAAAACACTGGATGCTCGATAAATTGGGTGGTGTCTTCGCACCGAAACCATCATCGGGTCCACATAAAACACGTGAATGTTTGCCAATGATTATTTTCTTACGTAATCGTTTGAAATATGCTTTAACATATGTTGAAGCAAAAAAAATTTGCAAGCAACGTCTCATTAAAATCGATGGACGTGTACGAACAGATTTTCTCTTTCCAGCTGGTTTTATGGGTATAATATTGAATGAATGAAATGAAAACTATCCTTGTCTTCTTGTTTGATTAGATGTGATCACCCTTGAAAAGACGAATGAAAACTTTCGTTTAATCTATGATGTTAAAGGACGATTTATCGTTCATCGTATTACAGCTGAAGAAGCTAAAGTAAATCCATAATAAAAACAAACAAATAGAAATCTTTGTTTCGTCTAGTATAAATTATGTAAAGTTAAAGCTGTTCGTATGGGACCCAAAAAAGTTCCATATATAATTACACATGATGCACGAACAATTCGTTATCCTGATCCACACATCAAAGCAAATGATACCGTTCAACTCGATATTGCTAGTGGAAAAATTTTAGATCATATTAAATTCGATACAGGTAACATTGTTATGATAACCGGTGGTCACAACTTGGGTCGAGTTGGTATTATTCAATCACGTGAACGTCATCCAGGTTCATTCGATATTGTTCACGTTAAAGATGCTAATGGACACACATTTGCTACACGGTAAACACGAAAGTCTTCTTCGTAGATCATTCAATAAGCAAATGTTTTTGTTTTGTTTAGTTTGGCTTATGTTTTTGTCATTGGTCGTGGACAAAAATCATGGGTTTCATTACCAGCTGGCAAAGGTTTGAGATTATCAGTCGCTGAAGAACGTGATCGACGTCTTGCTGGCAAACTTCATTAGATATTCAAAGAAAAGCAAAGGTTAAACATCGAATACAATACAATCTGATGTTTTTTTTTGTCATTGCTTGTTTGCATTCTATGGTGAAGTACTGCCGTTGAGAAAAAAAACAATAAATAATAAAAAACAAAAGAACCAAATATTATAATTGACTTCTACATCGTTTTCTTTTCTCATTTATCGAAGTTTGAAAATATTTGCCTGTTCATATCGAAATGATATAGATCACGATCTATTAAGATATGCACTTTTAACTATAATTGAACAAGTCCTATCATATGACACAATAGTTGATCAATATAGATACACATATACGAATGACACAAGGTCAAATATGTGTATACAAACATATTGTTTTACCTCTCATGATGAATGTCGATTAAAAAAATTAACAATTTTTTCGTTGCCTAGGCGTACGTATATGCATCTATATACGAGTTTTATGCCCATTATCGTCTATTGCATCGCGAAATGAATAGGTATATATATAAATTATAGTCGATAGACGAATGAAACGAAATTCTTTGCTTGACTGAGCATGACCACAGAAAGATCGAACTCGTTGCTTGATGGTCAGTAAGTGTCTCCCCATCGTGTTGATGTACTATGACGAAAAAAAAATATATATGAGTTCAACAGTATCTGTTCTTTCGTTTCTTTTTTCGTCGTATGTGATAATCGACGAGGTGAATCTTATATAGACAAGTATCTATGTAGACGTACGTATACTCACACGTCCTGATTCACTAAAAAAAAAGAAAACGAAAGAACAACGCGAGACGAGGAGACAAAACACCCATTTTTGTAACAACAATCATAAAAACAAAAGGGCGGACAAGAGAAGAAATTCTTTTTTGTTCAACTACGTATAACCGTTTGATAAATTTCATTCGATTTCTTCTCCTATCCAAAGTCAGTCGAGAAATTATTAGACAATCATAACTCCAAATCTTTTTTCAGTTCGTTTTTTTCTTCTTAAATTCACAAATGACTTTTTCTCCCTCTCTCTCTCTAACAATGATTAATTCAATTTATTAAAGATACCGATAACAACAAAAGACAACATGTATCAATGTATTATACCACCTCGAATATTTCTCGCCGTTGGTGTTGGTTTACTAATATTTAGTCTTGTTTTCGGATGGATTTGCTTTTCTGTGCCCGATTGGCTGCAATTTTATGAGCAAACTCAAACGACAAATCTTACTAGTACAAATACAAGTCAAATTAATAATGATTTAGTTATTTTGAAAAAGTTTGGTCTATGGTATAAATGTATGTTTTCAACGGTATCCAATGATTTTCTTTGTATATTATGGAATAATGATGCACCAAGTAATATAACAATGAAAAGAATCGTTTTTATTTGTTTTTCTTTTTTTTTTCTAAAAACAAATAGGTTTTGTCCGTGTTGCTCAAGTTTTGATCCCATTTGGTTTATCATTAGGATGTTTATCATTTTTCTGTGCAATTATTGGTTTTATGACACGACGAGCATTTATTACAACAGTACTCTTTGCAGCATTATTTGCCTTTCTGAGTTGTAAGATATCGAATAAGAGAAAGGAATAGAGAAACAGCAAATTTTCGATTTTTAGTTATATTTACAACGATTGGTGTGACTGTTTTTGCAACTGAATCGTTAGTTTATGTTGAACGTTTACGTGTAAATAAAAATGAGAATCCTCGTCGTTGGGGCATGTGGTTAATTTTACCGAATGCAGTTCTATCGTTTCTTGCATCGATTTGCTTTATTCTTGGATCTATATTTCATTGGTGTGATTATCGAAGTATGCAAGTAACAGGCATACTTACTCATACAGTGGATAAATATGGTGGAAGTGTTTTCAAAGCGCCATCCGATTCGTAAGTTGAATCATATTATTTTGATTTGAATAAAAAAACAAACAAACATTTTGATTTACACAGTAGTAATTTAACATCAGGAATGAAGAAACAACATTCTTATGTACAACATCACATGACCAGTCAAGATTATCCAAATACTTGTTATCAATTAAATGGTTCGAATAATAACAATAATAATAATAATCAACATCATCATTCAAATTCAACGAATTATCCTCCGCCGCCGAGTTATGGCGCACCACATGGTAGTGGTGGTCATAATCCAGCTTTTCAAACAACATTCGGATATTCTCGATCGAACAGTCCATTGGGTTATCCTCATTCGAATGTATGACAATTGAGTTGCACAAGAAAAAACATCCTAGTTTTCCTTTTTTTTTTGTTTGATTTTAGTTAGATCCCTATCATCCTCGACATTATATGACTGAAGTAAACACAAATCTTCTTTTTCGCTTTTTCATCAATAAAATAAAATCTCATTGAATTTATTCTAGAATTCTGAAATGGAAAATCAATCTCGTACAAGTCGTACACATCGACGATCACGTTCTCGTCGTCATTCAAGTCATCGTTCTCGATCTCGTAGTCCACGTGATAGTAGTGCAGGTGGTAATAACAATCAAGATACTACACTAAAACAACCTCAATTTATTCCAATTCCCGTACCTTACTATCAACCAACACCAACACAACCATCAACAACTCAAATATCAAATCATTCCACGAATACAACAACTAACTCTCAACCAATGTCCTATGTTATTCAACCGCCTAAACAACAGTTTATCGAAGAATTTATTCAGCCAACTAGCAAACCAACGAATGTATTAGCATATACAACTAATCAACCGTCATTAATAGTTTCGAAACCGACTCAACCTGTGTATACAATTGCTTATCGTGCAAATAACAATGGTCCTGGTATTGCATCGAATATTCTTAGTGGTCCAGCAGCAACAACCTATGTAACTGCAGCACGAAATGCCGATGGAGAAATAAAAATGTTAATGAGTGATTCTGATCAAGACGAAAAAGAATATCGTACAATGAACAAACGACGAAAACAGAAAAAAGTAGTTTTACAAAATCAAATAATAATTAAGTTTTTTTGTTTCATTTATTTTTATTTTCAGATTAATACAAATGAAGCTTGGGCTTGGCGTAAATTGTGATGGAATAAAATTACTATTCTCATCAACATATGTTTTTATTAGCAAATTTATCATTCATTTTTCACTGTCTCTCTCTCTCTCTCTCAGTCTGTCTGGTGCCTGCCTACATTTTTTGTTATTTGTCCGATCATTCTCATTCTCTTCTTGTTCTCTTTCTTTCTCTCTCTCTTTATGTTCTTCAAGTTCTTTTGATTCATGTTTCCATCGTTGCATATTATTGCCGAATAGATAACTATACATATGCAATGGGAAGAAAAAGAAAAATGTCTATACACTGCTTTCCTCTTTCTCAATGATATATGATGATAAACGTAGGCTGATGATCATCAAGCGCATTTGCCAGAAGTAATGATGTAATAGACAAGCAAGAAATTCTCTCGTTGTCTATCATCAATAGAGCAGACGAAGAAGCAAAAGAAGAAGAAGAAATAGGATATAGAATAACCAGACAAGGAAGAAAAAGAAAATGAGAGAGAAATGTTTATATGTATAACTATTTTCTTTTCTTATTCATCGTTTGCCTTTCTTTGGACAAGTTCGAGGCAACTGTACTCTTCGTATTTTCCTTAGTAAGTACATATTCATGATACGGTGCAAAAATATCTATATGAAAGAAAATCCACTAAAATTTTTTATTCACAATTATAAAGGTTTCAATCTCGGCTTAGAAGTTTATAATACTTTACATTTTTTTTTATTCAATTTATTAGATTTTTGAGGGTTTCAACTACTATTATAATATATTTCGCCAAAGCGTCTACTGAATACCTATGAATCCTGTTCTATTTATTCGATTATTCACAAATAATCGTCGTCTGTGGATTCCATGTACGATTTTTCTTGGTCTTTGTTTCATGTCGATCGGTCTACATCGATCAACAAATATTATAACTGAATTTGAAACAGTTCCATCAAGTGAAGTAAAAGAAAACTTTCCATTTCAATCAGGAAGTTCGCTAGACTTCGAACAAATTAAAAAATTATTAGAAAATCTTTTTGACACACGAACATCTTTAATCGATATTCAATCAACATGGGATCAATTAATGAATGTTTGGCGTCAGATCATAGAAAAATTTCTCCAAGATGCTTGTCAGCTTTGCCATCAAAATGATACCTATTGTTATGACTCCGTTGATATCGTACGATATATCTACTATATCAATGAAACATTTTATCCTTTCAATGAAAGCAAACGACCAGTCGGTCTGGGTTTATATCATTATTTCGATTTGAAAAATGTTCGTTCCGTTAATAATACAATTTTACCAACAGATGTATCGTTTTGTGATTATTTTCATATGATGCAATTGATGATTAATGTGCAAACGATTTTACATCAAGCACAAATTAAATATTTTCTTACAAAAGGTACATTAATTGGTGTGCTGAGACATCATGATGTTATACCATGGGATACAGATATTGATATATTTATACCAGCATCAGCAACACCGAAAATACTTCGATCATTTCGACAATTAGAAGCACCAGCAAATAAAGGTGCAACAACAACAACCACTACTACGACAACAACAACGACAACAGCAAATAGTATCAAAAGATTAAGAAAAGAGTATGTTCGAGTTGCCTTTTGAAAAATAAATATTCATTTGATGAATTTTGTTTTCTAGTCGAGATTCATTTCATAAAGATATAGTTGTTTATCGTTTTCGAAATGTTCACAGAGTAACATCGTACAAAATCTTTTCACTGCGTTCACCATTAGTTAATCGAACAAATTATCGTTGGCCAAAAATCGATATATTTCCCTATGAAGAAAATGCTACACATATCTATGCTTATCCTAAACATCAACATAATCTTGGCACGATGAACTATCTAGCTAAAAGCAATGTCGATCCTGTTTATTTACGTATTCTAGGACCATTACTTGTACCAAGTCCTCGACAACCTCGTCTCTCTTTAAAATCGATGATTAAATTAGGTCGAGCAAATCTGTTTAAAGCTTGTGAAGGGAATACGTTTTTACATCGATACAATCGTGGACCAACGGATAATTGGCGTGTGCCATGCATAGAATTACATAAAACATATCCATTTGTTCGAGCCGAACGAAATTCAACCAGTGGCTTATGTTTTGAAGAATTGAAATATCCACAATTAAATCAAAGCTTAAGTTTATACATGTATCGCTGTGAAGAAGATTTACCGAGAACATTATAGTGATAATTTTTTTAATTTGGTTTTTATTGCTCACTGTTTTTTTATAATTATTACTATTCAATGTTAGGTTTAATAAAATGCTTTTTTTTCCATAAACATGTTTTCCGTTTAATTGGAGTATTTGTTTGCTAAATATCGCCTAACCGTGTAAATCCTTGAAGAAAATATTTTTTTCATTGAAATCTCTATAGGTGAATTTAATTTTTCAATTTCACTCAAGTTGTATTTTGTCGATGACATTCACAGTCATCTCGCCTACACCGACACTTTGATGATTGTATGCTGTGTTTTTATTTCTACTGTCACTTGATTGACATTGAAAAACTGAATTGTCCATGTAAATGGATTCAGTCGGGGTAACCATGAGATTTGTTTCATCAGTACTGTCAACATTCTTTTTTTTCGGCATATGAATATCTTTCCCTATAGCTTCGATGACCTGATTAAATTCGATCAATCAATCCCATAGTCGAGGAATACGAAATATATATCGATCTTTCAAATGTTCCTTAAGTACTAATCGAATTAAGTTACCGAAGCCTAAACGAGTTCAGAGAAATAAAAATAATATTAGCTAGAATAAATAAAAGAATACAGTATTTAAATATATTAGCTCGACCCGTCATAATGAATACAAGGAGTATTTAAAGAGAACGAAAACACAAAGATGACCTCAAACGGTGAAGTAAGTATAATGACCGAGACGAGATAATGAGTTCGACTAATGATCAAGAATAGGTTGACACTCTATAATGTTGTAATTACATGAATCTACAGACATTATACTGGAGTACATTTTTTTTGTTTTAGTATAATAATATCTATGAGTCGTCTTTTATCTCTCCGATTATTCACAAATGCTCGTCGTTTATGGGTTTTCTGTACGATACTTTTTGGTCTCTGTTTCATTTCAATAAGTCTACATCGATCAACAGATATCATAATTGAAGTCCAAACAATTCTGTCCATTCAAGTAAAAGAAAAGATTCCATTTCAATCTGGAAGTTCGTTACCCTTTCAACAAGTTAAACAACTCTTAGAAACTCTTTTTGATTCACGAATATCTTTGAACAATATTCAATCAACATGGAATCAATTAATAGATGTTTGGCGTCAGATCTTAGAAAAATTTCTCCGCGATGCTTGTCCGCTTTGCCATCAAAATGATACCTACTGTTATGACTCCGTTGATATCGTACGATATATCTACTATATCAACAAAACATTTTATCCTTACGACGAAATGAAACGACCGGCTGGCATGGGTTTATATCATTATTTCGATTTGAAAAACGTTCGTTCCGTTAATAATACAATTTTACCAACTGATGTATCGTTTTGTGATTATTTTCATATGATACAATTATTTGTTTATGTGCAAACGATTTTACACCAAGAAAAGATTAAGTATTTTCTTACAAAAGGTACATTAATTGGTACGCTAAGACATCATGATGTTATACCATGGGATACAGATATTGATATATTTGTTCCTTTATCAGCAGCATCGAAAATATTTCGAGTATTTCGAGAAGTGAAACCACCAGCAAATGAAGGTGCAACAACACAAAGTAGTATCAAAAGATTAAAAAAAGGGTATGTTTGATTCTTTTTGAACAATAAATATTCATTTGATGAGTTTTATTTCTAGCCGAGATTCATTTCAAAAAGATATAGTTGTTTATCGTTTCCGAAATGTTCACGGGGTAACATCATATAAAATATTTTCACTTCGTTCACCATTAGTCCGGCGAACAAATTATCGTTGGCCGAAAATTGATATATTCCCTTATGAAGAAAATGCTACACATATCTATGCCTTTCCTAAACATCGACATAATCTTGGCACAATGAACTATCTAGCTAAAACCAATGTTGATCCTGTTTATTTACGTATTCTAGGACCATTACTTGTACCAAGTCCTCGACAACCTCGTCTCTCTTTAAAATCGATGATTAAATTAGGTCGAGCGAATCTGTTTAAAGCTTGTGAAGGGAATACATTTTTACATCGATACAATCGTGGAGTGAGACAGATTCGACGTACACCATGCAAAAAACTACATGAAACATATCCATTTGTTCGAGCCGAACGAAATTCAACCAGTGGCTTATGTTTCGAAGAATTGAAATATCCACAATTAAATCAAAGCTTAAGTTTATACATGTATCGCTGCGAAAAATATTTACCGAGAACACTTTCATAACCCTTTTTACTATTTATTATTCATAATTAGATCCAATAAATATTATTTGTTTTTAATTCGCAGATTTTTATTGTAGTATTTTTTGTGTTTACTCTCGATTACTTTTTCGGTCAATATTTGCTTGAAAATCTCATGTTACATTATTTTGTGTTTTTTCGATCGGCGATAATTTATGGGACTTGAAGCTTGAATTATAATCTCGTATTTGATATTTGGTTTCTTTTTAGTGCGCTCGGATTTCGTGATGCTGAATGTATTAATTTAAGGAGAGCATTTGCATTTTTTTCGTGTATTTTTCGTTCTGAGTAGATTTTGGGGGCTGAATATCGGATTTCCTCGTAAACATTCAAAAGGATTTTTTTGCATTGAAATTTGTTTGGATACGGTAGTATTCATTTTGTACGTTGTCAATCGTTTGAAGATGAATGATAGAATCTGATACATAGTAACCATTTTGTAAAAGTAGTAATGTCAACATCTTCCTTCGGTAACCAAATATCTTTCTCTATAGTTTTAATCAGCTGATTGAATTTGATAACTCTCGCAATCGATAAATGGAAATAAGCGTCAATCCTTGATATTTATTCAAAATAAGAGTTGGATTCGATTACCGAGGCCGATACAATCTCGAAGGTAGAAAAGAACATTTAAATATAATAGTAGAAGTCTTTGGAATGAATACAGGATGTCCCAGAAGTCCGCGAGAAAAGTAAAACTTTATAGCTCCTCTATACGTAAGTAAAGTTAGCACCAGATTCGAGTTTTTTGTGGAAGGATTCGCTTGCATATTTGTGCTGGGTCTCTTTTAGGTTGGCTATATGCAGAATTTGATTCTGCATCGAATGGTGCTAGTTTCAGATGGGGTCACCGATAGAAAACATGAGGTTTGACCCAAAATACTGACTTTTTAAGATTTTTCGAAAATGTTTTTTCTGTCGCGATTCGCTATATAACTTGTGCTGGTTCTAAAAATGGTTGTGCTGAATTCAGAATTAAATTCTGCATCTAATGATATCCTTTTCAAGGGTGGTTATCGAGCAAAAAAAATGGTCGAGTTTAGGATGGGAGACCGTAATGAAGCCATGATCCTAACAAACTGGTTTTTTTTTGCTCGATGACCACCCTTGAAAAGAGTACCACTGGATGCGGAATTTAATTCTGAATTCAGCACAACTATTTTTAGAGCCAGCACAAGTAATATAGCGAATCGCGACGGGAAAAACTTTCCCAAAAAATCTTAAAAAGTCAGTATTTTGGGTCAAACCTCATGTTTTCTATCGGTGACCCCATCTGAAACTAGCACCGTTCGATGCAGAATTGAATTCTGCATATAGCACAACCTAAAAGAGACCCAGCACAAATATACAAGCGAATCCTTCCACAAAAAACTCGAATCTGGTGCTAACTTTACTGACGTCTCCTCTATTAATTTCAATGTAGAATTTCGCCTCACGTTATTTGATCGAGACGAACTTGAAGTTTTCTCCTATACGAAAAAATTTGATGTACAACGTTGAAAAGTTTGACTTCCGATGAAAACACAAAAAATCAGTATTTTCAGGCTTTTAAAAGTCGTATGTTTTCTTAATTCTATCTCTCAAAACGTCTGTGGCAGTTATGTCGGACACATTTCCACCAGAATAGTTGGAAGAAATAGTTCAAAGTCAGAAAAAGCAAAATTTGTCAACATCTGAAAAGTTTGAAAATACTATTTTTCTGTATTTCCATCGAGAGTAGAACTTTTAAATGTTGTACATCAAATTTTTTCGTACAGAAGAAAATTTCAAGTTTGTCTCGATCAAATGATATGAGGTGAAATTCTACATTGAAACTAAATAGAGGAGCTATAAGGTTTTACTTTTCTCGCAGACTTTTGGGACACCCTGTAGAGTGAGTATCGAAGTAGAACAGACAAACAAACAAATTTAAAATCTGAAATAGGTAAAAATGACCGGGATAAAATAAAAAGAATACAGATGACGGTTAAGAACAATTTGCTACTGCCTAAGTGCCAGTTTTACTTAAGGAACAGTATAGAACCATAAATACTTCTTCTACATACTAATTCATTGCAATAAACATTGTGTGTTGAAATTCAATAAATCTCGAAATTCGTTTTCTCTCGCTACGATATTTAACACACATAATCATGTCATAAGTTATTTTTTATGATGTTTTTTTTTCTTTCATTTATTCTAAGAATACTTCTCAAAATGGTCTGCTGAATGCATATGACTCCTATTTTATTTGTTTGATTATTTACGAATAATCGTCGTCTTTGGATTGCATGTACGATTTTCCATGCCATTTGTTTTATGTCGATCGGCCTACATTGATCAACAAATATTATAATTGAATTGATTCACGATAATCTT